>Ga0209511_1000136_pt1 | contig 88722 bp, 68 predicted proteins | sample SSSSmetaG_FD_184141 | JGI IMG/M metagenome (GOLD analysis project Ga0209511, IMG submission 184141) | Glacier valley bacterial and archeal communities from Borup Fiord, Nunavut, Canada, to study Microbial Dark Matter (Phase II) - ​SSSS... | ecosystem: Environmental > Aquatic > Freshwater > Ice >... | reverse complement strand
ACTACTATCTAAATTTTTTCAAAGAACGCTTTCATTTGCTCTCCACTTATAAACCCGCATCGCTATGGGTTTCCTTCGTTTGGAAAGCGGGTGCAAAAGTAGTAGGATTATCCTTACACTCCAAATAATTTTGCAAGTATTTTACAAAGTTTTTTGGATTGTTTTAACAAAGACCTCAAACGATGGATTTTAGGGGTGAATCTTTTTTTGAATGTGTAGGGTTAAGGCTTAAAAACCGGATGTTACATAATAGATAGCATTTATTAAAAAACGAAGTTATATATACGGAAGGCAGAGGGTTTGTAGATGTTTGCCAATAAAAAACAGGACAATATTCGTATAATATGGCTAGAAGGGATTGTATTCTTTTAACTTTGTCAAAACTAAATTATTTTACCATGGGACAAAAATACAGGCATTTATACCATATAGGTATTCTTTTAACCGTATGTACGGTTATGCTAACCATTCCATCTTGTATTGATGAGCTATACGATCTTAAAAACGGGATCTCTTCAGAAATGGTACTGGGTGGAGATTCATTAGCCGTTCCGCTTGGCAGCACTGACACTATCAGACTCAGTGACTTCCTGAGCACGGACGATATTAAAATGTTGAAAACCATGGAGAATGGCGGCTATGGTCTGACAATGAAAGACTCTATTTCTGTGGATGTGCCTAAAATTGACCAGGCATCTCTCAAAATTGATGACCAAGTCTTTACTCAGAAAAAATCAGTGAGTTTCGGTGAAATCAGCATGGAAAATTTCGAAATTCCAGCTGTATCTAAAACAGATACAATAGATCTGAACATGTCTAATATTTCTATGGCGAAATTCGAGATAGAACCCATTTCAAGCGTAGAAACGTTTACTACCAAAATGTCAGAATACAAGTTACTGTCGCTAAATATACCTGATACGACAGTGTATGGGGGAACTAACAATATGTTAATTGACTTGACATTACCCGGAAACCCCGGTGGTTCAGTTGAGGTACCTCTACCTAATCCGGCAAGTCCTGCCAACGTTAATACCTCCAATTCAATCAATTATCGCCTAAAAGTCCCTGAGGGTATCTCAAATATTGACAAAATAGATCTTTCCGATGCTCCGAATGCATTATTTGTGATCAGTATCGAATTAGTTGGTGCAGACGACATCCTAACAGCAGGAACTGTAATGCCGGATTTGACCATTAACCCCTCCGATCTATTTGACTTTGATATTGCTCAACCAAATGGAATAAAATTCGGTCCCTCTGAAGCATTAACCAAAGCCAACAAATATAAGGTGTCGAAATCTCTGGATATAAACGCATTTAATATAAATAATGAACCCAGTGACGGCATTTTGACTATTTCCAAGATTATTACAATGGTTGGAAATATGACCTCTACCGGATTGAAAGTGATGTCAAACAATCTGGTGAACGTTCAAGGCATGGACTTGAAAGTGTCGGTTTCTATCCGTAACGTGGTCATTGAGTCTATGGATTTTGACATTCCAACCATTCAAACACCGATTTCAGGTATCACAAATATTGATCTGGAAAACGATATCCCCACAGATATCGATTCAGTAAAAACTGTTTTCTTTGAAAACCCGGGTAGTCTTTCTTTTTCCCTTGTTATGGATCAACTACCAGAAATGATAAATCGGGCTATATCTATAGATCAGTTGTCCATTACTTTCCCCGATGAATTAGTATTTGAAGCAAATCAGGAAGGCCTTGCAGGTCATACGTACACTATTCCAAATAACAAAAAGAATTTCGACGGGGCATTGGTTCGAAATATTGTGCTCAATCTCGATAAGTTAAACATGTCAAAAATAGCACTGGATAGCAAAAACAGACTTGTTTGGAAAGAAGACATCACTTATTCCGGTCAATTATCTTTCTCAGGCAGAATCAATAGTAAAAAAATTCCGACATCTGACCTTGAACCCAAAATGGCGTTGAACGTTTCTTCTGCACTTGTTTTCAATTCAGCGGAAGTAGTTACTAAAGATATTACAAAGCCACTGCCCGCTATTAAAATTCCAATCACATTGAATTTCGAAATTGCAGAGCAGGTAGATAGTTTGAATTTCGTGAAAATAATTGATGGTACAAAAATTAGGGTCACGTTGGTTAAACCTAAAAATTTACCCGAAAATTTAACTTTCACCGGTGATAATATTCGTATCGTATTTCCACCGCTTTTTACTTTTGACCCCCCTTTGCCACTCCTCAATACGTATGTTATTCCGGATGGACCTATACCTGACTTCTTCGAACTGGAACTCGATGCATTGAATATCAATCAAAAACTGATTGCGGGAAGATTAAATGTATCGGAAAACATCCAGGTTGCCGGTGATATTATTCTGAAGTCCGGCGTGGTGAACAGTCTGGATATAGATGATCTGAATTCCGGTTATATGTATATGACTGCTGAAACTCCAGCATTGAAAATAGCATCCACAACAGTTAAACTTAAAAATCTGAGTGCAGAGATAGCAGATACCACCAATCTGAATATCGCGATGGACAACATACCTGCTGAAATTGTATCATTGGACAGTATCCTACTTGACAACAATGCCACCTTGCAATTATCGGTAAACATCACCAATATGCCCACATTGTCAACCCCATTAATGGCAAATATGACATTGAACTTTCCGGATTTACTTCAATTTACATCCGGATCGGTCAACGCATCGAACCAATTGGTTATCAATGAGCCTTTCGTTAATGGGAAATTATCTAAGACAATTGGCATCAAAGGTTTGCTTTTTGATGGCAGTAAGCTAAATAAAACCCTATCAATCAATGAAGATGTTGGTTTTGTAGGTCGTGTCTTTGTAAACAATCCTTCCGTGAGCAGCACCGATCTGAACAGCGAACCCATAGAAGTGAATGTTGATGTCAAATTGTCTGGCATTAAATTCAAATCTGTATTTGGAAAGGTTGATCCCGGCATTCCACCTGTCACAACACACGTGAAATTGTCCGATCTGCCAGATTTCATGAAGGGTGAAGATGTTGTTCTGGATATAACAAGACCTGTCATAGCATTAGAAACCAGGAGCAATCTGGGTATACCAATTGTAGCGGGCATGGACTTAATTCCAACGAAAAACAATGCAGAAATAAAAGATGGCAAACTGAATCTTGAACTAAATTTCCCAAGATCAAGCTCCGCAGCAATGGATAAGATCTCTCGCTTTTGGATTGCACCTGATAGTGCCGGAATGCCAGTTAATTATGTGTTTGTAAGATCAGACATTCAAAACTTGTTTAAGACGATTCCGGATGAAATCAGTTTTAAAGTGAATGCACAAGCAGATCCAAATCAGGAGCATTTTATAGATCTGACAGCTGATTACAGAATGAAAGTTAAATACGATGTGACAGTACCAATGGCTTTTGGCAAAGATTTGTCGATTGAAATATGTGACACCATTTCAGATCTGGATGAAACAATAGGTGAAGTTGCTCTATCAGGGAAAAAACTGGAATTGTTTGGTACGATTTTTAACTCCATACCACTCGATCTGAAATTAACGATAACCCCGCTGGATAGTGATAACAAACCAATAAATGTTACACCCGCATCACAACTTGTCAACTCCGGGACACGTGACGGTAGCGCCAGTTCTACTGCTTTATCGGTAAAGCTGGATGATCCGGATGGTTTATTAAAAGATATTAGAGGTTTTGAACTGAAATTTCGGGCTACATCCAACGAAACAGTGGCTGGCACGGCAATCAAACCCGAAAACTTTGTAAAAGCAGATTTGAAAGTACGCCTCAATGGTGGACTTAAAATTGGTGACAAATAAAAAAACGCAAGTAGTATGAAGAACTGTTTCTTAAAGTACGGATTTTGGTCCTTGTTGTTGATCATGAACCTGAACTCATGGGTCACAAATGCACAATCAATATCACGTACGGCCTATTTTATGGACAATTCCACTCACAGGCATTTGATTAATCCGGCGCTTGTTCCTATTCGGGGATATATTAGTCTTCCTGTTGCAGGCCAACTGTCATTGGGATTTGAGTCCAATATGCAGTTTACGGATTTTATTTATCCTGCCGAGACGAAAGGTGGAAAATTACGGTCCTTTTTGAATGAGTCGATAGATGGCGTCGATTTTCTTTCGCGTATGGATCCGGTCAATTATTTTAGAATGGACGTGCGAACCAGCCTGATATCGCTGGGTTACTATACTGGAACAGGTTTTTGGACGTTTGATGTGGCTACTCGTATGAACGTGTCTATGAATTTGCCTTACGACCTTTTTGCTTTCGCCAAGTTGGGTATGGCCAACACGGAGGGGAACGAATATCATCTCAAGGATTTGTCTGTAGGGGCCAGTATGTTTGCAGAAGCATCTTTGGGATATTCACAAAATATAATGAACAATCTTCGCCTGGGAGGTAAATTGAAATTTTTGGCGGGTGGTGCAAATGTGAAAGCAAACATCAACAAAATGGATATTGAAATGAGGCCGGATGTCTGGACCATTACCACTGAAGGTCAACTGGACGCTTATGGCAAGGGGCTTGAACTCAAAAAAGATACTGCTGGAAGTATAAACGGTGTTGGATTTGCCTCTCCGGGCATGGGTGGGACAGGATTGGCCATCGATTTAGGCTTGAACTATTCACCCATCGAGAATCTTGATTTATCGATAGGCATCCTTGATTTAGGTGCCATTAAATGGAAAAAGGACAACATGAAATCCGCCATTTCATCGGGACAGGTCCGTTTTACGGGTTTAAGCGGAATCAGTTCAGACAGCGACAATTCCGATAATCTGGAGGAACAATTGAAAGAGCTGAGTGACGACCTGATTAAAATGGCCGATTTCAAGGAAAGGACGGTGGTTGAGGATTATCTTCAGAAACTGGCTCCAACCATTAATGCCGGTATTGAATACTCCATGTTCAATAATAAAATCAGCGTTGGCGGGCTCTATTCGGTGAGAATGATGGAAAATGAAAATTATTCCGAATTGACAGGATCTCTAAATCTTAGACCAGCAAGTTGGTTTAATATATCCGGAAGCTACTCTTCGATCCATGGAAAAATGGAAACCTTTGGTTTTGCCCTAGGTTTTGCGCCTGGTCTTATCAATATATTTCTATCCAGCGATTACGTCTTTATGAAGGTATCACCCCAGTATATACCCTTAAATACGTTTACATCGAACTTCCAGCTTGGAGTTAGCATTCCTCTGGGACGCGGTGAACTTCCACAAAAGCATTGATTTCATAAAATGCAAAAAACAAACGTTTCGTGTTGCTTAAGGCATTCCGAATCGTTTGTTTTATGCTATTTTATCGCTTGTTAATTCGGGAAATTTACAGCATATTTGTCTTCTCGTTCGAGAACGGACACTATTCTTCTATTCAACTAATCAACAGCATTATGAAGCAGTTCCTTAAATTCACTCTGGCCTCAATTACCGGAGTTTTTATTGCAACAATTATTATTTTCTTTGTACTATTAGGTGTAGTAGCGACTTTGTCGAGTACTGATAAACAATACAACTTATCGGATAATAGCCTCCTTAAGATTTCTCTGAGTGGTGAGTTGACAGAGCAATCTGTTGAAAATCCTTTTGATTTTTCCATTCCTGGAATACCACTGGATACAAAGATTGATCGCCAAGGTTTGGACGACATTCTGTCTGCCATTTCCAAAGCAAAAAATAATGATAAAATTAAAGGTATTTACCTGGAGGTCAAAATACTGAAAGCTGGATTTGCGAGCATAGAGGAAATTAGGAATGCGTTGATTGATTTCAAAAAATCGGGAAAATACATCCTTGCTTATGGAGATGTTTACGACCAGCGAGAATATTATATATGTTCTGTTGCCGACAAAATCTATATAAATCCGGTAGGGATGTTGAATTTTTGTGGACTAGCAGCACATCCCGTTTTCTTTAAGGGAACGCTGGATAAAATCGGTGTAAAGGTTGAGGTTTTCAAAGTAGGAACTTTTAAATCTGCTGTTGAACCCTTCCTAAATACAAAGATGAGTGACCCAAATCGGCTTCAGACCAAAGAATATCTGGATGGTATATGGGGACATTTGTTGAAAGGGATATCGACTTCCAGAAAAATATCAATTGTAGACCTAAATGCGTTAGCCAATAGAAACATGCTGTTTCAACCTGCATCAGAGCTAGTAAAAAGCAAGCTTGTGGACAGTTTGGTATACGAATCTGGTATAAGGAGTCTGATAGCTAAAAGGTTAGGAGTTGAACATGTCGATGAGCTAAAATTGGTTTCAGTTAGTGATTTTCTGATTACTCCTGAACCGAGCGTAAAATATGTAAAGGAGAGAATTGCTGTTCTTTACGCCGAAGGTGAAATTGTTGAAGAAGGAACAGAAGGTATTGTTACGGATAAAATAATTACAGAAATCGAGAAAATAAAAAAAGACGATGACATTAAAGCTGTAGTATTCAGAATAAATTCCGGGGGTGGCAGTGCGTATGCTTCTGAACAAATCTGGAAGGCCATCACAGAGCTGAAAGCTAAAAAGCCGGTGGTCGTTTCCATGGGTGATTTGGCGGCTTCAGGTGGATATTACATTGCTTGTAATGCCAATAAGATCATCGCTTCACCTAATACACTAACTGGCTCTATAGGTATTTTTGGCACATTTTTCATATTGGATGAACTGACTCAGAAAATAGGTTTGAGCTTTGATGTTGTTAAAACCAATGATATGTCAGATTTTGGAGATTTGACAAGGCCAATGACTGTTATTGAAAAACGTCAAATACAAAACTATATAGAAAAAGGGTATGATCTTTTCGTAAAAAGATGTGCGGATGGACGAAGAATGGATGAAAAGGAACTCCGTGAGATTGCCGAAGGGCGCGTATGGACAGGTCAAAAGGCTGTAGAGCTTGGATTGGCCGATGAAGTTGGAAACCTAAATCATGCCATCGCAGTGGCTGCTAAACTGGGCAAAGTAAAAGAGTATCGTATGGACTATTATCCAGAAAAAAAGGACTTCTTCTCTGAAATGATTGAAGAGATGGAAGGGAAAACAAAAATGCGTCTGGCGCGTTCTTATTTTGGTGATGAATTTGCCCCACTGCTCAAACTAAAAGAATCAAAAATTCAGACTGGTATTTTAGCCCGAATGGATGCTGTAGATATTCATTAAACTTTCCCTAAAAAAGAAGCATCGTGTCTAAACCGAACTTAATACTGTTGCCATTTTCTTGGATTTACGGGATCATTGTTGGATTTCGCAATATGTTTTTTAATATTGAGTTGCTTCCTTCTGAGAGTTTTGACATGCCAGTCATTTCTATTGGAAACATTACCGTAGGTGGTACTGGTAAGACACCACACGCGGAATATCTGATTAGACTATTGAGTGAAAGCTACCAAGTGGCTGTATTAAGTCGTGGCTATAAGCGAAAAAGCAAGGGATTTGTCTTGGCTAATTCGGATTCAAAACTAGCAGATTTGGGAGATGAACCACTTCAGATGAAAAAGAAATTTTCAAACCTAGTGGTTGCTGTTGATGAAAACAGAAGAAGGGGAATTCATCAATTGATGGATGTTTCTATGAAACCTTTTGTGGATATAATTTTGTTGGATGACGCTTTTCAGCATAGATATGTGAGTCCAAGCATTTCCATCTTGCTCATTGATTACAGCCGGATGCTTAACGATGATTATCTTTTGCCAGCGGGCAAATTAAGGGAACCTGCCGGGCAGATGAAACGGGCGGATATCGTGATTGTCACCAAGTGCCCTGAAAATTTGAGGCCTATTGAAATTAGGGTACTTACCATGAGCATTAAACTACAAGATCATCAGACCCTCTATTATACCACCATGAAGTATGGCGAGCTGAAAGCTATGGTTCCAATGGCAGCTCCTTTAGAGAAGGTCCTTCCTCAAAATGAAAACTTTGATGATATAGAAATTACGGTTTCAAGTCTGGTCAGCAAAGATCTTACAATGAATCAGATCCGAAATAACCACCTGCCGGTTTTGGTGCTGACTGGAATTGCTTCACCTGAAAGCTTGATAAACTATGTACGTGAGTTTTCACCAGAAGTGCAGACCTTGATTTATCCTGATCATCACGAATTCGGTAAAAAAGAAGCCAAGAAAATAACTCTGGCTTTTGAAAAAATAAAATCTGAAGGTGGCGTTATCATTACAACAGAAAAGGACGTAATGCGCATACATAACAATCCATATATGGAACGTTTGATACCTTATATATATTATCCCGATCTTCTCATTCATTTTTTAGAAGAAGAAGGACCCGCATTTGAACAAAAAATACTGGACTATGTTAGAATCAATAAAAGAAACCGCGGACTGGTTAAAGCTTAGAATGCCAAGCCACCCTGAAACGGCTATCATATTGGGGACCGGCTTAGGTGAACTCGTCAAGGACATTCATATTAGCCTGGAAATACCCTATCATGAAATACCACATTTCCCTGTATCAACTGTAGAAGGTCACAGTGGCAAGCTCATTTTTGGAAAACTGGGAAATAAAGACATCATGGCCATGCAGGGACGCTTTCATTTTTATGAAGGGTACGATATGAAGCAAGTCACTTTTCCGATTCGAGTTATGAAGGCTGTCGGAATTAAAACTCTTTTTGTATCAAATGCTGCTGGTGGCATGCGGGAAGAATTTGAGATTGGCGATCTGATGTTGATAACCGATCACATCAACCATTTTCCAGAACACCCACTAAGAGGCCTTAATATGGAAGAACTTGGACCACGTTTTCCAGATATGAGTGATGCTTATTCTCTCCGTTTAAGGAAAAGAGCTTTGGATATTGCAGCAGAACTAGGTATTAAATTGCATCAGGGGGTTTATGTCGGTACATCCGGTCCTTCTTTTGAGACTCCTGCCGAATATAAGTTCTTTAAGGTAATCGGAGGTGATGCTGTAGGCATGTCTACAGTCCCCGAAGTAATTGTTGCCAGACATGCAGGACTCGAAGTCTTTGCCATTTCGGTTATTACCGATATCGGTCTGGAAGGAAAAATCGTAGAGGTTTCTCACGAAGATGTACAGAAAGCAGCATTGGCTGCACAACCAAAAATGACGCAAATCATGCGTGAATTGATTAATCGCTCATAAAATAAAATGGAAAAAAAACGTACAGAAATCAGCGAATTTGGCGAATTTGGCCTTATTCAGCATCTTACTGAAAATATAAAATTGCAAAATGCATCCAGCATTTTCGGTGTCGGTGATGACGCTGCTATATTGGATTACAAGGAGAAGGAGGTCTTGGTAACAAACGATTTATTGCTGGAAGGTATACATTTTGACCTGACTTATACTCCTATGATGCATTTAGGTTATAAAGCAGCCATCGTCAATTTTTCGGATATCTACGCAATGAATGGTAGGCCTAAACAACTGATAGTTTCCATCGGAATCTCCAAACGTTTTAGTGTTGAAGACATGGAGGAATTCTATGAAGGATTGCAAACAGCCTGTGAAAAACACGGAGTAGACCTGGTTGGTGGAGATACATCAGCATCCCTGACGGGTATGATGATCAGCATAACATGTATGGGTGAAGTAGAAAAAGGTAAGGCAGTACTACGTAGTGGGGCAAAGGAAAATGATTTGATTTGTGTGAGCGGAGATTTAGGCTCAGCCTACATGGGCTTGCAGCTATTGGAAAGAGAAAAACGTGTCTTGAACAGTTCAGGGGAAACGGAGCCAGATTTTATCGGCAAGGAATATCTACTGGAACGTCAGCTCAGACCAGAAGCCCGAAAGGATGTCATAGAACTTCTAGCTCAAAAGAATATTATCCCAACATCGATGATAGATATTTCTGATGGTCTTTCTTCAGAAATGCTGCATATTTGCAAGAATAGCGGTTGTGGTTGTCGTATTTACGAGGATAAAATTCCGATTGACTATCAGACAGCAGCCCAAGCCGAAGAAATGAACATGAATCTGACAACGACGGCTTTAAATGGTGGTGAAGACTACGAACTATTGTTCACTGTTCCATTGGGCATGAATGATGACGTTGCCGCCATCAAGGAGATTCGTATAATTGGTTATATCTGTTCAAGGGATAAAGGGACACGTCTTATTACCAGAGATGGGAATGAATTTGATCTGATAGCTCAAGGCTGGAAAGCTTTATAATCACTTCTAAAAGGTCTCAACAAGCTGCTTTGCTGCTCACTCGGCAAACCTTACCTACGAAAAGTACGCTCCAGGATACCTCTACCAAATGAATGAACTGAACCCCAAAAGTTTGACAAAAACTTTTGGGGTTCAGTTCATTCATATGATACAACCTTTTTTTTATCATTTAACCATTTTTGCATATTTTTGCAATAAAATAGGCTTTCAAGGCGCTTATTATTGCATAAATACGCTTTTTTATGAAAAATAATGCACAAAACATTTTGCTAAAACAGGTAAGATGTCTACTTTTGTATTCAATTTGTATTTTTATTCAAGAAACAGACAATTAGTCAACAAATGAAGGACAAATCTAACAGACTACTACTTATCAAAGAGCTAATCAAAAGTAATAAGATTGGAAGCCAGGAAGAACTGCTTGCACTTTTACAAAAAAGCAACTTTGATTTGACGCAAGCTACTTTATCCAGGGATCTGAAACAACTTAAAGTTGCTAAAATGCCGGATTACGAAGGTGGATATGTCTATGTATTGCCGGATGGACCAAACATGATAAAATCTGCTTGGTCAAAAGTACCTGAAGCTTCTTTCATAGCAAACGGGTTCCTTTCTGTTGACTTTTGTGGCGTTTTTGCAGTCGTAAAAACAAAACCGGGTTATTCGGGAGGTATTGCGGCAGACATTGACCAAAAGGCCTCTTCCGAAATACTTGGTACAATAGCTGGCGATGATACCATTCTCATCATCCCCAGGGAACACATTACCCGATCTGAACTAACCCGCATTTTATCAGAGATTCTGCCAATCTGAGATAAAAAAACATTGAGATTATTCACGCCTTACACCCCTTCTTATTTTTGGGGCGATTTGACAATGTTAAAAAAAGAAATTTATCATTTATAAAATGGACATTCAAATTGATGTATTAATTGCAAATGAATCACACGTAAAATACGTCGATACCATTCTGGAAACAATCGCTAATGCAGCGAAAGTAAGAGGTACTGGTATTGCAAAAAGAAATCCGGAATATGTTTCACAAAAAATCCTGGAGGGCAAAGCCATCATTGCGTTGGCCGGTGATGAGTTTGCCGGATTCTGCTACATAGAATCCTGGGGCAATAAACAATTTGTTGCCAATTCAGGTTTGATTGTAGTGGAGAAATTCAGAGGTCACGGTTTGGCTAAAAATATCAAACAAAAAGCATTTGAACTTTCAAGAAGCAAATTTCCGGAGGCCAAACTCTTTGGTTTAACTACCGGGGCGGCTGTAATGAAGATTAACTATTCCTTAGGGTATCGTCCTGTTACTTTCGGTGAACTGACCAATGACGAATCTTTCTGGAAAGGTTGTCAAAGTTGCGTAAACTATGACATTCTGCAAAGACAAGACAGAAGGTTCTGTATGTGTACAGCGATGTTGTATGACCCTAAAGAACATGAGGAAGAAAAAGAAAAAGAAGAATAATAATAATAAATTCATCCATAAGCCGTCTGGCTCAGAAGAAAAAAATCATTATGAAGGAAAAAGTTGTATTAGCATTTAGCGGTGGTTTGGATACCTCGTATTGCGCAAAGTATTTATCAGAAGAAAAAGGTTATGATGTATACACAGCAGTAGCCAATACTGGTGGTTTTTCTCCTGATAACCTTAAAACGATTGAAGAAAACGCCTACAAACTGGGAGCGGTTAAACACGTAGCCCTGGATGTAACCAAAGAATATTACGAAAAAAGCATTAAATATATGGTCTACGGAAACGTTATGCGTAACGGGACCTATCCTATATCTGTGAGCTCAGAACGTATTTTTCAGGCTATTGCCATTATTGAATACGCAAAATCCATTGGTGCAGACTGTGTGGCACATGGTTCAACAGGTGCTGGAAATGACCAGATTCGTTTCGATCTGACTTTTAATGTACTTGCTCCTAATATCAAGATTATTACCCCTACCCGCGATATGGTTCTGACCCGCGACTATGAAATTAATTATCTGAAGGAGCATGGCTTTGAGGCCGATTTCAAGAAGATGGAATACTCAATCAATAAGGGCCTATGGGGAACCTCTATTGGAGGAAAGGAAACGTTGAAATCTGAACAGACCTTACCTGAAGAAGCGTATCCTTCGCAGATGACTGCCACAGGAGAAGAAATGTTGACCCTGGACTTTGAAAAAGGTGAAATCACTGCTGTAAATGGAGAATTATACAGCGACAAAGTGAAAGCCATCCTAAAAGTGGAAGAAATAGCCTCCAAATATGCTGTTGGCCGTGATATGCACATCGGCGATACTATTATTGGTATTAAAGGCCGTGTAGGTTTTGAAGCTGCTGCCCCCATCGTTATCATCAATGCTCACAAGATGCTTGAGAAGCATACATTGACAAAATGGCAACAATATTGGAAGGATCAGATTGGTAACTGGTACGGTATGTTTTTACACGAAGCGCAATACCTGGAACCAGTTATGCGCGATTGCGAAGCCTTTCTTGCAAGCTCACAGGAGAATGTGACTGGAAGGGTTTATGTACAATTGAGACCATACAACTATGTTTTAGTTGGTATTGAAAGTCCATTTGACTTAATGAAATCAGAGTTTGGTGAATATGGTGAAACACAGACTGCTTTTACTGCTGAAGATGCCAAAGGTTTTACCAAGATTTATGGCAATTCCATTAAAATTTTCCACGCTGTTCAAAAAAAAAACGGCAAATAAATACTTACTGAATGATCAGAATTGGAATCATAGGCGGAGCTGGCTATACGGCAGGCGAACTTCTTCGGGTATTACTGAACCACCCGCAGGCTCAAGTTGTCTTTGTAAATAGCAGTAGTAACGCCGGTAACAACATCACCGATGTCCATAGTGGACTTATCGGAGAATGTGATTTAGTTTTTACAGATGCACTGGCTTTTGATCAGGTAGATGTTCTATTTCTATGTTCAGCCCATGGTGACAGCAAGAAATTCATGGATGCAAACATTATTCCAGCGCAGGTTAAAATCATCGACCTTTCGACCGATTACCGCCAGAAAAGAGACAATCACGATTTCGTTTACGGTTTACCTGAAATAAACAAGTCCGCCATTTCTAAAGCAAATCATATAGCCAATCCAGGTTGCTTTGCTACTTGCATACAACTGGCACTTTTGCCACTTGCCGCAAAGGGTATGCTTAAATCAGAAATAAATGTAACCGGCATCACCGGCTCAACAGGAGCAGGTGTCAAACCCTCGTCTACTTCTCATTTTAGCTGGCGCAACGACAACATTTCAGTTTACAAAGCTTTTGATCACCAACATTTGTTGGAAATCGGGCAATCAATGAGACAGTTACAGTACGAGTTCAATCAAGACATCAACTTCATTCCAGTCAGAGGTGATTTCGCTCGTGGTATTTTTGTCAGTGCTTACACCAACTATGAAGGAAGTCTTGAAGATGCAGAAACCCTTTATAAGGATTTTTACAAAGAGGCCGCTTTTACGTTCATTACAGGTAAAAACGTTGACCTAAAACAGGTTATCAATACAAACAAATGCGTGTTGCATCTGGAGAAACACGGGAAAAAGCTTTTGATTCTTTCTGTGATAGATAACCTGCTCAAAGGCGCTTCAGGTCAAGCTGTTCACAATATGAATCTGATGTTTGGTCTGGATGAAAAGACTGGATTAAATCTGAAACCGATTGCCTTTTAGTATTTTAAAGGACCCTTTAAACCAAGGAAAAATGAAATTATTTGACGTATACCCTTTATTTGATATCAATATAGTTCAAGGCAAAGGATGTCATACTTACGATGACAAAGGGACAGAATATCTGGATCTCTACGGTGGGCATGCTGTCATTTCTGTAGGTCACGCGCACCCATATTACGTTCAGAAAATCTCTGAACAAGTAGCAAAAATGGGATTTTATTCCAACTCGGTAATCAATACCCTTCAAAGTGATTTTGCTGAAAAATTGGGAAAACAATGTGGTTACGAAGACTACAGCTTGTTCTTGATCAATTCTGGAGCAGAAGCCAATGAGAACGCGCTAAAGCTAGCCTCTTTTCACAATGGTCGAAAAAAGGTCGTTTCATTCAAGAAATCCTTTCACGGCCGCACCTCGGCTTCAGTCAGAGTGACTGATAACCCCAAAATTATTGCTCCTATAAATGAAGGCATCAATGTCACTTTTCTGGAGTTAAATGACATCAATGCTGTAAAAGCAGCACTTTCAGCGGAAGATATTTGTGCTGTGATCATTGAAGGAATTATTGGTATTGGAGGTATTTTAGTACCAGAACCCAAGTTTCTTCAGGAATTACGTCAGGTTTGCACAGAGACTGGTACCATCCTGATACTGGATGAAATACAATCCGGTTATGGCCGGAGCGGTAAATTTTTCGCACATCAATATGCAGACATTCGTCCGGATTTGATTACTTTAGCCAAGGGTATCGGAAACGGTTTTCCCATGGGTGCATTGATGATTAGCCCTATGTTTAAGGCCGTGTATGGCATGTTGGGAACCACTTTTGGGGGGAACCATCTGGCCTGTGCAGCAGGTCTTGCTGTACTTGAAATTATGGAAAAGGAACACCTGATAGAAAACGCATTGAATGTGGGTAATTTTCTGATCAGTGAACTCAAAAAGAATCCCAAAATCATGGAAGTTAGGGGTCAGGGACTTATGATCGGTCTGGAATTTGAACATCCTATTAAGGAAATCAGACACAAACTTCTCTTTGAAAAACATATTTTTACCGGCGTCAGCGGAACCAATGTAATAAGACTTCTTCCTCCGCTTTGCTTAAGTATGGATGAAGCGAAGCAATTTCTGACTGCATTGGACGATGTTCTTTCATAACGAGGTTTTTTTTAACAAGGCATATTCAATAGAATAGTAAGATAAAATTGTAAAGATATGAAGATCAGTATAATCGGAGCCGGAAACATGGGTGGCGCAATCGCCCGAGGATTAAGCAAGGGAAGCTTTTTCGAAGCCAAAGATATTTGCATTAGTGATATCAATGATGAAAATCTAAAAAGAATCAAAGACTTCAATTCTGAAATTCAATGCAGCAAATCCAACCATGAATGCATAGAAGGTGCTGATATCATTGTTCTTGCTGTAAAACCATGGCTGGTTGAGAGTATTGCATCTGAAATACAGGATAAGGTTTTATACGATAATCAAATCATTCTATCCATAGCAGCAGGTGTTGATCTGAATAAACTAAAAGTTCTTTTTCCTGCAAAGAATGGGGAGATACCGACCTTATTTCGGATGATCCCAAATACGGCCATAGATGTCATGGAAAGCTTTTCCTGCATCACATCCTATAACGCAAGTACAGACCAGGAAGAAAAGCTGGTAAAAATATTTGATGAATTGGGAATGGCGATGTTGGTATCAGAATCACAGCTGAATGCCTATATGTCTTTATCTTCTTGCGGAATAGCCTATGCTTTTCGCTATATACGAGCCGCTATGGAAGGTGGTGTCGAAATGGGTATTTACCCCAATATTGCCAAGGAAGTTGTTTTGCAGACGCTCAAAGGTGCTATCGCTCTATTAGAAGCGAATGGTACACATCCGGAAGTGGAAGTGGATAAGGTGACAACACCGGGCGGAGTCACCATTAAAGGTTTAAACGAAATGGAAAATGCAGGATTTAGTTCTTCTGTAATAAGAGGACTAAAGGCCAGTTTCATCAAGTAACGTGAAAAAGCGAAAGAAAAATATCTCAATGAAAGTGACGGTGGACGACTATATCAAAGCCGTCAAGATTGCCGATCGAGAATTACAACAAACCCTCAGTTCAGGTTGGATTTCTACCCACAAGATTCATCCCAGTAAAAAGACATACAACCGCCGGGAAAATAAAAGAATCGAGTAATGACTAAATATCGATATAAAAGGATTGCTGTTAAAATTGGCAGCAATGTATTGACTCAAAAAGACGGGAATCTGGACCTAAATAGGATGTCCGCCCTGGTAAATCAGATTTCCGATTTACAAAAAGCAGGTGTGGAAATTATACTGGTATCTTCAGGAGCAGTTGCTGCAGGGCGAAGCGAAGTAAAAACGACCAGGAAGCTGGACTCTGTAGACCAAAGACAACTATATTCTGCAGTAGGTCAGGTGATTCTGATTAATCACTATTGTGACCTATTTCGCAAAAATGGACTGACCTGCGGACAATTACTCACTACCAAGGAGAGCTTCAATAGTCGTAGACATTATCTGAATCAGAAAAACTGCATGAATGTGATGCTTGAAAATGGCGTCATTCCAATTGTCAATGAAAACGATACCATTTCAGTAACCGAACTGATGTTTACCGATAATGATGAACTCTCGGGCCTTATCGCAAGCATGATGAATGCAGAAGCGCTGATTATCCTGAGTAATATTGATGGCATTTATAATGGGAACCCCAACGATCCGGAAACTGAAGTTATCCGGGAAATCCTTCCAAACACGGACCTTAAGCATTATATAACTTCAAGCAAATCTTCTTTTGGAAGAGGTGGTATGTTGACCAAGTCAAATATCGCCAGAAAAGTGGCCGAAGAAGGAATCTCGGTTTTTATTGCAAACGGTGAGAAAGAGTCTATTCTGCCTGATTTACTGGATACGTCAAAAGAAATTATTTGTACAACCTTTGTCGCCGATAAAAAAGCTTCTGCTGTGAAGAAATGGATAGCCCATTCCGAAGGTTTTGCAAAAGGTGAGATTCATATCAATCAAGGTTGCCTGGATGCTCTATTAAAAAATGATGCTACAAGCCTCTTACCTGTAGGCATAACCAGCATTTCCGGATTATTCGAAAAAGGCGATATTGTTCGTATCTTTGACCACACCGGTCTGCAGATTGGTGTAGGGAAAGCACAATATGGCTGCGAAAGTGCCCGTGATTTGGTTGGCAAAAAGGGTCAAAAGCCTTTAATACATTACGATTACCTATATCTAGATTAAACGATTGATTATGAATATGACTGTTACATTTGAATCTGTTCGCAGGGCAAGCCAAAGCTTGGCTTTTCTAAAAGAAGAAACCATCCACGACATTTTAATGTCTGTGGCTGAAGCCGCTGAGTCAAAAGCATCCTATATTCTGCTCAACAATAGAAAAGATCTCGATTTGATGGATGTCAATAATCCTAAATACGACCGACTGCTACTCACCAAAGAGCGGATAGCCGGAATAGCTGAAGATATGCGTCATGTTGCAATGCTTCCCTCTCCATTAGGAAAAACTTTAATGGAAACAACACGGCCCAATGGTATGAAAATAAGTAAAGTCAGTGTTGCTTTCGGAGTGATTGGTGTCATTTATGAATCCAGACCCAATGTCAGTTTTGACGTTTTTTCTCTATGCCTGAAATCGGGGAATGCCTGTATTCTGAAAGGAAGTCACGACGCCCATCAGTCAAACGTAGCAATCGTATCGGTGATTCACGATGTTTTGAAAAAATTTGGTCTTGACCCTGCTATATGCACTTTGTTACCAGCTGAAAGGGAAGCCACTCTTGAGCTGTTGAACGCCAGAGGATATGTAGACCTACTCATTCCAAGAGGAAGTTCCAGCCTGATTAATTTTGTACGTGACAATGCAAAAATCCCAATCATTGAAACAGGCGCAGGAATTTGTCATACATATTTTGATGTAGAAGGCAATGTCGAGAAAGGGGCAGATATCATCAATAACGCCAAGACCCGCAGGGTTAGTGTATGCAATGCCCTTGATTGTCTACTTATTCATGAAAAAAAGCTGGCCGACCTACCTACTCTATGCAGTAAACTAGCTGAGAGTAAAGTGATCATCTACGCGGATGTAAAGGCTTATACCCACTTACTAAATCATTATCCTTCCAACTTGCTTCTAAAAGCGACTGAAGAAAGTTATGGCACAGAATTTTTGGACTATAAAATGGCCATTAAGACTGTACCGGACTTACAGTCTGCACTAAAACACATTGCCAAATATAGTTCTAAACATAGCGAAAGCATTGTCAGTGACAATGTAGAAACTTGTGATATATTCCAACGTGCAGTTGATGCAGCCTGTGTTTACACCAATGTCTCCACTGCTTTTACCGACGGCTCACAGTTTGGGTTAGGAGCGGAAATTGGTATCAGTACTCAGAAATTACACGCTAGAGGACCCATGGCACTGGATGAACTGACTACGTACAAGTGGCTCATAAAAGGGGACGGACAAATAAGACCCTAAAACCAATTTAATATGAAAAGATTGAAAATGGATGAAGGCCCATTGGTAGAAATTATTACCATTGGCGATGAAATACTTATAGGACAGATTGTCGACACCAATTCTGCCTGGATGGCAAAGGAGCTGAATAAAGATGGTTTTCGGATTTTGCAGATTACTACAGTCTCAGACAACGAGAGCTGCATTATGGAGGCTGTCGATATGGCGCTAAAAAGAGCGGACATCGTACTTGCCACAGGTGGCCTCGGCCCTACCAAAGACGATATAACCAAAGAAACGCTTTGCAAATATTTTCATACAAAAATGGTTTTTAATCAGGCGGTCATCGATAATATCAATGAACTATTCGCTGACAGACCAAACGTATTGAACGAACTCACTTACGGTCAGGCAAATGTGCCTGAATCGGCCACTATTATTCAAAACAAAAGGGGTACAGCTCCAGTTACATGGTTTGATAAAGAAGGAAAAATACTGGTTTCTATGCCTGGTGTACCCTCCGAAATGATGTGGATTATGAGCAACGAAATCATGCCACGCCTAAAGGAGCAATTTCACACCCCAGCTCTTTTGCATAAATCCATTCTGGTATATGGCATACCTGAATCCTCGCTGGCCATCAAACTTACAGACTGGGAAAACGATCTTCCCGACTATATCAGATTGGCCTACCTGCCCAAACCTGGATTGGTGAAACTGCGAATGACCGGTTTTCTTCCCGATAAAGTAAAACTAAAAGCCGATATCGACGAGAATCTCCTCAAATTACGCCAGATTCTGGGGTCAGCTATACTGGCAGAAGAAGATGCACCCGAAGAAGTCATCATTGGTAACCTGCTCAAAGAAAAAAATTGGACGTTAGCTACAGCTGAAAGTTGTACTGGGGGAAATATAGCACATAAAATCACAACAGTAGCAGGCAGTTCCTCTTACTTTAAAGGATCTGTAGTGGCATATAGTAATGAAATAAAAGAGAATATACTTGATGTAACATCGGCAACACTGGAAGAATTTGGCGCTGTAAGTCAGCAAGTCGTAGAGCAGATGGCCAAAGGTGTTCTGAAGACTATGAATGTAGATGTCGCTGTATCGGTTTCAGGAATAGCAGGACCAGATGGTGGTACAGAAGAAAAACCGGTAGGCACTGTTTGGATTTGCGTCTGCACAAACAATAACATCATCAGCCGAAGTTTTCAATTCGGACACAACCGCAACATAAATATTAGCAGGGCAACCCTTTCTGCTTTTGCTATGATTAAGGAAATCATTGAAGAATAACGTATTAAAATAAGAAGATATGAGAAATTACACCAGCGTCAAAGACTTGGGCAATTTGAACGAAGCGATCAAGGAAGCCCTGGAAATAAAGAAAAATAGGTTTGCTTATAAAAGTCTAGGCGAAAACAAAACCTTACTCATGGTCTTTTTCAACTCCAGTCTCCGTACACGCCTGAGTACACAGAAAGCGGGCATGAACCTTGGCATGAATACGATGGTGCTAGACGTAAATCAAGGCGCATGGAAACTGGAAACTGAACGAGGTGTCATTATGGATGGTGACAAATCCGAACACTTACTGGAGGCTATTCCTGTAATGGGAAGTTACTGCGACATAATCGGAGTCCGTTCCTTTGCCAATTTTGAAAGCAAAAAATTTGATTACGAAGAAACCATCATTAACCAGTTTATCAAATATTCAGGAAGGCCAGTCTTTAGTATGGAGTCTGCTACTTGTCATCCATTGCAGGCTTTTGCCGACCTCATCACCATTGAGGAATACAAGGAAACAGCCAAACCCAAAGTTGTCCTGACCTGGGCCCCTCACCCTAAAGCCCTTCCACAGGCTGTTCCCAACAGTTTTGCCGATTTCATGAACGAAGCCAATGTCGATTTTGTTATAACTCACCCCAAGGGGTATGAACTGGCAGAACAATTTGTTCGTGGTGCCCATGTGGAATACGACCAAATGAAGGCATTTGAAGGTGCTGATTTCGTTTATGCTAAGAATTGGTCTGCTTTCCAGGATCCAAATTATGGCAAAATTCTTAGTCAGGATCGCTCCTGGACGGTAAGCGACCGTCAGATGGCCGTTTCAAACAATGCCCGCTTCATGCATTGCTTGCCAGTACGCCGAAACATGATTGTGACAGACGAAGTGATCGAAGGACCACGCAGCATCGTTATTCCGGAAGCTGCAAACCGTGAAATTTCCGCACAAACGGTGATCATGAGAATTTTAGAAGGGTTGAAATAATTAGACCCATACATTAACTGAAAGAGGCTGTATCAAAAGTATTTGATCAGCCTCTTTTCTTGCTTAAAGTAACGTTTCATATAAAGCGTTGATTTTGCTACATTTGTACCACTTTCAAATCAAAGACATGAAAAACCTAGTAATTACGTTACTTTTTATAACGATCCTCTCCTCTTTGTCCGCACGAACATCGATGACACTAGAAAAAGGGTGGAAATTCACCAAGGGCGATCCCACAGACGCTATGAATCCTGAGTATAACGATGATCATTGGGAAAATGTAACCGTTCCTCACGATTGGGCTATTTACGGCCCTTTTGACAAGGAAATAGACAAGCAAGTGGTGGCCATCGAACAAAACGGTGAAAAGATTGCATCAGAAAAAACAGGTCGTACAGGCGCTTTGCCTTATGTTGGAGTGGGTTGGTATCGAACTTCTTTTAAGCTTCCTACTTTTAAAAACGGAGAAAAAGTAACCATCCTTTTCGATGGAGCCATGAGCCGCGCAACCCTTTATGTTAACGGTTCAAAAGCCGGTTATTGGCCGTATGGTTACAACTCATTCTTTTTCGACATAACTCCTTATATAAAACCAGGTATACCAGTCAACATCGCTGTTAGATTGGAAAATCTGGAAGAATCCTCACGCTGGTATCCAGGAGCAGGACTTTATCGTAATGTCCATGTATTAATTACCCCACAAACCCATATCGCAACCTGGGGAACCCAATTGTCTACACCCACCGTTTCTGGCATCCTGGCTAAAGTCAATCTGAAAACACGCATCGAAAAGCCGGTTGAAGATCTTTGCCTGATTACTGAAATAAAAGACCCGGATGGAAAAGTCATTGAAACAAACACGAACGATCACATAATAGGAGCAGAATTTGAGCAAAATTTCTCTGTAAATGCCCCTAAACTATGGTCACCTGAAACACCAACACAGTATACCGCTGAGTCGAAGTTAAAACTGGGAAATAGAGTGATTGACAGTTTCACCACTAAATTTGGCATCCGATCCATCAGCTTTGGACCTGATAAGGGTTTCCAACTGAATGGGATCACCCGCAAGTTTAAAGGCGTCTGCCTTCATCATGACCTTGGCCCACTTGGTTCAGCCGTTAATGTTGCTGCTTTGCGTCGTCAGTTAACGATTCTCAGAGATATGGGTTGCGATGCTATTCGCACCTCGCACAACATGCCAGCACCAGAATTGCTTGACCTTTGCGATGAAATGGGTTTTATGGTGATGGATGAAGCCTTTGACGAATGGAAAAAGCCTAAATGTAAAAACGGTTACAACCTCTTCTACAACGAATGGGCTGAAAAGGATCTCATCAATTTTATCCGAAGAGACCGCAACCATCCGTCCATCGTGCTTTGGAGTATAGGAAACGAGGTTCCTGAACAAGCGTATCAGGAGGGTTGTCGTCAAGCTTATTTTCTCAGGGAAATCATTCACCGCGAAGACCCTACCCGACCTGTAACAAGTGGTATAGACAATGTTGACAACGCCATCAAAAATCAGTTTGCGGCAACAGTTGATGTACCGGGCCTGAACTACCGATTGCATAAATATCAAAACGCCTACGAAATGCTGCCACAAGGATTTATTCTAGGTTCAGAAACAGCTTCCACCATCAGTTCAAGAGGCATTTACAAATTTCCAGTCAAAAAAGGGTACGATCAGCAATATCCCGACCGTCAATGCTCTTCCTACGATCTGGAATATTGTGGTTGGTCCAATCTACCGGACGATGACTGGATGTGGCAGGATGATAAGGATTGGGTGATTGGTGAATTTGTCTGGACTGGTTTTGATTATTTGGGTGAGCCAACTCCTTACGATGGAATGTGGCCATCGAGATCGTCGTATTTCGGCATCTGTGATTTAGCCGGTTTGCCCAAAGATCGCTATTACCTGTATCGAAGCCGCTGGAACAATGCAGAACCTACTCTCCATATTCTTCCACATTGGAACTGGAAAGGCCGCGAAGGAGAAGTAACACCAGTTTTTGTTTATACCAGTTATCCTGAAGCTGAAATCTTTATCAATGGGAAAAGTCAAGGCAGGCTAAAAAAAGGAACATCAGGACAGGAACGTTACCGTCTGATGTGGAATGATGTAAAATATGAACCTGGAACGTTGAAAGTGGTGGCCTATGATTTACTGGGCAAAGCAGTAGATGAAAAACTCATCAAGACTTCAGGGGAGCCAGCCCAATTGATCCTGCAAGCCGATCGCGCAGTACTTCAGGCCGATGGAAAGGATCTGGCTTATGTAACAGTGAGTGTGGTGGACAAGGATGGTAATGAATGCCCCGACGTCATTAACACGCTACAATTCAACGTAAAAGGTGCGGGAGTATATCGTGCAGCATGCAACGGAGACGCTACTTCACTGGAGCAGTTCCACCTGCCTGTCATGAATTTATTCTCAGGTAAACTGGTCGTACTGGTGCAATCCAAAGATGTAGGTGGAGAAATCACGCTGGAAGCATCGGGCAAAGGACTTAAATCAGGATTATTGAATCTAAAAGCCAGATAGTAGGTTTGCCTTTCATCCAAAAAAGAATTAACTTTGTAACTGCATTTCTCCCCGTAATGTTTACAGGGACTCTCAATTAATAAGAACTATGGATACAGTATTGAGTGGGATTCGTTCCACCGGAAATTTACATCTTGGAAACTACTTCGGAGCGTTGCGTAACTTTACACGTATGCAATATGAAAACAATTGTTTTTTCTTTATTGCAGATTACCACTCACTCACTACCCATCCGGATCCAAAAACCTTACATTCCAATGTAAAGGAAGTGCTATGCGAATATCTGGCAGCAGGCATTGATCCTAACATTGCAACCATTTATGTTCAGAGCGATGTAAAAGAAGTTATCGAACTTTACTTGATGCTAAATATGCATGCCTACATGGGCGAATTGGCCAAAACCACTTCCTTTAAGGATAAAGCCAGAAAACAACCTGAGAATGTCAATGCTGGATTGCTTACCTATCCCACACTGATGGCTGCAGATATTCTGCTTCACAATGCGGATAAAGTACCTGTTGGAAAAGATCAGGAACAGCACCTTGAAATGACTCGCAAATTTGCCCGTCGCTTTAATAACTTTTATGGTGTTGACTTTTTCAAAGAGCCGCAGGCTTACAATTTCGGGCAGGAACTTATCAAGATTCCCGGACTGGATGGGAGTGGAAAAATGGGCAAATCGGAAGGAAACTGTGTCTACCTTTGCGACGAACCTAAAGTCATTGAGAAAAAATTGAAAAGAGCACTCACCGACGCAGGTCCAACGGACTTAAATTCAGTGAAACCAGAGTGTATTGAAAATCTTTTTACCATCCTAAAAGTCGTTTCAACCCAAGATACATACGATTACTTTGATGAAAAATGGAATAGTTGTGAAATACGCTACGGAGATTTGAAAAAGCAATTGGCAGAAGACATCATCAAGGTGACTAACCCAATCCGCGAACGCTTTCTGGATATTAGCAACGATGACGCCTATCTGCGTAAAATTGTTACAGAAGGTGCCGAAAAAGCCAGAGAAAGTGCTTTGAAAACACTTATCCCTGTTCGTGAAATTATGGGTTTCCGAAAATTCTAAACTTTCTTTTGTAAATTAACCAATTCCCTGAGCAAGTCACGTTCTGCTTTGATTTCCCGATAGTCCGAAGGATATTTCATATCTTTCAGATTACGTGGTGTTTCCACATTAACATCCAGGAAGTCACTGATATTAACTTCAAAATAGTTGGCTAACTGATTCAGCCTGGTGGCCGTAAAATCAATTTTTCCATTTTCCAGTTTGGAATAGGTCGTAGGTGAAAATTCGAGGTCATCGGCCACATTTTGCTGAGAAAATCCCGCTCTCTGTCTGACGCGCAAAAGTTTTGACCCGATAATTTTATTTAGTTCCAGATTTACAGACTTACATGTCATCTTTCGTAAGTTATTAGTTCCTACGAAAATAGCTTTCGACTCGACAAAGCGCAATGCATTTAGATGCAGAAGCATAAAGCTGAGCGCATATTTATTTCTCTAAAGGTTATTTATGTGAATTATTAGAAAGCAGATTGCCCTGAAGTTTATGTTTAGTGCGTTTTAAGCATTAATTATTCGTTTAATTGAATGAAGATGGTGGGTGTATAGATCAAATGATTTGTTGTAAATACCTTTTGAATCGACAACGTCTAAATGGACATTTCCAGAAGCATGAAGGATTTTTTGGCCATCAGTCAGGAATCCTACATGTACCACTTTACCTTCGGAATTGGCAAAAAAAGCAAGATCTCCAGATTGGGACTGAGTTAAGTCTGCTACCGTTTCGCCGCACAGAGCCTGATCGCTGGCATCTCTGGGTAATGAATACCCATGAATAGAATAAACGATTTGGACAAATCCAGAGCAATCTATCCCTAAAATACTTTTACCTCCCCAAAGATAAGGTGCATTCATGAAAAGTGAAGCAGTTGAGACAATGTCAACGTATGTCGTTTCTTGAACCTGAGCAATCAATGCAGGATGAATAGACCACGTTGTTTTATCCAAAATGGACATATCATAAGTTCTGCTTTGAAAAAGAGGGAACCGTCCCGATTCCATATCAATGAAGTATAAACGGCTTCCCGCTGGTAAATAAAGTTGGGGTTGGGTATCTCCAAGCTTAAAACAAGGAGAAATAACACCATTTGTAAGGACGGGTTTATCTTGACTGTATTTCTCAAAAACGGCTTCAGGTAGAAACTGCAACATCTTTCGGGTACACCAACCGGTATAATTATCAGACAAAATACGTATATGACTCCAGTTTTCATTCGTTTCAATAACTTCAAAAAGTTCACCAAAAAGAATCTGGCTAATCATTTCAGAACGTTCTGAAGGTTCTAAACGTAGCGGAATAAGCGGTAAGTTGCAAATACCATATGACATAAGGCGTACTATTAAATATGTTTAAAACCTTTTTGACAGTTCATCGGCAGAAATCTGAAGCACTATTTTTTTACCATCGGGTGTAAACTTTTGCTCTTTAGTATCAAGGAGTTTTAACACCAAATCGTTCATTTCTGCTTCACCCAATACTTGGCCATTGGGTATTGCACCGGCATTCGCCAACCGTAAAGCGAGACGTGCACGTCTATCACCATCAAAATCAATGGCAGGGTTGTGCATGGATTCTACAATATCAAGTATAAGGAATGCAGGGTCAATATTTGTCAGATCAACTGGGACGGCAGCAACAAAAAAATCATTACCAACACAATTTACTTTGAAACCCAAGGCTTGCAAATCATCCAACATGGCCAATAGCTCAATACGCTGTATTTCGTCCAAATGAAGTTCTTCTGGAAAAAGAAGCATTTGAGAGGGTGCTTTCCCATTCTGCAATAAAGTTTGATACCGCTCAAACAGAACACGCACATGAGCACTGTGCTGATCAATAAAAACAAGAGATTGCAACGCATGCAGAACAATATAAGAACCAAAGAGCTGAAACTTAGCGCTACGTGGATCAATAGTCTGGTTCACGTCCCAAAATAGACCTGCATCAGTATCTTCATAATTAAAAATAACATCTGATTTCTGACTATTATTCACAGGTGTTTCAGAAAAGAAGCTATCCAGATCCTTCAATTTGGAGGACCCATCGGTAAAGGTGTTGTCAGCTTGTTCGAAAGCCTTTTCCTTATCTACATTTTTTTGAAAACCGTCATAAAGTGAATCCCAGTTTGGCGAGGATTTTGGTGAGGATGATTTGAAGGGGTTGTAGGAAGGATCGTAATTGATGCTAGGAGCAATCACTGTGCGATCACCGTTGAAAACACGGATCTCGGGAGCATCATCCTTGTCAAAATCCAAGGATGGCACTGCGTTAAATTTTCCGAGTGCCTCACGTACTGCTGCATGCACAATGGGCCATATAGCTTGTTCATGTTCAAACTTGACTTCTGTTTTGGTTGGATGAATATTAACATCCAAAGACTCTGGCTCCACTTCAAAGTATAAAAAGTAGGAAGGCTGTTGTCCTGTTGGAATCAATGTTTCATAGGCCTTCATAATGGCACTCCTAAAAAGTTTATGACGAATGTACCGCCCATTGACAAAAAAGTACTGCATCTGATCCCTATGACATGCAGCGGAGGGATCTCCTATGAACCCAGAAATTCTGACCAATTGCGTATTGACATCAACCGGATATAATTGTTTGTTCAGTTGTCCGCCAGATCGTTTACCAAAAATGGAGAGTATACGTTGACGAATATTGGTTGGGGGCAGCTGAAACAGGTATTCATCGTTGTGGGTTAATGTGAAATGTAAGTTCGGGTACACCAAGGCTATCTGAATAAATTCATCTCTGATATAACGCAATTCCTTGGCGTTTTCACTGAGAAATTTCCTTCTGGCTGGTACGTTGTAGAATAAGTTCCTTACAGTGAATTTGCTGCCCTGAGCGGCAAGGGTGGGCTCCTCGTTTGTAATGGTGGAACCTTCAATCTGAACTTTCCAGGCCAATTCGTCCTCAGGTCTTCTGGTAACCAATTCTACCTGAGCGACAGAGGCTATAGAGGCCAAGGCTTCACCACGAAAACCCATGGTATGAATCTGAAACAAATCAGAAGCCTGACGCAATTTGGAAGTGGAATGCCTTTCAAAAGCAACATGTGCATCGGAAGTGGACATACCTTTTCCATTGTCAATGACCATAATCATACTTCGACCTGCTTCTTTGATAACAACATCGACCTGTGTGGCTCCGGCATCTATTGCGTTTTCCACCAGCTCCTTGACCACGGATGCGGGTCGTTGGATCACTTCTCCCGCTGCTATCTGATTGGCAACAGAATCAGGTAAAATACGAATCAAATTTTCCATTTTATTTAGTTCTAGTGCTACCCCTCTTTTTGCCGGATGATGTCCGTTGTGCTTTCTTTTCTAATTTCTTTACCGTTTTCTGATCTATAACAGGTATATCGGAGGCTAAACCGGAATGTCGTCCTTTTGCCGGTTCTTCCTTGGTACTAACAGGTTCTTTCACTTCTCTGAGAACATCCAATGGATTGATAGGGCGAATATCCTGATACCAACCAAAATTACTTAGGTATCGGACATCTTCAGTCAATAGGTTTAACGGATAAAATTTACCTTTGGGTTGTGGCCAGACTGTGATTTTCTTCATTTCCTTTTTTTCCATGAAAATGGTCAGTGAGCTACCTTCCAACCTGTTCAATCCTATGATCTGTTTATCTTTTTCATCTCGGGGAAGAAAGATTGTCTCTGCATTGCCCTTTACTTCGATATGGGTCACTTGACCTGAGTCAAAATAGGCTATCAAATCTTTACCGGACAATTGATTGTAAAGTGAGTCTTCTTCAAACGAAATGGCCATCGCTGCTTTTTGGATATGGAGACGGTCGGCAGTATTATTTTTGGTGAAGAGTTCCATAAAATCGCCGCTTAATTGCTGGCCTTCCGCCCATAAAATAGGTTTGTGATAAAAACTCAGGACCGAATCTCGGGTAGAGTAATACAACGAATCACAGATGCCTTGAAAATCGGAACGGTAAAACCGTACACCATGATAGGCTGTGACAGCTTTAAAAATGGAGTCTTTTCTAGTTATCAGGGAATCAGCATGCAGATAAAGTGTATCCTTGGTAGAATGTTCTATCATGAGGGCCTTTTTGGCAATTAGTGCGTATTCTGTCTTTTCAACACTATAACCGTATTCACCTTTAAAGGTAATCTGCTGTGTTGAATCGATGAGTTCCACGTTTCCAAAAGCTTCTCCAATGCCATTTTTCTTATCGTAATTGAGCGTATCGCCGGTTAATCTTTTATGGTTGTTGAGGACATAAGACCTGTTCAGTAGTTGGCTGTTGTCGTTTTTGGTATCGTACCATCCTTTTTCGGTATACACATAACCACTGTCAGCTTTGATTTCAGTAGGGCAATTGATATTTGCAACACTTGTTTGTGTATTGTAACTCAACTCTTGATTGGTCATGATAAATTTAGGATGCTTCAATTGGACATCGTTCTTGAAATCGGCAATTTTAGTTTCCGTATTGTATTGGCCATACTCAGAGGAAAGTTCATTGGTCACTTTCTTATCTTCATTCACCAGCAATCCACCATCAAAGAAATAACCGATATTGGTATTCCTGTCGTAATTCAGACTGTCTGTAAAAAGGGTCACCTTTTTATTTTCCAGTCGGACTTTCTCACGAACCATTACCAATCTGGTGTTTCCTTCGTAGTAAAGTCTGGCACCATACAAGAAAATAGTATCACCTTGTTCCATATGAACATTCCCAAAAGCAAAAAGAGAATTGGTTTTGGGGTAATAGTGTGCAGAATCGCAATACAAAAAAGCGCCAGCGTGCCGAAAGCGAACATTTCCGGTTAATACCTCAACATCAGGATTGATAAAATCATCGTGTGCGCCCATGTCAGCATGAAGCATATAGATATGCTCTTTCTTCCCGCGACTCCTTTTCGGTTGCAGATGAATGACTGGTGGAGCGATGATGGGTTTGTCTATTTGTTGTTTGTTGTTTTTGACGGCATTCCGTTTCTTGTCCAACTTTTTAGTGATCTTTTCTGAACGCGGTGCACCTTTTTTGGGAAAAGCATCAAAATTCAATGACTGGGCACTTAAAAAAAAGGGAAACAGGCATAAAATGCAAATAACTTGCACTTTACGCCTGTATATATTTGATAATATATTATTTATCATTTTTATTCCTTAATCCAACCTGGATATTTAAACTCGCAATTACGCCAACCATCATTGATTTTGATATAGGTGGTCTTTTGTTTCTCAACAATCCATTCATTAATGATTTGTTCACTTTTCTTTGCCTGAACAATCTGTTTGAGCTTTTGGAAATCTTCTGTTAAGCTTGCTCTATGAGCTTTGGATTTAGATTTAACACGAATAATGGCACAAACCTCCTTGTCTTTAGCATTCACATAAGTGAATGGCTTTGAAATTTCACCGACATTCATGGTGTAAACCAATTTACCTACTTCCTGTGGCAATTGTTCCATTTGAAAACGGGGAGTTGCAGTCATTGGATTGACCATCAAACCGCCATTGTTTTTTGTATCCTTGTCGTAAGAATAATAAAAGGCGGCTTCTTCAAATTTGACTTTTCCTGCACGAATCTGATCGGCAATACTGTCCAGTCTTAAAAGTGCATTATTTCTTTCTGTAGCTGAAATCTTCGGTTTGAGTAGAATGTGACGACAGTTTATGCGGTCGCCTCTTTTTTCAATAAGCTGAATGATATGGTAACCATATTCGGTCTCAACAACCTTGGATATTTTTTTTGGATCGTTCAGACTAAATGCCACATTGGCAAATTCTGGCATCAACTCACCTTTTCCCATAAAGCCCAATTCACCACCTACCTTAGCTGACATTCTATCATCTGAGTACATGACAGCAAGCGTTGAGAAATTGTCGCCTTTGTTGATGCGTTCCGTGAAATCACGTAAACGATCCTTGATGGCATTTACTTCTTCATCCGAAAATTTAGGTTCAACAGTAATGATTTCTACCTCCATTTCTGCGGGAGTCATAGGAAGGCTGTCTACGGGAAGGCTCTTAAAATATTGACGGACATCGGAGGGGGTAACGGTTACATTTCCAATTAATTGTCTTTTTACCCTATTTTCAGTTTCCTGTTTTCTAGCCATATCGCGACGAACTTCGCGGATCTTAGAAAGAGGCATACGTAAGACTTCTTCCATTTTTTCCTTAGATCCCAACTGATTTATGTCATTGTTGATACTTCTGTCCACTTCAGATATCACATCACTTTCATTGACAATGATACTATCCAGATCTGCCTGATGTAAATACAATTTTTGTATGGCTATCATTTCCGGAATAATACAATAGGGGTCACCGCTGAATTTTACACCATTATACTGCGCCTGAATACGCTGATATTCAACCTCTGAACGCAAAATGGGTTCATCTCCCACTACCCACACAATTTCATCAATCACATTATCCTGGGCAACGACAGTGACTAAGCTCAGCGCCAAAAAAGGAAGCAGGGTTAAAAATTTTTTCATTCTTTTACATATTCGAACCTCTCCTAAAATAGGATCAGTACATTCATTTATAGTATTTTATCTTTTTCTTTTGTTCAGCTTCCTTCAATAAATTCTGTTCAAACTGATGAATAAACTGGGTTTTTCTTGAATTCATCATAACGGTATTGACATTTTCGCGCACATATTCATAGGGCGCTGTATTACCGGAAAGTACGTATTCATGTATATAAAGCAAGTAACAAAAGTCGTTTTCAACAACATCCAATGTGGAACGGGTCCTCAAGAATTCAGACTTATTGCTTATGGCATATGGTATATTGTCCATAATATCCTCAAAGCTAACCCATCTGTCGTAAAAGAAGGACACTTGTCCGGCATTCTGTACGCAAATTTTTTCAATCTTTTCAAAAGACTCTGCCGAAGTTCTTTTGTACAGTTGTTTCAACTTTTCCAGGTCAGGTGCATTTTTGGAAATCTTTATAAAAATGCCTTTTACCAGATTATGTTCAGCAGCAAAACGTCGGCTGTTGGATTTGTAAAAATCCAACAATTCCGACTCTGTTATTTCCGTTTGCATCTTCTCATTCATGACTTGCTGCTGATATTCATAAATGATTAAAGACCGACGGTAGTTCTCTACCAAATCTTCCAGTTCCTGATTCTGAGGAATATTCTTGACAGCCTTCTCGTAAATCAACATTTCCTTGACGCGACTCCGCACAAATTGTTTGACATACGTCGTGCTGTCTTTTGCTGAAAGGCCCTGAGGCATACCTTGTATCGCTTCATCCAGATAGACAGTCGCACTGCCTACTTTAGCCAATGGGACTCTGTCCTTTTCCGATTCAGAATTCGAACAGGTTCTTAGCAAAAGTGGAATCATCATCAGCAAACTAAGCAAAAGCCTCATAAAAATAATCCTTTGTGACTGTAAAGGTAAGGAAAAAGAAGCGAATGAAATCCGGCTTAATTTTTATTAACCGTATTTACCACATCTTTATAGACTATCACCTTAAATTTATCCTTCAACGACTGAATCCATCTCTCTTCTAGATATCCCTGATAGTCAGAAATGACTAATCCGCGGACATCAGTATAGACTTCCGGACCTTTAGGCAGTGAATATCCTTGCAAAAATACGTTAGGAAATTCGGGTTTTGTCTCCAATTTTCCTGTTTTGTATGCAAGGGCATCAATGGTTGGGTTTTCACCTTTTGCAAAAAGACCACGTTCAATCTTGATTAAGGTTGTGGTGTCTGTATTGAAAGATCTTTTCAATGTCACGATAATAGAATCGGCAGGCATTTTCTTAATCAGTTTCTTAGCTTTTTTAGCTACATCAGCATTGGCACATTGAATGATGAAACCTTTGTAATGAGGTTTATCCCATGCGTATTTTGCCTTGTTTGCACCAAAATAATTTTCCAATCCGGTTGTATCCAAAGACGCTTTTTCCCAAACTTCGCGATTACTCACTTCGAAAAGCAGGATACCATCTTTGTATTCCTGCATCAGATGTCCGAATTCAGGATATTTTGTTTCAAGTTGGCTGTCTTCGTAATCCATCACAACCTTTTGAACAAATGATTTGTAAGTATCTTCCATCGGAAGCTGTTTGATATCCTTATCAGCGAGGGTCGCTGCAAATTCTTTTTGAGAATGTTCCACACCATTTAAGGTGAAAAGAGTATTTTCAGATTCATTCAATGCTTTCAACAGGGTAGAATCATTCGATTTTTTGATGGTTTCAACGGCCTTAAAGAAAGGATCAAGGCTTTTTACATTTAAGGTGTAATTATATTCCATCTTCAATTTTTCAACCATTGATTCACTCATGGCTTGTGCTCTGTCACCACGTGTAATCGTTTTTGATAAATATTCGCGGGCCTTTTCCATTTCCGGATAGGGTTGAAATTCGAGTGCTTTTACAATATGCCAGCCATATTTTGTCTGGAAAGGAGCAGAATATTCACCAACTTTCAATTTATAAAGTGCATTCTCAAATTCATAGGGAAGTTTACCGCTATACATCAGTCCGTATTCTCCGTTTTTTGAAGCTGCATTTTGATCATCACTGTGTTTGGTGGCATAAAGTGTAAAATCTCCACCATTTTTCAAAGAATCATAAATCTTGAAAATGGAGTCTTTAGCTGCAGCCTGCATTTCTGGTGACGCATTGGGAGAAACAATTTTCAGAATATGCCCTGCACGATACAATCCCATAGCTGGACGCCTATTGAGAACTTTGATGATATGATATCCAAACTGAGTTCTGAAAGGTTTGCTTACAGTACCAACCGGCGTGTTAAACAGGACATTTTCGAATGGGTAAACGTATTGAAGCCCTGTGGAATAGCCTAAGTAGCCGCCATCTTTCTTTGAACCATCATCGGATAATTCCTTGGCTAATTTTGAAAAGTCATCTCCATTCTTAATCCTGAAGTAAGTACCTTGCGCTTTCAGATAAGCTTGCAGGGTATCTCCCGGGCTGGCATTTGGTTTAACCATAATCAAAATGTGGCTGGCTTCAACATATTCTTTTAACCTGTCGTATGCTTCTTTGTACATGACCGTTTCTGCTTCTTTGTCCATCATGTATGGAGCGACGAGTTGACGACGATAGCCACTCAGTTCTGTAATAAAAGATTTTGTGGTATCAATACCCTGAGATTTTGCTTCAGCAACTTTCAATTTGAAGTTTACAAACAGGTCCACATATTCATCGAGAGATTTTTTATCTGTCGTATTGTTGGTATTGTTTTTATTCCAAATGTATTCAAATTCTGATTTTGATACGTCTTGTCCTCCGATGCTCATTATCACAGGATCTTTGGTTTGAGCAAAAGTAGCCGAGAGGAAGGCTGAAAAGCATAATAAAAAAACTGTTTTCTTCATGATTTTATAAAATTATTAATAATAGCATAGATGAAGGCCTGCGTGTTGGTACAAGCCATAAGACAAAACGTTTAAAAACCGATTTAATTGTGTAAGCCCAAAACTACTCTGAAGGGCTGTAATTGGGAGCTTCACTGGTAATGACAACATCATGGGGGTGACTTTCGGCAACACCTGCATTTGTAATCCGGGTAAACCTGGCCTGGTGCAGATCCTCTATCGTTCCAGCTCCGCAATAGCCCATACCTGCGCGCAAACCTCCAATCATCTGAAAAACAACCTCAAAAAGATTTCCTTTGTAAGGTACGCGGGCTGATATTCCTTCAGGAACAAGTTTTCGGGCATCTGATTCAGTATCCTGAAAATAGCGGTCTTTTGACCCCTTTTCCATCGCTTCCAAGGAACCCATTCCACGATATGATTTAAATTTACGTCCGTTAAAAATGATTGTTTCACCCGGAGATTCCTCCACCCCGGCTAACATACTACCCATCATAACAGAATGAGCACCTGCAGCCAATGCTTTTACGATATCTCCAGAGTATCTCAATCCACCATCAGCAATAATCGGGACATTGGTCCCTTTCAATGCTAAGGCAACATCGTAGATAGCCGACAATTGAGGAACACCTACGCCTGCGATAACACGTGTCGTACAAATAGAGCCTGGGCCAACTCCTACTTTCACAGCATCAGCACCAGCCTCAACAAGCATTTTGGCAGCGTCTCCAGTAGCAATATTACCTACCACAACATCCAACTCGGGATATTTAAATTTTACTTCGGAAACAAGGTCTATAACAAACTTTGAATGACCATGTGCCGTATCAATGACAACGGCATCTACACCTGCATCAACCAACGCCTTTGTGCGTAGGAGAGCATCATTGGTAACCCCAATACCAGCCGCAACTCGCAAACGTCCTTTGGAATCTTTGCAGGCATTCGGCTTATCTTTTGCTTTTGTTATATCTTTATAGGTAATGAGACCTACCAGGCAGCCATCATTGTCTATGACAGGTAACTTTTCAATCTTATATTGCTGTAGAATTATGGACGCTTGATCCAAATTGGTAGACTGCCCGGTAGTGATCAAGCGGTCTTTGGTCATAATTTCATCAACCAATTTGGTCATATCCTTTTCAAACCGCAAATCACGATTTGTAACAATACCGATCAGTTTTCTGTCAGTATCGACCACAGGAATACCCCCTATATGATTGTCTGCCATTAGTTTGAGACACTGACGGACAGTTGATCCGGTCAGAATGGTTACCGGATCGAAAATAATGGCATTTTCAGCACGTTTTACAATCTGGACCTGCCTGGCCTGTTCTGTTATGGACATACTTTTATGTATGACACCAATCCCTCCCTCCCTTGCTATTGCAATAGCAAGGGAAGATTCAGTCACGGTATCCATAGCAGCCGATACAAAAGGAACGTTTAGCTCTATATTACGTGAAAAATATGTGGATAAATTTACGGCTCTTGGCAGGATATCAGAATACGAGGGAACCAACAAGACATCGTCAAAGGTTAATCCATCAAACACAATTCGATCTGCAATAAAAGACATAAGGTTATGTTTTTAATATTTATTGCGCGTAAAAATACATCTTTAATCAGATTAATTGCCCATTTCTGAAATAAACTTAATCCGAACCAATCGTATTTCTTCTTCGGTATAATCACCACCAAGTTCATCCAGGGCATCCTGAATACTATCAGTAGATGATTCTCTAAAATAATCGATAATTTCTTCAATATGATCATTATCCATGATTTCATTTAAGAAAAAATCTATATTAATTTTTGTACCAGAATAAACGATGGCTTCTATTTCGTCGAGTAACTCGCTAAAGTCCAAGCCTTTGGTTACTGCCATATCGTCTAAAGCAATTTTCCTGTCAATCGCTTGAATGATGGAAACTTTCATTTTAGACTTGTTGGCTACTGTACGAACCCTTAAGTCTTCAGGACGTTCAATCTCATTTTCAACACAGTGTTTCTTGATCAGAGATAGAAATTCTTCACCATAGCGCTTGGCTTTACCAGCTCCAACACCGGGAATATTCTGCAACTCTTCCATGCTAATGGGATACGTGGTGGCCATAGCCTCCAAGGAAGGATCCTGAAAAATGACATAGGGAGGAAGGTTCAGCTTCTTAGAAATACGCTTACGTAAATCTTTCAACATGGAATACAGCCCTGGATCTACTGCACAAGCAGCACCACCACGTACCGGAACTTCTTCTTCGGCATCATCAAAATCTGAATCTTCAGTCACCTTGAAGCTTACAGGATTCTTTACGAATTCTCTGCCTTTTGGTGTTATTTTGAGTATACCGTAGTTTTCAATATCCTTATCCAGATAACGACTAATCAAGGCCTGTCTTATTACAGAATTCCAGGTTTTTTCGTCTTCATCAGTACCACATCCAAAAACTTCCAGCTCATCGTGCTGGTATGAAGTAACTTCAGATGTTTCTTTTCCAAGAAGGACATCAATGACATGATCTGTCTTAAATTTTTCTTTTAATACAAGGACTGTCTCTAGAACAGTACTCAATAATTCTTTTGCTTCCACCTGTTTCTTAGGGTTTGAACAATTATCACAGCTACCGCAATTGTCTTGCGTGTATTCTTCTCCGAAATAATGCAGGAGCAATTTTCGCCGGCAAACCGATGATTCAGCATAAGCTGCGGTCTCCAGCAAAAGCTCTTTTCCAATTTCCTGTTCGGCAACAGGCTTACCCTGCATGAATTTTTCCAATTTTTGTAAATCCTTATTGGAATAAAAGGTAACACATTGACCTTCTCCGTCATCACGTCCGGCTCTGCCAGTTTCCTGATAGTAGCCTTCCAGACTCTTAGGAATATCATAATGTATAACAAAACGTACATCTGGTTTATCAATACCCATTCCAAAAGCAATGGTCGCAACAATTACATCGATTTTTTCCATGAGAAAAGCATCCTGATTGTCTGTGCGAACACTTGATTCCATACCTGCATGATACGAACGGGCATTAATGCCGTTGACTTGCAACGTTTGGGCCAATTCCTCCACTTTTTTCCGGCTCAGGCAATAAATAATACCGGACTTACCGGAATTTGCCTTGATGAACCTTATAATATCACGATCTATATTCGTCGTTTTGGGACGTACTTCGTAGTATAAGTTTGGTCTGTTGAAAGATGATTTGAAAACAGTTGCATCCGACATACCAAGATTTTTCTGGATATCGTGCTGCACTTTTGGTGTAGCCGTTGCTGTCAATGCTATAATAGGCGCTCGTCCGATTTCGTTAATCAAAGGCCGGATACGTCTGTATTCCGGACGAAAATCATGACCCCATTCGGATATACAGTGGGCTTCATCCACTGCAAACAACGAAATGGGAATCTGTTTCAGGAACTCAACGTTCTCCTCTTTGGTCAAGGATTCGGGAGCTACATAAAGCAGTTTGGTCTTCCCGGAAAGAATGTCATTCTTTACCTGATCGATGGCCGCTTTATTGAGGGATGAATTGATAAAATGAGCCACGCCATCTTCGTCACTGAAATTGCGCATGGCATCAACCTGATTTTTCATCAGCGCAATTAAAGGTGAAATGACAATAGCGGTTCCTTTCATCAAAAGGGATGGCAATTGATAGCACAATGATTTACCACCTCCAGTAGGCATCAGTACAAATGTATCATTTCCCGCCATAACATTGCGGATTATTTCTTCCTGACTACCCTTGAAAGCATCAAAACCAAAGTAGGTCTTTAAACATTGTGTCAATTCATCCGTTTTCCCCATAAATTATAGTATTTTCTCTAAGCGCTTATCAAACGTGTGTGCGTCATAGACTCCACTTTGGCACGGGCGTATTCCAATGTTACGCACAATTTATCCAGTGAAGTGGATGGCATTTCATACATGGAATCCATAATAATGGTTTCCGAGATGGCCCTCAATCCACGTGCACCCAATTTGTATTCTACAGCTTTGTCTACAATGTAGTCAAAGACCTCTGGTTCAAAACTTAACTCAATTTCATCCATTTCAAACAACTTTACATACTGTTTGATGATGGAATTCTTTGGTTCTGTCAGAATAGCACGGAGTGCATTTCTATCCAAAGGATTCAAGTACGTCAAAACTGGTAAACGTCCTATAATTTCTGGTATCAAGCCAAAGGATTTTAGATCCTGAGGTGCAATATACTGTAAAAAATTTGTTCTGTCAATCTTATTTATGTCTTGTGTGGCACCATAACCTACAACTTTTGTGTTTAGGCGTGCTGCAATCTTCTTTTCGATTCCATCAAAAGCGCCTCCACAAATAAACAAAATATTCTTTGTATTTACGGGTATCATCTTTTGATCCGGATGTTTTCGTCCTCCTTGTGGTGGAACATTGACTACAGCTCCTTCCAAAAGTTTCAAAAGTCCCTGTTGAACACCTTCACCACTAACATCACGCGTGATGGATGGATTATCGCCCTTTCGAGCAATTTTGTCAATCTCGTCAATAAAAACGATTCCAACTTCCGCTTTGGCTACATCATAGTCTGCCACTTGCAAAAGACGGGTAAGAATACTTTCGATATCTTCACCTACATAACCTGCCTCAGTGAGTACTGTCGCATCAACGATGGTGAAAGGGACATGCAGTTTTTTTGCAATTGTTCTGGCGAGCAGGGTTTTTCCAGTACCTGTGGATCCAACCATAATGATGTTTGATTTTTCAATTTCAACCTCATCACCACTGTCTTTCTGCAGAAGTCTTTTATAATGATTGTAAACCGAAACCGAGAGAAACTTCTTTGCTTGATCCTGACCAATAACATATTCGTCGAGAAATTTCTTAAGTTCCTTGGGTTTGGGTAATTCTTCTTTACTTAAACTAAAAGCATTTTTTGAAGTTTTGCTGTCTTTTTTGTCCACTTCGCGCACCATCTCAAAGGCTCTTTCTGCACATTCTGAACAGATATTACCTGTGGATCCGGATATCAGCAAATTGACCTCATCACGACTACGTCCGCAAAAACTACACTTATCTATAACTTTGGCCATTCTATTTTGTTCTGGTCATTACTTCATCAATCATGCCGTATTCTTTAGCTTCAGCAGCTGTCATCCAATAATCCCTGTCAGAATCTTTCTCAATCTGTTCGTAGGTCTTACCTGAATGGTCGGCAATAATTTCGTACAATTCTTTCTTCAATTTTTGTATTTCACGGGCTGTGATTTCAATATCAGAAGCCTGGCCTTGAGCGCCACCCATAGGTTGATGGATCATCACTCTGGAATGCTTTAAAGCAAAACGTTTGCCTTTTGCTCCTGCTACCAGTAAAACAGATGCCATCGAAGCAGCCATACCGGTGCATATAGTTGAAACATCACTATTGATAAACTGCATGGTGTCGTAAATACCGAGACCATCATAGACAGATCCTCCGGGTGAATTCAGATACAGGGAGATGTCCTTGCCTGGATCTGAAGAGTCCAGATAAAGCAATTGTGCCTGCACAACATTGGCCGTATAATCATCCACCTGAGTACCTAAAAAAATAATGCGATCCATCATTAAACGGGAGAACACATCCATTTGGGCAACATTCATCTGACGTTCTTCAATGATAGTCGGAGAAATGTAGCTGCTGGTAATTTTCATATAGTCGTCCAACGCCGTACCGCTCATTCTTAAATGACCGGTGGCAAATTTTCGAAAATCATTCATATACCTAATTGATTTAAATTTGAAAGGCTAAACAAAGCCGAAGAACAAATGTATTAATTTTTTTATTATCTAAGCAAAAAAAGTGAGAGATGTCATAAAAGTGAATCTCTGGAAAATAGATGCATTTCTTACATTATAAAAAGCAGAGACTGTCTCAGTGAGACAGCCTCTGTTTATAGGTTTGATTGCGCTAAACAAAGAAACTCAATCAACTGAATGATTGACTATTATGCAAAAAGCTTATTAAAATCTTCTACGCTGATATCTTTTTCGTTCAGTTTAACTGCACTTTTAAGATGAGCAGCAACGACTGTAGACATAGCTTGGTCGATAATATTATTTTTTGTTTCTTCCTTCTTGAGCATGTCTGTAGCATAACCCTCCAACAAATCTTCCGGAACTGTCATCATTCCATATTGAGCAAATTGCGTCTTGGCAATTTTCTTTGCAGTCTCAATAAGGTCAGCTTCAGAAACTGTCAGCGAATTATCTTTCACTATTTGTTCTTTCATCATGTGCCATTTCAGATCTTCGATCATTTTAGGCATCTCAGTCTCAACTTCTTCTGCCGTACGCTTTTCGTCTGTGCTCAACATCCAACGTTTCAGGAATTCAACCGGGTAAGCTACGTCAGCCAATTTCTTAACCAACGTTTTTTCGGCATCCAACATAAAACGGTAATCACTTTCAGGAGTCAACTGTGCTTCGATGGATTCTTTCACCTTAGCGCGGAATTCATCTTCTGTTTTTACGACATCTTTGCCATAAATCTGGTCAAACATTTCCTGGTTGAGTTCTCCATCTTGGTAACGGGTAATTTCCTTTACTTCGTAAGTGAAATCTGATACCATATCTTTGGCTACTTCCTTAGGCAGGTGAAGCAAAGAAGCAAGTTCACTTTCAGCATTGTCATAAGCTTTTGCAGGATTGAAAACGATGGAATCACCAACGCCAATACCAATCATTTTAGCCTTTTCTTCTTCGTTTTTGAAGTAAGCTGGCATAAGGACTGCATCTTCTACTTTTACGCCGTCAACTTTATTTTCTGTGAGGAGTCCTTTGATAACATCACGTTCTTCTGATTTTTCAACCTGAATATAGTTTCCGTTACGTGAAGTCATGCTCTTCATTTGTTCATTGACCATTTCGTCCGTTACCTGAACGTTATAGAAAGGAACAGTATCTTTTTTATTTATGGTGAAATTGATTTCAGGTGACAAAGCAATGTCAAAACTAAAATCGAAGTCTTCTTGCATATCAAAGTCGAAATCTTCCTGTGTTACACAAGGCAATGGCTCACCAAGAATATTCAGGTTGTTATCTTTAATGTAATTGTATAAAGCTCCAGAAATTGCGTTTTGAATTTCTTCTGCCAAAATGGCTTTACCGTACATTTTTTTAATCAAACCTGCGGGAACATTACCTGGACGGAATCCTGGTACATTTGCTTTTTTACGATAGGTCTTGAGCGTGTTCTCAACCTTCTCCTGATAGTCAGCTTTCAACAGCTGAATCTTAACAACGGCATTGACCGGATCAATAACTTGTTTATCTACATTCATTTTGATGAAATTTTTTGAGCCGCAAAATTACCTTTATTCTTTGAATTGACAAAACATTTGGGGAACTGTTTGATTAATATCTGATTGTTTTTCTGTCAGATTGTTTTTTTTGTCAACAAAAGAGTGACAGATTACTGAAACAATATTACGCGTATTCATATAAAATAGTAAGTTTCCGATTATATTTGTACAAAATATTTCTATATGAAAAACATCTACCCCTTGGAAACGTCTGTTGTATTCCGAATAATATACATCCTGGTTGTTTTTGCATTCGGCCTATTTTTAGCATATGTAGTGTTCTTGTCTATCCTTTATATTCAGGTTGGTTTCGATATTTCTGTACTCAACGAACGTGTGATCAATTTCAATACGGATGTCTTTATTGTGCGTCTGATGCAGATTTGTCAATCCATTTTTGTTTTTATTTGCCCGCCTTTTATACTATCTAAACTTTACAAAGAAAACTCGAAAGATTTTCTGCATCTGCAAAAACCAAAACTGAAACATGTGCTCATTGCTATTTTCAGTATCCTCATTATGATACCTTTGACCAATGTCCTCGTAAAATGGAATGGAGGTATGCATTTACCTGAATTCATGCAAGGACTAGAAGTCAAGATCAGGGAATCCGAAAATACAGCCAAGCTGGTTACAGATCTTATTTTGAATCAATCCGGATGGCTTAACCTAACGATCAATCTGATTATAGTCGCCTTAATGGCCGGCATCGGTGAAGAGATTCTTTTCAGAGGCTTTTTTCAAAGCGTATTTGCAAGAATTATAGGAATTGGTAAAAATTCGAACATAAAGCCCAATTGGGTAATGCATACAACTATCTGGACGGTCGCTTTTTTATTTAGTGCCATTCATCTGCAATTTTACGGTTTCATTCCCAGGTTGCTTTTGGGTGCATGGTTTGGTTATTTATTATGGTGGACCGGATCTATCTGGGTTCCAGTACTGGCACACATTACAAACAACGCCATATCAACAATAGCAGTCTATGCTGAAAAAAATGGTAGTTTAACCAGTGATCCTGATCAGATTGGTTTGAATGAAACGTGGTGGCTATGTCTGATTTCCATCCTTTTACTGGCGGCTTGTATCGCCTACTTGAAAAAAGGACAACGCGAAACGAAAACCTATAGCGACTAAAAAAGAGCAAACATTCTAGTCATTCAGTTTGAAATCCGTAAAAAAATAACATTCTTCAGATATAGTCAATATGTTTTTAAAATGAACGGATATGGAATATTCTGTCACTCATAACCATGAGGCCAGTAGGTTTGAAATTCATTTAGAAAACGGTCAAACCGCTTATATGGATTACAATGAAACAGACCTCGGATTGAATTTTGCACACACATATGTCCCAAAATCCTTTGAAGGGAGAGGCATCGCTGCAGCAATTGTAAAGTTTGCACTGGAGTACGTTGGTGAAAATGATATCTCTTACATCGCATCTTGTCCATTTGTCAGGGTCTATCTGCAGAGACACCCGGAATACCATTCTCTTCGAAAAGAGAAAAATCATTCAGAAGAGACTCTCTAAAGCGTTTTTTTACTTATAAATGTTTTTTTATGATTACCATCCAGGAAGCAACGTTAAACGATATTGACCTCATTCGAGAGATTGCAGGAAAAACCTGGTTCGTCACTTACAATGAAATACTTTCTTTAGAACAAATGGAGTATATGTTTGATAAGATGTATTCGGTTAAATCCATTACCAGCCAGTTAACAGAGGACTATCACCATTTCTTCATTGCCTGGTTTGGGGACAAGCCGCTGGGTTATGTTTCCGTTCAACAGCAAAAAGAAGACCTTTTTCACCTCCAAAAACTGTACATTCTGCCAGAAGGTCAAGGTCAGGGAGTCGGTAGGCTCCTTTTCGATAAAGCGGCTGCCTTTGCAAAAGAAAATGCGAAAGGAAAAAGTTCCGCTATGGAACTGAACATGAACCGAAGCAACAAAGCACGCTATTTCTACGAAAAAATGGGAATGCACATCTGCGAGATTGGAGATTTTGATATTGGAAATGGTTATTTTATGAACGACTATATTTTCCGAATAGAATTTCCAGCCACTTCTATCGGAAACGATTGATGGAGGAGCGAATTTATCGGTATGGCACAATGATAGTACGTACACACCGATAAAAAAGTGCTAGTTGGTTTTGCGGAGTATCCAGCGACTGATTTCATTGAGAACCTGAGAAGATATGGTTTGCTGTATCACTCCATATTCAGCAGGAGAGCCGGTTGTACAATCCTGAAATAAATGGTTCAAATTGGGGTATTCCCTGATAGTGACTTCATCATTCCCGCCTTTATCCAAGTTGGTCTTGATGGCTGTTAGATTTTCCTTGGCCGATACTTGCAAATCTTTACTTCCATTGAGTGCCAACACCGGACATTTCACTTTTCTAAGAATCAGTGAAGGGTCATATTTCAGGAATTCTAGAAACCAGGGAGTGGTAAACTGATCTATTACGTTTTGTACAATTAGCTCATCACTGATTCCTTCTGGTTTTTCTTCGATTGGCATATCTGAAACTTTTTTTAATAAATAATCCCTCAGTTCCTTTCCCATGACATCTGGATTGGTCGTATTGACGATGATGTCGAATGCTCCTTTATTTAGTGCTAATCTCCTGCTAAGTGAGGCCTCGGTAACACCAGAAACTTTGCCTATCTTTTCTTCCTGAAGCAAAAGAAGTTCTTCACCGCGCAAACCCGGACCGGCCATCAGTACTATAAATCGAACATCTTTGCATTTGGCAGCTACTATTGAAGCAATAGAACTACCCTCGCTGTGACCGATCAGACCAATTTTCTTTTTGTCAATTTCATTTCTAGTCAATAAGTAGCGAATAGCAGCTTCCACATCTGTAGCCAAAATGCTTGTTGTTGCCTTTGAAAAATCGCCTGTAGATTGGGCTGTGCCCCTGTCATCATATCTTAAAACGGCAATGTCACTTCTGGTGAGTTGATCCGCTAATATTAGAAAAGGTTTGTGATCCATCAACTCTTCGTTTCTGTTTTGTGCTCCACTACCCGAAATTAAAACAACTACTGGAAATTTTCCGGATTTTTTGGGAAGAGTGAGTGTTCCTGCCAAAACGGTTTGATCTTTTGGATTAATGAATTTTACCTCTTCTGAGTGATAAGGATATGGCTCAACGGGATTTTGAGGTCTGATTACTGTTGCTTTATCCGATATAACCCTGGTAAGGGTCAAGGGTATGGTTATACCCATTTGCTTTAATTCTCCTACTATCTGACTTTCATCAGTCAATACACCTTCATACTTAGCACCTAGCGAAGTCACCTCCACTTTTAATACAGAATCTTCAAAGGTCGTGATATTTACAGGTATATCCTTTGCTCCCTGGTCCGGGCTGTCCATGGAGGAAACAAAGCCAGTATCAGTCTTGTTTATTGTAAGAACTATTCGAAGCTGGGATCCCTGAAATTTCAGGATACCATTCCACTGTCCCTCAATTTCTTGACCGAAAAGGGAGCCTGTCAAAATGAATAAGAAAAAAAACATTGCTATTTTTTTCATCCGACGTTTTTTAGGTAAATCAGGTATAATGAATACAAATATGCACTTATATTTTAAAAACAGCCACTCTATTTTTTCTTAAAGAATTGTAAGTTGTAGGACTTTTTGCCATTACTCAATTGGAGAATGTATAAACCTTCAGGAAAATCCGATACATTGATGGAGTAATTACAGTTGTTATTTTGAAGCATCAATATTCCAAGAGTATTATAAATATGGACTGAAATTTTAGAACCATCCAATCCGAATAGCTGGAGTTTATCAACAACTGGATTTGGAAATATCGTGCATTCGTTAAAGCTAATCGTTTTTAATGCCAGGGGCTTTTTGTCGTAACTAAAAATGGAAATGCCTGCATCCATATATTGGCCTCCAGTGCTCTGATTGCAATGTATAGCAATGGTATTGTAGGCATTGGTCACTAAAGCATTTTTTGCATCTGTAGAAATGGGAGAAAGTACATAACTGGTCGAATAGCCTGTCAATGAGGTCGCCGGCACCCCATTCAAATAGATTTCACAAGCCTCATCGTGATGCAGGTAAAAGGCCAGACTATCTCTTGTTTCAGGTGTTAGGCCTCCCAGATAAAACAGCCTTCGCATCCAGATATCGTTTGTATCCCATAGCGTATTAACAAAGGTTCCAGGAGTAAATGAAGTTCCAAAACCAGACTCTCCGCTAAGCCAATCGGCGTCATCATAGAAACTGGATTCCCAATTCCCGGTTGGTTGATTAAAAGTATAACTCCATGCCTGTGGCACTATGTTGGCAGTTGGCAGAACATCTGTCAAATAAAGGCTCTTATTAATTGCTCGCTGATTTGATTCAAAAATCCTCTTTGGATCCGTTTTATCAATGACTCTGTCATATGTCATAAGGCCATTTAGTTCAATTTCCACATCGGTAATCTCCGTATAAACCGCTGCGCTTAAACCACTATTTGTCTTGAACTGTAAAAGATCATTCATAAACTGGTCGTACATTGTCGCTAATTCCTCTGCACTATAAACCATGACATAGCCAAAACCATCATCCCATATATGATTATTGATGCTATAGCCAATACCTCCATATTCACCACAAGCCAAAGCCTGATCGCTACTGGTTGGACAGGAAGGCGAAGGATAGCTATGAATATCCAACACGTGACCAACTCCAAAGTGTGTACCACCACTTGCCTGGTTGACAAGCCTTGACGGGTCCATCAGCATCACTTCGCTGACCAGATTCATTGTATTCTGTTGACCCTGACTCTCATTAAACAGAACCCACATGATGATGCATGGACTATTCCAGTGGTTTTGGACCAGACGAATCAATTCATTACGATAGGCTACTTCATCCACATCGGTGGTGACTTCGGAATAAGAATTTGCAGAGGGCATGTCCTGCCAAACCATGAGGCCAAGCTTATCTGCCCAATAGTACCATCTGGCCGGCTCCACTTTTAGGTGTTTTCGTACCATATTAAAGCCAAATTCCTTCATTTTTACTATATCAAACCTTAAAGCGGAATCTGTAGGTGCAGTGTAAATCCCATCTGGCCAAAAACCCTGATCCAAAGGACCAATCTCAAAAACAAAATGATTGTTAAGCATCATCTTCTGATATCCATCCACGTAGGAAATTGAGATTTTCCGCATACCAAAATAGCTTGTCAGATGATCAATTATTACTTTTTCACTATTCAAAGTGATGTCCAAATCATATAGAAATGGTGATTCAGGTGACCAAAGTTTAGGATTTGGAATTGGGATAACGAGATTGGTATTGACATTTCCATTAAAAGTTGTCACTATATTATCTCCGTCTTTTACACGAACGGTCACTGTTTGATTGGAAGCAACGCCATTCGTATTGACTGTAACGTTTAGAACCGATAAATCGACATCAGGAATAAGCTTTATGTCAGAAATCGACGTTTGAGAAACAGGCTCAAGCCATACCGTTTGCCAAATACCGGAGGTACAGGTGTACATAATACTTGCGGGGTTGAGAGCCTGCTTTCCACGGGGTTGCCCTCCTGCACTTGTCGGATCATACACTCTGACAATAAGCACTTGAGGCCCCGAACCTGTCAATTTTGAGGTGATATCGAAGGTGAAAGGATCATAACCACCACTATGAATGCCAAGGCTTTGACCGTTTATAAAAACTTCAGACCGATAATCGACAGCGCCAAAATGAAGGAGTATGCGCTGTCCCGACCAAGCGATAGGGACCGTAAATGTGCGGCGATACCAAAGTTTGTCATAATGCCTCATGACTCCGGAAATGGCAGACTCCACAGGAAAGGGGACCAAGATCTTTCCTGTTAGATTGCCAGTTGGAAGAGGCTGACTCAGACTTGTACCAGGCTGAAATTGCCAAATTCCGTTCAGATTCATCCAGTTAGTTCTAACCATCTGAGGACGGGGATATTCACCCAATACATTTGAGGTATCAATAGTTGCGGCAAAAGGGGTCATCAAATTGGCCTGCTTCATGGACCAGTTTTGACCGAAAGAAAAGAGGGCAAACAAATGGAAGCTTAAGAAGCAAAACAATCTTGATCGATTTTCCATGAGATCTATTTTTTGCGCATAAACAAAAACATAACAGAATACTCAGCGTTTTGTTTTTACTTACTTTGATTTCTTGGGTGGAAAGAAAGAATTTGCTCTCTAAGATAGGTTTTATCCATGTGTGTGTATATTTCAGTTGTCTGAATACTTTCATGTCCAAGCATTTGTTGAATGACCCGAAGGTTTGCTCCACCTTCCAGCAAATGCGTTGCAAAAGAATGACGGAACGTGTGGGGGCTAATCGTTTTCTGAATACCAGCCAAAGCGGCTTGGTCTTTGATGATGCGAAAAACCATGGAACGGCTTAGTCCGGCTCCACGGCGATTTAGAAAGACGTAATCCTCACTGCCCTTCTGAACATTCAGATGGTTTCTGTCATACTTCCAAAGTTGGATCTCACGAATGGCTCTTTGTGAAATAGGAACCAGACGTTGCTTACTCCCCTTCCCTTCTACCATGATGTATTCCTCCGCAAAATAGCAATTTGACAGCTTAAGATGCACCAGCTCACTGACACGTAAGCCGCAACTATAAAGTGTTTCCAACATGGCCTTGTTTCTTTGACCCTCTTTGACAGAAAGGTCAATTCCAGCTAGAATTGCATCAATTTCATTCAGACTGAGCACTTCAGGCAAATGTTGACCAAGTTTGGGCGAATCCACCAGTTCAGTCGGATCAATCTGAATATAATCTTCAATGATCAGAAACTTATAGAATGCTTTTACACCAGAAAGTATTCTAGCCTGCGAGCGGGCATGAATACCGACATCCCGAAGTTGACAAAAGAAGGCTTCGAGATCTGCCGTCTTAATTGTGAGAAGATCCTTAGTATCACCCACATAATCAATGATTTTCTGCAAATCGCTTAGATAAGCAGACACTGTATTGGAAGAAAGAGATTTTTCCAATTTCAGGAAAGCAATATATTTTTTAAGCCAATGTTGCGTTGTTTCCATTCTCCGGCACGTGAATAAGAATATTTTTTCTACCTTTGCAACGTAATTTGGCCGAGATTTTTAAAGTAGGACAAAACCCTCTTCGCGACCTTTTTACAATGAATTTCATGTACGAAAATACAAAAAAAAATCGGCAAACATGATTAAAATTGCCATCATCAACGGTCCAAATTTAAATTTACTGGGTAATAGGGAACCAGACATCTATGGTGACCAGACTTTTGAACAATACTTTGAGTTTTTAAAACTGAAATACCCGGAGGTTGAATTTGTTTATTATCAATCCAACCATGAAGGTTCACTGATCGACAAAATCCAGGAACTGGGTTTTGATTATGATGGCATCGTTCTTAACGCAGGAGGCTATACTCACACATCCATCGCCTTGGGCGACTGTATAAAAGCAGTCACAACCCCTGTTATTGAGGTACATATATCTGACCTGAAAAAACGGGAAGACTTTCGTCAGATATCAATGATCAAACAAGCCTGTAAAGATACTATTGCAGGATATGGAATGGATTCTTACCGAAGAGGTGTTGACGCCATTCTGGAGCTTATAGCCTGATAATACTTACTGAAAAACACAACTTGTGCTTGCGTGCACTTCCTAAAAATTGCTAAGTATTCATCAAAATAAAATATGTTTATGTCAAAACACACCAAGATTGTAGCTACTATTTCCGACAGACGTTGCGAAGTTGAATTTATCAGAGAATTATTTGAAGCTGGTATGAACGTTGTTCGTATGAATTCTGCGCATTTGAACGAAGAAGGTTTTCAAAAGATTATCAACAATGTTAGAACGGTTTCTACGGAAATTGGCATATTAATGGACACAAAAGGTCCGGAAATTCGTACTACCGCTATTGAGAATGATGTAGATCTACAGATACTAACCGGACAAAAAATCCGTTTCGTAGGAGACCCCAATGGTATAACCTCAGCTGAATGCATCTATTGTTCTTATACCAGACTGGTAAAAGACCTTTCTATCGGTTCAAACCTTCTCATCGATGATGGTGAAATAGATTTACTTGTCATCGAAAAAACCGAAGACTATCTGCTTTGCGAAGCCCAAAATGACGGAAAGCTTGGAAGTCGCAAGAGCGTGAACATTCCTGGAGTACGTATTAATCTACCTTCTCTTACTGAAAAGGACAAAAAAAACATACTCTTGGCCATCGATTATAATGTTGATTTCATCGCGCACTCTTTTGTACGTAACAAACAAGACATCCTTTCCATCCAGGAAATCCTGGACGATAATGTAAGTCCTATCAAGATCATTGCCAAAATTGAAAATCAAGAAGGCGTTGACAACATCGATGAAATACTTGAAGTTGCCTACGGAGTAATGGTTGCTCGTGGTGACCTGGGTATCGAAGTGGCTCAGGAAAAGATTCCAGGTATCCAACGTATGCTGATCCGCAAATGTGTGGAAGCTAAAAAGCCTGTTATCGTTGCTACACAGATGTTGCACACTATGATTCAAAATCCACGGCCTACGCGTGCTGAAGTGACCGACGTTGCTAATGCTATTTACTACCGTACCGATGCCTTGATGCTTAGTGGAGAAACCGCTTATGGAAAATATCCTGTAGAAGCAGTGAAAACTATGGCCAAAATTGCCGAAGAAGCTGAAAAGACCAAACAGACTGCAAATGACATTCAGGTACCTATGCCGGAATCTAAAATGGATGCTACATCCTTTTTGGCACAACAAGCCGTGAGAGGCACCAATATGATGGGTGCAGAAGCCATCATTACCGACTCCTACACGGGATCTACAGCACGTTACATTGCCGCTTTCCGTGGTAAAAAACCGGTTTATGCCATTTGCTACCACGAACGTACAGTGCGTCAGTTGGCACTTTCTTACGGTGTATTCCCCATCTATCAGGAAATCAGGAAAAACACTCGTGTTTACTTGGTTGCCGCCCTTAAAATGCTTAAACAGAAGGCCTTGTTGAAAGGTGAAGACGAAGTCATCTACCTAAGCAGCAGCTTTGGAGTAGCAGGTGGAACAACATTCCTGGAAATCAACCACGTTGACACCATCGTCAATAACGCTGATCACTTCCTGTTGCCTAACTTTCCTGAAGTGAAATAAACCAGTAACATGGATGACGTTTTAGAAGAATACCTTTCCTCCCACATAGATCCCGAACCTGAGCTCCTCAGTCAGCTCAATCGGGATTCTCATGTAAAGTTACTTAACGGAAGAATGGTATCCGGACATTTTCAAGGACGACTCATCGTGTTGCTTTGTCGCATGATACGTCCTAAAAAGGTTCTGGAATTGGGAACGTTCACCGGTTACTCAGCCCTGTGCTTTGCAGAAGGCACAGCTGAAGATGCTGTAATACATACCATTGAGCACAATGATGAACTGGAAGACATGGCCAAGAGCTGGTTTTCCCGTTCTGACTTTGGCTCCAAAATACATCTGCACATTGGTGATGCACTGAAACTGATACCCGCGTTGGACGATGACTTCGACCTGGTTTTCATCGATGCCGACAAAAGACAGTACATTGAGTATTTTGAAGCTGTTTTGCCAAAAGTTAAATCAGGTGGTTTCATTCTGGCGGACAACACGCTTTGGAGTGGTAAAGTCCTCAGGGATATAGCCCCCAACGATGCTCAGTGTCTTGCTGTTTCAAAATTTAACGACTACATTGCAAACGATACCAGGATTGAAAAAATCCTTTTGCCAATCCGTGATGGATTGACCATCATTCATAAAAAATAAATATATGGAAACGACCAGACAAAATAAAATCAACCGCTTGCTACAGAAAGAACTGAGCGACGTATTCTTACTGCAGACCAAAGCCATGCACGGTGTAATGGTTTCTGTCAGCCAGGTGCGTGTGAGCCCGGACTTAAGTGTAGCGCGCGCTTATCTGAGTATTTTTCCCTCCGAAAGAGGTGAAGAACTGATCAAAAACATCAAGGCCAATTCCAAGTCCATACGTCACGAAATCGCCGGGCGTGTACGCTTTCAATTGCGCAAAATGCCTGATTTGACCTTCTTCCTGGATGACTCCCTGGATTATGCCGAAAATATTGACGCCTTACTGAAAAAATAGCAGATCAGTGAACTTACCGTTTCACATAGCCAAACGATACTTGTTTTCCAAGAAAACACACAATTCCATCAATATCATATCAATGGTATCTGTTTTTGGCGTAGCTGTGGCAGTGGCTGCACTTATTTGTACCATGTCCGTATACAATGGTTTTCAGCAACTGCTTGGAAATATGTACAGCAATTTTGATCCTCAGCTGAAAATCAAAGTTGTTGAAGGAAAAACATTCACGCCAAACAGCAAAGCTTTTGAAGCCATCAAAAAAGACAAAGACATGGCTGTTTTCTGTGAAACACTCGAAGAAAACGCCTTGGTACAATACAAAGATGCGCAAACGAGTGCAACCATTAAAGGAGTTTCAGACAATTTCGGTCAATTGACGGATATGAATAAGATCCTTTATACAGGTCGTTTTGTACTGAACGAATACGACTTCAATTACGCAACAATAGGTGTTGGACTAGCTAGCACCCTTGGCACAGGAAACTCCTTCATAGACCCAATAACTATTAACGCTCCAAAGCGACTGGGGGGTATAAACATGGCCAATCCGACGTCCTCCTTCAAGACGGCCCGCATTCTGTTGAGCGGCACATTTGGTATCAACCAGCCAGATTACGATTGCAGCTTAATATTAGTACCCATTGTTTTTGCCAGAGACCTTTTTGATTATACAAATGAAGTCACGGCAGTAGAAATTAAGCTGAAAGAAGGAGCCAATATCGAATCGGCAAAATCACGCTATTCCAAACTGCTAGGTAGTACCTATACTGTGCAGGGGCTTATGGAGCAAAAGGCCGACTTCTACCGCATCAACCGTGTTGAAAAATGGATGACTTTCCTTATCCTTTCATTCATTTTACTTATCGCCCTGTTTAATGTCATCGGATCTTTGTCCATGCTCATTCTGGAAAAGAAAAAGGATGCACTAACGTTAAGTGAATTGGGCGCAGATAGAAAAACCATCAGACGCATTTTCTTGTATGAAGGAAGAATGATCGCTTTCTCGGGAGCAATTCTTGGTCTCGTAATAGGCACCATCCTTTGCCTGCTTCAGCAAAAATTCGGGTTGTTAAAACTGGGTGGTGGAGGCGATTTCATCATAGACGCATATCCTGTCAGACTACTGTTTAAGGATGTCATTCTAGTGTTCATTACCGTTTTGGTCGTGAGTATTCCTTCCACATGGTGGCCAGTTAAAGCGTACTTCAAAAAAGATGAAAATACAGATTTATAGGAAAACCCAAGAAGTAAATGAGGTTTGAATTTAGAAAATGGCTGCTAATTTGTTTACTTTGGACAGTTATTTGTCCCATTCAGAAAATTCATGCACAAATTGCTCATGGTGGACATCCTATGGTACAAGATGCCAAAAAATCATCCGGTATGCACGTCGCAGTGGATTATTTTGTCGATATGCCTTCGTTCAATCTGGATTCCGTACTTGCTATTGATAATCTAAGTGGAAATCGGGCAGGCGGTGGTTTGAAATTCGCACACAAATTTTTTGTTGACCTTTCTCCAGAAAATTCAGGCATAGTCTTTCATACAGAAGACGGGACAAAGGTCTGGAAAGTGGGTATCCGTTCTGCAGGCGCTTACACCATCAATGTCCTTTTCGATGAATTCTCACTGCCTGATGGAGCCCGGGTTTTTCTCTATAATTCTGACAGAAGTACCATCATTGGCTCTTTTACAAATGAAAACAGACCAAAAGGTGGTGAATTCTCCGTTGCACCAGTGGATGGTGAAGAATTGACCATAGAATATCAGGAACCTGCAAATGCAGCATTTTCAGGAAAAATCCGGATATCAGAAGTGAATCACGACTATCGAGGACTGTTTAGGGCCGGAACGCGTTTTGGCATGCTTAATCTACCTTGTATCCCCAATCTGAGTTGTGACAGTACCTACAGAACGATAGGGCAAAGTGTTTGCCTGCTTATCATAGATGGAACAACGTATTGCACAGGGACGCTGATTAACAATACTAAAAAGGACGGAACTCCCTATATAATAACTGCCTCACATTGTTTTGGGGGAAATGGTAATACCAACAGTCTCGAAACCAGGCTAGAGTTGAGCACCAGAGTCGTCACTTTCCTAAACTATGAATCTCCACGTTGCATGAACAAGATCAGGGGTTCAGATGATTTCTCGGTTTCAGGAAGTATAAGCAGGGCTATTTCTCCGGACATTGACTTTTCTTTATTGGAGTTGACAGAGATGCCTCCATCCGATTACCGCCCCTATTTGGCCGGTTGGTCGCTCGATACAACCTCCACAGCAGGTACCCCATTTACAGGTATACATCACCCTTTTGGTGAAGTTAAGAAATACTGCATTGAAGAAGATGCGATTATCAAAAAAGACTGGGAATATGGGGCTCAAATAGCCAAAGGAAATCATTGGTTCGTCCCACATTGGGAAACCGGCGCAACCTGGTCAGGGTCTTCGGGGTCACCGATTTTTGACAAAAACAATCTGTTTAGAGGCGGACTTACTGGAGGAAATTCCAGTTGCGTGGAGGACGAAGATGGAGATTACTATTATCGATTCGACAGAGCTTGGGATCAATACTCGAATACTAACCGACAACTGAAGCATTGGCTTGATCCATCTACACCAGCCAACGTTCAAAGCCCGATGTTACTGGAAGGATTGGACCCATATGCCGAAAATCCAGCCATAAGAATAAATAATCTGACAAAATCAGATTCTCTGGGTTTAATCAATCTCAATGCTCCCAGATCCGGATCTATTTTTGGACACAACAGTTTGGGGATCACACATTTTGCTGAACATTTCACAACAAAGGAGCCTAGTATGATTGAGGGGGTTTACCTGGTCACAGTCCAAGGCCAGCTCAACAAAGACATGCCCATAACCATCCGGGTATACGAAGGAGGCAACAGGCCAGGAACTATTCTGGACAAAACAGTGTTAAATTCAACTTACCTGGACTACTCGGAGGGAGTACTTATTGAAAAAGAAATGCCCTTTTTCAACAACAGAGAAAATTACGTCCGATTTGAAACACCCATATCTGTAAAAAACGATTTTTATGTGGGATATGAGATAAAATATCCTGAATCGGCTGTTGAAGATACGTTCATTCTATATGGTGCTATCAGGGAGACAGCTAAAAACACGGCCTATTTTAAGAAAAATGGGTTTTGGTATCCATACACAAAACTAACTTCCCAACCGGTCTTTACCTCTTTATGGATAGAACCAGTTGTGGCAGTCGATACTATTACAACACCAAACCCCTATACAGAAGAAGACAGTACAATCATAACCTCCAATATACCTATCATTGCCTATTCTTTCGATGAATCATCCTTTTATATCGCATTGCCTGAAAATTGGGAGGATGCAACAAAGGTGGAACTTTTTGATTTCAACGGTCTTAAAATAAAGGAATCGACTATATATCCTCCCATTGGCACAATCTCGTTTCCTGCAAACCGGGGAAAATTTTTCATTATACGCTTAAGAAACAAAGATCTTGTTTATGTAACGAAGGTTGGCACAGTAAAATAAGTCCACTATTTTTGACAGGAATTATTCAATCTATGCTGTGATAAAATCTTAACTATCATTAATTTATTTGTTTTTAAGGTTTTGAAAATGAACTTTTTCCTTTTATATTTGTAAATAATAAGTATTTTTGTAGTGAGAATACACTATTAACTCTATAAATTCAAAGACACATGAACAGAAAACTATCCCTGTCATTAATTTTGACAAGCATGTTGTTGCTTACTTCCTGTGCAGGAAAGTTTGCACCAACCAGTGATTATTTTACCGTGACTCCTCAAGTGTTGGTAGCACAAGGAGGTAAAGTACCTGCTACTGTTGACGGAACATTCCCAGCAAAAACTTTCCCAGTTAAAGGTATTGTAACCATCACTCCAGTATTGAAATATGAAGGTGGTGAAGCTTTAGGTACACCAATCACTTTGCAAGGTGAAAAAGTAACAGGAAACAATAAAGTAATCAACAAAGCTGGTGGTTCTTTTAGTGTAAGTTCTGTTTTTGATTATATTCCTGCAATGAGTAAATCCGAACTTTATCTTCGTTTCTCTACAACCATTGGTAAGAAGGTTATTGATCTTCCAGAAATAAAGGTTGCAGACGGTGTTATTGCTACTGAAGCTTTGGCAGATGCTACAACAGCAACACCAACTCTTTCAGAAGACAAATTTCAACGCATTATCAAGGAAGCTCACGAAGCAAGCATCATGTTCCTTATTCAACAAGCCTCTCTTCGTAAATCAGAATTGAATTCAGAAGGTGTTAAAGGTCTAAGCGATGAATTCGCAGTTGCCGCAAATGATGTTAACAAACAAATCGCTGGTATCGAAGTTTCTTCATACGCATCTCCCGATGGCGCTTTAAGTTTGAATGAAAATTTGGCTTCCAACCGTGAAAAAAATACGGTAGACTTCCTGAAAAAAGAATTGAAGAACAAAAAAGCAACTGAAGGGCTAGAAGCCATTACTGCTAAGTTCACAGCTGAAGACTGGGCTGGTTTCCAGGAATTGGTAAGCAGTTCCAACATGCAAGACAAAGAATTAATCCTTCGTGTATTGTCTATGTATTCTGATCCTGAAAAACGCGAACAAGAAATCAAAAACTTGTCAGCTGTTTATGACAATCTAGCTGAAGAAATTCTTCCTAAGCTTAGACGTTCTAAAATGACTTTGACAGTAGATATCATCGGTAAAACCGACGAACAAATCAAAGATCTTGCAGTAAACGATCCTTCAAAACTAAATGTTGAAGAACTGCTTTATTCAGCAACTTTATTCAGCAAAACTTCTGAAAAAGAAAGCATCTATAAGAAAGCAACTGAATTATTCCCTAACGATTACCGCGCATACAATAACTTAGGTGGTATCGCTTTGAATGCTGGAAATACAACTCAGGCTAAATCCTACCTTGACAAAGCTTACGCTTTAAGCAAAACGGCTGATGTTAATAGCAACCTGGCTCTTTATTCAATGGCTACAGGCGCTCCTGCTTCAACCGTTGACTCTTATCTTGGTGCAGGTGCAGGTGCTGCTGGTGTAAACGAAGCCATGGGTATCCAATACATCAAAAAAGGCCAATACGCAAAAGCTGTTGAAGCTTTTGGTAGTACCAAATCAAACAACGCTGCTTTGGCTCAACTGTTGACAAAAGACTACAGCAAAGCTAAATCAACCTTAGATGCAGTTGCTACTCCTAACGCACAAACTAGCTACCTAAAAGCTATTATCGGCGCAAGAACAAACAACAAAGACTTGGTTGTAAGCGGTTTGAAAGCTGCCATTAGTGCAGATAAGAGCTATGCAAAGAAAGCCATCAACGATTTGGAATTCTCTAAATACGTTACTGACCTAAGCGTTGCAGCATTGCTGAAATAAACGTTAAACAATATATTGAAAAGCGGGAAGCTCCAATTGGATCTTCCCGCTTTTTTTATGTTGTATCCTGACGCAATTGAGAATCAAAAATTGCAATGGCTTAAGTCGTTAACGATTAATCATTTTTTGCGATGCAGCCTCATATCGATCGCCTTGTATGGCGATTTTTGAAGCAGCTTCTTCTATTTGCTGAAGATCGGCCTGAGTAAGTTCAACCAAAACAGAACCGATATTTTCATTGAAACGTTCAATCTTTGTTGTCCCTGGAATGGGTACAATCCAAGGTTTTTGAGCCAGTATCCACGCCAGTGCTATTTGAGCAGGAGTTACCTGTTTTTGATCAGCAATAGCCATAACTAAAGAGACCAACGGCTGATTGGCTTTTCGGTTCTCCAGATTAAAACGGGGAACGGAATTCCTAAAATCAGCACTATCGAAAGTGGTATCTAAATTGATTTTTCCTGTTAAAAAACCTCTTCCAAGTGGACTGAACGGTACAAAACCTATGCCCAGCTCTTCCAAAGTTGGTATTATTTCTGCTTCCGGTTCACGCCAAAATAAGGAATACTCGCTTTGTAGAGCGGTAACCTCTTGAACGGAATGTGCCCGACGAATGGTATCAACACCTGCTTCGCTTAGTCCAAAATGCTTCACTTTTCCTTCTTGAATAAGATCTTTCACTGTTCCAGCCACATCTTCAATGGGTACATTTGGATCAACACGATGCTGATAGAGCAAATCGATGGTTTCGATATTTAGTCGTTTCAAGGAATCTTCAACCGTTTGGCGGATGTATTGGGGACGACTGTTCAAGCCAATCGATTTTCCGTCCTGAAAATGGAATCCGAATTTGGTGGCTATCACCACTTCGTTTCGAAACGGGGCTAGTGCTTCTCCAACCAACTCTTCGTTGGTGAAAGGCCCATACACTTGGGCTGTATCAAAGAAGTTAACGCCACTTTCTACCGCTTCGCGAATCAACGCTATCATTTCTTTTTTATCTCCTGCAGGGCCATAGCCAAAGCTCATACCCATGCAACCAAGTCCTAGAGCTGACACTTTCAGTCCACTTTTGCCTAATTTTCTTTTTTCCATATCTTTATATTAAATAAATTCGTCATCATCTATATCCTAAAAGTGAACTATTAAAAGGCTCTTTCCAAAATCCTCCGACTTACTTCCGGAGTAATTTTGCCTGATTCCGAAAGGGCAGTCATTCCATGAGCTTCCAATTGGCCTACTACTTCAGCTATTTGATCTGCTTTCACACCATATTCCGACAAGTGGGTTTTAATACCCAGACTTTCGAAGAATTCACGGGTTTTTGAAATTGCCAAATCCATTTTATCATTGTCGCTGCCTGTAGTAATATTCCAAACCCGCTCGGCGTATTGAAGCAGTTTGGCTTGTTTTTGTTCCTTCATTTCAGCCAACAATGCCGGATAAACGATGGCCAATGTCTGACCGTGATCTATACCAAACATGGCTGTCAGTTCATGACCAATCAAGTGTGTGGCCCAGACGTGGTTAGCACGTGCATCGTAATTCTCGGGTTCTGATACAGTAGTCGCTCCAATCTCAATCAACGTTTGTAAAATACCTTCAGCCATACGATCCTGAATCTTTGCTTCGACTGGAAAGGTTATGTATTGCTCGGCAGTATGCACAAAAGCATCCACAACTCCGTTGGCTACTTGAATGGCAGGCAAGGTGAATGTGTAAACTGGATCAAGTACTGAGAATTTTGGATAAACCATGTTGCTCATAACGTGATATTTAGCATTTTCGTAACTTATAACAGCCCCGTTATTCATTTCCGAACCAGTTGCAGGCAAAGTCAGAACAACACCGATTGGTACCACTTTTTCTACGGTGTCAGAAGTAATGGGCGTGAAAGCGTTTTTCAACAAATACGTTGCATCACCTTTATAAAATGAAGCCAGTGAAATAAATTTGGTTCCATCTATAACTGAACCACCACCGACAGCCAACAGAAAATCGATGTCCTTGTTGCGGACAACTTCAGCTGCTTTCATCAGTGTTTCATAATGTGGATTGGGTTCAATTCCACCGAATTCTACGATCTTGCGATTACCTAGTACGGCCTTAACCTGATCGATCAGTCCACTACGTTTGGCACTACCACCTCCGTAGATAATGAGGACTTTTGCATCTGCCGGCACCAGATTTTCGATACCGCTCAATTGATCTTTCCCAAACAAAATGGTTGTTGGATTGTGAAAACAAAAATTGTACATTTTCTATAAGTTTTATGGATTATTTCTATTTATTTTTGAATTTATCTTAAAATCACGATGCAAAACTACAACAAAAAGCCGCAGAGAAAGTTTTCTCTGCGGCTCAAACATTTTTGCTGAAAAGCTCAATAAATTTATTTCAGGGCATCAATCAAGACTTGCGCCAGTGGAGTTGTTGGTCGTCCAATCAGTGCAGATAATTGTTTTGCATTGTCGAACAATCCACCCTTTGAAGCACCGGTGTCGGAGTCAGCCAACATGTACGCCAAACCTTCGGGCAAACCGAAACTTTTCAGAATATCGGCATATTGAGTTTCCGTCAAGTTGTTGTATGGAATTGTTTTACCGGCTTGAACAGAAATTTCGGCTGCCAATTCTGTCAAGGTATAAGCCTCATCTCCTGCCAATTCATAAATCTTGTTTTCATGACCCTCGCCTGCCAATACTACAGCGGCAGCTTGAGCATAATCAACTCGGGCAGCAGACGATATTTTACCGTCGCCGGCACATCCTATAAAAGCTCCGGCACCAACGGCACCTTTAACTGAACCGGTATAATTTTCGGTATACCAACCATTTCGAAGAATGGTGTAAACCAATCCCGATGCTTTTAGGGCAACTTCTGTAGCCAAATGCTCTCCTGCCAATCCAAGCGGGGATGTCTCTGCATGCAAAATACTGGTGTAAATCAAATGTTTAACACCTGCCAATTTCGCTGCCTCAATAACAGAAACATGTTGAGGCAAGCGCTGACCAATTTCGTTACTGGAAATCAGAACAATTTTATCAAGACCTTTCAATGATGCCACCAGACTCGCGGGCTTACTGTAATCAAACTCGCGGGCTTCAACACCCAAATCTGCAGCCTTTTCAGGGGTACGTACCAAAGCGACGATAGTATCTGCAGCAACTTTTTGTTTCAATTTTTCAACGACAAATCGGCCCAATTGACCTGTCGCACCTGTTACTCCGATTTTCATTATTTTGTTTTTTAAATGAGTATGTATGTATTTTTCAACCGTAGAAGTAAAACAATCCGTATACCGTTTTGTTTGAAAATATAAAATGTATTGATTTTATTCCTACATTTGTTACGCAAAGTAACTAATAATAGTTTATAGTTGAAACAGGTTACTTTTTAGTAACAATGAAAATAGTAGTAACCTAAAAGTAACCAAGATGACCAAAATCAAGGATAAAACCCTATGTCCGGTAACGGCTACACTTCAGTTGATAGGTGGCAGGTGGAAAACCATTATATTATACAGCCTCTCACCAGGAACAAAGCGTTTTGGTGAAATAGCTGTTCGTATTCCCGATATTTCGCGTAAGGTACTAACCGAGCAACTCAAAGAACTGGTCGCAGACGGGCTCATTCTAAGGGAACAATACAAGGAAATTCCACCGCGCGTAGAATATTCGTTGACTGAATTGGGCATAAGCTTATCGCCTGTTATTCGTGAACTGGAAATATGGGGTACCGAAAATGTGCTGGCAAACAGGTAAATCGTTGAGGAATAGTTCCTTGCTAGCGCACTATTTGCTAAATAGGAAATTGATTTGAAACCTATTTTAACTCAGGCTCCTTCCAATCCCCGTTTTCACGAATTAACTCAATCAGTTTATCTACAGCCTCCTCTTCTGGAATTGCTCGTTCCAAACATTCCTGACCTTTGTATAAGGATACTTGCCCCCTACCCGCTCCTACATATCCATAGTCCGCATCAGCCATTTCACCTGGGCCATTGACAATACAACCCATGATGCCAATCTTAAGTCCTTTCAAATGGGAAGTTCGAGCTTTGATCCTGGCAATAGTCTTCTGCAAATCATACAAAGTACGACCACAACCCGGACAGGAAATATATTCCGTCTTACTCATTCGGAGTCGACTGGCCTGTAGCACTCCAAACATCAAAGAAACCTCATCATCGGGTGTCGCTTGGTAAGCACTTTTTTTGTGAGAGGCTAGCATAAACAACCCGTCTCCGAATCCGTCCAGAAAAAGCGGGCCGAAATCAAGACCAGTAATGATTTGCTCTTCTTCCAGACTACCAGCTACAATAGACAGGGCAATAACCACTGGAATAAGGCATGCCTGGTTCAACAGAAGATGAAAGGCTGCCCTTTGTTCAGCAACCTTGTTTGTATGCTGCGAATAAAGAATCAATACGACATTGGCAATCACATTCAACTGTTCAATCAAGGTTTCAGTCAAATCAGCGAAACTTATCTGAAGGAAATTTATCGAAGCGGAAGATTGCTTAAGATCAGCTAATTGAGAAATACTAAAAACAGGATAAGTATCCAGCAGACCGGAAAAATTAGTTGCATCACAGATCTGAGGAATACCATCAGCACGATTCTGAACTGCTTTTCCTGAATAAACAAAATCAGGTTTTAAGTCCGAGTCACTAAAATCAAAAGGGCCTTGACTGAGATCAGCAATAACAACAGGCATATGCCCAGCACCGAAAGGCCCGACAGGCATCGTCTGTCTGCGATGATAAATGAATGGATCGAATCCGGAATTGGCTTTACCGGGAATTATATCATGCTCACTACGAGCTTGTATAAGTCGGACAATTTGTTTAGCGACTGGAATCTCTTTTTCCGGATCTTCACTCAGCGACACGCGGATTGTATCACCGATACCATCTATCAATAAAGCCCCGATACCTACAGCCGATTTTATTCGTCCATCTTCACCGTCACCAGCTTCAGTCACACCCAAGTGCAAGGGAAAATGCATCTTTTCGACATCCATGCGGGCTACCAGCAAACGAACCGTCTGCACCATGATCAAGGTATTGGACGCTTTGATGGAAATAGCCACATTGGGAAAGTTTTCCTCGACACAAATCCGTAGAAATTCCAGACAAGATTCGACCATACCGGCAGGAGTATCACCATAACGGCTTAATATCCTGTCGGAAAGCGATCCATGATTGACGCCAATGCGCACAGCGGTATGGTGAGATTTGCAGATATCAAGGAATGGCACAAAGCGGGCTCTGATTTTCTGTAACTCATTGGCATATTCTGAATCAGTATATTCAAAATGTTTGAAAGTCTTGACTGGATCAACAAAGTTTCCAGGATTGATCCGGACTTTCTCTACATAGAGAGCCGCAGCATCAGCCGCCTTTGGATTAAAATGAATATCTGCGACCAAAGGTTTATCATATCCCTGTGCAAATAGTTCTGATCTGATCAGAGCCAGGTTCTCTGCTTCCCTGACACCTTGTGCCGTTAAACGTACATAATCTGCACCGGCATCAAAAATCCGTTTACATTGTTCCACACTCCCTGTCGTATCCATCGTTGATGTGTTGGTCATGGATTGGATACGAATGGGGTTTGAACCGCCTAGGGGTGTACGACCTATCTGTACAGATGAGCTTTCCCTTCTGGAGTAATGAAACAAATCTGAACAGTAAATCATTTAATTGGTTTTATAGTCGAACTTCAGCTCTTTTAGCTCTTCGTTGGCATGTACAATTTTCTTTTTAAGACTTTCCTTGTATTCGGCCAGTTTTTTTTGTAATTGATCATCACCCTGAGCTAAGAATTGAACGGCAAGAATTCCTGCGTTGAGCGAAGCATTTATACCAACAGTGGCAACCGGAATACCCGGAGGCATTTGTACTATAGCCAATAGCGCATCCATACCGCTCAGACTGGCACTAATAGGAACACCAATAACAGGTAAAATGGTGGATGCAGCGATGACACCTGGTAAATGTGCTGCCATACCGGCGGCAGCAATAATGACACGGATGCCTCTACCAGCTGCATTCTTGGAAAAAGACTCCACTTCCTCTGGAGTGCGGTGTGCCGATAGGGCATTTATCTCAAAAGGGATCTTGAAATCATTGAGCAATTCGGCTGTTTTTTCCATCACCTTCAGGTCGGAGGTGCTGCCCATAATTATACTAACAACTGGATTCATTCTAATGCTTTATTTTGTGAATGCGGTATATTCTTCAGGACTCAAGAGGGTATCCAATTCCGATAAATCTGTCAATTTGATTTTAATCATCCAACCACCTGCATAGGGTAGCTCATTGACCAACTCGGGTTTTTCTTCCAATTCGGTATTCACAGCTATAATCTCACCTGACACAGGCATGAACAGGTCAGAAACAGCCTTTACAGCTTCAACAGTGCCGAAAACCGTTTCTTTAAGTTTAGACTCACCAACACCTGGCAATTCAACAAAAACGATTTCTCCGAGTTCAGACTGTGCGTAGTCTGTAATACCGATCAAGGCTTCAGAGCCTTCCACCTTAATCCATTCGTGATCTTTGGTGAATTTTAAATTTGAAGGAACATTCATACTTATATTTTTTATTGTTTAATTAAGGAATCAGGAAAAAGGTACAGCAGACAGAAAAAGCCCCTATAAAGAATCCACCACAGACTTGCTCCAACGTATGAGCTTTCAGATAAAGTCTGCTGGAACCCTGGAGTCCGGCCAAAAGAAGTATTCCAGACAGAAAAAACAGTGGGGTCATGGCTGAATTTAGACAAAACAGGAAAATAGAGCTGACAACACAACCAGAAGCCATAGCATGCGCACTTATTTTCCATTTAAAGGTAATAAAAAAAGCAAAAAAGGTTGCCAATATGGAGCCCATAAATAATTTGATGATCCACCATGGCATCTGATATCTGAATAAAAGGAAACATCCGGTAATGTAAGAAATCAATGTGATTAGATAAGGAAAAACACGTTCTGACCTGATTGAAACATCGTAATCACTTACATGACCTGCTTTTTTAAGCAGCCAGACACCAAAACCAGGAACAAAACCGTAATTTAGAAGAATGATGCCTTCTATATACAAACGGTAATTCACAGGCAACTCACTAAAGCCACCTACTGAAAACAGCAAAAGTATTCCGTAGAAAGGTAAAAGTAACGGGTGCAGAATAACTGAAACAATTTGATGAAATGTTCGCATATATTAGGTTTTTATTTTATTTCCCGACGTAAGCGGGCTACTGGAATTTCAAGTTGATCTCTATACTTGGCAACGGTCCTGCGTGCAATGACATAACCCCTGGATTCGAGAATATCACAGAGTTGTTCGTCAGTCAAAGGCTTACCTTTATCTTCAGCTTCTACACTTTCACGTAGAATATTTTTAATTTCGAGTGCAGAAACCTCATCGCCCTTATCCGTCTGCATGGATTCGGTGAAGAAGTATTTCAAAGAGAATATGCCAAATTCCGTTTGAATATACTTGCTACTGCTTACCCTTGAAATGGTTGAAATGTCATATCCGGTTTTCTGAGCAATATCTTTCAATATCATTGGTTTGAGATTTTTCTCATCTCCATCCAGAAAATAGCGGTACTGATAATCTACTATAGCCTGCATCGTACACATCAGAGTTTGTTGGCGCTGATGCACCGCATCAATAAACCATCGTGCCGAATCCACCTTTTGTTTGGCAAACTGAATGGCATCCCTGGCTTCTCTGGTCTGATTGTTGACATTGGCATTATAATCCTTGACCATATTGGAATAGTTGGGACTCACATGCAATTCGGGAAAAGTACTATTATTCATGGTCAATTGCAAAAATCCATCATTATTTTCGAGATAGAAATCAGGGGTTACCTCTTCCATTGATTGTTCCAAAGTAGAACCATAAACACTACCTGGTTTGGGATTGAGACGGACAATTTCCTGAATCATATCCTTCAGATCATCCATGGTACATTCCATGCGTTTAACTATAGTATCGTAATGCTTCTTGGAAAATTCCTCAAAATAACAATCCAGCAAAATGAGGGTTTTTTTCACCAACTCTGACTGGTTTTTTCTTCGCAATTGGAGCAGAAGACATTCCTGAAGATCAAAAGCGCAAACACCCGGAGGATCAAACTGCTGCAAGATGGCAATTATTTCCTTAATCTTACTGACCGGAACTTCCAATCCTATATGTATTGCTATGTCATCGACCAGTGATTCAGGCTCCCTTCTTAAATAGCCGTCTTCATCAATGCTACCGGCAATAAAGTCTGCTATTGATTTGTCGGCCGGGGTAAAATCCTTTAAATCTAGCTGTTCTTGCACAAAATCATGCAAGGACATGTTTGAAGATACCAAAACCCTTTCCCTGCGTTCTTCGTTTCCACTTCCTGGAAGTTGCGAACGATAGTCAGGTATATCATCGTCTAATGCGTAATCCTCGATGGTGAAATCATCGTTGCTCCCCTCAGACTCATCAAATGACAAGTCTTCTTCGATAGCTTGTGGGTCCTCGCCGATTTCCAAAGCAGGATTTTCATCAACTTCACGCATAATTCGTTCGCTCATTTCCAAAGCAGGTACTTCCAAAAGCTTCACCAATTGAATTTGTTGGGGTGATAACTTTTGTTGCAATCTTTGATTTAGTGTCTGGCGAAGCATATTCATTCTTTATTTTGGACAAAAATACAAAATTCCCCCGTAGCTTTGGCTAATAACGGAAACTACTGCCACCAAGAAATTCTCTCAATAATGACGTAGGAGGAATCTCCGGATCAGAAATAGGAATAAAATATTCCAAAAATCTCAGTAAACGGTGAGCCTCAGTATATTCCGGACAACTTTGGGGAACTTGCCGCAATATCGGTTCAGCAAAACTCCTGAGCACAGAAAACTCAAATATCAAAGCAGAGTTAAACATTGCCTCGGCGTTTTCCTGGAAAGGAAAAATCCATAGTTCCTCGCCACTTCGAACGCTATCCCAGCGCGAAATGGTCTCTCTCGCAGAATAACCACGATAACGGTAATCCCGGATAATGCGTCTAAGCAATCTATTATCTGCTGTCGGAATCCAGTTGTGATCATCCAATGCTATTGAGGTAAGTGCGGACACATAGACCTTAAAGGTCGATTCCAGAGGTATTTCAGGGAGCAACGCCGGATTAAGGGCATGAATACCTTCCAGTATCAACACCGATTGATCGTCAATTTTCAACATATCTCCGAGGTATTCCTTTTTTCCTGAAGAAAAATTAAAACGGGGTATTTCCACTTCCGCTCCATTAAGTAGTTCCTTCAATTGTCTGTTAAACAACGGCAAGTCAAGTGCATACAGCGACTCGTAATCGTAATTGCCATTATCATCCAATGGGGTAAGTTCCCGATCTACAAAATAATTATCCAGCGAAATGGGCACCGGCTTCATGCCCAGTACCATTAATTGAATGGCTATACGCTTTGAGAAAGTTGTTTTTCCCGAGGAAGAAGGTCCTGAAATCAAGACCATCCTGACTTTTCCTTTTTGCTGAATGGCATCCGCTATCTTTGCCATCTTTTTCTCCTGAAGCGATTCTGAAATATTGATCAGATTGGTGGATTCACCTCTGAAACAAGCTGTATTTAAGTTTCCAACATTGGACAAAGACATAATTTTATTCCATTTCAGATACTCTTTAAACACACCAAGCAATTTTTCCATCGGAACAATCGTCTGCAACTGTTTTGGATTTTCGCGATTGGGGATTTGCAAAATAAAACCATCAAAGTAGGGAGTTATGTCGAAGAGGTTAATCGCAGCAGATGATACAGCCAGCGCTCCATAATAAAAATCTATATGCCATCCCATTTTCCAATAGCCACTGTAAATGGATCCTTTCGTAGTCAATAAGTCAACAATATCCTGACGTCCGCGTTCTCGGAACATATCTACGACTATAGGGGTTTCTTCTTCAATGTATTCAATGGGATTATCTGCCAAAATAAATTTCTGCATACGTTTCTTGACCGCTAACAGGTCATTGAGCTCCGTAGGCCTACCCAGATGCAATTCACAGAAATAGCCCTTGGATACAGAATGTTCCAGACGAAAAATACTTCCGGGGAACAGTTCAGAAACGGCAGCAGACAAAAGGAAAGTCAAAGTTCTCACGTATGCACGCATACCTGAACTGCTGTTTATATTGATAAATTCTATGCGCTTGGGGTTATACAGTTCGTAATTCAAACTGACCGCCTTATTATTCACCCTTGCAACAATGGCATTTGGTAAAACAAGAGAGGCCATTTTTTCATACACATCCTTGACACTTGTGCCCATAGGAAAAAGTTCATACTCACCGGTATTTACGCAAAAGACTCGTATCGATTTTCCCATAATCAGATTATTACTCATTTTATGCGCCTAAATTACTATTTTTCTTTTTTCCATACATACTTCTAAGCCTTTAAGCACGTGAATTTATGCAAAAAGAGGTATAATATCAACCCATCATTCCTTATATAAGGAATTTTAAATAAAATTAGGTGTATATCTCTAATATTTCTATTACTTTTGCCACACTTTTGAAATTTCTGAGACTATAATAACCAAAAAAAAACAAAACTTTTTAAAATGAAAAAATTTAGTATTCTTTTTACAGTGGCCATGCTGGTTATCAGCGTGAGTTTTGCTTCTTGCAGCAAAACTTCAGCTAGCAAAATGAAAACCGCTGCAGATAGCTTAAGCTATGCATACGGTGTTGGTATGGGTTCAAATTTGGCTACACAATTGAATCAATTTCCTGCAAAACTTAATGTAGATCTTTTTATGGCCGTTTTTGAAAAAGCATTGAAAAACGATACCGCTAAATTGGCCATTTCTCCTGCTGATGCTTATGCAGTATTTCAGAAATGTTTAGCTAGCGCACAAGTTGAAGCTACAAAAACTACAAAAGCTGAAGCAAAATCTTTCCTTGAAAAGAACGGTAAAAAAGATGGTGTAGTTACTACAGCTTCTGGTTTGCAATATCAGGTTATCAAAGAAGGTTCAGGTGTTAAACCTACCGACTCTACAGTAGTTAGCGTACATTACCATGGTACATTATTGGATGGTACTGTATTCGACAGCTCAGTTGAACGCAAAACTCCAGCAGAATTCCCATTAAATCAAGTTATCCCAGGTTGGACGGAAGGTATCAAATTGATGAACGTTGGTTCCAAATACAAATTCTGGATTCCTTCAGAATTGGGTTATGGTGACAATGGCGCCGGTGGCAAAATCAAACCAGGTGCACTTTTAGTATTTGAAGTTGAATTGTTAGGCATCGTTGATCCTAAAGCTGCTAAAGCTGCTCCTATCGCAGTACCTGCACAATAAGATCTCATAAAAATAAATAAAAGGCGGTTGACTCCATTTTCGCGAGTCAACCGCCTTTTTTGTGTCAAAACGTACACTAAAATTGCTTTTATTTCACATTTTTCCAGCTAAACAGGACAATTTGAATAAAAAACGCTTTCTTTGCATGTATTAAAACCTTTCCATATGAGTACACCCTATGTATCTGAGAAAATTGATAATCTGGATCGTCAGATTCTGGATATCATTACCCAAAACGCGCGTGTTCCTTTTAAAGATGTAGCCGCAGAATGTGGTGTGTCTCGTGCAGCCATTCACCAGCGTGTACAAAGGCTCATTGACATGGGTGTCATTACTGGCTCAGGGTATACCATCAATCCAAAAGCATTGGGTTACCAAACGTGCACTTATATCGGAGTAAAATTGGAAAGAGGTTCCATGTATAAGGAAATCATTCCTGCATTGGAGAAAATCCATGAAATTATAGAATGCCATTTCACTACAGGCCCATACACAGTCTTGGTGAAACTTCATTGCCGCGACAACGAACATCTGATGGAGCTACTTAATCGGAAAATTCAGGAAATACCTGGAGTGACTGCCACAGAAACACTCATTTCCTTGGAACAAAGCATCAAGAGACACATCCCCATCACTTTGTAAGGATCTCAATTCAGGAGTTTCTCAACAAAATCTCTATCCTTCTCCAGTTGAACGACCAAAGCGTCCAAATCGGGGAAGGATTCTTCTTGTCTGAAAAGCTGTACAAATTCCAGGCTGAGAACCTGACCGTAAAGATTTCCTTCAAAATGCAAAATATGGACTTCAATACTGGTCATATCGTCGTCTTTAAGAGTCGGGCGTCTGCCAATGTCCAGCATCCCTTTGTAACGTTTGCCACCTACTGTTACCCAAACGGCATAAACACCAAATGATGGGATCAGTTTATTGGGATCTGATGGTTCGATGTTGGCTGTAGGAAAACCTATGGTACGACCTATGCGATGTCCGCCAACAACTTTCCCTTTAAGTGTATACAGATACCCAAGTGAAGCATTGGCTTCTTCTATCTTGCCAGAAAGCAAACAACGTCGTATCAGTGAAGAGCTGATCGTCAAGGATTCTGCCTCCTTTGATTTTTTCGATACCTCTGTGAATAAATAAGGTTTGGCCTGAACGACATTTATGCCCAATTCCCTTCCATACCTCTGATAGTCTTCAAAATCACTCATCCTGCTGTTTCCAAAACGATGATCAAATCCAATGACCAGGGTTTTCACATGTAGTTCTTGTTTCAGTATCTCATCCATAAATTCTCTGGCTGTAAGGCTAGATAATTCTGGATTAAATTGGAGAGTACGAACATAATCAACACCTGATTTATAGAGCCTGTCCTCTTTTTCGGACCTATCGGTGAGCAGTTGTGGACAAAAATTGGTATGTAGCACGGTGCGTGGATGTGGCCAAAAACTAATGACCATGGAGGGTAACTCTTTTTCCTGAGCCACCTTTTTCATCTCATTGATCAGGAATTGATGTCCACGATGTACTCCGTCAAAGAAGCCCATAGTGGCCACGCAAGCTTCAGGTTGAACCAACTCGCCTACGAAGTCTTCAAAAGGCCGTGGCTGGTATGTTTTCACACCCAACTCCCTTGCAACTCTGCAGTTGTCGGGTCCATCATCCACCAAGAGTGTTTCTTCAGGCAGAATTCCTGAATCCTTGATGACAAAGTCAAATATTTCCCGATTGGGCTTGCAACTGCCTATTTGGTAGGATAAATACAACTTTTCAAAACATTCCTTGAGCGGATATCCTGCTTTTTCAAAATCCTGCAGTCTGGTTATATGAATGGGGTTGGTATTACTGAGCAAAAAGACACGATAGCTTTTGGATAGATCGTGCACCATTTTCATTTTCTTTTCGGGTATATTCAAAAGAAAGGCGCTCCAGGCTTTATCGATCTGTTCATCTGTTAATGAAACATTGAACACTCTACGAATTTCATTCCTAAATTCCTGAACATTGATGCTACCTTTTTCTATTTCGCCAAATGGTCCTACATGCCCATAAGGGGTCATAAATTCGGAGACTTGCGGTATACCCAATTCCGCAAAAGCATCAAGGCATGCCTGCTGATCGAGATTTATCAAAACCCCGCCAAAATCAAATACTATATTCTTTATTCCTTTAAGACGAACCATACCGAAAGCTTTTGTTAACGAAGCTGTTACCTGAACAGTTGTGCAAATATACAAAGAATTCAGCTTCAGCTCTTGGCTATTTCGCAAAAAAGATGTAATATTGCACCCGATTTCGGAAAGACTTATATTTTGGTAGAAAGTTATATTCGAAACGGGCCTATAGCTCAGTTGGTTAGTAGCACCTGACTCATAATCAGGGGGTCACAGGTTCAAGCCCTGTTGGGCCCACCCCAAGATTAGCAAGCACTTACGATGAATTTCGTAGGTGCTTTTTCTTTTATTAGATTAATTCCTTTCGTTTTCAGTATGAAACATCATCAGATTAAACCGAATCGGTAGGTGTTTTTCCTGAAAAAAGTTCCCAATCTTAGTTTGGACGATGTGGTGTTTACTTAAGATTGAAATGTAGAACCTCCTCCCGATTTCCGAAAAAACAAGACAATAAAATACACTCTATAAAAAGTGTTATAAAACATAAGATTATCCGTGTTGCTTTTTATTTGACCGAAAAGTTATAGTTGCAAGAAAACATAGAATGCTCATTTAACGAAACTTAATGTATGTTTGAGCTATAGTAAATGCAAAAAACGAATCATACTAAAAACTAAATTTTACTAGTAGAGTCGGCATAATTGTGTTCTATAATTGCACATTATTGTACTGCATAATTAACCAATATATTTACTTTTGTTTCAATAATTATTTTATTGGAGGACCTATATCCCTTTTTCATGTAAAAAAATTTAAACGTATGAAAAAGCGCCTGGATTTCCTCTGATTCAGTCTCCTATTTTTAACCTCGAAAGTGCCATCAAGCATATTCTAGTAATGAAATAGCCATACCAAGGTAAACTGACCGGTAAATAATGAGGCAGACTAACAATAAAAATGGTTAGTCTTTATAAATTGTTTATTTTAGTAATGATTCTTAAATAGTTCTGACACACAATTGTAAAACACATGAAAAAAATCTTTTCATTTTTGTTGGCATCACTTTTTAGTGTGATGTTACTTTCAGCAGCTCCAACTAACGGGTTGCTGTTCTCTGGTAATACATCCAGTATTATCAATCTAGGCCCACAACCGGCTTTCTCTCCAACACAGTTCACCATGGAAGTATGGGTCAATTATCAGGTTTTAAACGGGGGCGGGTATATTATCTCAACCGAAGGTGCTACACCTTCAAACCATGGCTATTCTTTACGGTTATCAGGAAACAAACTTCAATTTGCTTTTGGAGATGGCAGTGGATGGCCAGGTATAACAAGTTCCGCTGACATTGTTACAAAAACATGGTTTCATGTCGCAATTACTTACTCCGGTACACAGGTTAAAATGTTTATTAATGGCGTACAGGATGCAACCGCAGCTGTTACAACTCCAATGGTAGCCTCACCCGAGAAGGTTATTTTTGGTGATAGCCCTTCATGGACAAATAGATGTTTTAATGGAATCATTTCAGATTTTCGTTTTTGGAATGTAGTACGTGAACAAACTGATATTGCAGCCGACATGACCTCTTCCCTTGCTGGTACCGAAGCAGGTCTAGTAGCCGGATGGAAAATGAATGAAGGATCAGGAACTACTGTAGCTGATGTTAAAGCAACTTTCCCTATTACAATAGCATCTAATGTTGCTTGGTATCCTGCAACAGCGATGACCGTTACTGGAAATGCAATTTCAACAATTGAAGGAACGTCCCAACTATCTGCAACTATTAATGGAAATCTAGCTGCAGCAAATGGAGTCACCTGGTCTGTTAATAATCCAAACATTGCAACTGTCAGTTCGACCGGTTTACTAACTGCTAATAATAATGGTACAGTAACTGTAACAGCCACCAGTAAGGATGGCTCAGGAGTGAGTGTTAATAAGGAAATAGTGGTGAGTAATCAACCAACTCCTCTAAAACAAGCATTAATTGATTTTGGACCGGCTACCCAAGCCAATTGGAGTAAACTGACAGTAAGTCCTGATCTAACAACAAACTATTATTGGAATAATTACAACGGCGCTGATGTAAATTCAACAGCAACCTTGATTGATAAAACAAATGCTGCGACAGGAATAACACTAACAACTGTCACCGTTCTATCTGCAAATCCTACACCTGGAGCTCCAGGATTAGATGTCACAAATGCCACAGCATTGGGCGATTTATCAGTGTCTAATGCTACTTTGGATTACTTTTTCACACAGTCAACGGGAAGTTTGAAATTTAGTGGATTAAGTGCAAACAAAGCCTACAAGTTCTACCTTTATGGTTGTCGCCTCGCCACAGATACCCGAATCACTCAATATACATTCACTGGAGCATCAACAACAGTGGGTACCCTTCAAACTTCAGGAACCGATTTAGGAGGAGCAGGTATTAATGGTAATAAAAGCAATCTTTTTATTACTCCTTTAATCTATGCGAATGCCAGTGGAGAAATTAGTTTGCTCATTGGAAATACAGCAGGAGGTTTTGGTTACCTGAATGATATGAAACTGGAAGAGTATAATTCTCTGGTTGTCAAAGTTTCAGGAATAACTGTTTCGGGTAATGCTATTTCAACAGTCGGTGGTACTTCTCAGTTGACTGCAGCTGTTCTGCCAGCAGATGCAACTCTTAAAGATGTGGTATGGACAGTAGACAATCCAACTATTGCCTCTATTAGTTCAACCGGATTACTTACAGCCATAAAAAATGGTACCGTAACGGTAACAGCAACCAGTAAAGATGGTTCAGGAATCACTGGAAGCGTACAGATCGTTGTTAGTAATCAACTCATTCCTGTAAAAGTAGTCTATCTTGATTTTGGTCCTGATGGAGGAACAAGTGGTTTTGCAACTACAAATCCGGACTCTAATGGGAATAACTGGAATACACTGACGAACGCTACAGCTGCTGCCGAATCCGTTTCTCTTATTGATAAAGCAGGTAATCCAAGTGGCTACTCTATAAAAACATTAGTCGATTTTACTGTAAATCCGAATAATGGTGTCATGGGTTTAGCAACACCTACTGCACAATTGCTTGGCGACATCGCTATTCCTTCAGCTACAAAAGACTTCTTTTTTCTAGATGGCAACACGGCAACCAGAAGTTTAAAAATAACTGGTTTAAGTGCAAATAAAGGCTATAAATTCTATGCATATGGATGTCGTGTGGCTACAGATAATCGTATTTCAAAGTATACTTTTACAGGTAAAACCTCCGTTACCGGAACACAACAAACATCGGGTACAAATTTAGGTGGAACAGGCATTAACGGTAATAACAGTAACATTTTCTCTACTCCAATTATGGCTGCAGATGCCAATGGGGAAGTGAAATTTGAATTGGGATTTGTTACAGGAATGGCTTATATCAATGTTATGAAAATCGAGGAATATACTGTTGATGTACAAAGCGTTGCAGTAACAGGTGACGCCATAACAACCAATGGTGGTACTTCTCAGATGATAGCTACATTCTTGCCTGAAAATGCAACACTTAAAGAAGTAAATTGGACGGTTAACAATCCAAGAATTGCGACTATAAGTTCTACCGGATTGCTTACTGCCATAAAAAATGGTATCGTAACAGTAACCGCAACAAGCAAAGATGGTTCAGCTATAAGCGGAAGTGTCCAAATCACTTTGAGCAATCAACCAACACCTGAAAAAGAAGTCTATATTGATTTTGGTCCTAATGGTGGTACGAGTGGATTTGCTACTACAAATCCTGATTCTAATGGGAATAACTGGAATACACTCAATAACGCTACAGCTGCTGCTGGCTCCGTTGCACTTCTTGATAAAGCTGGTAATCCAAGTGGTTTTTCTATGATAACGTTAGTTGATTTCACCGTAAATCCGAATAATGGCGTCATGGGCTTAGCTTCACCTACAACAGAATTGCTAGGCGACTTTGCTATTCCTTCTGCAACAAAAGACTTTTTCTTTTTAGATGGCAACACAGCAACCAGAAGTTTAAAAATAACTGGTTTAAGTGCACATAAAGGATATAAATTCTATGCATATGGATGTCGTGTAGCTACTGATAATCGTGTATCAAAGTATACATTTATTGGAGATACCACCGTAACCGGTACACAGCAGACATCTGGTACAAATTTAGGCGGAACAGGGATAAATGGAAATAACAGTACGATTTTCTCTACACCAATCATGGCTGCAGACGCCAATGGGGAAGTGAAATTTGAATTGGGATTTGTCACAGGTATGGCCTATATCAATATCATGAAAATTGAGGAATACACCATTAATGTAGTCAGTATTGCCGTGACAGGAGATGATATTACTATCAATGGAGGTACTTCTCAAATGACCGCTTCAATAGCACCTGCATATGGAACAGAAAATGGGATTACCTGGTCAGTTGACGACCAGACGATAGCTACAATTGATGCGAATGGATTACTTACAGCCAAAACCAACGGAACGGTGGTAGTAACAGCCACTACGAAAGAAGTGGATTCAACAGTAAGTGGTAGTCATAATGTTCAAATAAGTGGCCAAATCATAACAGGATTAACTAATAAATCAGCAACTGTTAAAGTATTCCCTGTGGTTTTTGATCAAAAAGTTACTATTTTTGGTGCAACCAATCTTGTTGAATTATTTAATTCAAACGGTATAAAAGTGATGAGTCAAAACACAACATCAGAAACCGACTTGAATACTTCAAATCTTTCAAAAGGAGTTTACATTTTGGTTGTTGACAAAAAACAAAGTTATAAATTAGTTAAATTGTAATCAACGTAAAGGCTTGTTGCAATTTGATAAAATCACACCAATATAAGTTACATCAGGAGGCTTCCAAAACAAGCTATCTTGGTGTAACTTATACATTTTCAGAAAAACAACAACTTTAAATAACTACTAACACAAACAATAAGACGCTATACTATCATGAAAAAAATTTATTCATTTCTAGTTGCACTGCTTTTTAGTGTAATGCTCCTACCAGCAGCCCCCACCATGGGACTTGTGTTCTCAGGTGCATCCACCAGCTTCATTGACGTGGGCACAACTGCTACCGCCCCTGCCCAGTTCACAATTGAAGCCTGGGTGTATTATCAAAGTTTTCCGAGTGGTGAAAGCGCTTATCTACTAAGCACAGAAGTTCAAGCTGCTGGAGGCTCACAGGGTTTTGCGTTCCGGGCTAACGGGAATAAATTACAATTGGCAGTTGGTACAAATACTGCCTGGGTAAAAGTAACAGGATCTACCGCTCTTTCACTAAACACATGGTACCATGTTGCTGCTACATGTTCAGGAACAGAAATCAAATTGTACTTGAATGGAGTGCTTGATGGAACTGCTTCGACAGCAGTTGTAATACCCTCAGCAATAAATTTACGTATTGGAGATAGTCCTTCCTGGTCCGGAAGGCTCTTTAATGGTATAATAGCCGATCTTCGTTTTTGGAATGTTGTTCGCTCAGCAGCTGAAATATCGGCCAATATGAACTCATCACTTACTGGGACAGAAACGGGACTACTCGCCAACTGGAAAATGAATGAAGGATCAGGAACCAATGTAGCCGATCTAAAAGCGACTTATCCAATTATCAGACCAACCGACGTCAATTGGTATTCACTGGTAACAGGAATAACAATTACAGGAACAACCAATTACATTTCTGCACTGGCAGGAACTGCTCAAATGTCTGCAACTGTTTTGCCTTCAAATGCAAATCAATCTTTAAAATGGAGTGTAAGCGACCCTACCATTGCAACAATCAATTCAACAGGATTACTAACAGCGAAAAAGAATGGAACAGTAACCGTAACAGCTACGAGCAATGATGGTTCGAATATTAGCAGCAACAGTCTTGAAATTCAGATAAGTAACCAACCAACGATAGCTCCTGCCAAACAAATATTGGTGGATTTTGGTCCTGCAACTCAGGCAACTTTAAGCAAGCTTACAGTAAGCCCCGATGCAAATAGCAATTACTGGAATAATTTTGTAAACAATACGGCAAGTTCATCGGCAGTTGCATTGATTGACAAAACAAATGCAGCTACAGGAATATCGATCAAAACATTAGTAGATTTCTCCGTAAATGCTACTCCCGGAGCACCAGGATTAGAGCCAACGAATGCATCAGCATTGGGCGATTTATCAATACCGACTGCAACTTTGGATTATTTCTTTACGACCACAACGACTCCAAGTTTGAAATTCACTGGATTAAGTGCTAATAAAGCGTATAAGTTCTCCGTTTTTGGCTGTCGTTTATCATCAACTGACGTCAGGGTATCCAAATACACTTTTACTGGAGCGGCAACAACTGTTGGAACGCTGCAAACATCCGGATTAAATCTGGGAGGGATAGGCATTCATGGGAATAATAGCAGTTTGTATAGTACTCCAGCAATCTCTGCAGATGCAAATGGAGAAATAAAATTGGAATTATACAGTCAGACGGGTGGCTTTGCTTATATCAATGCCCTAAAAATTGAAGAGTTTTCAACGGAAAAAATTAACGTTACAGGCATTGTTGTTACCGGAGAGGATATTACAATTACGGGGGCTTCATCTCAAATGAAAGCCGCTATTAGTCCTGTCAATGCTACTAATCCATCTGTTACGTGGTCAGTAAGCGATCCGACTAAAGCAACTATTGATGCAAACGGACTTCTTCGCCCATTAAAAGATGGAATAATCACTGTAACTGCTACAACCCAAGAAGCAGGGTCTACTATTAGCGGAAGTAAACAAATTACGATTAGCAACCAGCATTTATCACTTTACTTCTCTGGATCTGCAACCGAAAATGGCAATACCATTTCCACCGCTATACCTATGAACCTGTTGACTGATTTACAAGGAAACTCCAATGGGATTTTTGAATTGTATACAAATCTTAATTCCACCGGAACCTTTAACTTTTATTCTTCGCAAAGTGGTAATGCAACAGTGTATGGAGCTGGAGCAAGTGCAGGCAGTATTTTATCAGCCGGTGCAGCAATTGACCCTTCAGTTGAAGGACCTGTTTTGATTACTGTTGATATGACAGCTAAAACATATACCATTTTACCTATCACTAAAATGGGGGTTATCGGAACCACTGGTGAAGTCGCTCTGAATTATAAAGGAAAGGGCGTTTGGTCAAGTAGTGTCAACATGGCAGATGTACTTACTGATGTGAATAAAAAATTCAGCTTTAGAGCTAATTCTAGTTCAACATATGCTATCAAACGTGTTAAGGGGACAACCACCAATGAGGTGAAAATGGAATCGCAAGCAACAGCCTCCAATATTGCCGTTGAAGAAATTGGATTGATCGATAAAGGGAATTACACCGTTAACCTTGATATGAATCAATATACTTATTCTGTTGTAGATAGTATGAAAATAACCATTATGGGTTCATCGGTACCTACTGGAGCCGGAGCCACTAATAATCACGGTTATATTTATCTTTATGATCAGCAGCTTGATCAACGTTACGCACAGAGTAAAGGAGCAAACTGGAATGTCGTTAATATGTCTATTGGTGGAAATTCCACCATCGATGTAACAGGTCGCGTAGACAGAGATCTTTACCCTCAATATGGAAGATATGTTGTTTTTGCACTCTCATTAGGTAATGAAGGTATACATGGAAGTACCAACCAACAAGGCATTTTTGATCAATGGAAAAACAATATGTTAAGCTTAATAGCTGCGGCTCGCGCCAAAGGACTGGTGCCTATTGTAACTAATAACTATACACGAAGCGATTTTAATGCATCAGACTATAGTTATATAAAAAAGATAGACCTATTGATACATGAATGGGATGTTCCAAGTGTCAATTTATTGGGAGCAATTGATGATGGCGCAGGTCGTTGGGCTACTGGTTACAGGTACGATGATGCGCACCCGAATGACGCCGGTCATGCAGAGTTTTCTTATGCAATGGTTCCATCGTTGTTTGACGCATTAAAAGCTGGCAAACCAATCCCTGTAAAGGCAAGCGATAACTCAATGACTTTCAATAATGAGTCCAGCATAGACCAACTGGTTTATACCCCGGACAACATTGTTCATTCATTCACTTTTTCTTTTGATGTTAAAACTACAGCAAACGGAACGATAGCTTCATTCAAACAAGGTGAAACTTTCGGACTATTGAAAATTGATGCTGCCACTGGAGCTATCGTATATCAATCTCCCAAAACAGGTGAAGCTCAGATAAAAGGCACAGCTGTAGTGAATGATGGTCAGTGGCACAAAATAACTTTGACGCATTTTTATGCCAGAGGTGAAACCGATTTGTACAGTGACAATACCTTGGCTGGAAAGTTGACCGAGAAGCTAATTCCAACACTATTTAACCTCAATGAAACGAACAGTCCAGCCTCCATAAGCTTTAGAGATTTGTTCTTCTATCGCTCAGGTATGAATAAAGAGGAAGTCGCAGGAATGAACGAAGGCAAAATGTTGAAATCCAGTTTGGAATTATATGCTCCGCTTAATGGACTTGCAACAACAAGCGCAGATCAATTAATAAACCTGGCTCAAAGTACTACGACACTTTCTAAAGTGAATGTATTAATAAGCGGAACAAAAGTACCAACTCAATTTTCCAATGTAAAAGTATATCCAAATCCGGTCGAAGATAAATTGACGATTATTGGATTAAACCAGGATAGACAATATGAATGTGAAGTTTATGGACCTGATGGGCGTATTTCCTTGCAACAGAACATCTACTCCGGCGCAGTGCTGAATGTTGATTCGCTAGCAAAATCTTGCTACGTTATGGTGTTAAAAGATAAAAAATCGTCTGACCAAATCACTTTACGTTTTATAAAGAACTAAAAAATAAATCATTACGCTAAATTTCTAAGTCACATTAGAAAATGGCATTAGACAACAATTAGGACAAAGTTTAATCAGACACCTATCGGTTTCCTGATTAAACTTTGTTTTTTTAGTATTCTAAAAGAAATAACTGCCTATTTTAGTTTTTTAACTATATCTATTAGTTCACTAACTATATTTTTTAGTTTATTTGTGCAACTAAATTTTTGCACTATGAAATCACTTACCGCAAAAGAAGAAGAATTGATGGGTTTCTTCTGGGAAAAAGGCCCTCTTTTCGTGAAACAAATACTGGACTTTTACGAGGATCCAAAACCTCATTTCAATACACTTTCTACCATTGTACGTGGTTTGGAAGAAAAAGGTTTTCTCACACATACTACATACGGGAATACCTATCAATATTTTGCACAGGTCAGTGAAGAAGATTTCCGAAAGACAACACTCAATAATGTCATCAAAAAATACTTCGACAACTCCTACCTGGGGGCTGTTTCCTCATTGGTAAAAGAGGAGTCCATTTCCCTGAATGAGTTAAAACAACTCATAGCAGAAGTGGAAAAAGCACACCAGAATAAGGCTAATAAATAGATTAATGGATTTAGAAAACCAGTATCATGGGAACATTCGTTGTTTATATTATTAAATCGGCTGTGTGCCTGATCGTCTTTTATTTGTTTTATAAACTATTTCTTAGCAAAGACACTTTTCACCGATTTAATAGAATCGCTTTGCTCAGTCTTTTATTTTTATCTTTTGTCGTTCCCTTTGGAGCTATCAGTCTTCACTCATCATCAACAATGGGGCAAAAAATGGCCGTAATGGAAGATTTTGTGGTACAAGCCACACCCATTGCTATAACCCAGACTGCTGTTGTGTCTACTCACCCTGAATCATCACAACTCTGGATACTGATACTCCTACTTATTTATCTGACAGGAATTGTTATCCTCTTCTCCCGTCAACTATGGTGTCTGTTCAGGATGTTCAAGCTCATGAAAAATAGTCATGAGGAAAAAAGATTGGATAATGCCACCCTTCTTGTGCACAGCAAGGAGATTGCTCCATTTAGCTGGATGAAATACATCTTCATATCTGAAAAAGATCTGGAAGAAAATGGTAAAGAGATACTTACGCACGAATTGGCACATATTCAAAAAAGACATTCCTGGGATTTGATCGTAGCAGATATCTGTATTTTTTCTCAATGGTTTAATCCTGCTGCCTGGTTACTTAAGCAGGAATTACAAAGTATCCACGAGTTCGAGGCGGACGACATGGTACTCAAACAAGGCATCGATGCAAAACAATATCAACTTTTATTAATTAAAAAAGCTGTTGGCAAAAGGCTCTACTCAATGGCCAACAGCTTCAATCACAGTTCACTTAAAAAACGTATCACTATGATGTTAAAAGAAAAGTCTAATCCCTGGGCGCGTTTGAAGTACATCTATGTACTTCCGCTGGCATGTATTACCATTCTTGCTTTTGCCCGACCCGAAGTCTCCAGTGCTATTTCGCATGAAATTCAATCTGCAGACAAAATTAATGAGATCTCTGGAAAAAACAATTCGGAGGTGGTTAAAAAATCAGAAAACCCTGAACAAGTGGCAAACTCATATCTTGTCAAAGGGAAAGTGATTAGTTCAGTAAGCAAGGAGCCTTTGTCTTCAGTTAGTGTAGTGTTATTGGACGCATCCGGCCGAAGTGTTGATTCCCATGCCACCATCACTAAAGAGGATGGAACTTTCGAAATTGATGCTAAAAGCACTAAAAACAAACTTGTTTTCTCTCATGTTGGTTTCAAAACGACTGAAAATTCCGTCAATGAAACGATGACCATTCAAATGGAAGAAGTAAACTTACTCGTTGATGAAACAGTTGTGATAGGATACGCTCCTTCAAAAGACAAACAGGTAGAAAAGAATCCAAGTCAGGACCAAACAAATGAAGGCGTACTCGTGGAACAAATGCCTGAATATCCTGGAGGCAGTAAGGCTCTCATGGAATATATCAGCAAAACGTTAAGGTATCCTACTAGTGCAATATCGAAAGGGATTGGAGGTCGTGTACTCTGTTCCTGTGTTGTGAATGAAGAAGGAAAGGTGACAGATGTCAAAGTGGTGGAATCAGTGAATCCGGATCTGGATAAAGAAGCTATACGTGTCATTGAAAACATGCCGGACTGGATTCCAGGTAAGCAGAACGGTAAAGGGACTCCTGTGAAGTTTACATTTCCTATTCTATTCAAGGCAATGTAAGCGTGAGAATCAGCATTTTTTTATCCCAAAGATTAGTAAGCACTTACGATACAATTCGTAAGTGCTTTTCTTTAATCACATATTCAATATGTCAATATATTTTACATACAACTGTATAAAATATTGACAGTAACATTTGCAGTATTAGTAGTATATTACTGATTGTGTGTATTTTAAAATCATGGCACGTTGTTTGATATTTAACTTGCTTTATTAGCACTCTACTAAACAAAAAAGATATGCTTTATTTGAAAACCTTCTTTCGCAGCCTAAGCAGAAACCGCATCTACACAACGGTCACACTTATCGGGTTTTCATTGAGTTTGGCCGTAGTTATCCTATTGTCAGCATATATAAAGTCCGAAGAAAGTATTAATCGGCATTTTCCAAATGTAGAGAGGACCTACCTCATGATTAAAAATGATCAATCTGCATTCATGCCAGAGAGTATTCTGGAGAAATTAAGAAAAGAGTCTCCAGGGATTGAAGATGCTACAATGTGGTCTGGGAATACGGCCGAATTTGGTGATAAATATATAAAGGGAACCTATTTATCAATTGATGAATCATTCCTAAACATTTTTTCTGTAAAACTACTGAAAGGATCTATAGAAGGACTCAAACTAAAAGATCAGGCATTTATCACAACCGATTTTGCAAAAAAAATAGTTGGCGATAAGGACCCTATTGGTGAAAAAATAAACTGGAATACTAGTACGTTGACTATAGTTGGCCTCATCGAGTCATGTGGAAAAAAATCAGGATTTCTATACGATATCCTCATGAATGAAAAAACGGGAGGTACGGGTATTAACACAAGTGATTTTAGGACTGGTCAAAGCGAAACGTTACGTTCAGGTGCCGTTCTTCTCAATCAGAATGCCAATGTTGACAGCATCCAATCTAGAATTACCAATCTGGTTAAAAACAACCCTTGCATAAAAAGTAGAATTGTTACCCTCAGGCCATTTAAAGATGTATATTTTGATTCCGACATCAGGGACGATTATATGAGTCACGCAAATAGCGCCATGATCCGTCTGCTTTTCTATGTAACACTTGCCATTCTTGTGCTGGCTATTTTCAACTACATCAACCTGACAACAGCTATAGGGTTAAAGCGTTTCAGGGAGGTTGGTATCAAAAAAACACTCGGTGCTGGAATGCTTACCATATTTAGACAATTCTTTTTCGAAACATTCCTCTTGTGCTTAATTTCGATCATTCTGGCCTTAGGCATTGCTTTCATAACCAAACCTTTGTTTGAATCAATCCTCCTAAAAAAAATAGAAATCAGCACGTTATTTAACGACTTGAAATCAATAACCCTATGTCTGCTATTTTTCCTCTTAATTGTTTTAGTTTCAGGCATTGCTCCTGCCCTTTCAGCCTCAAAATATACTCCGATTTCACTATTGAGTTGGGATAAGCCAAAAGTTAAAGGATACACTTTCAGAAACATAATGAATGTCATTCAGTTTACAATTAGTATTGTATTGATCATTTCATTTCTGATGGTTTACCGACAAGTTAATTACGTGAAACATAAACAATTGGGATTCAATCAGGAACAACTGTTAAGATTGGATATTTGTAATATAGACTTTTCAAAAGCCAGCGCATTCAGACAAAAATTGTTGACAAATCCTGGTATTACCGATGTCTCATTATCTTATGGAGGACCAGGTGAAAGAAATTCAACAATTTCTTTTAATGATGATTCGCTCGATATCAATGAAGTAAGTTATATGATGGCCGATTCCAATTACCTGAAAACGATGGGCATACCTCTTCTCAAAGGTCAGAACCTTACAAAAGGTAAAGGGGATGGCTATCTGATTAACGAAACTTACTATAAAAAATTTGGGATTAAAGAGCTCCATGATATTCATTATAATGGAGAGAATTACATCGGAGTCGTGGGCGATTTCCACTGCAAAGACCTACATCATCCTATTTCTGCATTTTGCATTAAGCCTTTAGGAAAAGAGGACCACGTTAACCTATTAGTTATGAGAATCAAAGCTGAGAATATGGCTCAAACGATTAAATTTATACATCGAACCTATGATGATTTCTTAAATGGACCTTTCGACTATAAATTTTACGACGAATGGTTCGACTCCATGTATAAACAGGAAGAAAATCAGACTGCCACTATCCGTATTTTTACTATCCTGGCAATCCTGATTTCATGTCTCGGGCTCTTTGGCCTGGCAGAATTCGAAGCCAATAGAAGAACAAAGGAAATCAATATTCGACGAGTTAACGGGGCTACTATGATTGATATTATGTTCATGTTGAACAAAAAATTCCTGATGCCAGTATTGATTGCCTTTATCATTGCCTGTCCCATTGCGTATCTCATTCTGATTCAATGGCTGGAAAATTTCTCTTATAAAGCCAAAATGAGTTGGTGGATTTTTGCACTAGCCGGGCTAATTGCTATGATTATTTCTTTGCTCACTATTAGTTGGCAAAGTGTGAAAGCTGCCACGAATAATCCTATCGAATCCTTTAAATATAAATAAAATCCATAATCTTGATCCATCACCTAAGTGGAGCGATAAAAGGAATTTGATGAAGCTTGCAGGGAGGTGGGACATTTATCCATTATGTTCCAGACTTTCTGAAATATAGGTATTATTTACCCTATTTTTAACACGTTCTACACTTCATTGTTACAACACTGCAATACAATTACCTTTCCTTTATAAATGTATAATTTGAAAAAAAATAGGGTTCTTACAAAATGAAAATTCATATCGCTTCAGAAACACAGTTTCTAATAAAAGGGAATGGAGTTCACACAGCATTTATAGATCATGTAGAGCTCCTAGAATCCGATACTGATCTTGAAACAGTAATAAATAATGCTGGTAAAGGCGATGTCTTTCACTGTCATACGTATGGTCCGTACTATTTTCTCAAAGGCCTGAGATATAAAGGCCGACGCATTCACACAGTACACGTTATCCCTGATTCCATAGAAGGATCACTCCCAATGTGGCAGGTTTTCAGACCTTTTGTAAACTGGTATTTCAAGCAAGTATATACTTATGCTGATGTTTGCATAGCCATTTCCCCCATGGTGGAAGATGCAATAAAAAAAACGGGCGCAAAAACGGAAATTGTACGAATATCCAACCCAGTCAATATTGAAAAATGGCAAAAAACAGCTGAAAACAGAAAAAAAGGACGGGATTTTTTGGGATTGAAAGACGATGATTTTATAGTGCTTGGGGTTGGACAATTGCAGGCACGCAAAGGTGTTGAAGATTTTATCGATGTAGCAGCAGAGATACCAGAGGCAAAGTTTGTATGGGCAGGTGGCCGGCCATTTAAAACGATGACTGAAGGTATTTTGAGAATAGATTCCAGGATTGAGTCGTCATCTGAAAATATTCAGTTTACTGGCTTGATGGATTTAAACGTAATGCCAATGATCTATTCAGCAGCCGACGTTCTGCTTTTTACTTCGTATCAGGAAAACTGTCCGTTAGCTCCTATTGAAGCAGCAGCGTGTGGTTTACCTGTCGTTTTCAGAGATATTGAGGAGTACAAAGCTCTATATGATTATACCTACCTGAAAGCTGGATCTACGAACGATTTTATCTGTATGACCAGAAAACTAATGACAGATCAAACTTTTTATACGCATGGTTTATCAGTATCAAAGCAACTCATTATGCAATTTGACAAAAAGAAAATCAGAGAAAAATTAGTCAGTTTGTATGAACGGCTATATAATCCTATTCCGGATTATCACACCTCCTGGATGTCATTAAAATAGATGCTATCCGATGCTACAAAGTTTACACTAAACTCCATTGCATAATGATCGGATAGATTGGATTCATTTCCACCTATTTCGCTAAAGAAAGTCTGCACCTTACGCTCCATCTTTTCAATTAAGCCTTCGTTCCTCACCAATACATAATCGATTATTCTACTTTTTCCATTTGCATTATAGGCCAGATTATTATTTAATTCATCGTAAGTCACTTTTAAATCACCACTTAGTTCACCGTTTGTAGCATCCAACGTTTGCAACATTTGCCAGTAATTTAATGTATCATCCATGTCAATATTAAAGTCACCGCAAATAAACTGAGGAATATTCTCACTGAAAAAAGGGTTCAATAATTGTTCTTTAATCTCAGTACACTGCTTGTCTCTTAGTGCATGAGAATCGTCAGCCTGAAGGTGCGTTGCCAGCAGTTGGAATTTTGCACCATTGAATTCACCATCAAACAAAACGGCTCCTTTGCGTGCTACTGCGTCAAAACCCTTGCAAATACTGAATTGGAATTCTTCAAGCTTTGTCAGCGGGATTTTACTCACAATCCACAATCCGCTGTTTGTCCTGAAAGGTAACATGTTTTTATTTGCAGGCCCATAGTGATACGGATAATTATCCGACAACTTTTTAGCTAAAATAGTCCGACACTTACTACTAAAAGCTTCTTGAAAAACAATAATCTGATAATCAGAATCATTCAGTTTTTCAGCAATTTTTTTGGCTCGTTGATCGTTTTTATTAAATAAACTGATGTAAGGCAGCATATAGATGTTCCAGCTTAAAACTTTTAATTCAGAAGGTCTAGACTGTTGAATAATAAACCTTTCAGCTTCAGAGGCTTTTTGTAAAGTTTTTAAATGGAGGATTAATGAATAATATTTTCTCATTCAATTCGGTTTTATTTACCATGCAAAAAAACAGTTATCATATTACAATTCGATTGAATGAATGTGATAAAACGATTATAAATGCACGAAACAGAAAATCAATATGAGTTAAAGCTGATACCTTTTTGTTGTTCAAGGTGCAGGTAGCCTGTTATTTCTTACAAAACCGTACCGTGTGCAACCCTTTATCTGTGGAAACCCGCAACAAATACATACCCTTCCCAAGATCTCCCACAGTGAGCATCTTTGTTTGCTTGAACCGACTTTGACATCTGCCACTCTGGTCGTATTAACCAATAAACGAATGTACTGCTCCTTGAGTGTAAATGGGATGATGGCATAAACCGTTTTGTTGGTCGTGTCTGGAGAAACGGTCGTTGCTGGTAAAACATACTCTTTTCGATAAAACGTAAGGCTCTTTCCTGTAACGTTTTCGTCGGATTTAACTTCGATAGGTACAATATCATTCTCACTCGGGACACATCACCGCTTTCAACCATGGTTGGAATCGCCTCGGGCATACCACCTGAAATAAAGTACATCTTGAGCTTGTCGAGCAGTTGGTTAAAGAAAATAGCAGGTATAGGTTCGATGGTTTGTGTCCAGGCTTATTTTTAACAGTACAAGAAAATCTATTGCATTCCTTTTTCTATGCATCTTTCACATTAATTGTGCGGATTGTGTGAATTAAATCACATTATCGGCACTATTTACTGGCGAATATAGTGCTATTAAAGTAAGAATAGTTTTGCGAAAACTATGGTTATCCAAATAAACTTTCGAACTTTTCAAGGATGTCTTTGTTAAAAGAATCGCCGGTGATATATGGACGGACTTAAAAACAGCTTGTAAGAAATGAATATAAAAAAGGAAAAAATGACAAATTCAAAAAGTCTGATCGCTTATTTTTCACGAAAAGGTAATAATTACGTGGGTGGAAGAATTAATTACCTATCGATAGGAAATACTGAGATTATTGCAAAAAAAATTAAAGAAATTACAGGAAGCGACCTATTCCAAGTTGATACCGTGGAAAATTATCCGGAAGATTATTTAGAAACAACAGAAGTAGCACAGGACGAAAAAACGTTAAATGCCAGACCGGAGCTTACAGAAAAGGTTGTTGATATGGATGCTTATGGAGTCATTTATCTTGGGTATCCCAACTGGTGGGGAACAATGCCGATGGCATTATATACCTTTTTAGAATCGTATGATTTTTCAGGAAAAACCATTATTCCATTTTGTACACATGAAGGAAGTGGAATAGGAAATAGCGAACGTGACATCGAGAAACTATGTCCAGAGGCAACGATTTTACCGGGCTTGGAGATTCTTGGAAGTAGTGTCAAAAATGCTGATCATTTGATAAAGTCATGGCTTGATAAATACAAATGACTAAAAAAAAAGTGAGGACCCAATCGGGCCCTCACTTTTTTATAGTTATTTGTACATTCTCAAATATTTCTCGGTACAATGCTTCTTTGGAAGTTTCCAATTTTTATCGACAGGCCAACGTTGTATCAGCGTATCCTTATTAAATTCCACCAATAACCTGACATCACCACCTTCCAGATACGCTTTTTGATAATGGTAAATCAGTTTTTCAGTATAATTGCTTCCATCCAACATATAATCTCCTGCGCCGTAAGCATTATCTGAAATACCATCCTTTACAAGCTGCCCCACAAAAGTGAAGTTAAACTTTGTCCAGGTTTTAATTTGACTTCCCTTGATTTGGGCAGGAAAAGTACTGCCGTCGGAAGCTTGCCAATCTCCATAAACCATTTGCCAGGTACCTTCAAGCGGAAAAGCTGATTCTTTTTTAGTACAACTTAGGATAAACAAAGCAAGAATCAAACCAGAAAAAATCAATTTACATGTTTTCATACCGATTATATTTAAGTAGATCTTAAGTTATTTCCAGGTTGATAGCTTTTACATGAGCTAATTAGACTGTTACTTATAAACAATCCATAGTCAAAAATGTTTGATGGCCATTGGTCATCGCCCAATTAAATTTAATATTGAGAACTTTGGCTTGGCAAGCATTTGAGAAAAAATAAGGATATCCAAGTTCAGCAAATGAAACCATCATGAAATATACTATTCTACGTTGCTTTTGCAAACTGATTATTATTAAAAATGGTTATCAGAACACCGCACTTTAATATGACGGAAAATTAAATCTCACTATGGACGTGGATTTGATAATACTCTTTTCATTTTGCCTTTTTTGAAATCAAGTACTTACTTATTTAGAAAAGACGCTCAATCCATACAACTATTTTAGAGTAAAATTGTTAATAAGCATTATTTCCTTCCACATTCTAAACTCCGCTGGTTAATCTGGGCTAACCCCCCATCCATTTAGAATTCAAAAAGTCAAAAAATTTAATTTAAACAAGTATGGCAAAATCAAGTTTAGCGGATCGCCTTAGGACCTTAGAAGATCCTAAAGCACTACAATCTTTAGGCAGTTCAATACTAAAAGAAGCAATAGCCAGGTCTGTAATAAACACAATAAAAGGCGGAAAACTTGGAAAGGCTTCAGATGACGACTATATGGAAATGATTATAGGTTATGAAGATTCTGAAATTGGATATTGTGACTGCTGGTCTGAAGATGTTGAACATCAATTTGAAAATAACATTCTAAATAAAGAGGTCAATCAATTGAAAGAAATAACCTTGGCTGAATTGGAAAAGAAATTTTCAAAGAGTGAAATCACATTACAATAGTTCGTTCAAAACATAGTTATTTATCTGATATTCAGTAAAATAACCCTTAATTTATTTGTATTAAACCGCAGGAATTCGTATATTAAAGGCTTAATTACCAGTTAATTACTTTAATATGACG
>Ga0209511_1000134_pt1 | contig 89126 bp, 93 predicted proteins | sample SSSSmetaG_FD_184141 | JGI IMG/M metagenome (GOLD analysis project Ga0209511, IMG submission 184141) | Glacier valley bacterial and archeal communities from Borup Fiord, Nunavut, Canada, to study Microbial Dark Matter (Phase II) - ​SSSS... | ecosystem: Environmental > Aquatic > Freshwater > Ice >... | reverse complement strand
ACGAGATTCGTGGATGTCGCAAACCCCGCGATCTGATCGGCCAACAACTCGTCGAGCGGATGCCCGAGCGACTCGAAGTATTGCGCGTGCTTGAGTTCTGCGACGAGGGTCAACTCCCGTCCGAGCAGGTCGCTCTGCCGTTCCACGAGGTCGACCACGTCGCTCAGTCGCAGGACCGGCTGCTGCCCATCGAAGGCAGTCGAACCGCGCCGCAGCTCGGGCAAACGCTCCCGGGCCCGAAGGCCTGAGAGCTCATCCCAGGTGAAATCCTCCGTGAACCACCCGGTCAGCTCGATACCGTCCACCTCTTTGGTGGTGCGTAGATGCGCGAAATCGGGTCGGGATGCAACGTCGGTCGTCGACGAGATCTCGTTCTCGTGACGTGCGATGAGGATGCCGTCGCGAGTCGAGACCAGGTCGGGTTCGACCGCGTCCGCCCCCTGCGCGAAAGCCAGTTCGAACGAAGCGCGAGTGTGCTCGGGCCGGTACCCGGGCGCTCCGCGGTGGCCGATCAGAAGTGGGGCCGCCGTGGTGGTCATGCCCCAAGGCTAGGGCGGTGCCGCGGCGTAAGAGCGCGATCGGAGGCGCGCCAGCCTGCAGCGAACATTCGGCCAATCGGCAGGCAACATCCGCTAAATTAGTGTCAACAGTGGCCCGCCAGGGCCCGAGGAGGAACATCATGGCCACGGCCAACCCCGCATTCAATACCCCGGAGTTCCGCGGCCAAGGTGCCGCCGCTGCCCAGGGTGGAGTCGTTGCTGCCCAGAACATGACGGCCGAGCAGCTCGACGAGATCTACCGCCGCGCATCCGGACCCGCCGAGGGCGAGACGATGACCGTCGAAGACACCATTGCCAAGACGGTAGGCGCCTTCGTGTTGCTGCTCGCCGGTGCCGCCATCGGGTGGCTGACGGTGGATTCGATCCCGTTCCTGTGGATCGGCGCCGGGCTTGTCGGCTTCATCCTCGCGATGGTGAACATCTTCCGCAAGCAGCCCTCCGCACCCCTCGTGCTGGCCTACTCGGCGGTGCAGGGTGTGTTCATCGGTGGCATCTCCGCGTTCTACGAGCGGGAGTTCCCGGGCATCGTCGTGCAGGCGGTTCTCGCGACTCTCGTCGTCGTCGGGGTGACGCTGGCCCTGTTCGCCAGCGGCCGCATCCGCGCGTCGAAGCGTGCGACCAAGATCTTCCTGATCGCGATGGTCGGATACCTGGTGTTCTCGTTGATCAACGTCGGCATCATGATCTTCGGCGGCGCTGGCGGCAACGCATGGGGCCTCAGCGGTAGCGTCGAGATCTTCGGCATCAAGCTGGGTCTCATCCTGGGCGTGCTGGTCGTCATCCTCGCCGCGTACTCGCTCGTACTCGACTTCGACATGGTCCAGCGTGGGGTGGCCAACAAGGCGCCGCGCAACTTCGGCTGGCGTGGCGCGTTCGGCATCATGGTCACCGTGATCTGGCTCTACCTCGAGCTTCTCCGGATGCTCGGAATCGCGCGGTCGTAGTGCACCGAGCGTTTTGACGAGGGGGCCGTCCTGCGGGGCGGCCTCTTTCGTTTGCCGATCGGGCGTGCCTCGCCCTCGCGCGAGCCCGTTGCGATCAGCGGGCCACCGCGAGGGCTGCGGCGAAGTCCCGTGCGCGCGTCAGCTCGGCCGCGATCGGAGCCACCACGGAATGCTGCACGACAGTGTCGACTGACGTAATCAGAGCCCGTCGAGCGCGGCGACGACGCAAGGCCGCCGTCACACCTCCGAGCAGGGCGCCGAGCAGGCCGAGCAGGATGCCGGCGAGCACGGCCCCGGCGATGAGCAGCGTGGGCACCGCCCAGCCTTCGACGGTGGGGATCTCGAGCCGAGGCATCCCGATCGTGGGAAGGTAGGCGGCGGCAAGCAACCAGCCGACGCCGACGAGCCCCGCGAGAAGCACCGCCCACTGGAGGATGCCGAAGATCACCCACCACCACGACCCTTTCGCGGGCAGCACGGTGCGGGCGAGGGCGAGGTCGAGTTGGTCCGGAAGCGAGGCGATCGCGGTGTCGGCGACGGCCCGGATGCCGGTGCGCCAACTTTCGGAGAGGCCGGCGGCCGAAGCATCCGCGTATGTGCGCACGGCGAGGGACACCCGGGCCCGCGCCCCCGAGCTGAGTTGGGGCAGGCTGCTGCGGTGCAGGTCGGGGTTGGCGCCGCGGCGCTTCGGCCCGAGCCCGAGGCGGGTCAGGGGGTCGGCGCGGAAGCGCAGCAACCACGAGACGACCGGCCAGCCGGTGGCTTGACCCGAGCGCTTGCGGTACGAGGATGCCACGGCTAATGCGACCACGTCCGCTCCGGCCGCGACGCCCACATCCTCGGTCAGCGTGGCGCTGGAACGGGCGGCGTTGCGCTGGGCGGCGCCGGGGTCGGGCATCCGTGCGGCGAGGGTGCCGATGTCCGCGGCGAGGCGGGCGTCGCGCGCGAGGGTGGCCGCGGCGAGGTCGCCGATCGCTCTGCGCAGCGCCGCGATGCCGTCGCCGGTGCGGGCGCTGACGGGAAGCACTTTGGCCTTGGCGATGCCGTCGCGTTCGACGATCGAGGTCAGGGAGGCGAGCACATCCGTGGTTTCGGGAGCACTGAGCAGGTCGGTCTGGTTGAGCACGATGAGGGTGACCGCGCCGTGGCGAGCGTGGGGGGTGATGAACTGGGCGTGCAACACGTCGTCCGCGTACTTCTGCGGGTCGACGACCCAGACGAGGGCATCCACCTGAGCGGCGAGGCGCACGGCGATGGCGCGGTTAGCAGTCTCCACGGAATCGAAATCGGGCAGATCGAGGAGGATCAGGGTGCCGGCCCGCGGGTCGAGCGGAGCGTCGCGCACGACACGTTCGCGAACCTCGAGCCAGTCGAGCAGATCGGTGGCGCCCTCCGGCTGCCACGTGACGGCGAGTGCCTCGGATGTCGTCGGTCGCCGCACATGGGTGCGCGCCACATCGGCGCCGACGAGCGCGTTGACGAGGCTCGACTTACCGGACCCGGTTGCTCCGAAGACTCCCACCACCGTGTAGTCGGGGGAGCGGTCGCGGCGCTCCCCCGCCCGGGTCAGCAGGTCGTCGGTCTCGTCGGCGACGTGCGTCGGAATTCGCCCGTCGCCGGTGCGGCGAAGCGTGCGGAGGGCGGCCAGCCGATCGTCGACCGTGGTTTTCTTCACGACGCGGCCTCGGCGGCCCGACGCACGTCGTCGAGCAACGCCGCGGATTCGCGTCGAAGTGACTCCGGCGACGATCCGAACTCCACCGGCTCGAGCGCTGCCGTGATGCGGGCGCGTTCGACGTCCAACAGCACACGCACCCGTCTCTGCAGGTCGCGGCGGGCCTCCGCGGCGAGGCGGCGCACCGCATCCTCACCGAACACGGTCTCCAACAGCTTCTGACCGAGAACGGCCGAGCCGCCGGCGATGACCAGCTCGCCGCCGGTCAGACCGCCGGTAGAGGCGAACACGACGATCATCAGCGCGACGGTCACCACGTTCAGCCCAGCCGACAGCACGCGCGCCCGCACTCGTTTCGACCCGGCATTCTCCTGCACGAGCCGCAGTAGTGCGCCCTGCCATTCGCGGATCATGGTCGCCGCATCGTCCGTGAATCCGGTGCTCTCGGACCCGAGCGCAGGGTTCTGCTCTGCGATGGCCCGCCCGGCTGCGCTTCGCTGCAGCGAGGCCCAGGATGCGCCCGCCGCGCGTCCCCCCTGATCGACGATCACGGCGTGCAGTCCGCTTTCGATCTGGGTTTCGACGTCGATGACGGGCTGCGGTTGGCCCCGGATCCACGCGATCGTCGAATCCCGCGCTCGCGCGTACCAGGACTCGATCTTGCGGAACACGTCGGAAGTCCCGACGAAATCCTGCCAGCGGGCCAGCACCTCACCGCGAAGGAGCGCGCCGTCCCGGGTCGCTTGTTCGACGGCATCGAGCGCGTCGTCGTACTCGGCGGCGGCGGCGGCAGCAGTGCTCTGAATCCAGTCGAGCTGCTGCTGACGCGCAATGGCGATCGCCCGCACCCGGGCATCGAGGTCGACGATGGCTCCCTGCAGCGTGCGGGCGGCGATCCGCGCGCGCTCCGCGCGGTTGCTTGCGATGCCGGTGAGCCAGGTGCGCAAGCCGTCGACGGCGCGTGCGGGAAGCATCCCGAGCTCGTCGAGCGGTTGCTCTTGGATCACGAAGACGGGCGCGTCGCCGAGGCCACGCGCGGTGAGCATCGACTGCAGGTCGGGCAGTACGTCGGCTTCCGCTCCCGCCGGCACGCGATTCAGCACAACACCGACCGTGATGTTTCGGGACGCGGCGCCGTCGAGCAAGCGCCAGGGCACTGCGTCCGCATAACGATTCGCCGTCGTGACGAACACCCACAGGTCGGCGGCGGCGAGCAGTTGGCCCGCGAGCGCGCGGTTGTCGTCGGCCACCGAGTCGATGTCGGGCGCGTCGACGAGTGCCAGCGATGCGGGCACCTTGTCGTGAGCGAGCAGCATGAGCTCATTGATGCGGGATGCCGCCGGCGCATCTCCCGCGGACGACGCCGGCGTTCCCGGGTCGGTGATGCGACCCCTCACGCGGGCGAGCCCGGGCAGGATGCGATCGCTCGCGAACCAGCCAGCGTCGACCGGGGCGTGCACCAGGATGGGCTGCCGCGTCGTCGGGCGGATGACCCCGGCTCGTGTCAGCGGCATCCCGATCAGGGCATTGACGATCGTTGACTTACCCGAGCCCGTCGACCCCCCGACCACCGCGAGCAGCGGCGCGTCGAGATCGGCTAGGCGCGGGCGGATGTAGTCCTCGATCTGGCGGACGGCGGATGCCGCGGCATCCCGCTGCTCGGATGCTCCCTCGAGAGGCAGGCTCAGCCCGACATCGGCGAGGGATGCGCGCAATCGCTCGAGGGACTGCATCGCTGGTGTCGCCCCCCTGCCATCCATCTCTCGAGCATGGCACGCTGCACTTGGTCCTAGCGCGGCGTGCTCATGAGGGCTCGAGATGTTGCGCGCGCTCATAGCCGCGCCCTCGGCCGAGACGGCTTCGGAGTGACCGGGCGTGGAGGCCAGAAATGGCCTCCACTCATAGCCGCGCCCTCGGCCGAGACGGCCTCGGAGTGACCGGGCGTGGAGGCCAGAAATGGCCTCCACTCATAGCCGCGCCCTCGGCCGAGACGGCCTCGGAGTGACCGGGCGTGGAGGCCAGAAATGGCCTCCACTCATAGCCCGGTCACTCCCACTCAATCGTTCCCGGCGGCTTCGACGTGATATCGAGCACGACGCGATTCACGCCGGGTACCTCGTTGGTGATCCGGTTCGAGATGCGGGCCAGCACCTCATACGGCACGCGAGTCCAATCCGCGGTCATCGCATCCTCGGATGACACCGGCCGCAGCACGATGGGATGCCCGTAGGTGCGACCATCCCCCTGCACCCCGACCGAACGCACATCGGCCAACAGCACGACGGGGCATTGCCAAATCGCGGCATCCTGCCCCGCGGCGCTCAACTCGGCCCGCACGATCGCGTCAGCGGCCCGCAGCAGCTCGAGCCGCTCGGCGGTCACCTCGCCCACGATGCGGATGCCGAGCCCCGGCCCCGGGAACGGCTGACGCGACACGATCACCTCGGGCAAGCCCAGCTCCCGACCGATCGCCCGTACCTCGTCCTTGAACAGAGCGCGCAACGGTTCGACGAGCGCGAACTGCAGATCATCGGGCAGACCGCCGACGTTGTGATGGCTCTTGATGTTCGCGGTGCCGGTGCCGCCGCCGCTCTCCACCACATCGGGATACAGCGTCCCCTGCACCAGGAAATCGATGGCCGCGCCATCGGAGGCGGCCTCACGAGAGAGGGAAGCCGCGGCATCCTCAAACGAGCGGATGAACTCGCGGCCGATGATCTTGCGCTTGGCCTCCGGGTCGGTCACGCCGGCGAGGGCTTCGAGAAAGGTGTCCGCCGCGTCGACCGTCACGAGGCGTACGCCCGTGGATGCCACGTAGTCCTCTTCGACCTGGCGCCGCTCCCCTTCGCGCAACAACCCGTGATCGACGAAGATGCACACGAGCTGCTCGCCGACCGCGCGATGCACGAGTGCTGCCGCAACGGCGGAATCCACGCCCCCGGAGAGTCCGCAGATCACCCGCGCGGTGCCGACCTGCGCTCGAATGGCGGCAACCTGGTCGGTGATGACACTGTCGCTGTTCCAGTCGGCGGGGATGCCGGCGGCCCGGTGCAGAAAATTCTCCAGCACCTCCTGGCCGAACGGGCTGTGCTTGACCTCGGGATGCCACTGCACGCCGTAGAGCCGCAACGCATCGTTGCCGAAGGCCGCCACCGGGGTCGAGCCGCTCGAAGCGAGCACATCGAACCCGTCCGGGGCCTTGGAAACCGAATCGCCGTGGCTCATCCAGGCGATCTGCTGCCCTGGCTGACCCGCGAGGAGCGCCCCACCATCGCCGATCACATCCAGAGCCGTCGCCCCGTATTCGCTGAGCCCCGTGCGGATCACCTCGCCACCGAGCTGCTGGGCCATCACCTGGAATCCGTAGCAGATACCCAGAACCGGGATGCCCAGCTGAAGAATCGCCGGATCAAGACTGGGCGAACCGGGCTCGTACACGCTGGACGGCCCGCCGCTGAGCACAATGCCCGCCGGGTTCTTCGCCGCGACCTCTGCCGCCGTGATCGTGTGCGGCACGATCTCGCTGTAGACGCTCGCCTCCCGCACACGACGAGCGATGAGCTGCGCGTACTGTGCGCCGAAATCCACCACGAGCACGGTGGCCCGCTCGGTGCGACCGGGCACAGCGCTCCGCGGCGCAGCGCTCACGCGGCACGTCGAACGGCGCGGCTGCGATCATCCTGCAGGGCGGCGATTGCGGCCTCCGCGTCGAGCGGAACCCGGCGTTCGAGATAGAACGACAGGCCGGGGATGATGCCGCCGAGCGCGATGAACAGAAACCTTCCGAACGACCAACGGATGCGCCGCCACAGCACGAAGTCCGCCCCCAGATAGAGCACGTAGAGCCATCCGTGCACGATCAGCAACACGGTCGAGAGGTTGATGCCCACGATCAGTTCGCGCGGTGTCAGGGCCAGAAAACCGTACGGCCCGTTGAGTTCGATGTCCACCCCGAACCCGTAACGCAGCACCATCATGACGACCAGCAGAAGCAGGAAGGTGCCGGTGATGATGGCCGAGACTTTGTAGACCGCGATGGTGCGACGGATCAGCGTGACATCGGCAGGGGTCAATCCGGTCTGCATGCCTCCCAGTGTACGGGCGCTAGTTTGTGGCTCCCCCGGCTGCAGTACCGGCCTGCGGGCGATCGGGCTCGGCCATCTCCTCCTCCCATGTGTCGCGTACCAGCCGGTACCAGAGGAAAAGCGCGAACCCCGCGAAGACGACCCACTCGATGGCGTAGAACACATTGAGCAGATTGAGGCTGACCTCGGTGATCGGGGGTGGCGAATCGATGAGTTGCAAGCCGGCCGGGGCGATTGCAGCCACGATGTATCCGCCGTAGACGCCGTTCGGCGCCACCGACCAGATGTTCACGAGGTCGGCGACGGCGAGCGCGCTGCGCCGCCCCCGCTCGAAGTCGGACTGCTGCGGCGACTCGCTCGGCAGGTAACGCCCGGTGAGTTCGACGGCGGGGGCGGGGTTCGAGCCGGTGCGAGTGAGTGAGTCGATGACGGATGCCGCGGCATCCTCTGTCGGCGCCCAGCCGAGTGCCACGGCCACGCTGGCGCCGTCCGCGGTGATGCCGCGCGCGACGACCCAGTAGCCCGGCAGCGTCGCGGCGGTATTTCGACGATCGGAAAGTATCACGTAGTCACTAGAAGCCCACCGCACTTCGGCACTCACGAGCTGGCCCGCAGCGGCGGCGGTGATGGGCTGTTGCGGCACAGCGACCTCGGCAAGAGGGATAACCGTCTCCGTCGGCACCGCAGGCGCACCGAGCCCCTCGAAGCTGCGCGCGATCTGCCACTGCCCGAGGGCTGCGAACCCGGCAGCGACCCCGAAAGCCACGGCCAAGGCGGCGAGCCACCGCGGTCGACGAGCCACCTGCCAGAGCGTGGCGCCACCCGACGGGGGTTGCGTTGCTCCCGGCAACGTCAGCTGCTCGGAACGATTTCGGGCGCCTCGAGGCGAACGCGGTCGGCGGAGGCGTCGTCGGGCTGGAGCTGGCTCTCGATTTCGGCGGCAACCCGTTTGAGGTAGTAGTCGATTTCCTTCTGTGTGCGCGCCGCATCCCAGCCCAGTGCTTCTGCCATGAGAGCCGCGGCAACCGGCGCCGCACTCACCCCGCGATCCCACGCCTCGATCGAGATGCGGGTACGTCGGGCGAGCACGTCGTCCAGGTGGATCGCCCCCTCGTGCGAGGCGGCGTAGACCACTTCGGCGGCGAGGTAGTCATCGGCGCCCGGCAGGGGCTGCGCGAGCTCCGGGCGCTCGCGTACGAGGTCGAGTAGTTCGTCGGTCAGCACCCCGTACCGATTCAGTAGGTGCTCGATCCGCACCGGATGCAGCCCGAAGGCGCGGGCGATCTTGCCCCGCTTGTTCCAAGCGGCCTGATAACCCTCCGCGCCGAGGAGAGCGATGTCCTCCGTGATCGATGGCGAGGTCGTGCCGTCGAGTGCGCGGACCGCCTCGTCGATGGCATCCTTCGCCATGATGCGGTAGGTGGTCCACTTGCCGCCGGCTACGACCACGAGCCCCGGAACGCTGTGCGCCACGATGTGCTCCCGGCTGAGTTTGGAGGTCTCCTCCGACTCGCCCGCGAGCAAGCGGTAGGTGGTCCACTTGCCGCCGGCCACGACCACGAGCCCCGGAACGCTGTGCGCCACGATGTGCTCCCGGCTGAGTTTGGAGGTCTCCTCCGACTCGCCCGCGAGCAAGGGCCGCAGCCCCGCGTACACCCCTTCGACGTCGTCGCGGGTGAGCGGCACGGCCAGCACCGCGTTGACCCGGTCGAGCAGGTAATCGATATCGGATGCCGTTGCCGCCGGGTGAGCCTTATCCAGGTCCCAGTCGGTGTCAGTCGTTCCGATGAGCCAATGGCGACCCCAGGGGATCACGAACAGCACACTCTTCTCGGTGCGCAACAGGAGCCCCAGTTTGGACTGGAAACGGTCCCGCGGCACCACGAGGTGCACGCCCTTGGACGCCCGCACCTTGAATTGCCCGCGCTCGCCGACCATCGCTTGGGTGTCATCGGTCCAGACCCCGGTGGCGTTGACGACCTGCTTGGCACGGATCTCGAATCGCTCGCCGGTCTCCCGGTCCTCGGCCGTAACTCCGACGACGCGCTCGCCGACCTTGATGAACCCCTCCACCCGCACTCGGCTCGCGACGTGCGCGCCATAGAAACTCGCCGTTCGAGCCACGGCCGCCACGTAGCGGGCGTCGTCGACTTGCGCGTCGTAGTACGTGATTCCGCCGGTGAACGCGGATGCCTTCAGGCCCGGGATGGCGCGCAGCATCTGCCCTTTGCTGAGGTGACGGTGGTGCGGTACCCCGGGTGCCCGCCCGCCGGTATAGCTGAATATGTCGTACAGCAGCATCCCCGCGCCGACGTAGAGGCGCTCGTAAACCGGCTTGGTCAGCGGATAGAGGAAGCGCACCGGCTTCACGAGGTGCGGCGCGATGCGCTGCAGCAGCAATCCGCGCTCGATGAGGGCCTCGCGCACGAGGCGGAAATTCAACTGCTCGAGGTAGCGGATGCCGCCGTGCACGAGCTTCGATGAACGGCTCGACGTGCCCGATCCCCAGTCGCGCGCCTCGACCATACCCACCCGCAGACCCCGGGTCGCGGCATCCAATGCGCTACCCGTGCCCACGATGCCGCCACCGATCACGAGAATGTCGAGTTGCTTCGTCTTGAGCACCTCGATCGCCGCTGCCCGTTCGACCGGGCCGAGCTTGGCAGAACGCGAAACGCTGTGGGAATCCATGGTTCTATCCTGCACTGTAGGGAGCGACGACGACTTCGACGCGTTGAAATTCCTTGATGTCCGAGTACCCGGTGGTCGCCATCGAGCGGCGGAGGGCGCCGATCAGGTTGACCCGGCCGTCCGCCACCGTGGACGGGCCGTAAAGAATCTCCGCGAGCGGGGCGAGAGTGCCCACCTGCACGCGATTGCCGCGCGGCAATTCGCTGTGGTGGGCTTCCGCGCCCCAGTGCCAACCACCGCCGGGGGCATCCGTCGCGCGTGCCAACGCGCTCCCGAGCATCACGGCGTCCGCTCCGACGGAGATGGCCTTGACGATGTCGCCGCTGGTTCCGAGGCCGCCGTCGGCGATGACGTGCACGTAACGACCGCCCGACTCCTCGAGATAGTCCCGGCGCGCGCCCGCGACATCCGCCACCGCCGTCGCCATCGGTGCATGGATGCCGAGGCTCGCCCGCGTGGTCGAGGCGGCACCGCCCCCGAAGCCGACGAGCACGCCGGCCGCCCCCGTGCGCATGAGATGCAGGGCCGCGGTATATGTGGCGGCGCCCCCGACGATCACGGGAACATCCAGTTCGTAGATGAAGTTCTTCAGGTTGAGCGGTTCGACCGTCTTGGAAACGTGCTCGGCGCTCACGGTCGTGCCCCGGATGACGAAGAGATCGACGCCGGCATCGACGACCGTCTGGTAGAGCTCCTGAGTGCGTTGCGGGCTCAGGGCCCCCGCGACCGGCACACCCGCTGCGCGGATCTCGGCGAGTCGGGATGCCACGAGTTCGGGCTTGATGGGCTCGGAGTAGATCTCCTGCATGCGTCGCGTGGCCGTGGCGACGGGCAGCTCGCGAATCTCGGCGAGAACCGGTTCGGGGTTCTCGTACCGGGTCCATACCCCCTCGAGATCGAGCACCCCCAAGCCGCCGAGGCGTCCGATCGCGATCGCCGTCTCGGGCGACACCACGGAGTCCATCGGGGCGGCGAGCACCGGGATGTCGAAGGTGTACGCATCGATCGTCCAGGTCGTGCTCACGTCGCGCGGGTCGCGAGTGCGGCGGGACGGCACGACCGCGATGTCGTCGAAGGCGTAGACCCGGCGAGCGCGTTTCGACCGCCCGATCTCGATATCGCTCACCCGCCCAGTGTATCGGCGGGTCGCTCGTGGCGTCCGGTGCTGCCGCCCACCGCGTCGCTACTCGAAGCCTCACGGCGCACGACGCTGACGCGGCGGCGCACGGTGTCGGCCGCGCCTGCGGGCTAGCTGCGGTAGTTCGGGGCCTCGACCACCATCTGCACATCGTGCGGGTGGGATTCCTTCAGGCCGGCGGCGGTGATCCGCACGAACCGGCCCTTCGAGCGCAACTCATCGATCGTGCGAGCCCCGGTGTAGAACATCGACTGCCGAAGGCCGCCGAGAAGCTGGTACACCACCGACGACACCGGCCCGCGGTAGGGGACCTGCCCCTCGATCCCCTCTGCGATGAGCTGCTCGTCGCTCGGAACATCCGCCTGAAAGTATCGATCGCGCGAGTAGGAGGTCTGTTTGCCCCGCGCCTGGAGGGCCCCCAGAGAACCCATGCCCCGGTAGCTCTTGAACTGCTTGCCGCCGACGAAGATGAGGTCGCCCGGGCTCTCGTCGGTCCCGGCGAGCAGCGAGCCCAGCATCACACTGTCGGCGCCGGCCACGAGAGCTTTGGCGATGTCGCCCGAATACTGCAGTCCCCCGTCGGCGATGATGGGCACGCCGGCCTCTCGGGCGGCCAGGGATGCCTGGTAGACGGCCGTCACTTGCGGAACGCCGACGCCCGCAACCACCCTCGTGGTGCAGATGGAGCCGGGGCCGACGCCCACTTTCACGGCATCCACCCCCGCGTCGATAAGAGACTGTGCGCCCGAGCGGGTGGCCACGTTCCCCCCGATCACGTCGATGGCGGCGAACGCGGGGTCGGCTTTGAGGCGTCGCACGATGTCAAGAACGCCCGCCGAATCCCCATTCGCGGTGTCGACGACGATGACGTCGACGCCGGCGTCTCGAAGGGCCCCCGCCCGTTCCCACGCATCGCCGAAGAAGCCGATCGCGGCACCGACCCGAAGTCGACCGTCTCCATCCTTGGTCGCATTGGGGTACTGCTCGCTCTTGTCGAAGTCCTTCACCGTAATGAGCCCGCCGAGGCGGCCATTGGCATCCACCAGGGGGAGTTTTTCGATTTTGTGCTGCGCGAAGATGGCGATCGCGTCGTCCGGGTCGATGCCGATCGGGGCGGTGATCAGCGGAGTCCGGGTCATCACGTCGCGCACGAGGGTGGTCGATTTCTCGAACGGAGACACGAATCGCATATCGCGGTTGGTGATGATGCCCACGAGCACGCCATCGCCCTCGACGACGGGTAACCCGGAGATGCGGAATTGCCCGCACAGCGCGTCCACCTCGGCGACCGTCGCATCCGGAGTCGTCGTCACGGGGTTCGTGATCATGCCGGATTCGCTGCGCTTGACCTTGTCGACGAAGCCGGCCTGGTCGGCGATGGAGAGATTGCGGTGCAGGATGCCGATGCCGCCGTTGCGCGCCAGAGCGATCGCCATCCGCGATTCGGTGACGCTGTCCATCGCCGCCGACAGCAGCGGCGCGGCCACGGAAATTCGGCGGGTGAGCCGCGAGGTGGTGTCCGCTTCGCTCGGAATGACGTCGGTGTGGCCGGGCAGGAGCATCACGTCGTCGTAGGTGAGTCCCACGAATCCGAAGGGGTCCTGCTGGTCCATTTCTTCCTCCGCTGAAGGTTTCGCAGAGATCACCACGCGCGCTCACGCAGCCGACCCGAGACACGCCGTCCGTACATCCCCGCCACTCCTATATTAACCGGTTCGTGATCTGCCTGTTCCAGACCGCATAATTACCCTGACGGACCGTGCTCACCCGAAACACGGAAGACGCGGTCCGCCCGTATCGTCAAGGGCGACGATGCGCTGAGAACCCGCAGGATCCTTGTCCGGCCGGTCCCGTCTTGGAGGTTCTGTGGAAGCGACTATTTCGAACGAGCGACGGATACGGCGGGCGATCGTCGCCGTCGTGCTCGGGCTCATCATGGCGCTCGGGATGCTCGGCGCAGGAGCGCTCGGGGCCGTGGGAACCTCGAAGGCGAACGCCGACGAGATCGGCACCGATAAATACGACTTCGTGTTCAGCGGGAACGTCAAGTTCGAAAGCAAGCCTCTCAAGGGCGTGCTCATCTCGGTCAGCGGCAACGGCTATAACGCGCAAGTCAAAACAGACGCCGACGGGAAATGGAAGATCGGCGTGCCGGAGAAGGCAACTTACACCGTCACCCTCGACGAGTCCACGCTGCCCGCCGGGATCATCGTCGCGGATGGGAGCAACCCGATCCAGGCCGAGTTCGGATTGACCAACAACAAATCGGTCAACTTCTTCCTCGGCCAGGGCGTGCGCCAGACGACGACGTTCCTGGACCAGTTCATCCAACGCTCCTTCACGGGTCTCAGCTTCGGGTTGCTGCTGGCCCTCGCCTCCATCGGGCTGTCGCTGATATTCGGAACGACCGGGCTCAACAACTTCGCACATGCCGAGATGGTCACGTTCGGTGCGTTGGCAACGTTGACGCTCGCTGTCGATCTCGCATGGCCGCTGTGGCTCGCGATCCTCGCCGCGATCGCTCTGAGCGGCTTGTTCGGATTCAGCCTGGACGCGGCACTCTGGAGGCCTCTGCGCCGCCGAGGCGTGGGCTTGATCCCCATGATGATCGTCAGCATCGGACTCAGTCTCGCCATTCGTTACACCTATCAGTACCTGTACGGCGGCTCGACCCGTCAGCTACCCGGCGCTGACGGGGCAGACCTCAACTTCGGTGCGATCCGACTCTCCCCGGTCGACTTGATCAGCATGGCCGTGAGCATCGTCGCCGTCATCGCTGTCGGGTTCTTCCTGCTTCGCACTCGACTCGGTAAAGCCACACGCGCCGTGAGCGACAACGCGAGCCTCGCCGCCGCGAGTGGGATCGACGTGGATCGCGTCATCCGCATCGTGTGGGTCATTGGTGGCGCGCTCGCGGGCCTCAGCGGCATCCTGTTCGCCTTCTACCGGCCGGGCGTGACGTGGGACATGGGATTCGGAATCCTGCTGCTGATCTTCGCGGCGGTCACCCTCGGCGGCCTCGGGACCGCTTTCGGCGCGTTGATCGGCTCGATCATCGTGGGCTTCTTCATCGAGATATCGACGCTGTTCATACCGTCCGACATGAAGTACGTCGGTGCACTCGTGATCTTGATCCTCGTGCTGTTAGTGCGCCCGCAGGGAATCCTCGGTCGCAAAGAGAGAGTTGGCTAGGAGCCGATCATGGTTGATTTTTGGCAGATCATTCAGAACGCCGCCGTCGAACTCGTGAGTCCGACCACCGCCGCCTACGCCCTCGCGGCACTGGGCTTGGCGATCCATTTCGGATTCACGGGGCTCGTCAACTTCGGACAGGCCGGCTTCATGGCCATCGGGGCATACGGGTACGGCATCTCGACCCTGACGTTCGGCTTCCCGGTGTGGGGCGCTGTGCTGGTCGGGATCGGCGCGTCGATCGTCTTCGCGCTCATCCTCGGTATTCCGACTCTTCGTCTGCGGGCGGACTATCTGGCCATCGTGACGATCGCGGCATCCGAGATCCTCCGCCTCGTCTTCACCACGAACACGCTCGACAAGTACACCGGATCGGCGGACGGGCTCAGCGGATACAAGGGCGGTTTCGCCGAACTCAACCCCATTCCGCCGGGGACCTACGGATTCGGCCCGTTCACCATGAACGAGTACGACCTGTGGTTGCGGATCGTCGCCTGGACCATCGTGGTGATCTCCTGCCTGCTCGTCGCACAGCTGATGCGCAGCCCCTGGGGTCGGGTCGTCAAAGGCATCCGAGAAGATGAGGATGCCGTGAGAGCACTCGGCAAGAACGTCTACTTCTACAAGATGCAATCGCTCATCCTCGGCGGGGTACTCGGCACCATCGCGGGCATGATCTTCGTGCTGCCGCGGGCCATCGTTCCCGCCAACTACGCGACGACGCTGACCTTCTTCATCTACACGATCCTGCTGCTGGGTGGCGCCGCAACCATCCTCGGCCCGGTGATCGGGTCCATCATCTTCTGGGTGCTCCTCTCCGCCGTCTCCGGGTTCGTGGCGCGGGCGCAAGAGGCGGGGTGGTTCCCCTTCATGTCGAGCGTGCAAGCGGGGCAGACCCGGTTCATCATCGTCGGGGTCGTGTTGATGTTATTGGTGATCTTCCGCCCCCAGGGAATCTTCGGAAACAAGAAGGAGCTGGCCTTTGTCAAGTGACGCGCAACCATCGCGGGGCGCTCCCGTCAAGAGCGTCGACCTGCACGTCGGCGAGATCGCTCCGGGTGTTCCCAAGCGCGACGCCATCATCGTCGCCGACAACATCACCCGAGCGTTCGGTGGGCTGACCGCGGTCGATGTGGCCCACGTCGAGATCCCCCGCAACGCCATCACCGCTCTGATCGGGCCGAACGGCGCGGGCAAGACCACGCTCTTCAACCTCCTGACGGGCTTCGACAAGCCGGACAGCGGCAGTTGGACCTTTCTCGGCCGGTCCCTCGCCGGTATCCCGTCGTTCCGACTGGCCCGCCTCGGTCAGGTGCGCACCTTCCAGTTGACCAAGGCGCTCGCCCTCCTCACGGTGCTCGACAACATGAAGCTCGGAGCCAAAGGGCAGAAGGGCGAGAACATGTTCACCGCCCTGCTGCCCTGGGTGTGGCGCAAGCAGGAGGAGGAGATCGAGGCCAAGGCCATGGAACTGCTCGCCCGCTTCAAGCTGGAGACGAAGGCGGAGGATTACGCGGCCAGTCTGTCCGGCGGCCAGCGCAAGCTGCTGGAAATGGCCCGCGCGCTCATGAGCGACCCGACTCTCGTCATGCTGGATGAGCCGATGGCGGGGGTCAACCCGGCGCTCACGCAGTCGCTGCTCGATCACATCCTCGACCTGAAGACGCAGGGGATGACCGTTCTGTTCGTCGAGCACGACATGCAGATGGTGCGGCATATCGCCGACTGGGTGATCGTGATGGCGGAGGGCAAGATCGTTGCGGAGGGCCCGCCCGACGCTGTGATGAAGAACCCGGCAGTGATCGACGCCTACCTCGGAAGCCACCACGATCAAGACCTCGGCATGCCCGATGACGGTGCCGTCGAAGCGATGAAGGAGTTGCTCGATGACGACGACCAGTCCTGACCTCAACGTGCCCACGGCGGCGGCCGTGCCCGTCGTCGAGGTGCGCAGCATCGTGGCCGGGTATGTACCGGGCGTGAACATCTTGACCGGATGCTCCCTCATCGCCGGCCAGGGCGAACTCATCGGCATCATCGGCCCGAACGGCGCGGGAAAATCGACCCTCTTGAAAGCGATCTTCGGCCTCGTCAAGGTGCGCGGGGGGGAAGTCCTGTTGCAAGGAGAGGACATCACGAGCCTGAAGCCGAATCAGCTCGTCGCGCGTGGAGTGGGGTTCGTGCCTCAGACCAACAACGTTTTTCCCACGCTGACGATTCGGGAGAACCTCGAGATGGGACTGTTCCAGAAGCCGAAAGGCATCAAGGAGCGCCTCGCATTCGTGGCCGAGATCTTCCCGGAACTGGAGAAGCGGTTCGCGCAGCGCGCCGGTTCCCTCTCGGGCGGAGAACGTCAAATGGTAGCCATGAGCCGAGCGCTCATGATGGGGCCCCACATCCTGCTTCTGGACGAGCCCTCAGCCGGTCTCTCTCCGGTGCGCCAGGATGAGGCGTTCCTGCGCGTGAAGGAGATCAACAAAGCGGGCGTCACCACGATCATGGTGGAGCAGAACGCTCGGCGTTGCCTGCAGATCTGCGACCGCGGCTACGTGCTCGATCAGGGCAAGGATGCGTACACCGGCAGCGGCCGAGAGTTACTGAACGACCCGAAGGTCATCTCGCTCTACCTCGGCACTCTCGGCGAGGAATAGTCCCGAGCGACGACGAGGGCTCGGCACAGAGCAACGAAGGGCCCCGGATGAGACATCCGGGGCCCTTCGCTTGCGATCAGCTGTGGCTAGTTGATGCGCTTGTAGGTGTTGTCTGCTGCGTACTGGTAGACGCCGATCGAGGCACCCTGGGGGTCACCGTTCTTGTCGAAGGTGATCGGGCCGGAGTTGCCGTCGTAGTCGACGACACCGCCGTCGGTGATGATCTTGGCCGCCGACGCGAAGTCGGTGGCCTTCTTACCGTCGCCCGACCCTCCGGAGACCTCTTGCAGCTTGGCCGCCATGGCCTTGCCATCCACCGAGTTCGCTGCCAGAGCCGCGAGCGCGAGCAGCACGACCGCGTCGTACGACTCTGCCGCATACGCGAACGAGGTCAGTTTCGGGTCCACCGCGAGCAGGCGCTTGGTGAAGTCACCGAGCTTGTCCGTGTCGAGGCCGGGCAGGGTGCCCTTGTCGCCGGTCAGGGCGCCAGCAGCGAGATCCTTGCTGTAGTCCGCGAGGTTACCGTCCACGAAGTAGAGCGGACCGGTGTATCCGGCGCCCTTCAATGCGGGGACGATGATCTTCGCTTCATCGAAGGTGACGAGCGCGATCGCGTCAGGCTTTGCTGCCAGCACTTCGGAGATCTGGGTCGTGAAGACCGTGTCTCCGGTGTTGTACAGCGGTGCCGCCACGACCTTGCCGCCGGCCGCTTGGAAGATCTCCGTGATCTTCTTCGTGAGGCCGGTGCCGTAGGAGTCGTTCAACTGGATGATGCCGAGGTTTTGCACGCCATCCGAAGCGATCAGGTTGCCGAGCACCTCGCCCTGAAGAACGTCGGATGGAGCGGTGCGCCAGTACAGCCCGTTGTCGGGGTAGTCGGTGAACGCGATCGACGTGTTCGCCGGTGACATCTGAATGACACCAGCGCCGGTGATCTGATCGATCACCGTCTTGGACACGGCGGAGGAGGCGGCTCCCACGATCGCCGAGACCTTGAGCGAGAGCAGGTCGGTCACGGACACCGTAGCTGTATCGGTGGTCGTGTCGCCCGAGTCGCGGTACTCCGCCTTCACGGTGATTCCGGCGTTGGCTGCGTTGATCTCCTTGACGGCCAACGCGACGCCGGCCTCCTCGGGCGGGCCGAGGAACGCCAGCGTGCCACTCTGGGGCAGGATCGTGCCGATGTTGAGGGTGAGGGGCTCGCGGGGGCCAGACGTGCTTTTCCCGGAGTCGGTGGCGGCCGCGCATCCACTCAGGACGAGTGCGCTAGCGCCGACGATGGCGATGCCACCGAGAATCGACTTGAGAGATCGCGAGCGCGAGGCGGTTGCCTTCACGAATACGCTCATGGTGCTCCTTGCATTTGAATGTGTTTGGGACACAGCGCTGCCGAGCAATGCTGTTCTGCGAGGTTATTCGGCACGGGCGTCCTGCACAATACGTGCGTGTTACAGAGGCGTAACACAACCAAATCGTTACCTACCGTGACCTTCGCTGATGACGGAGTACGTCCACCATGAGGATCGCCAGAGCCGTCCAGACGACCGCGAAACCCAGCCATCTCGCCGGGGTCATCGCCTCCCCCAGGATGACCGCCCCGACGATGAGCTGCAAGATCGGCGCGAAATACTGGATCAACCCGATATGGGTCAGGGGGAGCCTACGTGCAGCCGCTGCGAACAGGATGAGGGGCACCGCCGTGGCCACCCCGAGGCTCAACATCACCGCCGTGTATCCCGGCCCGTAGGCGCCGATGGTTAGGCCCGAGGTGGCGGCAATGACACCGAACGCCACCAGGGCCGCCGGTGCGAGGATGGCGGTCTCGATAGCCAGGCCGCTGACGGCATCCGCTTTCGGCCCCACACGCTTCTTCACCAACCCGTACAGCCCGAAGCTGAAGGCCAAGCTCAGGGCGATCCACGGGAAACTGCCGTAGCCGATGGAGATTATCGCGACGGCGACCGCACTCAGGCTGATCGCCACCCACTGCAGTGGCCTCAGCCGCTCGCGGAGCACAATCACCGCGAGCAGCACGGTAACGATGGGGTTGGTGAAGTACCCGAGCGAAGCTTCCACGACCTGACCGGTCGTGCTGGCGTACACGTAGACAAGCCAATTGATGAGGATCAGCCCACCCGCAAGGCCAAGGGTGAGAACCGTGCGCCGATCTCCGAGGATGGCCATGAGCCGCGGCCAGCCCCGCGTCACCGTGATCAGCAGGGCGCAGAAGGCCACGGAGAGCGTGATGCGCCAGGAGACGATCTCAACCGGGTTGGATGCCCGCAGAGTGTAGAAGAGGATGGGCAGAAATCCCCACAACACGTACGAACCGACGGCGAAGGCGATGCCGCTCCAGGGGGTGCGCTCCGCGGGCGTTTTCTCCGCGGGCTCCCGGTTCGTCACCGTCTCATCCATCGCCGTCACCGACTCAGCCTAGGCGCGCGCATGAAGAAGGCCCCGCGGGCTGAACCCACGGGGCCTTTCGATGACTCGGTTCAGCGAACGACGACCGCCAGCACGTCGCGTGCCGAGAGCACGAGCAGGTCATCCCCGTCGTACTTCACCTCGGTTCCGCCGTACTTGGAGTAGATGACCTTGTCGCCCACGGCGATGTCCAGCGGAATGCGGTTTCCGTTGTCATCGATGCGGCCGGGGCCGACGGCGACGACGTCGCCCTCCTGAGGCTTCTCTTTCGCAGTATCGGGGATGACCAGGCCGGAGGCTGTGGTCTGCTCCGCGTCGACCTGCTTGATGACGATTCGATCTTCGAGCGGCTTGATGGACACCGGCACGGCTGACCTCTACTTCCTGAAAAAACGTGGGCTGACAATGGTGAACTGGCGGCCTCCCTGTGAGAGTGCCAAGCCAACTATAGAGCGTCGCTGGCACTCGATCAACGTGAGTGCCAGATGCCGAGGACGGCGCTGCAGTGCACTCGGCGCTAGCGTGATGGGGTGGAGCGAGCCGAACTCATCGAGCTGCTGTCCGGCGGAGGGCTGTCTCTGCTGAACTCGATGGAACCGTACCGGTCGGCCGATGACATCCTCCGCACGGTCGAACGGTTGCGTGCCAACGGCCACTCCGCCTCTCTCGTGGCCGCGGTGTTGAACCAGGCAAAGCTGCGCACGCGCGCTCGCAGCAAGTTCGGCCCGTTCACGGATCAGTTGTTGTTCACCGAGTCGGGGCTCGAACAGGCAACGCGGTTGGATGTCGCGGCGCAGCATGCCGGGCGCTTCACGCGGGCGGGTCTCACGAGGGTGGCCGACCTCGGGTGCGGTATCGGAGCCGACGCCTTGGCGATCGCCGCTCTCGAACTCGAGGTCACCGCGGTCGAGCAGGACGAGGTCACCGCAGCCGTGGCGGCCTACAACCTCGCCCCGTTCTCCCACGCGCAGGTCGAGCAGGCGGATGCGCTCGCCTTCGACCTCTCCGGCGTAGACGGGGTGTATCTCGACCCGGCGCGCCGAACCGGGTCCCGGCGCCGCACCGACCCCCGGGACTGGTCACCGTCACTCGACTTCGCCTTCGATCTCGCCAACCGCTTCCCGACGGGGATCAAAATGGGGCCGGGGGTCGATCGGGACCTCATCCCGGCCGAGGCCGAAGCCCAGTGGGTGTCGCACCACCGCGAGGTAGTCGAGCTCGGTCTCTGGTTCGGCGCATTGGCGCGGCCCGGGATAAAACGATCCGCCCTCGTCATGTCCGCGTCGGGGACCGCCGAACTCACTGCCGCGGCCGACAGCGTCGACGAACCGGTCGGAGGCCTGGGTGGCTACCTCTACGAACCCGATGGCGCGGTGATTCGGGCCCGGCTCATCGGCGACGTCGTGCGCTCGCTGAACGGTCGAATGATCGACGACTCGATCGCGTACTTCACTGCCGATGCCGCACACGCGAATCCGTTCGCAACGTGTTTTCGCGTGTTGGCCGAATTCTCACTGGACCGGCGCGTTATCAAACGAGAACTGGCTGCCCGCGGTGTCGGCGTTCTCGAGATCAAGAAACGCGGGGTCGACGTCGATCCCGCCCAGTTCCGTTCTCAACTGGCGCTGGCCGGCGACGCGACCGGCACCCTCGTGCTGACTCGGCTCGCAGGCCGCCGGCGAGCGCTGCTGGTGGAGCGGGTCACTCCCGAAGCCGGGAGCAACCCGTTCTCCGCTCAGTATCAGTAGCTCGTGTAACCCGCGGTTGTTGCGGCGGCGATGATTCCGATCCACACGATGATGAGGATGACGCCGACCACGATCTCCAGGTACCCGAGCACGAGGCCGATGATCGCGAGCACGTTACCCTGCTCGCCCGTTCGCTTGATCTGGCCCAACGCGATGTGACCGAGAACCACGGCGGCGAGGCCGATACCGAGCACCGCGGTGACGAGCGAGATGATAGAGAGCACGTTCCACTTGGCTGGCGCACCGGTGTTGGCGTAGACGGGCTGCGGGGTGGCCGCGTAGGGGGTCGCCACCGGCGCAGCAACGTACGGGTTCGCGGCGACGGGGGGCAGAGCCGGCGAGACCGGTTCCGGCAGTACGGGCGGGGTGGGGTCGGTCATGTCGAGACTCCTTCTTGGTGATTGACACGGTCGCAGCAATGATGGCAGCAGGGCTCAGATTGTGTCAACGAGCCCCGCCGCGACATCCCGCGTCTCGATGCGCTATCGAACCTGCACGACGGTGACGGGGAGTGTGGAGTCGGCCCCGAAGCTCAAGGTCGACGGCGGTCGCCCAGCGGCCATGAGCTGGGCCCCGACAGCAGCGATCATCGCCCCGTTGTCGGTGCACAGCTGCAGCGGGGGGATCCTCAGGTGGATGCCCGCGGCCGCGCATCTCGCCGCCGCGACCGTTCGCAATCGCGCGTTGGCCACGACCCCTCCGCCGAGCAGCAGTCGCGGTATGCCCGCATCGGCGCAGGCGGCGAGCGCCTTGGTCACGAGCACGTCGACCACCGCCTCGCGAAAGCTCGCCGCGACATCCGCGACCTCGATCGCGGCGCCGGAGTCCGTCGCCGCCTCCACGCGTCGCGCGACCGCGGTCTTGAGTCCGGAGAAGGAGAAGTCGTAGCGGTGGGCAGAAGCGTCTTTCGGCGAACTCAGCGCGCGCGGGAAAGGAATGGCCGTACTATCGCCGCCAATCGCTGCCCGGTCGATCTCGGGCCCGCCGGGGTAGGCGAGTCCGAGGAGCCGGGCGACCTTGTCGAAGGCCTCGCCGGCCGCGTCGTCGATGGTCTCGCCGAGCAGTTCGACGTCGTCGATGAGGTTTCGAACGATGAGCAGGGAGGTATGGCCCCCGGAAACGAGCAGCGCGACGGTGGGGTATTGCAGGGGTGCGCCGGTGCCCTGCTCTCCGTCACCCTTCAGAAGGTCCGCGCCAACATGCCCGACAAGATGGTTGACCCCGTACAGCGGTTTGTCGAGGGCTATCGCGAGGGCTTTGGCAGCGCCGATCCCCACCATGAGGGCGCCAGCGAGACCGGGGCCGGCGGTGACAGCGATTCCATCCAGATCCTGCAGACGGATGCCCGCGACCTCCAACGCCTGGCTCATCGTCGGAACGAGCGCCTCGAGGTGGGCCCGGGCCGCGATCTCGGGCACGACACCTCCGAAACGGGCGTGCTCCTCCATCGAGGACGCGATCACATTAGCCAGCAAGGTCGTACCGCGCACGATTCCGACGCCGGTTTCGTCGCAGCTGGTCTCGATCCCGAGCACGAGGGGGCCGGTGGCGGCCGTCACGATGAACGACCGTTCGACACCGGTGGTGCAGGCAGCGGCAGAGTCAGGCGCATCACGACGGCATCCACCCCGTCGGGCTGGTAATACCCGCGGCGCACCGATAGTGTCACGAAACCGACGCTGTCATACAAAGCGCGCGCATGCGGATTGTCAGCACGCACCTCGAGGAACACCTCGTTCGCGCCGGCCAATCGGGCATGTTCGATGAGGCTCAGAAGCAGGGTTCGCCCCATGCCCCGGCGGCGGGCCGCCGGGGTGACGGCGATGGTCTGGATGTCCGCTTGCCGGGCAGCCGGGGCGATCGACACTCCGGCGTAGCCGTCTACGCCCTGTGCTCCCTCGGATGGCACAACCAGATACACCGTGTCGGCGCCCAGCAACTCGCGTTGCATGGTGTCCCGCGTCCAGGCGTCACTACCGAATGAGGCGAGCTCCAAGCCCATGATCGAATCCAAGTCCTGGATCGTCGCTCGGCGAAGCGGCCCGCTCATGTGCTGACTCGCTTGCTGGCCCCCGGCGCAATCGCGTCGGGCGGTCTCAGGTAGAGCGCTTCGTCAGCCACGAAGGGGCGCCCGAGCGCGAACATCCGCTCGGCCAGCATCCCGAGGCTGCCGGCACTGACGGCGGATGCCTCGACCAGGCGATACCCCGTACCTGCCGAGGCCGCCTCATCGGGAACGCCCGCACCGTCGACGACTCGCGCGATGTTCGGCCCGCGTTCCGGCACGGGCAGTCCATCGGCATCCGGTTCGCCATAGCTCGACCAGTAGACCTCGTTCCGGCGCGCCCGGGTGACGATGATGACGCGACCGCCTTCGCGCATGGCGACTGCCTCGTGGCTTGCGATCGGCACCACCGGGATGCCGCGGGCGAACGCGAAGACGCGCCCGGTCGCGATACCAACCCGCAAGCCCGTGAACGGACCCGGGCCCATACCGAGTGCCACCCCCGACAGTTCCGAAGCCGCGATACCGGATTCGCCGAGACAACTGACGATGAAGTCGCCGACCAGCTCTGCGTGCCGCCGGGTGTCCTCGGAAATCCGCTCGGCCAGAATCCCCCGGTCGCGGTCGACAATGGCAACGCTCGTGCCGACCGAGGTGTCAATCGCGAGCAGCATCGAGCCAGTCCAGGTTTCGCCAGCGGGCACCGTGACCGGTGACGGTCACAAATCGGGGCTCATCTTCGTCGTCGGCGCGGCCGCCGACCGCCCGGCCCCTGGAGTCGGCCACAGCCAGCCCACCCCGTCGCCGTTCCAGTTGCACGGCTAGCCACGCTTCAGACACCCCGTCGAGCAAGTGGCGCGCCCATTCCACGACCACGATGGATGCCGAATAATCGATGTCGAGGTCCGCGAGGTCCGCCGCCGTCGAGAGCCGGTACGCGTCGACATGCACCAGGGGGGCCGGCGCCGCGGCATCCAGTTCGCGCTCCGACTCGCTCGATCGCGGATGGGTGCGCGCGAGCACGAACGTCGGACTGGTGATCGCCCCGCGCACCCCCAGCGCGGCGCCGATTCCGCGCGCAAGGGTGGTCTTACCCGCGCCGAGCGCGCCGTCGAGCAGTACGAGGTCCCCCGGGCCCAGCCGCCCCCCGATGGTTTGGCCGAGATCGACCATCGCCTGGGACGTCTCGATGGTGAGCGCCATCACGTCGGGTACCGGCGTGCGACTCGATTGCCGATTCGGGTGACGATCTCGTATCCGATCGTGGATGCGGCGCGCGCCCAGTCCGAGGCGGAAGGGGCTCCGGTTGCGGGGTCTCCGAAGAAGATCGCGCGGTCGCCGACCCTCACCGTGGCGTCCCCCACATCGAGCACGACCTGATCCATCGCGACACGCCCGACGACCGGGTACGTCGTGCCACCGAGAAGCACCGGGCCGTCGATCGCGTTGCGGGGAATACCGTCGGCGTAGCCGAGCGGAACGAGTACGAGAGTGGTCGGGCCCGTGGTGCGGTAGTCGTGGCCGTAGGAGACGCCCGTGCCGGCGCGAACCCGTTTCACCGACACCACCTGCCCCGACAGTTCCATCGCCGGGACGAGCGCTGGCGAGGGGTACGCCTCGTCGCTCGGGCCGATCCCGTAGGCCGAGATGCCGAACCGCACGAGGTCGTACCGAGCGTCGGGCCGCGCGAGAGCGGCGCCGGTCGCGGCGATGTGACGCAACTCCGGCGTCACACCGGCGGCCTCGGCAGTGGCGAGCGCGCGGTCGAACTCAGCGAGCTGTGCGTCATCCGCAGCGGCTCCGGCGGCGGCGAGATGGCTGAAGATTCCCCGCACTCTGATTCGTCCGGCCCGCTCGTACCGGGCCGCAGCGGCGAAGAACTCGTTCCAATCGTCGGGCGCGGCACCGTTGCGGCCGAGGCCGGTGTCGACCTTGAGATGTACGACGGCGGTTCCGGATGCTGCCGCCGCGGCATCCAACTGCTCGCGGTAGCTGATCCCGAGGTCGATATCCGCCGCCTCGGCCATCTCGAAGTCGGCACCCGGCCCGTGCAGCCACGCGAGAACCGGCGCCGTGATACCCGCGGCGCGCAGTTCCCTCGCTTCCGTCAGGTCCGCGACGCCGAGCCATTGTGCGCCCCCGGCGAGTGCGGCCCGCGCCGAGGGCAACGCACCGTGCCCGTACCCATTGGCCTTGACGATCACCATCGATGCCGTGCCGGATACCGTTTCGCGGAGCGCAGCGACGTTGCCCTCGATCGCCGAGAGGCTGATGCGGGCTTCGCGCATGGGCGCGGATTCGAGCGGGCCCGACACTAGGTCTCCGCGATCACGTAGGCGATGGCGATCCCGGCGTCATGGCTCATCGACAGATGCAGAGTGCGGATGCCGCGAGCCGCGATGATTGCGGCCACCGAGCCATTCACCGCGAAGGACGGGCTGCCGTGGCCGTCGGAGACCACGCTCATGTCGTGCCACCGAACACCCGTGGAGTCCCCGATCGCCTTGATGAGAGCTTCTTTCGCGGCGAACCGCCCGGCGAGTGAGCGAAAGCTCAACTCGACGCCATCTCGCTGCTGTTCGCTCTGAGCGAACAAGCGGGAGATGAGGGCCGGAGTGCGCATGAGCGCTCGCTCGAACCGACCCAGATCCACGACGTCGACCCCGATGCCCGCGATCACGGCATTCGCCTCATTCCACCGTGACGGATTTGGCGAGGTTGCGCGGCTGGTCGACGTCCAGTCCTTTCGCCGCGGCTAATTCCATCGCGAATATGTGCAGTGGCACGACCGCGAGCAACGGCTCGAACAGTGACTCGGCCAGCGGGATCGGGATGACCTCGTCCGCGAACGGGAGCACCGCGGCATCCCCCTTCTCGGCGATCACGATCACCCGGGCTCCGCGCGCGCGGATCTCCTGGATGTTGGAGACGACTTTCGGATGCAACGACGCGGGGTCGCGGGGGCTCGGTACCACGACGATCACTACCTGCCCGGGCTCGATCAGGGCGATCGGCCCGTGTTTCAGTTCCCCCGCCGCGAAGCCTTCGGCGTGGATGTAGGCGAGCTCCTTGAGCTTGAGAGCTCCTTCCAGGGCCACCGGGTAGCCGACGTTGCGCCCGAGGAAGAGCACCGACTGGGTGTCCGTCATCCAGTGCGCCAATCGGGCGATCTCGGCCCGCGAGACGCTCAATACCTCTGCGATCTTGGCCGGGATGGCCTGCAGCTCGGAGACGTTCTCCCGAATCGTCGACTCCCCCAGGGTGCCCCGTAGCCGAGCCAGGTGCAGGCCCACCAGATACAACGCGGTGACCTGAGCGAGGAACGCCTTCGTCGATGCGACCGCCACCTCGGGGCCGGCGTGCGTGTACAGCACGGCATGGGACTCGCGGGGGATGCTCGCACCCTGCGTATTGCAGATCGAGAGCACGCGGGCACCCCCCTGCACGGCGAATCGCACCGCCATCAGAGTGTCCATCGTCTCGCCCGACTGGCTGATCGAGATCACGAGCGTTCGGGCGGTGAGGATCGGGTTGCGGTAGCGGAACTCGTGCGACAGCTCGACATCCACGGGAATGCGCGCCCACTGCTCGATCGCGTACTTGCCGAGCATGCCGGCGTAGGCGGCGGTACCGCACGCGATGATGACGATGCGATCGATGTCCACCAGCGCGTCCGCGCCGAGGGGGTCGAGTTCGTGCAGCTGCACGACGCCGTCCGTGAGCCGCCCGCGCACGGTGTTGGCGACGGCATCCGGCTCCTCGCTGATCTCCTTGGCCATGAAGCTGGACCAGCCGCCCTTCTCGGAGGCGGTGGCATCCCACGCGATCTCGAACTCCTCGGCTTGCACAGGGTTTCCGTCGAAGTCGATGACCGAGACGGAATCGGGACGGATCGTGACGAGCTGGTCTTGGCCGATCGCGACCGCCCGGCGGGTGAACTCGACGAACGCGGCCACATCGGATCCGAGAAAATTCTCACCGTCGCCCAGGCCGATCACGAGCGGCGAATTGCGACGCGCACCGACCACGACGCCGGGCTGATCCTGGTGCATCACGAGCAGTGTGAAAGCACCTTCGAGGCGGGCCACGACCCGGCGAAGCGACTCGGTGAGATCGTGAGTAGCGGTGTATTCACGTCCAACCAGCACCGCGGCGACCTCCGTATCCGTCTCGCTCAAAAAGGTGACCCCGTCATCGATCAGCTGCTGCTTCAACTCGAAGAAATTCTCGATGATGCCGTTGTGGATGAGTGCGAGGCGTCCGTCGTCGGCCAGATGCGGGTGCGCATTGCGGTCGGTGGGCGCGCCGTGAGTGGCCCAGCGAGTGTGGCCGATCCCGGTAGCACCGTTACGCACCGGCCGGTCGGCCAGATCATCCAGCAGCACCTGCAGCTTGCCGGCGCGTTTGCGCATCTCGAGCACACCGTCATCGTCGATGATGGCGATGCCCGCAGAGTCGTAGCCCCGGTACTCGAGGCGTTTCAGCCCCCCGAGCAGCACCTCGACACTCTTGCTTTCACCGACGTAGCCCACGATTCCACACATGAGAGACGATTTTACGTGCCCGGGGGTGCCGGTCATGCGCCGCCAGCCACCGGGGCGTGCTCAACGGGCGCGGATAGGCTGGGGCGGATGTCCGACCCGCACGCGACCCCCGCAACGAATTCCCCTTTTCTGGAATTGGGTCGGGCCGACTGGGCGTCCCTTGCCGCGAGCGTGGCGGCCCCGTTGACGGCCACGGAGATCGTCGAATTACGCGGCCTCGGCGACCAACTCGACCTGACCGAGGTGCAGGAGGTCTACCTGCCGTTGAGCAAGTTGCTCAACCTGTACATCGAGGGGGCGCAGCACCTGCACGCCGCCACCCACAGCTTCCTGAGCGGTTCATCCGGCGCATCACAGATCGGCCGCTCGGCCAGCACCCCCTTCGTCATCGGTGTCGCCGGATCGGTGGCGGTCGGCAAATCCACCATCGCCCGACTGCTGCGAGAGTTGCTCTCGCGGTGGGAGGGTACCCCCCGGGTGGAGCTCGTGACCACGGACGGGTTCCTGTTCCCCAATGCGGAACTCCAGCGGCGGGGCATCCTCAATCGCAAGGGTTTTCCGGAATCCTACGACCGGCGTGCGCTACTGCGATTCGTCAGTCAGATCAAGAGCGGTGCGCCCCAGGTGCGGGCTCCTTTCTACTCGCACCTGGCCTACGACATCGTGCCCGACGCCGAGATCGTGGTGAACGCGCCGGATGTGCTGATCGTCGAGGGATTGAACGTGCTACAGGCACCCGCGCCCGGCCGACTGCTGGCAGTGAGCGACCTGTTCGACTTCGGCATCTATGTGGATGCCCGCACGCCCGACATCGAGCGCTGGTACGAGGAGCGCTTCCTCTCCCTGCAGCGCGGTGCGTTCACGAACCCCGCCTCGTACTTCAACCGGTACGCGGGCCTGGCCGAGGCGGAAGCCCGGGCGCTCGCGCGCCAGATCTGGACCGACATCAACGAACCGAACCTCGTGCAGAACATCCTGCCGACGCGGCCGCGGGCATCCCTGGTATTGCGCAAGGGGGCCGACCACACCGTGTCCAGCGTGTTGCTGCGCAAGATCTGAGCCCGCGGCCATCGCGGTCGGGAGAGACGGGCCTCGGGCTTGCGATGCTCTAGATCGTGCCCGGAAGCAGGACCGCCGTCGTAAGCGGCGGACCCCGGCCGCATCAGCTCAGCGCGTGGAGAGGCGGGACGTTCCATGCGAGCTGAATCGGCACTCCCTCTGCGTCAGGGCGCCACACCACTCGCAGCCGGTGCGGCGAATCCGAATACACGAGTTCAGCGGTAAATTCGCGGGCCCCCGTCCACCCCCCGCTCGCAGCAACCGGCACCACGTTGCCGTGCTTGTCAGCGATTTCATGGCGGCTCCACACATCGACGGCGCAGTCGAGACGGTGAACCCTGTCATCGGAGCTGATCATCAGAGCCCAGCTGTCTGCATAGCGATCGACTGAGACGGATTCAAACGGAACGAACGGAAGCTCAAACGGCCCGCTTACGGTAACACCCGGGATCTGAACGGGTTCTACTGGCTCGGCGCTCCCGGTTACCGGTGGGAGACGCAACGAGGTTAGAGATGTCGCGAGATCGGCACCGTCTCGATGAGGAGGGAGTTCACCGTTGTGGAATGCCGGCAGCAGCACCTCCCATACGAGGTCCAGCAGACCCTGCATGTCTTCGGTGGCTGCTGTCGTGACGATCACGGCGTCGTATTCAGGGAGAACGAGACAGAACTGGCCGAACGCGCCATCAGCGCGGTACCCGTGCTTGGACCGCCACAGGTGGTACCCGTACCCCTGACCCCAGTCCGGGTTAGGCTCTGCAGCATTCGAGATCTGCACCGCGGTCGCGCGCGTTATCCAAGAATCCGATAACAACTGGCGTCCGTTCCACTCACCCCTGTTCAGGAGGAGTTGTCCGAATCGCGCGATCGATTCGGTGGTCACGTGCAAGCCGGAGAAGCCCAAGGGGATGCCACTCGTTGCGCTTTGCCATTGTGCCCCCAAGATGCCGAGCGGGCTCAACAATCGCGGGCGCAGGTAGTTCAAAAGGTCCTCGCCGGTGACCTTCTGCAGAATCGCGGCGAGCATGTGCGTCGCACCGTTGTTGTACACGAAAATGCTGCCGGGCTCGTATTCGGGAGGGATCGACAGAAAGCCACGCACTAGATCGTCAGGGTACTCGGCGATCATCCGATCGATTGTGTCGCTGGCATGGCCAGTAGCCATCATCAGGAGGTGTCGAACTTCCATTGCGCCAAGATGCGGCGACACGCTCCGAGGCAGAGAGTCGGGGAAAAAAGATGCCACTCGCTCGGTCACGTCGAGCCTCCCCTCGCTCTCGGCGATGCCGATTGCCGTAGCGGTGAAACTCTTGCTAACGGAGTAAACGAGTTGCTGATTCCCCGACGCGTACGGCGCCCACCAGCCATCCGCGATGACGTGCCCGTGCCTCAGCAGCATGAGGCTGTGCAACTCGAGCGAACGACGCTCGGCCTGACGAACGAACTTTTGGATCGCGGCCGATGCAACGCCTTGCTCTTCCGGCGTCGATCGGGGAAGGGCAGCGATGGTTCCCGTGGAGCTAGCCATCCACCCATCGTAAATCGTGCATCGTGCATCGTGCATCGTGCATCGTGCATCGTGCATCGTGCATCGTGCATCGTGCATCGTGCATCGTGCATCGTGCATCGTGCATCGGAATCAGTGGGTGGTGAGCACCGTGACAGAGCTCGGCCGCGCCCTACGTGCTCAGGCGCTCCCGCACCACATCCGCCAGCCGGTGGGCGATGCGGTCCGCGACATCCTGATGCTCGGCCTCGACCATGACTCGCACCATGGGCTCGGTGCCGGATGGGCGCAGCAGCACGCGGCCGCTGTCACCGAGCTCCGTCGTCGCGGATGTCACCGCCTGTGAAATCTCCGGGTCCGCCGCGAGCGCATGGTGGTCGACGCCGCGCACGTTCACGAGCACTTGCGGATACACCGTCATGACGCTGGCGAGTTCGGCGAGAGTGCGTCCGGTGCGCGCAACCTCCGCAGCCAGGTGCAGGCCGGTCAGGATGCCGTCACCGGTCGTCGCGAATTTCGTCATGATCACGTGTCCCGACTGCTCACCGCCCAGCGAGAGGCCGTGCTCCCCGAGCGCCTCGAGAACGTAGCGATCCCCCACCCCTGTTTCGAGCATCCGGATGTCGTGCTCGACCATCGCGCGGCGCAGGCCGAGATTGCTCATCACGGTAGCAACGAGCGTGCGCTCCGCCAGCAGCCCTCGCTCGGCCATCGACACCGCGAGAATGGCCATGATCTGGTCGCCGTCGATGATCGCGCCGGAGGCATCCACCGCCAGGCAGCGGTCGGCATCCCCGTCGTGGGCGATGCCGAGGTCGGCGCCAGCAGCGATCACGGCCGCCGCGAGCCCAGCGAGGTGGGTCGAGCCCACCCCGTCGTTGATGTTGAGGCCGTCGGGGTCGGCGCCGATCACGCTCACTCGCGCGCCCGCGTCGATGAACACCTGCGGGGAGATACCCGCCGCCGCTCCATGAGCGCAATCGAGCACGACGTGCAACCCGTCGAGTCGGTGGGGCAGGGTCCCGAGCAGATGCACGACGTAGCGGTCCTCCGCGTCGGCGAACCGGCGGATGCGGCCCACGTCCGGCCCCTTGGGAGCGAGGCTCGGCTGCGCCATCGCGGCCTCGATCCGGTCTTCGACCTCGTCGGGCAGCTTGGTACCGCCGCGCGCGAAGAACTTGATCCCGTTGTCGGGAGCGGCGTTGTGCGAGGCCGAGATCATAACGCCGAGGTCGGCGGCGAAATCGCCGACCAGGAATGCGAGAGCCGGGGTCGGGATGATCCCGGCGTCGAAAACGTCGACTCCGGAACTCGCGAGGCCCGCCGCGACCGCTGCGCCGAGAAAGTCTCCGGAGATTCGCGGGTCGCGACCGACCACGGCGATCGGGCGGCGGCCGGATGCCCGGCGCCCGTCAGCCACGCGGCCTTTGCCGAGAACGACCGCGGCCGCCTGAGCGAGACTCAGCGCAAGATCGACCGTCAGCTCGCCGTTGGCGAGCCCGCGAACACCGTCCGTACCGAATAACCGTGGCATCGGCTACGGCACCGAACTGGTGACCGGCGCAGCCGCCGCGAGCACCGGCGCAGCCGCCGCGAGCACCGGCGCGATCAGCGCTTGGAGAACTGGGGCGCCTTACGTGCCTTCTTGAGCCCGGCTTTCTTGCGCTCCTTGACTCGGGCGTCGCGGCTGAGGAAGCCAGCCTTCTTGAGCGAGGCGCGGTTGTTCTCCTCGTCGATCTGGTTCAGCGAGCGGGCGATGCCCAGGCGCAACGCACCGGCTTGGCCGGAGGGGCCACCGCCGGTGATGCGGGCGATCACGTCGTAGCTGCCGAGAAGGTCGAGCACCTTGAACGGGTCGTTGATCAACTGCTGGTGGAGCTTGTTCGGGAAGTATTCCGCGAGCTGACGGCCGTTGACCACGATCGTGCCACCACCGGGGATGAGACGAACGCGTGCGATCGCCTGCTTGCGTCGACCCACGGCAGCGCCGGGAACGGTGAGGGCCGGGCGCGGCGCGCGAACAACGGCCTCCGGGGTGGACTCGGTCGAGTAGCGAGATCCCGTCTCGGTCGTATAGCTGTCGGGTGAAGCGCTGTCGGGCGCGGCATCCACTGCATCGATGGTGGCGACGTCTTCGATCTTGGCCAATGTGTAATCCTTATTCTGTTCAGCAGCGCGGCGCTACTGGGCGACCTGGGTGAGGGTGTATTGACGTGGCTGCTGGGCAGCGTGAGGATGCTCCGCCCCGGCGTACACCTTGAGCTTGGTGAGCTGGGCACGGCCGATCGAGTTCTTCGGCAACATGCCTCGAATCGCCTTCTCGACGGCGCGCGTCGGGTGCTTCTCGAGCATCTGGGCGTAGGTGGTGGCGCGCAGCCCGCCCGGGTAACCGGAGTGCGAGTACGCCTTCTTCTGCGCGAGCTTCGAGCCCGTGAGGGCGACCTTCTCGGCGTTGACGATGATGACGAAGTCGCCCATGTCCATGTGCGGGGCGAAAGTCGGTTTGTGCTTGCCGCGCAGCAGCACGGCCGCGTGGGTGGCGAGGCGGCCGAGCACGATGTCGGTGGCGTCGATGATCACCCACTCGCGCTGAACGTCGTCGGGCTTGGGAGAAAATGTGCGCGTCACGGTAGGGCTGCTTCCGGTTGATCGATCGAGGTGTTCGTGAATCCCGCTCCGTGGCTGTTTCTCATCGATGATGGGAAGCCTGGCCGGTGGAGGGCTCATGATCGGATGCGCGGCACGGGGCCCACACACCAAGGGTAGAGCTTATGCCACCCGCCCGCGGCGGTCAAACGGTTCGGCGGTCTCGGGTGAGCGCCGCGCGGGCCGCGAGTTGGTCGTCAGCGGGGTAATCGACTCCGCTGAGAACCAGTCCGTGGGCGGGCATCACCGTGAAGGCGCTCGTTCGCCGGCCCTCGTCGCGAAGCGCAGCCGGTTGCGCTGTTGACAGCTTGCCTGCGCCGACCGACACCGCCGCCCCCACCAGCGAGCGCACCATCGAATGGCAGAACGCATCCGCCTGCACGTTCCCCACCACCACTCCCGACACGTCCCGCCGCCACGAGAAGGCGTGAAGCTCGCGGATCGTCGTCGCGCCCTCGCGGGGCCGGCAGTATGCGGCCCAGTCGTGCAGGCCGAGCAATTCGGCCGCAGCATCGTTCATCACCCCGACGTCCAGGGTCGCGGGATACCACACCTCATAACCGCGCCGCCGGGGGTCGCGCTCTGAGGCGCGGTCGGCGATGCGGTACTCGTAGCGCCGCCACAGCGCCGAGAACCGGGCGTCGAAGTCCTCCGACACGATGGTGGCCGAGCCGACCACCAAGTCGCGCCCTGCCCCGGCCGTGCCGTTGAGCCTCCCGGCCAGGGATGCCGCCGATGCGCCGAGCTGCAGCAACTGGGACGGGGTCACGTCCAGGTGGGCAACCTGGCCGGAGGCGTGCACCCCGGCGTCGGTACGGCCGGCAACCGTGAGGGTCGGCGCTGGTCCCACCCGCCCGAGCACGGTCTGCAGTGCCGCTTCTAGTTCGCCCTGCACCGTGCGCAGGCTCGGCTGCTTCGCCCAACCCGCGAAACCCGCGCCATCGTAGGCGATCCCGAGCCGAACCCGGGTGAGATCGTCGGCGCGCACGCTCACCGTCGCGCCGTCGACTTCGCTCCCGCTCACGCTGCGAGTGTATGCACTAGCAATGCCCGTTTCGGCCCGAAGTTGACGTTCCGCCCGGCACATCGAGCCGGAGCGCGCACTTCGGCGGGCACTCTGGGGGAGGATCGGAGGCATGCAGATGCCCGAAGGGTTCCCCGTCGCTCCGATGCTCGCGAAGGCGGTAGACGGGATTCCGGATGCCGCCGGCCTCTCGTATGAACCCAAATGGGACGGGTTTCGCGCGATTGCCTATGTGGGGCTCGACCAACCGACCGGTATTGCTGGCAGCGACACCGAAAGCCGCGGTGGCGTCGAGCTCGACAGCCGCGGTGCCAAGCCGCTCACCCGCTACTTTCCCGAGGTCGCCGCCGAGCTCGCGCGACAGCTGACCGTGCCGTGCGTTCTCGATGGCGAGATCGTGCTGCGCCGGGGCGCGTCCGGCGCGGAACGACTCGACTGGGAGGCGCTCTCCCAGCGCATCCATCCTGCCGAGAGCCGCATCAACCGCCTGTCCGCCGAAACACCCGCCACGTTCGTCGCCTTCGACTTGCTGTTCTTGGACGGCCGGTCTCTACTGACGGAGCCGTTCGACGTGCGCCGCGCGGCCCTCGAGCTACTGTTCGAGACGGTGCGGGCTCCTCTGCACATCACGCAGTCCACCCGCGATGTCTCACGTGCACGGCAGTGGCTCTCGATGTTCGAGGGTGCAGGTCTCGACGGAGTGGTGTCCAAGCAACTCGCCGCCCCGTACGCACCCGGCAAGCGCACGATGTTCAAAACCAAGCACGCGAGAACCGCGGATGTCGTCGCGATCGGCTATCGCATCCACAAATCGGGTTCGGGCGTCGGCTCGCTGCTGGTCGGGCTCTACGGCGGCGACGGCACCCTCTTCGGTGTCGGCGGTGTCTCCGCCTTCTCGGATGCTCGCCGCGCGTCGCTCATCGAGGAACTCGAACCACTGGTCGCACGGGATGGCGCCGGGGAAGCCATCACCGGCGAATCCGACCGCAGCCGCTTCTCGGGCAACCGGGACGTCTCGTTCGTCACCCTCCGCCCAGAGCGGGTGCTCGAGGTGCACTACGACCACATGGAGGGCTCGCGCTTTCGGCACACCGCGCAGTTCGCGAGATGGCGGCCCGATCGGGATGCCCGATCCTGCACCTTCGAGCAGTTGGAGGTACCCGTCGCCTACGACCTCGGTGAACTGCTCACGTAGCGAGCAAGCCTCAGGTCTTACGTGCCCGGCTCGGTTGCACCCGAGGCGGCTCGCCCGGCATTTTGGGATAGTCGGGAGGAAACGGCAGCTCGCCGAGACCGTTGGCGAGATCCCTCTCCCACCACTGCAGCAGTACGTCGAGGGTGCCCGGCGTATCACTGAAGTGCTCCCATGGGTCACCGATCGTCGCGAGCCGGTCCGGGATGGTGCGCACAGTGAAATCGAGCGGGTTCGCGGTCGACAACTCCTCCCACGTCACCGGCGTCGAGACGGTCGCTGTGGGAAGCGGCCGGGGGCTGTAGGCACCAGCCATCGTGCGATCGCGGTTCGCTTGATTGAAATCGGCGAAGATGCGCTGGCCACGCTCTTCTTTCCACCACGCGGTCGTGACCTGATCGGGCATCCGTCGTTCCAGTTCGCGGGACGCCGCGATCACGGCGTGCCGTACGTCGAGAAACTCACGGGTCGGTTCGATCGGGGCGAACACATGAAGCCCGCGGTTACCGGATGTCTTGACGAACGCGGTCAGCCCCGCCTCAGCCAACACCGTGCGCAGGACGATGGCCGCGGGCACCGCGTCGGCGAAATCGGTACCGGGTTGCGGGTCGAGATCGATTCGCAACTGGTCCGGGTTGTCAGTATTGTCGGCGCGCGATGGCCATGGATGAAAAGTGATCGTGTTCATCTGCACCGCCCACACCGCGGCGGCCGGTTCGTCGATCACCAGCTGGGGATGAGACCGAGCGCTCGGGTAGACGACCATCACGCTCCGAATGAACTCCGGCGCACCCTTCGGTGGGTTCTTCGAGAAGAACTGCTCGCCGTCGACGCCATCCGGAAACCGCTGCAACGACAGGGGGCGGTCCCCGTTCGCCCGTACGAACGCGTCACCGACGGTCATCATGTACTGGGCGAGCTGCAGCTTGGTGATCCCGACTTCGGGCCACAGAACGCGACCGGGGCTCGAAATCCGTATGGCGCGCACCGTGACCGGGCCGGGGACCTCGATGGTGATCGCCTCGGATGTCACGGCTTCACGCTACTCGACAAGCGCGGCCGCAAGCGGGGCGGCCACCGACAGTCGGCTGCGCCGCAACCGCCGCGGGATGCTACGTGGCCGGGCTGCTGTCGGGACCCGCGGCGGCCGTTGGCTCGACCACCTCACCGCCATCGCCACCTTCCGACGCCACGTCGACCGACTCGGCTCCATCCGGCACCGCATCCGCGGCTTCGACGTCTGCGGACGCGGCCGGCTCGGCGTCTGCCGCCACCGCGGCATCGGCCGCGGCACTTGCCGCCGCGAGCTTCTTCGCACTCTTCGGCTTCGGGTTGACCGGCTCCAAAACCAGCTCGATCTGCACCATGGATGCGTTGTCGCCCTTGCGGAACCCGAGCTTGGTGATGCGGGTGTACCCGCCCTCACGCAGTTCGACGAGAGGAGCGATCTCGGTGAAGAGCTCGTGGATCACGCTCTTGTCACCGATGATCGCGAGCGCGCGGCGACGGTTGTGCAGATCCCCGCGCTTAGCGAACGTGATCAAGCGCTCGGCGACCGGTCGAAGCCGCTTGGCCTTGGTCTCGGTCGTTTTGATGCTCTTGTGCGTGAACAGGGCCGCGGCCAGGTTCGCGAGCATGAGGCGCTCGTGGGCCGGCCCGCCGCCGAGGCGGGGTCCCTTAGTGGGTGTTGGCATTGTTCTCGTTCTCCAGAATCAGATGTGCGGCGGGTCTCAGACGGCGGTTTCGTCGTCGTATCCGCCGTAGAAGTGCGCTCCGTCGAAGCCGGGCACGCTGTCTTTGAGCGCCAGGCCCATCTCGATGAGCTTGTCCCTGACCTCGTCGACGGACTTTTGGCCGAAGTTGCGGATGTTCATCAGCTGGGTCTCCGACAGCGCAACGAGCTCGCTCACGGTGTTGATGCCCTCGCGCTTGAGGCAGTTGTAGCTGCGAACCGACAGGTCGAGGTCTTCGATGGGCATGCTCAGTTCGCTCGATAGCACGGCATCCACCGGCGCCGGGCCGATCTCGATGCCCTCGGCGGACGAGTTGAGCTCGCGAGCCAGACCGAACAGTTCGGTGAGGGTGCGCCCCGAGGATGCCACGGCGTCACGCGGGCTGATGGCGGACTTGGTCTCCACATCCACCACGAGGCGGTCGAAGTCGGTGCGTTCGCCGGCACGGGTCGCCTCGACGCGGTAGGTCACCTTCAACACGGGAGAGTAGATCGAGTCGATCGGGATCTGCCCTGCCTCGCTGAACTCGCTGCGGTTCTGCGTAGCTGAGACGTAACCGCGACCGCGTTCGATCGTCAGCTCGAGCTCGAACTTGGCTTTGTCGTTCAACGTGGCGATCACGAGTTCGGGGTTGTGGATCTCCACGCCCGCCGGTGTCGAGATGTCGGCCGCCGTCACTTCACCCGCACCCTGCTTGCGCAGGTACGCGGTGATCGGTTCATCGTGCTCGCTCGACACGACCAGGCTCTTGATGTTCAGGATGACCTCGGTCACATCCTCTTTGACCCCGGGCACGGTACTGAACTCGTGCAGCACGCCGTCGATGCGGATGCTCGTCACGGCCGCCCCGGGAATGGATGACAGCAGGGTGCGGCGAAGGGAATTGCCGAGGGTGTACCCGAAACCGGGTTCCAGCGGCTCGATCACAAATCGTGAGCGAAACTCGGAGATGTTCTCTTCGGACAGGGTGGGACGCTGTGCAATGAGCACGGGGTGTTTCCTTTCGGCAAAGTGTCCGCGATATGACACTTGGAGCGCGGCGGGTGGCTGGCCCGCCGTTGTATTGAGTTATGGATGGATGGCACGGGCTTGACCTGCTGAAGCAATCGGCCGCGAGCGGTCGGTGCCGGTGGTGAATCAGACGCGGCGGCGTTTCGGCTGCCGCACTCCGTTGTGCGCTTGCGGGGTCACGTCGTTGATCGACCCAACCTCAAGGCCCGCGGCTTGCAGCGACCGGATGGCGGTCTCGCGGCCGGACCCGGGGCCTTTGACGAAGACATCCACCTTCTTGACGCCGTGCTCCTGCGCTTGGCGAGCGGCGGACTCGGCGGACAGTTGCGCGGCGAACGGGGTCGACTTGCGCGAACCCTTGTACCCGACGGTGCCCGACGATGCCCAACTGATGACGGCCCCGGTCGGGTCGGTGATCGTGACGATGGTGTTGTTGAACGTCGACTTGATGTGGGCTTGGCCCACCGCGATGTTCTTCTTCTCTTTCTTGCGCGGCTTACGAACGGCCGATTTGGGTGCTGCCACCTTGTTCTCCTAAAAGTATGACGACGACGCGAGGCGAGTAGCCCGCGACTACCTGGCCTTCTTCTTGCCAGCGACGGTGCGCTTGGGGCCCTTGCGGGTGCGAGCGTTGGTCTTGGTGCGCTGCCCGTGAACGGGGAGGCCCTTGCGATGACGGATGCCCTGATAGCTGCCGATTTCGACCTTGCGTCGAATGTCTGCGGCGACTTCCCGACGCAGATCCCCTTCGACTTTGTAATTCGTTTCGACATAATCCCGCAGGGCGATCAGTTGATCGTCCGTGAGGTCTTTGACGCGGATCTCGCCGCTGATGCCGGTGTCGGCGAGAGTCTTGAGGGCTCTCGTTCGGCCGACGCCGTAGATGTAGGTCAGAGCGACTTCGACGCGCTTGTCGCGCGGGATGTCGACGCCAGCTAGACGTGCCATGGTGCCTTCTCCTTGGGGGAGTCACGTGGAGGTGATGGACAGTACCGGTGCCTGGGCCTCCAACCCAGGGTGTCCCCGGCCCTGAGGCCGGTTCTCGGTGCTGCTCTGTTCTTCAGCTGTCTATCGTTGCGCTCAGCCCTGGCGTTGCTTGTGGCGGGGGTTCGACTTGCAGATGACCATCACGTTGCCGTTCCGGCGGATGACGCGGCAGTGCTCGCAGATCGGTTTGACGCTGGGCTTGACCTTCATGTTATTTTCCTTGCACTCGCTGTCGTCGTGACCACCCACGCGGCGGCAACGTTACTTTCCAGCGGACTATTTGTAGCGATAGGTGATGCGGCCACGGGTCAAGTCGTACGGGCTGAGTTCCACAACCACACGGTCCTCGGGGAGGATCCGAATGTAGTTCTGGCGCATCTTGCCCGAGATGTGAGCGAGAACCCGGTGCCCGTTGCTCAACTCAACACGAAACATCGCGTTGGGTAGAGCTTCGACCACTGCGCCTTCGATCTCGATGACACCGTCTTTTTTGGCCATTGCCTCTTCGTCGCTGTAAATTGTCCGCTGGTCTGCGGGATGAAGCGTTGTCCGTCACATCGAACCGAAAACGAGGTTCGATGAACCCCGGCATGCCGAAGGGCTGTCGGACCGATGCACGTGAACGCAACTGACGGCCCTTGAGCACCCCGAGTACGGGCGGAAACACCAAGTTCCAAGCTTAGGCCATTCGAGCGGGTTGCGCCACCAGATTATGTGTCCGCACCACACCCGATCGGCTCGGTCGATGCTCCTAGGTTGCTGCCACGTCCGCGAGCGCGATGCCGCGGCCGTGAAGTCCCGTCGTGATCCGCTTGGTGACATCGTCCATCTCGCCCAGGGCATCCACCCGCACCAGTAACCCACGCTGGTCGTAGATGCCGAGGAGGGGGGCGGTCTCGTGCAGGTAGACCTGCATGCGGTGATTCACGACTGCTTCGTCGTCATCGCTGCGCCCCTGCTCGGTCGCGCGCTGGCGCAGACGCTCAGCCACGACTTCCGCCGCCACCGCCAACTCGATCACCGCGTCGAGCGCCGCACCGTGGCTGGCGAGAAAATCGTCCAACTCGCGAACCTGATCGCCGGTGCGCGGGTATCCGTCGAGAAGGAAGCCGGCTGAAGCATCCGGCTGGGCGAGCCGATCGCGAACCATGGCGTTCGTCAAATGGTCCGGCACGTTGTCGCCGGCGTCCATGTAGGCGGATGCTTCCCGACCTAGGGCGGTCTGCTCCCGCACGTTTGCACGGAAGATATCGCCGGTGGAGATGGTGGGAATGGAGTACGCGCGAGCGAGCCGGGCGGCCTGCGTTCCCTTTCCGGCTCCGGGGGGCCCAATCAGGAGGAGGCGGGTCACCTCAGCAGGCCCTCGTAATGCCGCTGCTGGAGCTGCGAGTCGATCTGCTTCACCGTTTCGAGTCCGACACCCACGATGATCAGGATGCTGGCGCCACCGAAGGGGAAGTTGGTATTCGCCCCCACTGCGACGAGCGCGATGAGCGGCACCAGCGCGATCAAACCGAGATAGATCGACCCGGGGAGCGTGACCCTCGTCAAGACGTAGTCGAGGTACTCCGCCGTAGGACGCCCCGCCCTGATACCCGGAATGAAGCCGCCGTACTTCTTCATGTTGTCCGCGACCTCCTCGGGGTTGAAGGTGATCGCCACGTAGAAGTAGGTGAAGCCCACGATGAGGAGGAAATACAGCAGCATGTACAGCGGATGGTCGCCCTTGGTGAGGTAACTCTGGATCCACGTCACCCAGCCCGCGGGCGCTTGGCCCGCGGCTGGCTGATTGAACTGCGCGATGAGCGCTGGCAGGTAGAGCAGCGACGATGCGAAGATCACGGGCACGACGCCGGCCATGTTCACCTTGATCGGGATGTAGGTGTTGTTGCCGCCGTAGGTTCGGCGCCCGACCATCCGTTTCGCATATTGAACCGGAATGCGGCGTTGCGACTGTTCCACGTATACGACGAGCGCCATGATCAGGATGCCGATGGCGATCACCGCGATGAACACGTTGATCCCCTTGGCCTGCAGGATGCTGTTGAGAGAACCGGGGAAGCGCGCGGAGATCGAGGTGAAGATCAGCAGCGACATCCCGTTGCCGATGCCGCGCTCGGTGATGAGCTCGCCCATCCACATGATCAGTCCGGTGCCGGCCGTCATGGTGATGACCATGAGCATGATGGCGTACCAGGCATCGTTGGTGATAAGCCGACTGCACTCGGGCACGCCGTTGTTGGACGGGAAGAGGGCGCCGCTTCGCGCGACGGTGATGAGTGTCGTGGACTGCAGCACGCCGAGAGCGATGGTGAGATAACGCGTGTACTGCGTCAGGCGCGACTGGCCGGCCTGGCCCTCTTTGTAGAGGGTTTCGAAGTGCGGGATGACGACGCGCAGCAGTTGCACGATGATCGAGGCCGTGATGTACGGCATGATCCCGAGCGCGAAGATCGACAACTGGAGCAGTGCGCCACCGCTGAACAGGTTGACGAGGTCGTACAGACCCGACGTTCCGGCATTGCTCGCGAGGCAAATCTGTACATTGCCGAAATCGACGAACGGCGCCGGAATGAACGAGCCGAGCCGGAACAGCGCCACGAGCCCGAGGGTGAACCCGATCTTGCGGCGGAGGTCGGGTGTGCGAAAAATCCGCGCGACAGCTCTGAACACAGGGGCCTTTCGGTTGTCTCGGTACCGCAGCGCCTACCGGAGGGAGCCGCCCGCGGCCAGGATCTTCTTCTCGGCCGAGCCGGAGACCCTGTCCACTGCAACGATCAGCTTAACCGCAATGTCCCCGTCGCCGAGAACCTTCACTTTCTCGTTCTTACGAACCGCACCTCTGGCGACCAGATCGGCGATGGTCACCTCACCACCGGTTGGGTAGAGCTCCGCCAGCGTATAGAGGTTCACCACCTGGAACTCGACGCGGAACGGATTGGTGAACCCACGCAGCTTCGGTGAACGCATCACGAAGTTCAGGTTTCCCGCCTCGAAGCCAGGGCGCACCGAATAGCGCGCCTTCGTCCCCTTGGTACCACGGCCGGCCGTCTTGCCCTTCGATCCCTCGCCTCGGCCCACGCGGGTCTTGGCGGTCTTGGCGCCGGGCGCCGGGCGCAGGTGGTGCATCTTCAGAACCTGAGGACGGGATGTCGCGGCCGGAGTCCCAGCCCCTTTCGCGGCCTTCTCGGCGCCTGTCGTCTTAGCGCTCGTCGCTTTGGCGCTCTTCTCGGTGCTCGCCGCAGCGGTCTTCGTCGTCTCAGCCATTAGTCAATCTCCTCCACCTTCACCAGGTGTGCGACGGTGCGAACGTACCCGCGGTTCTGTGGGTTGTCCTCTCGGACCACCACGTCCCCGATTCGGTGCAAGCCCAAGCTCCGCAGCGTGTCACGCTGGTTCTGCTTCTCACTGATCTTCGATTTGATCTGGGTCACTTTCAGGCGCGCGGCCATCAGACGCTCGCTCTCGCTTGGTTGGCTGCTGTCTCGGCCTCGGCCCGCAGCAAGCGCGCTGGCACGACATGCTCGACATCCAAGCCACGGCGTGCCGCGACAGCGCGGGGCTCCTCGAGTTGCTTGAGGGCCGCAACGGTCGCGTGCACGATGTTGATCGTGTTGGACGACCCGAGCGACTTGCTCAATACGTCGTGGATGCCGGCGCACTCGAGCACGGCACGAACCGGACCCCCGGCGATAACGCCGGTACCGGCGGAAGCCGGGCGCAACAGAACGACACCGGCAGCGGCCTCGCCCTGTACGGGGTGCGGGATGGTCTGGGCCACGCGAGGAACGCGGAAGAAGTTCTTCTTCGCTTCTTCGACACCCTTGGAGATCGCGGTCGGCACCTCGCGGGCCTTGCCGTATCCGACGCCGACCATGCCATTTCCGTCACCCACCACGACCAGTGCGGTGAAGGAGAAGCGACGCCCACCCTTGACCACCTTGGAAACACGGTTGATGGTGACGACGCGCTCCAGGAACTGGCTCTTCTCGGCATCGCGGCTGTTGCCGCGATCCCGGTTGGGGTTGCGTTCACGACCGCCACGGCGCGCTTCACGCGGCTCGTTGGCGATCTCCGTCGCGGGCGCATCCGCAGCGGATGCGACGACCGTCACGTTGTCGGCGGTCGCCGTCTGCTCGGTCTCGGCAGCCGCGGTTGCGGCCGTCTCGGTGGGCTCTACAGCCACATCCTGCTCCTTGCTCGTGGTGAGCTCTGCCCCGGTGGGGGTCTCGGTCGTGTCGCTCATAGGTTCAATCCGCCTTCGCGTGCGCCTTCGGCGATCGCTGCGACTCGGCCGGCGTACCGGCTGCCCCCGCGATCGAAGACGACGGCCTCGACGCCGGCGAGCTTGGCCCGCTCGGCCACGAGTTCTCCGACGCGTCGAGCCTTGGCGGTCTTGTCACCGTCGAAATCGCGGAGGTCGGCCTCGAGGGTCGACGCGGATGCAAGGGTGTGGCCCTTCGAATCATCCACGACCTGCACGAATACGTGGCGCGAGGAGCGGGTGACGACCAGTCGCGGACGCGACTGGGTGCCGACGACCTTCTTGCGAAGACGGGCGTGCCGACGGCTCTTGGCGGCGGATTTGCTCTTACCGCGGGTTGCGATAGCCATGATTACTTACCACTCTTTCCGGCCTTGCGGCGAACAACCTCGCCCGCGTAACGCACGCCCTTGCCCTTATAGGGTTCGGGCTTGCGCAGCTTGCGGATGTTCGCTGCGACCTCGCCGACGGTCTGTTTGTCGATGCCGCTGACGGTCAATTTGTTGTTGCCCTCGACCGTGAAACTGATCCCAGCCGGGGGCTCGACGGTAATGGAGTGCGAGTACCCGAGGGCGAACTCGATTGCGGAACCCTTGGCCTGCACTCGGTATCCCGTGCCGACCACTTCGAGCCCCTTGGTGTAGCCATCCGTGACGCCGATGATCTGGTTGGCGATGAGCGTGCGCGTCAGCCCGTGCAGCGAACGCGATTCGCGTTCGTCGTCGGGCCGGGTGACGATCACCTGGCCATCCTCGATCTTGGCTTCGATCGGGCTGGCGACGGTGAGGCTCAGTTCCCCGCGGGGGCCTTTCACCGCGACCGCGCGACCGTCGATACGAACCTCGACACCGCTCGGGATACCGATGGGCATGCGTCCAATGCGTGACATGACGGGCTACCACACGTAGGCGAGGACTTCCCCACCCACGCCCTTCTTTGTTGCCTCTTTGTCGGTCAAGAGACCGGACGAGGTGGAGAGGATGGCGACACCGAGCCCGCCGAGCACCTTGGGGATCTCGGTCGACTTCGCGTAGACCCGCAGGCCCGGCTTTGAAACGCGCTTGATGCCCACGATCGAGCGCTCGCGATTGGGGCCGTACTTCAGGTCGATGGTGAGGGTCTGGCCCACTCGGGCGTCCTCGATCTTCCAGGCCGAGATGTAACCCTCGGTCTTGAGGATTTCGGCGAGGTGCGATTTGAGCTTGCTGCTGGGCAGCGAAACCGTCTCGTGGTACGCCGAATTCGCGTTGCGCAGCCTGGTCAGCAGGTCTGCGACCGGATCTGTCATGGTCATGGGATGGTGCCTATCTCGCCTGGTTTCGGCACCCGTTACGCGGGGGCCGACCTGTTCGATCGGTGGTGCGGGATCAGTTGGTTGGGGTGTTCTCTGCGGTGCGGAATGGGAAGCCGAGCGCTTTGAGCAACGCCCGACCCTCCTCGTTGGTGCGGGCCGTGGTGACGACGGTGATGTCGAATCCGCGGACGCGGTCGATCTTGTCCTGGTCGATCTCATGGAACATGGACTGTTCGGTGAGGCCGAAGGTGTAGTTGCCATTGCCGTCGAACTGCTTGTCGCTCAATCCGCGGAAGTCACGGATGCGCGGCAGGGCGAGGCTGATCAGCCGATCGAGGAACTCCCACGCCCGATCACCCCGGAGGGTGACGTGCGCGCCGATCGGCTGCCCTTCCCGCAGCTTGAACTGCGCGATGGATTTGCGTGCGTTCGTGACCTGCGGCTTCTGCCCGGTGATCGCGGTGAGGTCCTTGATGGCACCGTCGATGATCTTGCCGTCGCGCGCCGCCTCGCCCACACCGGTATTGACGACGACCTTGACGATCGTCGGCACCTGATGAACGTTGGTGAAGCCGAAATCCTTCTTGAGCTGAGCGGCGATCTCGGTGCGGTACTTCTGCTTCAGGCGTGGCTGGGTGGTGCCCGGGCGGGCGCCAGCCTTCGCGGCAGTCGTGGTGTCGGTCATTACTCGGCGTCTTTTCCGGATGCTTTCGAAGCAACCTTCGTGGTGGCTTTGGGTGTGGCGGTCGCGGCCTTGGCGGATGCGCCCGTCGCAGGCTTGGCAGTCGCAGGCTTCGCCGTCGCAGGCTTGGCAGTCGCAGGCTTGGCGGTCGCAGGCTTGGCAGTCGCAGCCTTCGCCGTCGCAGGCTTGGCAGTCGCGGCCTTCGCCGTCGCAGGCTTGGCAGTCGCGGGCTTGGCGGTCGCAGGCTTGGCAGTCGCAGCCTTCGCGGCCTTCACCGGTGGCGTGCTCGGGGCGGCCGCGGCCGGTGCCGTCGTGGCGGCCTCATCAACTGGTGCCTTCGTGGTCGAAGACTTCGTGACCGGGGTCTTGCTCGCAGCCTTGGCCGCTTTCTTACCCTCAACGCGACGCGAGGGCTTGAAGAAGCGCACGCGCGTGGCCTTGCCACGGTCATCCGTCTCCACTCGGAAGCCGACACGTGCTGGCAGCTTGGTAGCCGGGTCGACGAGCGCGATGTTGGAGACGTGGATCGGGGATTCCATGGTCTCGATGCCACCGGTTTTCGTTCCGCGCTGCGTCTGGCCGACGCGAGTGTGCTTGGTCACGAACTTGACGCCCTCAACGATCACGCGGTCGCTACCGGACTGCACGCCGATGACGCGGCCCTGCTTGCCGCGGTCGCCGCCGCGCTCTTGCGTCGGACCGCTGATGACCTGAACGAGGTCGCCCTTGCGAATGGTTGCCATGGTTTACAGCACCTCCGGTGCCAGAGAAATGATCTTCATGAACTTCTTGTCGCGGAGTTCGCGACCGACCGGCCCGAAGATGCGAGTACCGCGCGGGTCGCCATCCGCCTTGAGGATGACCGCCGCGTTCTCGTCGAACTTGATGTAGGAGCCGTCTGCGCGTCGGGTCTGCTTGATGACCCGAACGATGACCGCCTTGACCACGTCGCCCTTCTTGACGTTGCCACCCGGGATCGCATCTTTGACTGTCGCAACGATGACGTCTCCGAGGCCGGCATACCGACGACCGGAGCCGCCGAGCACGCGGATGGTGAGCAGCTCTTTCGCGCCGGTGTTATCGGCGACCTTGACTCGGGATTCCTGCTGGAGCATGAGGCTGTTTCCTTTCGGTAGGCAAGCGCGAGCGCTTGCCTACTTCGCCTTCTCGAGAACTTCGACGAGCCGCCAGCGCTTGGTCGCACTGAGCGGCCTGGTCTCATTGATGAGAACGAGGTCGCCGATGCCGGCGCCGTTGCTCTCATCGTGGACCTTCACCTTGGAGGTACGGCGGATGACCTTTCCGTACAGGGGATGCTTCACGCGGTCTTCGACCTCGACGACGATGGTCTTATCCATCTTGTTGCTCGTCACGTAGCCGCGACGGCTCTTGCGGTATCCCCGGGCGAGCTCGGCCGTTGCCGCCGTGGGCGCACCCTTGCTGGCCGGTGCTGCCTTCCGGGATGCTGCTGCCTTCGGGGCCGGCGCCGCCTTCGGGGCCGGTACTGCCTCGGCTGAGTCGACTTTCGCCATGCTCAGGCCTCCTTCACGTCTGATGTTGTTGCTGGGGTTTCTGGCGCGACTGCCGCCGCGGCATCCACCTTCTTGCTGCTTCTCTTGGGCTTGGTAGCGGGCGCCTCGATCACCGGGGTGGCCCGGATGCCCAGCTCACGCTCGCGGATGATCGTGTACACCCGCGCGATGTCGCGCTTCACAGCACGAATGCGGCCGTGGCTCTCGAGCTGGCCGGTGGCGGACTGGAAGCGTAGGTTGAACAACTCCTCCTTGGCCTTCTTCAACTCGTCGAGCAGGCGCTCGTCTTCGAAGGTGTCGAGCTCGACCGGCGTGAGTTCCTTGGATCCGAGGGCCATTATGCGTCTCCTTCTTCGCGCTTGATGATGCGCGCTTTGAGTGGCAGCTTGTGGATGGCACGGGTCAAGGCTTCGCGGGCGACACTCTCGCTCACGCCGCTGAGCTCGAAGAGCACGCGGCCCGGCTTGACGTTCGCGATCCACCACTCGGGCGAACCCTTGCCGGAACCCATGCGGGTTTCGGCCGGCTTCTTGGTGAGCGGCCGGTCGGGGTAGATGTTGATCCACACCTTGCCGCCACGCTTGATGTGACGGGTCATCGCGATGCGCGCCGCTTCGATCTGCCGGTTGGTCACGTAGGCGGGGGTCATCGCCTGGATTCCGTACTCGCCGAACGAGACGACGGTGCCACCGGTGGCTTGGCCGCTACGACCGGGGTGGTGCTGCTTGCGGTGCTTGACTTTGCGGGGGATCAACATGGTCAGGCCTCAACTCCAGCGGTTACGGGTGTGGCTGCGGCTGCGGGCGCCTCGGCGCGCACCGGGGCGGCCGTGCGGCGGGCGGGCGCATCGCGACGGTCCGGGCCATCGCGGCGGTCGTCGCGACGCTCCGGTCGGGTCGACTTCTGGGTGGCCTGCTCGCGCGCGAGTTCCTTGTTCGTGAGGTCGCCCTTGTAGATCCAGACCTTCACACCGATGCGACCGAAGGTGGTCTTGGCCTCGTAGAAGCCGTAGTCGATGTTGGCGCGCAGGGTGTGCAGCGGCACGCGACCCTCGCGGTAGAACTCCGACCGGCTCATCTCGGCGCCGCCGAGGCGACCGGACACCTGGATACGAACACCCTTGGCGCCCGCGCGCTGGGCACCCTGCAGACCCTTGCGCATGGCGCGGCGGAATGCCACGCGAGCGGAGAGCTGCTCGGCGATACCTTGGGCAACGAGCTGGGCCTCGGCCTCGGGGTTCTTCACCTCGAGGATGTTGAGCTGGATCTGCTTGCCCGAGAGCTTCTCGAGGTCGGTGCGGATGCGCTCGGCCTCGGCGCCTCGGCGGCCGATCACGATCCCGGGCCTCGCCGTGTGGATGTCCACCCGAACGCGGTCGCGGGTGCGTTCGATCTCGATGCGAGCAACCCCCGCGCGGTCCAGCGAGGTGCGCAGCAGGCTGCGGATCTTTATGTCTTCTGCGACGTAGTCGCTGTAGCGCTGACCGACCTTGGTGCTGTCCGAGAACCATCGCGACACGTGGTCGGTGGTGATACCCAGTCGGAACCCGTAGGGGTTTACCTTCTGTCCCATTACTTCTTCCCTGCCTTGGTCGTGCTGGCGGTAGTGGCCTTGGTGACCGCGGTCGCGGTTTTCGTGGTCGTACGCGGCGAGCGCGCGACGGGGGCGGTTGCATCCGGTGTCGCGAGCACGATCGTGATGTGGCTCGTGCGCTTGAGGATCTGGAAAGCCCGACCCTGTGCCCGCGGTTGGAACCGCTTGAGCGTGGTCCCCTCGTCGACGAAGGCGGCGGAGACGAACAGGTCCTGCTCGTCCAGGTAGCTGTTCGAGGCATCCGCCTTGACCCGTGCATTGGCGATGGCCGACGCGACGAGCTTGTAGACGGGCTCGCTTGCACCCTGGGGGGCGAACTTGAGGATCGCGAGGGCCTCCATTGCCTGCTTGCCGCGGATCAGGTTGACGACACGGCGAGCCTTCATCGGGGTCACGCGGATGTGCTTCACACGGGCGATTGATTCGACCATTAGCGGCGACGACCCTTCTTGTCATCCTTCTCGTGCCCACGGAATGTGCGGGTGGGCGAGAACTCGCCGAGCTTGTGCCCGACCATGGTCTCGGTGATGAACACCGGGATGTGCTTGCGACCGTCGTGCACGGCGATCGTGTGACCGAGCATCGCCGGGATGATCATCGAGCGGCGCGACCACGTTTTGATCACGTTCTTGCTGCTGGCCTCATTGGCTCGAACGACCTTCTGGAGCAGGTGGTCATCGACGAATGGGCCTTTTTTTAGACTGCGTGGCATGGGTCGACTCTCCTATTTGCGCTTCTTGCCGACATTGCGGCGACGAACGATGAGCTGGTCACTGGGCAGGTTGCGCTTGCGCGTGCGGCCCTCTTTCTGGCCCCACGGGGTGACGGGATGACGTCCACCGGACGTCTTGCCCTCACCACCACCGTGCGGGTGGTCGACCGGGTTCATGGCGACACCTCGAACCGTCGGGCGCACGCCTTTCCAGCGCATCCGCCCAGCCTTGCCCCAGTTGATGTTCGACTGCTCGGCGTTACCGACCTCGCCGATCGTGGCGCGGCATCGAACATCCACATTGCGAATCTCGCCGGAGGGCAAGCGCAACTGGGCGTACGGGCCGTCTTTGGCGACCAGACGAACGGATGACCCGGCTGAGCGTGCCATCTTGGCACCGCCGCCCGGCCGCAGTTCGATGGCGTGGATGACAGTACCGACGGGGATGTTGCGCAGCGGCAGGTTGTTGCCGGGCTTGATGTCGGCGGAAGCCCCTGACTCGACGACGTCGCCCTGGCCGAGCTTGTTCGGGGCGATGATGTAGCGCTTGGTGCCGTCAGCGAAGTGCAGCAGGGCGATGCGGGCCGTGCGGTTGGGGTCGTACTCGATCTCCGCAACGCGCGCGTTGATGCCGTCTTTGTCGTTGCGCTTGAAATCGATGATGCGGTACTGGCGCTTGTGACCACCACCGATGTGCCGGGTGGTGATGCGGCCGGCGTTATTACGACCGCCGGTCTTGGGCAGCGGGCGCAACAGGGACTTCTCCGGGGTCGATCGGGTGATCTCGGCGAAGTCGGCGACCGAGGAACCCCGGCGACCCGGTGTCGTCGGCTTGTATTTGCGAATGGCCATGGTTATCTCTCCTCGGGTCTCAGCCGACAGCGGTGAAGATGTCGATCGAGCCGGACTTCAGGGTGACGATGGCGCGCTTGGTGTCTTTGCGCTTACCGGGACCGAACTTGGTGCGTCGCGTCTTGCCCGTGCGGTTGAGGGTGTTCACGGATGCCACGCGCACGTTGAAGATCTTCTCGATCGCGAGCTTGATCTCCGTCTTGTTGGCACGCGGGTCGACGGTGAAGGTGTATTTGCCATCGTCGATGAGGTTGTAGCTCTTCTCCGAAACGACCGGGGAGAGGATGATGTCGCGTGGATCCTTGTAGGTGACGGCGCTCATTCGCTGACCTCCTTTTCGGTGCTGGTCTGCTCGGTGCTGGTCTTGGTCGCCCAGGCCACGAAGCCCTCGAATGCCCCGCGGGTGAAGACGATGTCGTCACTGATCAACACGTCGTACGCGTTCAACTGGTCGAACGGCAGTACGTGCACGGTGCGGAGGTTTCGCACGCTCTTGTAGCTCGTCTCGTCCTCACGCTCGAGCACGACCAGCACGTTCTTCGTGGGGGCGATCTCGGCCAGAAGGGCCGCTACGGCTCGCGTCGATGGGGCATCCCCGACGCTCAAGCTGTCGATCACGTGCAGACGCTCGCCGCGCGCACGGTCCGACAAAGCGCCGCGCAGTGCGGCCGCGATCATCTTCTTCGGAGTTCGCTGGGAGTAGTCGCGGGGGTGGGGTCCGTGCACGATTCCACCGCCCCGCATCTGGGGAGCGCGGATCGAGCCTTGGCGGGCGCGACCGGTGCCCTTCTGCTTGAAGGGCTTGCGGCCGGCGCCGGACACCTCGCCGCGGCGGAGGGTGTTGTGCGTGCCCTGTCGGGCGGCCGCGCGCTGGGCGACGACCACCTGGTGGATGAGCGGCACGTTGGTCTGCACGTCGAACACCTCGGCGGGAAGGTCGACCGAGCCGACCTTCTTGCCCTTGGCATCCGTCACGTCGAGCGCAGCGGCACCCGTGGTTGTCGTCGAAGCGGGAGAGGTAGTAGCCATCGGGGTCACGCGCCCTTCACTGCGTTGCGGACGAAGACGATGCGACCGCGAGCGCCGGGAACCGCGCCCTTGACGAGCAGCATCCCCTTCTCGAGATCCACGCTGTGCACGGTGAGGTTGAGCACGGTAACGCGCTCGCCGCCCATGCGGCCGGCCATGCGCATCCCCTTGAAGACGCGGCTGGGGGTCGAGGATGCTCCGATCGAGCCGGGCTTGCGGTGGTTGCGGTGCGAACCGTGGCTGGAGGAGACGCCCTTGAAGTTGTGACGCTTCATGACTCCGGCGAAGCCCTTGCCCTTGCTCGTACCCATGACATCCACCTTCTTGCCGGGCGCGAACATGTCGACAGTGAGTTCCTGGCCGAGGCTGTAGGCGCTGGTGTCGTCGGTGCGCAGCTCGGTGAGGTGACGGCGAGGCGTGACGCCGGCCTTGTCGAAGTGGCCGGTGAGCGGCTTGGTGACCTTGCGGGGGTCGATCTGACCGTAGGCGATCTGCACGGCGCTGTAGCCGTCGATCTCGGGGGTGCGCAACTGGGTCACGACGTTGGGAGTGATCTCGACGACGGTCACGGGAATGAGCTTGTTGTTCTCGTCCCAGACCTGCGTCATGCCGAGCTTCTTACCCAGGAGGCCCTGGATGGTCTTGGTGGATGACATGAGGATGCTCCTTTCGCTGCTAGAGCTTGATCTCGATGTTGACGTCGGCCGGGAGGTCCAGACGCATCAGGGAGTCGACGGCCTTGGGGGTTGGGTCGATGATGTCGATCAGGCGCTTGTGAGTGCGCTTCTCGAAGTGCTCGCGGCTGTCTTTGTACTTGTGGGGCGAGCGGATGACCGCGATGATGTTTTTCTCGGTGGGCAGCGGAACGGGACCGACGACGGTGGCACCGGCTCGGGTCACGGTATCCACGATCTTGCGTGCCGACGAGTCGATGACCTCGTGGTCGTACGACTTCAATCGGATGCGGATCTTCTGTCCCGCCATGTCGTGCTCCTTCGTGTGTGTGCCGCGCTGTACCAGCGCGGAGCCTCCACGCCCGGGTCGTCTTGCGACATCCCGATGCGCAGCTCATTCGCTCTGCACCGCTGTTTACCTGTCAAGTGATCGGCCCGGCCGCGCAGAGTAGGAGCTCGGCACGCCGGGCAACCACACCCGGAAGTCAGGAGTCGATCACGATCGTTCTGCTTCCCGCGACCTAGACTCTGACCCTGCGCTTGCTGCGCTTGTGACAAATGCCACGGGCCGGACTATGCACTGCCTGGAAGTGATTCGCACGCGTTGCGGCGAAGTGTTGAACTAGAAGAGTTTGCCACACGAGCGCATGTGCTGCAACCCGGGCGTGTCGCGTTACGTGAAGAGGAGCGCGCGCAGCTCCGCTTCGGCCGAGGCGAGGCGCGCGGGGTCGATCGTTCGGCCGTGGTCGTAGTGATCGACCACGCGGGGATCGACATAGCTGCTGCGAGCAACCGCGGCGGTATTGCTCAAGACGTCGGCGGCATCCCGCATCGCTTGAGCAATCACCCGTTTCCTGGCCGACGGTGCGTCGCGCGGCCCCGAAACCGCCAGACTCACCGCCGCGGCGACCGTTCCCCGCAGTGTGCGGAAGTCCTTTGCCGTGAACTCCCCCCTCGTGCGCTCGCGAACGTACGCGTTGATCTCGACAGCCGAGAGTGGATGCCACGTGCCCCCGTCATTCCACGCGAGCAGCCGCGCGCGTGGCCCGCGACGCTTCAGCCGGCCGACGATCGCCGCCAGCTCGGCATCCCGGATGACGGACTCCCACTCCTGCCCGCTCTTAGCCGGGAAATCGAGCACGACCGTGTCACCCGACACGTGTGCGTGCGATCCGAGCAACGTCGACAGGCCGTGGCTACCGTGCTCGTCGGCATAGCGCTCGGAACCGACCCGCAGCGACCCGGCGTCGAGCATCCGGAAGGCGACCGCGAGCACGTGCGGCTTCGTCATCCCCTCGCCGCGCAAGTCGAGAGTCACCGCGCGACGAGCGCCGGGCAGCGACTCCGCCAAGCTCAGTGCCCGATCGAATTTGAGGCGGTCTTTATGCAGCCGCCAGGTTGGGTGATAGATGTACTGGGTGCGGCCAGCGGCATCCACCCCGGTTGCGAGGATGTGCCCATTCGCGTGCGGGCTGATCCACACCGCGGTCCACGCCGGCGGGATGCCGAGGCTCTCCACCCTCAGACGCAATTGCGGGTCGACCACGGGCTGACCGGTCGCATCCCGATAGGTGAACCCGCGCCCGGCCCGCGCCCGGGTCAGGCCCCCGCTAGTGCAGTCGCTTCGGCGGAGTCGGGGCATCTCTCCACGCTACGTCCGCTCCGTGACGATCGCCACACGGGGGGGATTCTGTGTGCCGTGGCGCCGGAACGACGAAAGGGGCCGGACCCGAAGGCCCGACCCCTTTTCGACATCCCGGAACTACTTGAGGATCTTCGTGACCGTTCCGGCACCAACGGTGCGGCCGCCCTCGCGAATGGCGAAGCGCAGGCCCTCCTCCATGGCGATCGGCTGGATCAGGTTGACCGTCATCTCGGTGGTGTCACCGGGCATGACCATCTCGGTGCCCTCGGGCAGCGAGATGATGCCGGTCACATCCGTGGTGCGGAAGTAGAACTGCGGTCGGTAATTCGCATAGAACGGGTTGTGACGCCCACCCTCGTCCTTGGACAGGATGTAGCTGTTCGCCTCGAACTCGGTGTGCGGCGTGACCGACCCGGGCTTGACGACGACCTGGCCGCGCTCGACCTCCTCGCGCTTGGTACCGCGCAGCAGCAGGCCGACGTTCTCGCCGGCACGGGCGTCCTCGAGCGTTTTGCGGAACATCTCGATCGCGGTGACCGTCGTCTTCGAAGACTTCTCCTTGATGCCGACGATCTCCACCTCCTGGTTGGGAAGCAGGATGCCGCGCTCGACGCGCCCGGTGATGACGGTTCCCCGACCGGTGATGGTGAACACATCCTCGACCGGCATGAGGAACGGCTTGTCCGTCTCGCGAACGGGCTCGGGAACGTTCTCGTCCACGGCATCCATCAGCTCGGCAACCGAAGCGGCCCACTTCTCGTCACCCTCGAGGGCCTTGAGAGCGGAGACGCGGATGACCGGGGCGTTGTCGCCGTCGAAGCTCTGGTTCGAGAGCAGCTCGCGAACCTCGAGTTCGACGAGTTCGAAGATCTCCTCGTCGTCCACCATGTCGGCCTTGTTCAGGGCGACCACGATATACGGCACGCCGACCTGCTTTGCCAGCAGTACGTGCTCGCGGGTCTGCGGCATCGGACCGTCGGTCGCGGCCACGACCAGGATCGCGCCATCCATCTGGGCGGCACCGGTGATCATGTTCTTGATGTAGTCCGCGTGGCCCGGCGCGTCGATGTGCGCGTAATGACGCTTCTCGGTCTGGTACTCCACGTGGGAGATGTTGATCGTGATACCACGAGCCTTCTCTTCCGGCGCGTTGTCGATCTGGTCGAATGCGCTCGCGGTGTTCAGGGTCGGGTACTTGTCGTGCAGCACCTTGGTGATGGCCGCCGTCAGCGTGGTCTTGCCGTGGTCGACGTGCCCGATGGTACCGATGTTTACGTGCGGCTTGGTCCGCTCAAACTTGGCCTTAGCCACAGTGGGTCCTCCTCAGGACTCGGTGCTCAACGTCCGGCTGTAGGCCCTACGCGTTGCGGTTTGGTGTGTCTTCATGTTAGCCGGGCTCGGGTGAGCCCCGGAGATTCTACTATTCGCCCTTGTTCTTCTGGATGATCTCTTCCGCGACCGCTTTGGGCACCTCAGAGTAGCTGTCGAAGCTCATCGAGTAGACCGCACGGCCAGACGTCTTGGACCGGAGGTCCCCGACGTAGCCGAACATCTCCGACAGCGGCACCTTGGCGGTGACGACCTTCACGCCGGTGGCGTCCTCCATCGACTGGATCTGCCCCCGTCGCGAGTTGAGGTCGCCGATCACGTCGCCCATATACTCCTCGGGGGTTCGCACCTCCACGGACATGAGCGGCTCGAGCAGCACGGGGTCGGCCTTGCGCGCCGCCTCCTTGAAGGCCATCGAACCCGCGATCTTGAACGCCATCTCCGAGGAGTCGACATCATGCGCTGCGCCATCAAGGATGATGCCCCGTACGCCCACCATCGGGTAGCCGGCGAGCACGCCGACCGCCATGGATGCCTGGAATCCGGCGTCGATCGAGCTGATGTACTCCCGCGGGATGCGGCCACCCGTGACCTTGTTCTCGAACTCGTAGATCTTCTCCGGCGTCACCTCCATCGGCTCAAGGGAGATCTGCACCTTCGCGAACTGACCGGATCCACCCGTTTGCTTCTTGTGGGTGTAATCGTGCTTCTCCACGATGCGGCGGATCGTCTCGCGGTAGGCCACTTGCGGCTTGCCGACGTTGGCCTCGACGTTGAACTCCCGCTTCATCCGGTCCACCAGGATGTCGAGGTGCAGTTCGCCCATGCCCTTGATGACGGTCTGGCCGGTGTCCTGGTTCTGCTCGGTGCGGAACGTCGGGTCTTCCTCGGCCAGCTTTTGGATGGCGATGCCGAGCTTCTCCTGATCGGCCTTGGTTTTCGGCTCGATCGCGACTTCGATCACCGGCTCCGGGAACGTCATCGACTCGAGCACGACCTGCTGGTTCGGGTCGGAGAGGGTGTCACCGGTTGTGGTGTCCTTCAAGCCGATCACCGCGTAGATGTGCCCGGCGGTGACGGAGTCGACCGGGTTCTCCTTGTTGGCGTGCATCTGGAATATCTTCCCGATGCGCTCCTTCTTGCCCTTCGTCGAGTTCATCAACTGGGCGCCGGAGTCTGCCCGTCCGGAATAGACCCGAACGTAGGTGAGGCGCCCGAAGAACGGGTGCACGGCCACCTTGAAGGCGAGCGCTGCGAACGGCTCAGTGGAATCGGGATGCCGTTCGATGACCTTCTCGGCGTCGCGCACATCCCGACCCTCGGTCGCCGGCACGTCGAGCGGGCTCGGCAGGTAGTCGATGACGGCGTCGAGCATCGGCTGCACGCCACGATTCTTGAACGCAGAACCGCAGAGCACGGGGTAGATCTCACTGTTGACGGTGAGCTTGCGGATCGCCTTTTTGATGTCGGCGACCGAGAAGTCGGTGTCACCGTTCAGGAATCGCTCGAGCAACACGTCGTCGGTTTCCGCAACGGTTTCGATCAGTGCCGCACGGTACTCGTTGGCGCGTTCGACCAGGTCGGCCGGGATGGGCTCGATCTCGTACTTCGCGCCCATCTCCACGTCACCCTTGGAGTCGCCGCGCCAGGTGAGCGCATGCATCTCGACCAGATCGACGACGCCCTCGAACGTGCTCTCGAAACCGATCGGCAGCTGGATGACGAGGGGCTTGGCGCCCAAGCGCTTGATGATCGTGTCGACGGTGAAGTAGAAGTCGGCACCAAGCTTGTCCATCTTGTTGACGAAGCAGATACGCGGCACGTCGTACTTGTCGGCCTGGCGCCAAACCGTCTCGGATTGGGGCTCGACTCCCTCTTTACCGTCGAAGACCGCGACGGCACCATCGAGCACGCGCAGTGAGCGCTCCACCTCGACCGTGAAGTCGACGTGGCCGGGGGTGTCGATGATGTTGATCTGATGCTTATTCCAGAAGCACGTGGTGGCCGCCGAGGTGATGGTGATGCCGCGCTCCTGCTCCTGCGCCATCCAGTCCATCGTCGCTGCACCGTCATGCACCTCACCGATCTTGTGGGTGATGCCCGTGTAGAAGAGGATGCGCTCGGTCGTCGTCGTCTTACCGGCATCGATGTGCGCCATGATGCCGATGTTGCGGACCCTGTTGAGGTCGGTGAGCACGTCCTGTGCCACGGGGGTTCCTTACGTCTTGTTGTATCTAGTTCGCGACGCCCGGGACGGGCGTCGCACGCTGGCGTCGCGGCGAGGGCCAGAAGTAACCCTCGCTCCCAGCCTCAGCGCGGAGCGGCTCCGCTGGCGAGCCGAAGGCTCACCAACGGTAGTGCGCGAAGGCCTTGTTGGATTCGGCCATCTTGTGAGTGTCTTCGCGACGCTTGACCGCGGCGCCGAGGCCGTTCGAGGCATCCAGGATCTCGTTGGTCAGGCGCTCGGTCATGGTCTTCTCGCGACGGTCCTTGGCGTAGCTGGTCAACCAGCGAAGCGCGAGGGTGTTGGCTCGGTGCGACTTGACCTCGACGGGCACCTGGTAGGTGGAACCACCGACCCGGCGGGATTTGACCTCAATGGTGGGGCGCACATTGTCGAGCGCCTTCTTGAGGGTGACGACGGCATCCTGCCCGTTCTTGGCGGAGACGCCTTCGAGGGCGCCGTAGACGATGCGCTCGGCCAGACCCTTCTTGCCGTCGAGGAGGATCTTGTTGACGAGCTGGCTGACGATGGGGGCGCCGTACACGGGGTCGGCGACGACGGGACGCTTCGGGGCTGGACCTTTACGAGGCATTACTTCTTTTCCATTTTCGCTCCGTAGCGGCTACGCGCCTGCTTGCGGTTCTTGACCGCCTGGGTGTCGAGGGCGCCGCGCACGATCTTGTAGCGCACTCCGGGGAGATCTTTGACTCGGCCGCCGCGAACGAGCACCATCGAGTGCTCCTGCAGGTTGTGGCCTTCTCCGGGGATGTACGCCGTGACCTCGGTACCGTTGGAGAGTTTGACGCGCGCGACCTTGCGGAGAGCGGAGTTCGGCTTCTTCGGAGTGGTCGTGTACACGCGGGTGCACACGCCGCGCTGCTGCGGGTTGGACTTGAGGGCGGGAGCCTTGGTCTTGACGACCTTGGGGCTGCGGCCCTTTCGCACCAACTGCTGAATGGTGGGCACTGTGTTACTCCTTGCTTTCGCTGCACGGTGACAGCGTCATGATGGTTAGCATTCGATCGACCGTGGCCGACCGAGATCATCTGGACCCGTGAGAGACCGACTAGGACTCCCGAGGGTATGCCGTGGGGGCGCTCGACGAGCGAACCCTGAGATGTGCACCAAACACGAGTGCGCACAACCAGTAAAGAATACGCGGCACCGGCGCGTCGGTCAAATGGTGCGAGAGCCGGTTACGGGTAAGCGGCAGCTCGGGCACCGGAGCTCAGCGAACGCGGCGCACGACGGTTGCGCCCAACACCACGAGGGCGCTGAGCACCGCTGCCCCGAGCACGAACGGGCTGATCGCCAAATGGGCCGCCGCCAGGGCCATCCAGATCGGCGAGCCCCGCGTGATCGTGTACCCGAGAGCGCCCACGGCGAGCATCGCCGCGTAGCTCCCGATGAGACAGGCGATGGCGGTCGAGGGTCCGCGACCGCGCGCGACGCCGATCCCGGTGACGACGCACGCTACCGCAGCGATGGCCGGGCCCAAAAGCGGGCCGGCGTCGGGATAGTCGATCACCTCGCGGTCGAGGATGAGACTCAGCACCCCCCACAGCGCGATAACGGAAGCCAGATACAGAACGGTGGTCATGACGACCAGGAGTGGGGTGCTCGGCGCCGGACCGGCTGACTCCGACCGAGGCTCCTGAGCTGGCGGTCCTGGCGGGATCGTGCTCAGCGGGCCGTGGCCTGCACGGCGCGCTCGTGGTCGGCCCGGGTCTGGGCGACATCCCGGTCGTAGGTCTCGCGAGCCTCGGCGTTACGCACCCTCAGTCGTCGACCACGACGGCTGATGAGCGCACCGGTCCACATCGAGACCTCGCGGGCTACGAGGCCCGCCGCGATCACGGAGGGCGCGCGTAGGCCCGAGTTGATGAGTTCCCCGGCCTGCCCGGGGGTGAGCAGAACGATCCCGTTGCCGAGGGCGATGACGCCGATGGTGCCGAGGTAGACGAGCAAGCCGACGAAGATGCTGCCGACGACGTAGGCGGCCCAGCCCGCACGGTTGACGATGAGCACCAGCAGAACGGTGCCGATCACGTAGAAGAGCACGGGAATCCAGAATGTCGTCTGAGCGACGAACCCGAACCCGAGCGTGCCCGTCTGCACGAACCCGACGATTGCGTACACGAGGGCGAAGATGGCCGCGTAAATGAGACCGGAGACAATCGCGAGCGCCGAGCCGAGGCCCCGGTTGCCGAGCTTTTTGGGGGCGAGTGGTGCGTGCATGTAGACCACCTGCTGGGCGGGCGTCGCGGAAGCGGCGGTCGCGGCGGCTGTGGTCGTCGCCACGGCGGCGGGGTTGGATGTCGCGGCCACCGGCTCCGTGGCATCCACGTGAACCGGCTCGGCCACCATAACGGGGGCGGCAGCGACCGGCGCGGCGACAAGCGGCGTGGTTGCCTCGATCGAGTCCCCCACGATAACGGCGTCTTCGATATTGCCATTTTCACGAATTCGCGGGCGCTCCAGCGGGTCTTCGTCGGTCATCGCTTCTCCTCGAAGTGCAACGGCACGCAGTCGGGCCGGATGCCTCATACTCTAGCAACGTGCACCGCCGGGGCGGGAGGGGGTATGGCTCTCTTCGCTGCAGCCCACCGTGCGATCAGGCGGACGTCAGCCTCCGGCGGGCGGCGCCGGGATGGGGGTTGGGGTCGCGGTCGGTGAGGTGCCACCCGTTGTCGCTGCGCCGTCCGGGTTGACCGCGATGGGAACATCGAGGAGCACGAAGGTCATCCCCGTGATGTCGCTTCCCCAGACAGCCGCATCGGGGCCCTGGGCCGAGACGACGCTCGACATGATCGTCATGCGAGTACCGAGCTGAACGATCTTGAGGAACGCGTTGAGCTGTTCTTTGGTTCCGGTTGCCGACATGGTGTAAGGAATTGTGACGAAGGTCGTCGGGTTCACCGTGGGCGGCATGCGCGAAAGGAAGGACAGGGTTGGCACGAATGAGGCAGCGTCGCCGAATGTGATCGTCTTGATCACGGCCCCGCTCGCCACCGTGGCGGCGGCGATCTGGGCAGTGAACTCCTCGAGTTTGTTCTCGTTCGGGACCGTTACGCCGAGCGTGTCCAGTTGTTTCTGTAAGGCGGGCAGGTTGTCGAACTGCTTCTTCAAACGGGCGATCTCGATCTGCGTTGTCGAGTTTTGACTCTCGATGCCTGCCCTCGCGCTGTCATTGATGCTTGCGATGGAGAGCTGTGGGGAGATTCCCACGAACCAGCCCAACACGATTGCGACGACCGCGAGCAGCGCTGCGCCGATGATCCATGGCCGATTGCCGGACCCCATCTCAGCCCTCACTTCCGCTGGGAGTCGCAGTCGGGGTTGGGGTGTTGGTCGGGGATGGCGTAGAGGTCGACGACCCGTTGCCCGATGCAGACCCACCGGCCCCTGCCGTGCCTGTCGAGAACGGGAATCGATTCAACAGCAACTGGTCCGAAACGTAGATGGTAACCGAGACTGCGTAACCCTCCTCAACCTTCAACACTGTCGAGCCGGCGAATCCCTTGAGCTTCCCCAGGGATTTGACCCACGGGTCAGTATCCGCAAAGTTCGCCGTGAGACCGGTGATGCGAAGGCTGCCAACCCGCGGGCCCTGCAGGGGCCCTTTGGGGGTGTCATTGTCGACGACTGGCGTGGCCTGTTGCCATTCGTAACTGATGATGGCGACGGATGGCGGGGTTGCGCCGATTGCGGCGACTATCAGCCCCGAGATGTCCAGCTCTGCGGCTGTGGCTATCGCCTCGGCGTCGGTGACGGCCTTGACCTGATCCGCAACACGCTGACCCTCGGAGTATTTGGCCTGCTGCAGGATGAGATTAGCCGCGTCATCCTGCGCCGCGGTCAGCCTTGTCGCGGAGTCGGCGGCAGTTGTTGCGGCCCACAGTGAGGCCGCCACCACGGCGACGATGACGATGATGGGCAGCAGCACGATCCAGCGGCGCTGACTGGCAGCACTATCCGCCTGTTTGACCTCAGCGGGGAGGAGGTTCACTCCCACGTTCGTCGGCGGTTGTCCGCCCCGCAGCATGGTCATTTTGAGCCCCCGAGCGCGAGTCCGAGCGCAACCGTCATGGGCTCCCAATCCTGTGGCCGCGAGTTGCGGACGGGCCCATTTTGATCGAACGTTGAGGATGGGTCGACGAAGGCGACATCCAATCGGGTATATTCCCGCAGGCCGAGCGCGAGGCCGTCGAGACGGGCGCCTCCGCCGCTGAGAACGATCGAGGTGATCGGCGCGCCCAGGTTATTCGAGGTGTAGTACTGCACGGTGGTGCGGATACTGGTAAGAAGCTCCCCGGCAACCTGGTTGATAGTCTCGCCGGTGGTTGTCTGCTCTGGCGTGGCACCGGCGGGCACTTGGCGAAAACCTGTGGCCCGTTTTGCCGTCTCCGCGGCCGACTCGGAGAGGTCCAAGCGACGCATTAGCGCCCGCGTCACGTCGTCCCCGCCAAGCGGCACCATACGGATGAACACCGGCACGCCCTCGGAAGCTATGGCCACGCTTGTCGTTCCCGCGCCGATGTCGACGAAGGCAACAGAGCCGTGGGCGGCGACGGCGCGGGACTGCACACGAGCCACTGCAAAGGCGACAAGGTCTACCCCGATGGGGTTGAGGCCGGCAAGCCTTGCGGAGTTCACGAGCGCCATGACCGATGACTTCGGAGCAGCAACAAGCAGTCCGGTCACGACCGGTCCGGCGGGCCCGGTACCGTCGCGCAAAGGCACGAAATCCATCACGGCGTCGGACGCCGGCATCGGAAGCAGGTCTTGCACGTGGTACTGAAGCGACTGCTTGAGTTGCTGCGGGCTCATCTGGGGCAGCTCGACGTCGCGGGCGAAAACGCGCACCCCACCGATCCCCAGCATGACGTTTTTGCTCGAGAACTTGCCGTTGCGCCACAACTGTTTCAGCGCCGACGCAAGTCCGGCCTGATCGGTGACATCACCAGCGCTCGTGACCGAGCCGGAGAGTGGAAACTCGGCAAACCTGCCCACGGAGGGGCGAGCGCTGCGGGGGTTGGACACCTCGACGGCGCGCACAGACCGGCTGCCAACGTCCAGCCCCACCACTGTTTTGGCCATCTTCACTCCCCCGTGATGATCATGCCGACTCGTCGCAACTTTACACAAGCCCGATCGCGGATAAGTACGCGTTCCAGATCGACTTTCCGAAGGAGATGCCGATCCAGGCGCCGACAAGCATCCACGGCCCGAATGGGATAGCGGTGCGGCGGCCGACCCGCCCCGCGGCGAGCAGGACGATCCCGAAGACCCCGCCGACCAGAAATGCTGAGAAGCCGCCGACGGCAAGTGCTCCCCATCCGATCCACCCGAGTGCCAACCCCAGAACGCCCGCGAGCTTCACGTCGCCGAAGCCCATGCCCTTCGGATAAATGAGCACGATCGCGAAATAGGCGAGGAACAGGATCGCGCCTCCCACTACGGCCCCCAACATCGCACCCCAATCGCCGGTAAGGAGGGATGCGAGCGCCAGCAGGGCGACGAGAACGGGATAGGAGGGCAGCACGATCGCGTTCGGAAGTCGGAAGGTATCGATATCGATCAGCGCAAGCGTGATCGAGATCGCCGCCAAATAGACCAGTGCAGGCACCAGGGCGAGCGGGTACACATTCACAATGCCCGCCAGCACCACCCCGGTGAACGCCAATGCGGTCCCCGCTTCGACAAGGGGATACCGGGCCGAGATCGGTTCGCCGCACGACCGGCACCGGCCGCGCAGAATGAACCAGGACAAGATGGGAACGTTGTCCCAGGGCGCGATCGGCGCTCCGCAATTCGGGCATGCGCTCGGCGGATTCACGATGCTCTCCCCCCGGGGCACCCGCCACACTACGACGTTCAGAAACGATCCGATGATCGAGCCGAACACGAAGGTGACGGGTAGCGTGAACCAATCCACCCACGTCAATGCCCAGTGCCCCGCGCCACCCCGCGCGGGCAGGTCATCCCGCGATCTCCTTGAAGCCGCCGAGCGTAGATTCCGATTGGAACGGCGGGGCGTTCCACTTCTGGATGCTGCTGCTGTCGCAGTTCACGACCCCCATCTTGGATATCCAGCCGCCGTAGAGGTCTGTTTGGAGGGCCGTGATACAACGCCCGTATGTATCGATGAACACCCAGCTCTGGGCATAGCCTGCCGGACTGGCTGCTGTGCGCACCCAGGACTGCCTTGCGGAACCGGTGCAGGTGACAATGATGGGGTAATTACTTGAGCTCGTGCTCAGCGGTGTCTCCAGACAACGCCGATTGGCTTCAACCTTGTAAGGGACCACTTCGATCGTCGTGTTGATGGATCCTTCCAGAGTTGACGGTTCGTTGTAGAAGAACTGGTGGTTCCAGTTGAGGCCGCTTCCGGTGCCGGTTGGGTCTTGCTTGCAGGGGTAGACGATCATAAATGCTCGGTTGGGATTCTCGTCGGTCACGTCCATACACCGCCCGAATTCCCCGAAGTTGACTACTTGGCTGGTGGGCTTACCCGCGGCGCCGGCGCCGACCTTGAACTCGGGTGACCATCCGTTGCAGTTGCTACTGGAGACAACGAGTGCTCCACCCGAGTACAGATTGCTATGCGAAAGACAAACGTTGCTCCGGCCGGCGGAGATTACTTGCTTCTGGCCCCAAAGAGTGGTGCCGCCAAAAGCGCTGTACAGCTGCACCCATCGGGCGGGATCCGTGTTCGGCAAGCAGGGCTGAAGGCTGGTCGGGTAGCTGGCGCCGGCCAGTGCACCCATGGTTATGCAGAGACCACCGGGATACGTGATGGACTCGGAGGACGCAAGCTCAAATTCGATGTCGGTGTTGTACACCCAGTTGTCGAGCTCAGGTTTCGTACAGTTCGCCACGGGCACGAAACTGAGTGTTGCGCCCACCACTGCGCCGGACGCCCGAACGCAGAAGCCCGACGTACTGGTTCTGAGGAGTCCGCCAGGGATGTTCACGTTCGTCAACTTGAATGAGTAAACAGCGGCGACGCCCCGGTTGCCTGTTCCCGCTGGCTGGCCCGTGATGTCGGGACCGATGCCGCGTGACTGCACGACGGCGAATGCCGGCTGCGGGTTCACCCCAACACCAGAGGCACAGGTATAGCGATTCGCGGCACGCCAACTCGCGGACTGGTATGTGGGATCGGTGCTGAAGTACTCGACTTTCACGTCGTAGGTGAGGTCACTAGTAGCTCCGTCGACCCGCCCGGTGAGCGCACACGGCAGTTTTGTGCGGTCTCCGTAGACGCCCTTCGCAGAAGTCTTGTCTATCGACCGAATCGTGTTGAGCGCCGCCTGCAATCCGGCCTGGGCCGCGTACCCGGTATGCCCATGTTTTTGGGCCTGCTGTGCCGTGGTTGCTTGGCCGAGCATCACCCCGAGTAGCAGCAGAGATAAACCGGAGAGCAGCACCATGAACAGCATCGCGGTAATCATCGCGGCGCCACGGTCGCTTCGTTGGTCGGACGTGTCGGGGTCGCGGACAACCCCGATCTCGTGTCGAAGGGCCATCAGTCGTCTCCGTCTGCTTGTCATTACGGTCGGCCTCCGGCCTGCATGCACACCTGTGTGTCACTCTGACCGTCACCGTTGACGTCGAGATTGGTCACCGATGAGGTACTCGAGTTCCGAGCGACAAAGCTGGTCTGCATTTGCGACGCAGCACTGGTGACGCTGCCAGTTGCCAGGGTGAGCTGCAGCCGCTGCCGCAACAGCCCTTTGGAGAGGTCGGCAGGTAACATCTGGAACGGATAATCAACGCCGCCGAGGTCGAACGTTAGGGTGCCCCGGGTGCGCCAGCCCGTGATGTTTATGGCGGCCCCGCCGCCGTCGAGATCCCAGTCCCGTGCTTCGACGAGACCGCTGGAGGGCTCGAAACGCCATTGGATGCATTGTGGGTTGCCGCTACTGCTGACGCTGCGCGGCAAGTAGAACTCGATGTACCGATGGCCGCCGGATACGCCTGGATAGTTGATGGATTCGGCGTAGCGTACCTGTCGGTCCATCCATCCCGCGATGGTGCCGTTGGTGCTTGAGCCTTCCGCAGCGGCACGAGACCCATTGATCGAACCGACAAGCCCCGCAACCGCCCCCGTAAAAATGACCACGAATACCGTGAACAGCGCCATTGCTGTAACCATCTCGAGGAGACTGAATCCCCGATCATCCCAATCCGGCCGAGTACGCATGCTCAACCGACCCACTCAAGGTCACTCGAGCCGTCTACGAAGGTGATGAGTTGATAGGAGCATTCACTGGGGCTGCAGTATTCACCGGCAGACCATTGCACTATTGTCATGGCTCGGATAAGCCTGTTCGACCACCCCGGTGGACTTTTCGCGGGGGGCGAGCTGTAAGTGGGAATAAGCGCACAGTCACTTGAGACCTGCTGTTGATAGCACCACCCGATGAGGGTCACCACTGTGAACGCCGTACCGTTGCGGGTGACAGTGGAGGTGACGGGGATCGCGGGAACGGAAGCCCCCGTCGCTAACTTGTCCCATCCTGCGTAGGTCGTTCCCACACCGGGAAACGAGGCGTACTTAGTCCACGCCGCCTGTACTTCGGTCTTCGATCGCCCGAGCATGAGGTAGCTGACGCCAGAGCCGGAATCAACGCTCGCCACCCGCGCGTTGACTTCCTCCATTGCGGCCGTGGCCACGGCTATCGCCACCTGGCGCCGTTCCTGAGTCGCGGTGGCCTTCGCGCCAACAGCGGCGAAGTTGAGCGCAGCCGTAGTTAAGATCCCAAGAATGACGATAGCGACCAACACCTCTATGAGGGTGAAACCGTGCTCACTTGTTCGGTAATCGCGCGATCCCATCAAACGACGAACGCCGTTCTGCGGTGCCATGACTTCTCTCTATTTCTGATGAACACTGGGTGCGGCGTCAATCTTTCGACGCCGCACCCGGTGACAACTTTTACGGGACACTAACTATTACGGGCAGGCCCCCGCGGCCCAAACCTTCGTGTTGAGGCCGCCCGATCCAGAGTCATACGTGATGAACTGGCCGAGGTCCGCGTTCGAGCCGCAAATGGTGTAGTTCTGGGATGCCACCTTAATTTTCACGACGTTGCCGGCAGAGGTGATGGGGACGACTGCCTTGAGTCCGGTATCCGCGCCAGTCACCGACCCGTTGTTCTCAACCGAAAAAGTCTCCACCTTCAGGGCAGTGTTTTTGATATCCGACTCAACGGACGCTTTCCAAGCGGACTGCCGCTGATTGAGGAACACCGGTATAGCAATTGCGGCAAGGATGCCGATGATGATGACGACAACGAGCAGCTCGATGAGGGTGAAGCCCTTGGCCTCGCCGTCACGAATGGCCTCGCGGCGAGCTTCGATCGCGTTTTGAACTGTGCGCATTTTCTCTTCCCTTGGTTTGTGAGTTCGGTGACCCGCAACCGCTGGTCCCCCCGCCTATCACTGTGAACGATAGGGGGGTCGTAGCGACACTCCCCATTACAGGGGTCGGCCCCCGTGCTGCTTATTTGATTTGGTCGAAGATGCTGAACACGGGCATGTAGAGGGCGATGATCATGCCTCCGATCACCGCGCCAATCACCGCGATCATGAGCGGCTCGATCAGTGCGGTCAGCGACTCGGCAGTGGACTGCACCTCGGCTTCGTAGAACTCTGCGATCTTGTCGAGCATGGTCTCCAGGGAGCCGGAATCCTCGCCCACTCCGATCATTTGCACCACCATCGGCGGGAAAACCGGCTCCTCAGCGAGCGGACCGGCGATTGATCGTCCCTGGCGAACCGACTCCTGAATACGCAGGCACGCGCGCTCAATAACCCAATTGCCCGACGTGTCACCGACGATGGTCAGCGCCTGCATGATCGGCACTCCGGCTCCCGTCATGGTCGCGAAATTACGCGCGAATCGAGCGATGGCCACCTTTCTGAGCAGGTCCCCGAAGATCGGCAGACGCAGTAGCAGCGGATGCATCCGCGAGCGCATCTCGTCGGTGTGCTTGTAGCGACGCCAAAGAACGACAAGCGTGATGACAATGACGATCACGAGCGGCGTGATCCAAATCATGTTCTCGGACAAAACGACCAGTACCTGTGTCACGACAGGCAGCTGTCCGCCGAAACTTTTAAACATGCCTTGAAAAACCGGAACGATAAAAATGAGCATCGCGAACACGGCGATGATCGCGATGCAGAGAACCGCGATCGGGTAGGTGAGCGCGGCCCGAATGGTCGCGCTCAGCTTGACATCGGTCTCCATGTTGGTGGCGACCGAGTCAAGAGCCTTATCAAGAAAGCCACCGGTTTCACCGGCCCGGATCAGGTGGATCATCAACCGCGGGAAGATGAGTGGATGCTTCGCCAACGACTCCGACAGTGAGCCACCGGCTTCGACATCGCCTAAAACCTGGTTCAGAGTTGCGGCCAGAGTCTTGTTCGGGGTTTGCGCCGCGAGGATACCCAATGCGCGCACGATTGACAGACCCGACGCGATCATCGTCGATAGCTGACGCGACATGACCGCCAGGTCCTTCGTCTTCACCCGCGGCGCGAAGATCGCCGGGAGGCTGATGTCGCGATTGAGGCCGGTACCCCCGTTATAGACCTCTACCGTGGTGGCGTTGATTCCGCCCTTTTTGAGCTTTGCGACCGCACCCTGTTCGGTGTTCGCGTCGACCCGGCCGGTGACCGATTTACCGTTGACATCGATCGCTGCGTAGGCGAACGTCTTCTCAGCCACGCTGCACGCTCTCCTTGGGCTCTGGGCGTTGGATGAGCTGACGCAGCTCTTCCGAGTTTTGGGCCTTGTCGTACGCGGCCTGGTGCGCGATTTCTCCCGCGTTCACAAGGTCGGCGAGGTGCTGATCGAGCGTGTGCATCCCCTGCGCGCGTCCCGACTGCAGCATCGACCGGATCTGGAAGGTCTTGCCCTCCCGGATGAGGTTCGAGATGGCGGGAGTCGTGATCATGATTTCCGTCGCCACCGCGCGCCCGCCCGACAGCCGCTTCACCAGGGTCTGGCACACGACTCCCTGGAGGGTCACTGCGAGTTGCGCGCGCACCTGCGGCTGCTGGTGTGCGGGGAAGACGTCGATGACGCGGTCGATCGTCTGCGCGGCATCCTGCGTATGGAGGGTCGCGAACACGAGGTGGCCGGTCTCTGCGGCGGTCAGGGCGACCCCGATGGTCTCGAGGTCTCGCAGCTCGCCGATCAGGATGACATCAGGGTCCTGCCGCAGCACGTGCTTGAGGGCGTTGGCAAAACTATGGGTGTCGCTGCCCACCTCGCGCTGGTTGATCAACGCCTTCTTATTCGTGTGCATGAACTCGATCGGGTCTTCGACCGTGACGATGTGCTCCGCGCGGGTCTGATTGACCAAGTCGATGAGCGCAGCGAGGGTCGTCGACTTTCCCGACCCGGTCGGGCCCGTGACGAGCACGAGCCCACGGGCGAGCCCGGAGAACTCGCTCACGCGTTTCGGTATCCCAAGCTCGCTGAGCGACTTTATCTCGGTGGGGATGAGCCGGAACGCGGCGCCGAGGGCCTCCCGCTGCTGATACACGTTCACCCGGAAGCGGGAATCTTCGGAGAGGGTCACCGCGAGGTCGAGTTCCAGGTTCTTCGCGAAGGTCTCACGGTGCTCGTCTTTGAGAACGCTGTTGATGGCGGACTGCACCTTGTCGGCGTTCCAGACGATGCTGCCGCGCACGGGGACGAGCGATCCGTTGACCCTGACCATCGGCGGTGAATCGGCACTAATGTGCAGGTCGGATGCCCCCGAACGCACCACGTCGATCAGCGCACCCAGCAGGTCGGGGTCAGCGTTAGCCAACTCCGGGTCGACCACGATCGTCAGGTTCTGCGGCTGGCTAAGTACGGGGATGGGTGGCGGCTGGTATGCCGGCGGGGCCGCGTAAGCCGCTGGCATGGCTCGACCGAAGTCGACGAGTTGCGGCGGTGAGGAGTACGCGGCCGGGTACGGGTTCGCCAGCGGGGCCGGGGCGCTTGCGATGCTGGTGCCGGGCGGGCTCGAGGCGTAGCCCAGGCCGACGAAGGGGTCTGGCTGCGATACGGGCGTGACGGTCACCGCAGGCGGGGCGTAGGGCATGCCGGCCATGGACTGATCGAGGTAGGAGGGTTCCGGCTGGCGGAGCCCCGGGACCGAGGGAGGCGGAGCGCTCGCAAACGAGGGCTGCGGGCTGGGAAGAGGCGCAACGACTGCACCCGGCGGCGGCCCGAACTGGGTACCGGGCGGCGCAGCGTTAGCGCGGCGACCGGCGGGCGGGCGGTCGGCCTGCCCACTCAGGCCTGTGTCCATCGGGATTTCATAAATCGGCTTGTTCATTACGCCACCACTCTGAGAATCTCGTCGATTGCGGTCAACCCCATCTGAACTTTTATCCACCCGTCTTGGCGGAGCGTCCACATCCCCTGCGAACGGGCAACGCTCGCGATCTCCGAGCTCGACGCTCGCGCCACCGCCAAACGCTCGATGTCCTCGGTCACGGCCATCACTTCATGCACGGCGATGCGACCCCGGTAGCCCGTGTTGGAGCACGAGCTGCAGCCGACCGGTCGGAAGAGCTCCTGCACTGCCACTTCCTGACCGGCCAGGGCGTTGACCGCCCGCTGCTCGGGGATGTAAGCCTGCTTGCATCGTTCGCACAGACGCCGCGCGAGCCGCTGCGCCACCACGCAATCGAGCGCGGACCCGACAAGGAAGGGCTCGATATCCATCTCCGTCAGCCGGGTAATAGCGCTCGGGGCGTCGTTGGTGTGCAGGGTCGACAGCACGAGGTGGCCGGTGAGGGATGCCTCGATCGCGATCTGAGCGGTCTCCTGGTCTCGGATCTCACCGATCAGCACGACATCCGGGTCGGATCGCAGGATCGAGCGGAGGGCGCTCGCGAACGTCAGCCCAGCCTTCGGATTGATCTGCACCTGGTTGATGCCGGCCATCCGGTATTCCACCGGGTCCTCGACCGTTATCACGTTGATCTCGGGCTTGGCGACGACGTTCAGCGTCGTGTACAGCGTGGTCGACTTGCCCGAACCGGTCGGCCCGGTCACGAGAATCATCCCGTAGGGCTTCTCGTAGGAGCGTCGGAAGGTCTCGCCGTTGTGCTCGAGCATCCCCAGGTCGGCAAGCCGAAGGCTCGTCGAGGAGTTGTCGAGAATACGCATGACGACTTTTTCGCCCCATACGGTCGGAAGCGTGGCGACTCGGAGGTCGATGCGGCGACCACCATGGCTGACCGACATGCGGCCATCCTGGGGGCGGCGCTTCTCCGAAATGTCGATGTCAGACATGATCTTGAGCCGGGAGATGACCCCGTTCTGAATATTCTTAGGTGCCCGCTGCATCTCGTGCATCACGCCATCGATCCGGTAGCGAACCCCGAGGTCATACTCGGAGGGTTCGATGTGGATGTCTGAGGCGGAGTCCTGGATGGCCTGGCTGATCAGCAGGTTGACAAAGCGGACGATGGGGGCGTCATCCACGGACTCGGCTATCTCACCCACTTCGGCGCGCACGAGCGAGGTGTCGGTGGACTGGTCCTCAAGCTCGCCGCGCAGCACCTCCATCTCGCCGTCGGCCCGGTGGAACCGTTCGACGGCAACGTGCAGGTCGGCTCTTTCCGCAAGCACCGGCTTAACCTGCATGCGGGAGATCGCGCGCACGTCATCGATCGCGAACACGTTGCGCGAATCCACCATGGCGAGGATCAGATATTCGCCCTCAAGGGCGATCGGCAATACCTCATGCCGACGGCACAGGGCTGCAGGAACCATCGAAACAGCTCGGGAATCGACCATGAAGTCGAGCAACTCGACGAATGGGATGCCCTGTTGGGCGGCACGGGCAGCTACCACCTGCGAGGTGGTCACGACGCCGCGCTCGAGCAGAGCGATGAGGGTTTGCTCTTCCTGCTCGGGAGACTGCGGCATACCGTCCAGGCTTTCGATCGGCATGATGCCGCGCAAGATCAGGATTTCGGTCAACGAAGCCATTGCACGCGCCCTCCCGGTCGAGGGAGCCGACGCCGAATGAAACTATGCCCCCAGAGGATCAGGTTATCCGCGTGTACCCCGGTCGCACAGCCCGCGAATAGGGGGTAGGCGGCGGCATCCACTCGCGTCGACGCGTACGGCAGCCACGCGGGGCAGACGACGATGGCCCCCCGCCGAAGCGAAGGGCCACCGCCTCTGCCGGAAGGGCACTCAGCTATAGGTACCCGGGCTGAAGTCATCCGAATTGAAGCTATCGAAATCGACGAAACTCAGGTCGGATTCGCTGAACACGGCGTCATCGGTGAAGATGCGGTTCGGGTAGCGCTCGGCCTTGGCCTCCTCGGTGGCTTCGACCGAGACATCCCGGTAGCGCGGCAAGCCGGTGCCGGCCGGGATGAGCTTGCCGATGATCACGTTCTCCTTCAGGCCCATGAGCGGATCGGATCGACCCTCCATCGCGGCCTGCGTGAGCACTCGTGTGGTCTCCTGGAAGGAGGCCGCCGACAGCCACGACTCGGTCGCCAGCGACGCCTTGGTGATTCCCATGACCTCCTGGCGAGCGGATGCCGTCTGCTTGCCTTCGGTGAGCGCCGACCGGTTGAGGTCGTTGTACTTGAGCCGGTCGACCAACTCGCCCGGCAGCAGCCCGGTGTCACCGTGATCGACGACGGTGACCTTGCGGAGCATTTGGCGAACGATCACCTCGATGTGCTTGTCATGGATCGGCACTCCCTGCGAGCGGTAGACGCCCTGCACGCCATCGACAAGGTGCAGTTGCACCGCACGAACGCCCTTGACCCGCAGAACTTCTTTCGGGTCGAGATTACCGACGTGCAACTGCTGGCCGAGCTCGACGTGCTGGCCGTCTTCGATCAGCAGCGTCGCGCGGCGCAGAACCGGGTACGCCACCGGCTCATCACCGTTGTCGGGGGTCAGGATGAGCCGACGAGCCCGATCCGTGTCCTCGATGGTGATGCGGCCCGCGGCCTCGGCGATCGGGGAGGCACCCTTGGGGGTACGCGCCTCGAACAGCTCGGTCACGCGCGGCAGTCCCTGCGTGATGTCATCGGCAGATGCCACGCCACCCGTGTGGAAGGTGCGCATCGTCAACTGCGTGCCGGGTTCACCGATCGACTGCGCGGCGATGATGCCGACGGCCTCGCCGATGTCGACGAGCAATCCGGTCGCGAGCGATCGGCCGTAGCACGCTGCACACACCCCGATGGCGGACTCGCACGTGAGCACCGACCGCACCTTCACCTGCTCGACCCCTGCCGCGATGAGCAGCTCGATCAGCACGTCGCCGACATCGCTGCCGGCCGGGGCGACCACGGTGCCGGAGGCATCCTTCGCGTCCTCGGCAAGGCTGCGGGCGTACACCGAGTTCTCCACGTTGACGTCGCGAACCAGGGTGCCAGAGGCATCCATTGCCGCGATCGTCAGGTCGAGCCCCTTGGACGAGCCGCAGTCGTCTTCGCGGATGATGACGTCTTGCGAGACATCCACCAGGCGCCGAGTGAGGTACCCGGAGTCGGCGGTACGGAGCGCCGTGTCGGCCAAACCCTTGCGAGCACCGTGGGTGGAGATGAAGTATTCCGCCACTGTGAGGCCCTCTTTATAGGAGTGCACGATCGGGCGCGGGATGATCTCGCCCTTCGGGTTCGACACCAGCCCGCGCATACCGGCGATCTGGCGGACCTGCATCCAGTTGCCTCGCGCACCCGACGACACCATGCGGTTGATGTTGTTGTCGGTAGCGAAGTTCTCCTGCATCGCCGTGGCAACCTCTGCCGTCGCCTTGTTCCAGATCTCGATGAGTTCCTGGCGACGCTCGGCATCGGTGGTCAGACCCTTGTCGAACTGGTCCTGTACCTTCGCGGCCAGCTTCTCGTACCCGGCGATGATCGCCGGCTTGCTCGGCGGGGTCACGATGTCGGAGAGTGCGACGGTGACGCCGCTACGGGTCGCCCAGTGGAAACCCGCGTCCTTGATGCGGTCGAGCGCCGCGGCCACTTCGACTTTGGGGTAACGCTCGGCGAGATCGTTGACGATCGCCGAAATCTGCCCCTTGTCGGCAACGGCCTCGACGTACGGGTAATCCGCCGGCAGGGTCTCGTTGAACAGCGCACGCCCGAGAGTCGTCGAGAGCAACACGGTCTTGCCCTGTACGAACCCGTCCGGCTCCTCGCCTTCGACGAAATGCAGGTCTTCGAGCCGGATGCGCACCTTCGCGTTCAGATTCAGTGTGTGCTGGTCGTGCGCGAGGATCGCCTCAGCCACCGAGGAGAACGCACGGCCTTCGCCGGTGGCGCCCTCCTTGAGGGTAGTGAGGTGGTGCAATCCGATGATCATGTCCTGAGTGGGCAGGGTCACTGGTCGGCCGTCGGAGGGCTTCAGGATGTTGTTCGACGCGAGCATCAGCACGCGGGCTTCGGCCTGGGCCTCCACTGATAGCGGCAGGTGCACCGCCATCTGGTCACCGTCGAAGTCGGCATTGAACGCCGCGCACACGAGCGGGTGCAGCTGGATGGCCTTACCCTCGACCAGTTGCGGTTCGAAGGCCTGGATGCCGAGGCGGTGCAGCGTGGGTGCGCGGTTGAGCAGCACCGGGCGCTCACGGATGATCTCCTCGAGCACATCCCACACCTGGGGGCGGCTTCGCTCGACCATGCGCTTGGCGCTCTTGATGTTCTGAGCGTGGCTCAGGTCGATGAGTCGCTTGATCACGAACGGCTTGAACAGCTCGAGCGCCATCTGCTTGGGCAGACCGCACTGGTGCAGTTTCAGCTGCGGGCCGACGATGATGACCGAGCGACCGGAGTAGTCCACGCGCTTGCCGAGCAGGTTCTGGCGGAACCGACCCTGCTTGCCCTTGAGCATGTCGCTCAGGGATTTGAGCGCGCGGTTACCGGTGCCCGTGACGGGGCGACCGCGGCGACCGTTGTCGAACAGTGCGTCTACGGCCTCTTGCAGCATGCGCTTCTCGTTGTTGACGATGATCTCGGGAGCACCGAGATCAAGCAGGCGACGCAGGCGGTTGTTGCGGTTGATGACGCGACGGTAGAGGTCGTTGAGGTCGGATGTCGCGAAGCGGCCACCATCGAGCTGCACCATCGGGCGAAGCTCGGGCGGAATGACCGGCACGACTTCGAGAACCATGGCGGCCGGCGAGTTGCCGGTCTGCAGGAACGAGTTGACCACGCGCAGACGCTTGATGGCGCGGATCTTCTTCTGGCCTTTGCCGTTGGCGATCTGGTCGTGCAGTTCGATGCTCTCGGCCGCGAGATCGAAGGCCTGCAAGCGCTTCTGGATCGCCTCGGCGCCCATGAAGGCCTCGAAATACGTGCCGAATCGGTCCTGGAGCTCCTGGAAGACGGAATCTTCGGGCTTGAGGTCGCCGACCTTCAGGGTGCGGAAGTCTTCCCACACGCGCTCGAGTTGAGAGATTTGCTCGTCGAAGGATTTGCGGGCCTGGCCCATCTCCTTCTCCGCGCCGTCTTTCACGCGACGCTTCTGGTCGCTCTTGGCACCCTCCGCTTCGAGCGCGGCGAGGTCCTCCTCGAGCTTTGCCAAGCGGTCGGCGATGCGCGAATCGCGCTGGCCTTCCAGCGTCTTGATCTCGAGCCGGATCTCGTTCTCCAGGGTCGGGAGGTCGGTGTGGCGGGCATCCTCATCGACCGAGATGATCATGTACGCCGCGAAGTAGATGACTTTCTCGAGGTCCTTCGGCGCCATGTCGAGCAGGTAGCCGAGTCGGCTCGGCACACCCTTGAAGTACCAGATGTGGGTGACGGGGGCGGCGAGCTCGATGTGGCCCATCCGCTCACGACGCACTGAACTCTTCGTGACCTCGACGCCGCAGCGCTCGCACACGATGCCTTTGAACCGCACTCGCTTGTACTTGCCGCACGAGCATTCCCAGTCCCGGGAAGGCCCGAAGATCTGCTCACCGAAGAGCCCATCCTTCTCGGGCTTCAGCGTGCGGTAGTTGATGGTCTCGGGCTTCTTGACCTCACCGTGGGACCAGCGACGGATGTCGTCAGCGGTGGCCAGGCCGATTTTGATTTCGTCAAACGCGTGAACGTCGAGCACTGTGTTCTTCTCTCTAGAAAAAAGCTGCGTAGCTAGTAAGCGGGGTCGCGACGAAGGGAGCTGTCAGCTCAGATCTCGTCGATGGAGGAGGACTCGAACCGGGCGGAGATGTTGATGCCGAGTTCTTCCGCGGCGCGGTACACCTCGTCATCCGTGTCGCGCAGGTTGACCGCCGAGCCGTCCGCGGAAAGCACTTCCACGTTCAGGCACAGCGACTGCATCTCCTTGATGAGCACCTTGAAGCTCTCCGGAATACCCGGCTCCTGGATGTTCTCGCCCTTGACGATCGCCTCGTACACCTTGACGCGGCCGAGGATGTCGTCGCTCTTGATGGTGAGCAACTCCTGCAGCGCATAGGCCGCGCCGTAGGCCTCGAGAGCCCAGACCTCCATCTCGCCGAACCGCTGGCCACCGAACTGTGCCTTACCACCCAGCGGCTGCTGCGTGATCATCGAGTACGGGCCGGTGGAGCGTGCGTGGATCTTGTCATCGACGAGATGGTGCAGCTTGAGGATGTACATGTATCCCACTGAGACGGGCTCGGGGAACGGCTCGCCGGAGCGACCGTCGTAGAGCAGCGTCTTGCCGGTCGAGTCAATCAAGCGCTCGCCGTCACGGGTCGGGATGGTCGAGTCGAGCAATCCCTCGATCTCGGCCTCGAGCGCGCCATCGAACACCGGGGTCGCAACCTTGGTGCCCGGGGCGGCCTTCATCGCGGCATCCGGGATTCCGGCGGCCCACTTGGGAGAGCCGCTGACTTCCCAGCCCTGCTTGGCCACCCACCCGAGATGGGTCTCGAGAACCTGGCCGAAGTTCATGCGGCCGGGGATGCCGAGCGGGTTCAGGATGATGTCGACCGGCGTTCCATCGGCGAGGAAGGGCATGTCCTCGACCGGGAGGATCTTGGAGATGACGCCCTTGTTGCCGTGGCGGCCGGCGAGCTTGTCGCCCGCGGTGATCTTGCGCTTCTGGGCGATGTAGACCACAACCCGTTGGTTGACACCCGAACCGAGTTCGTCGTCGTTGTCGGCGTTGAACTCCTTGACGGCGATGATCGTGCCCTCTTCGCCGTGCGGAACCTTCAAGCTCGTATCGCGAACCTCGCGGCTCTTCTCGTTGAAGATGGCACGGAGCAGGCGCTCCTCGGCGCTCAACTCGGTCTCACCCTTGGGCGTGACCTTCCCGACGAGGATGTCTCCGGGGCGGACTTCGGCGCCGATGCGGATTATTCCGCGCTCGTCCAGGTCGGCGAGCAACTCCGGCGAGACGTTGGGGAGGTCGCGGGTGATCTCCTCCTTGCCAAGCTTGGTGTCGCGGGCATCCACCTCGTACTCCTCGATGTGAATCGAGGAGAGCGTGTCGTCTTTAACCAGATTCTGGCTGAGGATGATCGCGTCTTCGAAGTTGTGACCCTCCCACGGCATGAATGCCACGAGCAGATTCTTGCCGAGCGCGAGCTCGCCATTCTCCGTCGCGGGACCGTCTGCGAGCACCTGACCGACCTCGACGCGGTCGCCCGCGCTCACGATGACCCGGTGGTTGTAGCTGGTTCCTTGGTTGGAGCGGTCGAACTTGCGCAGGTAGTAATCCTGCGTGCCGCCCTCGTCGAGTTGCACGACGACCAGCTCGGCCGATACCTCCAGCACGACCCCAGCCTTGTCGGCCGTCAATACGTCGCCAGCGTCGATGGCCGCGAAGCCCTCCATGCCGGTTCCGACGAGCGGGCTCTCGCTGCGCAGCAGCGGAACGGCCTGGCGCTGCATGTTGGCACCCATGAGGGCGCGGTTCGCGTCGTCATGCTCGAGGAACGGGATGAGGGAGGTCGCCACGGACACCATCTGGCGCGGGGAGACATCCATGTAGCCGATCTGCTCGGTCGGGATCAGGTCGACCTCGCCACCCTTCTTGCGGGCGAGCACGCGGGGCTCGGCGAAATGAGCGTCCTTGGTGAGCGGTGCGTTGGCCTGCGCGACGACGTAATCGTCTTCCTCACTCGCGGTGAGGTAGTCGATCTTGTCGGTCACCTTGCCGGCCACGACCCGCCGGTACGGGGTCTCGATGAACCCGAACGCGTTGATGCGGGCGAAGGATGCCAGCGAGCCGATGAGCCCGATGTTCGGGCCTTCCGGGGTCTCGATCGGGCACATGCGGCCGTAGTGGGAGGGGTGCACGTCGCGCACCTCGACGCCGGCGCGCTCGCGGCTCAGGCCACCGGGGCCGAGCGCGGAGAGGCGTCGCTTGTGGGTCAGGCCCGCGAGCGGGTTGTTCTGATCCATGAACTGCGAGAGTTGGCTCGTGCCGAAGAACTCCTTGATCGCGGCGACGACCGGGCGCACGTTGATCAAGGTCTGCGGCGTGATCGCCTCGATGTCCTGCGTGGTCATGCGCTCGCGCACCACCCGCTCCATGCGGGAGAGCCCGGTGCGAACCTGGTTCTGAATCAGCTCGCCCACGGCACGGATGCGGCGGTTGCCGAAGTGATCGATGTCATCGATGTCGAGGCGGACATCCACCTTCTTGCCATCGCGAAGGCCCTTGATCGTCGAGAGCGCGTTGTCGTGCACGGTGACGTAGCTCGTCGACGAGTCATGTAGGGCGACCATGTACTTGATGGTGCCGATGATGTCTTCGATGGTGAGCACCGACTGCTTGATGTCAGCGTCGAGACCGAGCTTGCGGTTGATCTTGTAACGACCGACCTTCGCCAAGTCGTAGCGCTTGGAGTTGAAGTAGAAGTTGTCCAGAAGCGCCCGGGCTGCCTCGGCGGCAACCTGCTCTCCCGGGCGGAGCTTGCGGTAGATGTCTTTGAGCGCCTCGTCCTTGGTGAGGATGTTGTCTTTCTCGAGGGTGAGCTCTATCGAGGGGAACCCAGCGAACTCCTCCAGGATCTGCTCGCTCGTGAGGCCGAGGGCCTTGAGAAAGACGGTGACGCTCTGCTTGCGTTTGCGGTCGATGCGCACGCCAACCTGGTCACGCTTGTCGATCTCGAATTCGAGCCAGGCGCCGCGGCTCGGGATGATACGGGCCGAGAAGATGTCTTTGTCGCTCAGCTTCTCGGGAGTGCGGTCGAAGTAAACGCCGGGTGAACGCACCAACTGGGAGACGACGACGCGCTCCGTGCCGTTGATGATGAAGGTGCCCTTCTCCGTCATGAGGGGGAAGTCGCCCATGAAGACGGTCTGGGTCTTGATTTCGCCGGTGAGGTGGTTCATGAACTCGGCGTTGACGTAGAGCGGAGCCGCGAACGTCTTGCCGCGCTCCTTGCACTCGTCGATCGAGTACTTGGGCTCCTCGAGTTCAGGACCGGTGAAGCTGAGCTGCATGGTCTCGCCGAGGTCTTCGATCGGCGAGATCTCCTCGAAGATCTCGTCCAGCCCGCTGCGGGTCGGAAGGTCGGTGCGGCCAGCCGCCACCCCCTCCTCCACACGCTGCTTCCAGATGTCGTTACCGACCAACCAGTCGAAACTCTCCGTCTGCAGGGCCAGCAGGTCGGGTACGGTCAGGTTGTCGGTGATCTTGGCGAACGAGAGACGCGATGCGGTGCGCCCGTTCTTTGCAGCATTCTTCGTATTCTTTGTGGACTTGCCCTCTGTGGACTTGCCCTGTGTGGACGCGGTGCGCGCAACAGCCAAGGAACTAACCTCCGTGGGCCCAGCGACGGGCCCTCAATGCCGGCACAGCGTTTTGCAGTGACAGAGTTGATTGACGACGAAGCGTTCCTCAACACGGTGTTATGCAGCGAGCCTGCGCGGCGATCGGTAATGGGATGCCTACCAGTGAGAACCGCCCCGCCGCTATACTCGGGGCTCCAGCTGTCCGCAATATGACGGCGTGGGTGTCTGGAAGCGTAAGGGATAAGCATAGGACGAAACGTGCTGACCGCGCAACTTCTTTCTTGACGGCCGCGGGAGTTTGGGCTATAAGTCAGTGCACCGGCAGAAAACAGCGCCTTTTCCCTACCGCGGCGGCGCTGGCGCTGGCGGTGGCGCTCGTACCGGGCCTAGCCTAGCGAGATGAGACCTGCTGTCATCGTCGCTTCCGTTCTCACCGCTGCCTGTCTTGCGCTCACCGGGTGCGCCTCCGCGGCAACCACTCCCGATGGTTCGAGCACCGCACCCGCGGCAAGCTCTGCAGCTCCGGCCGCGGGTGCTGCGATCAGCATCTACTACCCAGTGGCGGTCGGTAACACCTGGGTCTACTCGATCGACTACGGCAACGGCATGGTCGTCACGGACACCGAGGTCATGACGAAAGTCACTCCCGAGGGCGGCGGCACGAGGGCCACGATTGAACGCACCTTCACGTGGAATGACAAATCCCAGCCAGAGCTCATGGACTCGGTTGAGTATGTTTTCGGCTCCGACGGTTCGCTGACGGTTCCGTTCCAGTCCCTTCCTATTGCTGGCGGCGGCACGGTCACTGTCAAAAGCGGCGAGCTGGTCTGGCCCACCTCCGCTGAATTCGAAGCCGGCACAGCGAAGACCGGCATCATCGAGGCATCCATCGATAGCAATGGCACGACCACGGAGCAGACCGTGAAATTCACCATCACGGGCTCCGGAGTGGAGTCGGTCACCGTTCCGGCGGGCACGTTCAGCGCACGCAAACTGCTGCAGAACCTGCTCATCTCCCTACCGAGCCTCGGGGTAACTGATCTACCGATCGACTCCGTCAGCTGGCTAGCCGAGGATGTCGGGGCGGTTCGTACGGAGATACCCGATCAGAGCGGCGGGCCGACGATCGTGGAGCAGCTGCTGAGCTTCACGCCGGGGCGTTAGCTGCTCTCTTGCGATAGGCCATCGCCGCCAGTGCTTCCCAGATGAGCCGGTGGGCGTTGTTGACGGTCAGATCGGCGTGGTCGTAAGCCGGCGCAACCTCCATGATGTCGAATGCGACGACATCCGTTTCGAGCACGATCTGACGCACCATGCGCAGCAGGTCGATAGGCGCGAAGCCGCCCGGCTCCGGCGTGCCGGTGGCTGGCGCGAAACCCGGGTCGAGCACGTCGATGTCGATCGAGACGTAGACCTTGTGTCCCTTCTCTTTCGCCCTGGCGATCACGTCGGCGAGCACTGCCTTCGTGCCGCGCTCCCAGAACTCCTGCATCATGAAGTGAGTGAGGCCGTTGTCCCGCATCCACTTCTGGTCCTCCTCGCCGGGCCAGTACCCCCGGAGCCCCACCTGGATGAAGTTCGAGCCGGGGATGGCGCCCGACTCGATCAACCGACGCATGGGCGTGCCGTGGCTCGCCAGGTTGCCCTCGATGATGTTCGCCGTGTCGGCGTGCGCATCGAAGTGGATCATGGTGACGTTGCCGTAGCCGTGGTGCTCGGCAACCGCGGTGGCGGCCGGCCAGGTGATCGAGTGGTCGCCGCCGATGATGATCGGGATGATGCCGCGACTCGCGACATCCTTCACTCGCTCGTAGATCGCGGCGCGGGAGAGCTCCCACATGCCATGGCTCGTGACGGCATCGCCGTAGTCGATCACTTCGAGGTGGTCGAACATCTCGATGCCGAGGTCGAGGTGGTAGGTGCCGGGGTCGTAGGCGTTGGCCCGGATGGCGCGGGGGCCGAACCTCGCACCCGGCCGGTTCGTGGTGTTGTCATCCCACGGCGCCCCGACGATCGCGACGTCGGGCTGCCACTCGTCGAGCTGCTCGGGTTCGGTGAGAAGCGGGCGCATTCCGAACGTGGCCGGCCCGAGATAGGACTGAGCGTCCAGTTGTGCACGCAGGTTGACGGGGAGGTGGCGCTTCGGTTCGGTCATGGGTTGAAGATAGCCTCGAACGGTGATCGCTTCGGCCTCCCGCACTCTCGGCATCAGCGGATTCGTCGCCGAGATCGCTGCGGACCGATGGGTTCCCGGCGCGTACACGCTCACCGTCGACGGCACACCCCAGTCTCACGTCAATCTCGATGACCCGACCCAGCTCTTCTTCGAGTACGTGCAGCGCATGGGCCACGTGATCGACCAGATCGGGCGGCCCGGCGAACCCCTCACCGCGGTGCATTTCGGGGCGGGCGGGCTCACGCTCCCCCGTTATCTCGAAGCCACCCGGCCCGGTTCGCGGCAGCAGGTGATCGAACTCGAGACCGACCTGGTCGACCTCGTTCGCGCCGAACTGCCGTGGTCGCGGTCAGCCCAGATCCGCATCCGACACGGCGACGCGCGGGCCGTTCTCGAGAAGCTTCCGGCCGGCCTACGCGGAACGGTGGATGTGGCGATCGTGGATGTCTTCAGCGGCTCCCGAACGCCCGCCCACGTGACGAGCATCGAGTTCTACAGCGGCATCGTCGCTCTGTTGAGCGCGCGGGGCATCATGCTCGTCAACATCGCGGATGGCAACATCTCGAGCGGCCCCACGCTGAGCTTCGCCCGAGGGCAGGCCGCGACCCTGTCGGCGGCGATCGGCCACGTCGCTGTGCTGGCGGAAACACAGATTCTCAAGGGCAAGCGGTTCGGCAATTTCGTGCTCGTCGGGTCGGCATCCCCGCTGCCCTTCGAGTGGATGCCGCGGCTCCTCGCGGCCGGACCGCATCCATCGAAGATCGTGGCCGGGGCTGAACTCATCTCGTTCATCGGGGGCGCTGCCGTCGTCACCGACGCGACCGCCGCGCCATCCCCTCCGCCGAGCCGCGGCATCTTCACGCTGCGCGGCGGAGGCTGAATCCCTCTCACGGGCACGGCGCGCCTGCGCCGTCGGATGCCGCAAGTAGCCTCATCGCATGGCGGATTTGGCGAAAGTGAAAACATGGGCCGCCGCCCTTATCGACCTGCACTTGGATGCGAGCTGGTCGTTCGCCTTCGACCACGCCAAGAAGCGCGCGGGCCTTTGTGATTACACGAACCGACGCATCTCGGTCTCGAAGCATCTCGCGTCCCGCTACGAGGATGACGAGATCCACCAGGTGCTCTTGCACGAGGTCGCTCACGCGCTGGCGGGGTCGCGCGCCGGTCACGGCCGAACCTGGAAGGCCACCGCAACGGGCCTGGGGTACGAGGGCAAACGCCTCCACGACGGCGAGATCGCAAGCGAACTCGCCCCCTGGACCGGCCGGTGCGCGGCCGGTCACATCCACTACCGATATCGACAACCGACCCGACCGATGGCATGCGGCCTGTGCTCACGCCGTTTCGACGAAAGCCACCTCATCGACTGGCACCGGCGGGTGACGACTCAGCGCTAGTCGACGACCTTGACTTCTTTCCAGAAGGACAAGTACGCCTGGAACGAACTTTTGAATCTGCCAAAAAGCCCGGAATTCCGGGGGATCTGACGCGCTATGAAACGTTCTCGACCACTGGCACGAAACGGGTCGCCGCGCTCCACGACCCAACTCACGCGCACGCCACCACACTCCTAAACCCGTGACGCCCATCCAACGACTCTGGGCACTCCCCCTCAGCCGCCTCGTTCTGGACCCTGACGGCCGCCCCCGCCAGCTGCGCGGTACCGCGCAGTTTTAGGCAAACAAGAGCGACGCCACGACAGTCAATGCGGCAAGTGGCGCTTGGCTGCAATCTGACCATGCGGGCCGGCCAGCGCGCCCGCAGGTTAGGTCACGGGCAGGTGGCGCCGACGACATACCGGAGTGCGCGCAATTTCTCCAGACCTAACAGTCTCGCGCCATTGTGTTGTTAGTTGTCCATATGACTCAGCATGCGGTGGTTGGCGGGCCGTGGAGAAGTTTCCACTCGAAGTTTGTAGTCGAAGAGAGATATCTGCCGCGCGCGACCCGAGCCCGGCTCTATACCGTGTCCGCGGTAATGGTGGCGGTCGGGCTGACCGCATTCATCTTCCTGCTTGTGGGGGTCGTAACGCACAGCGGATTCGAGTTGTTGGATGCACCGGTTGAAAAGTGGTTCGACGCACAACGAAACGCCGACGCGACGGGATTCATGATCATTGTCGCAATTGTGTTCGGACCAATTGCTATGCCGATCATCGTCGCTGTGGTCACCGTGGTTTGGATAATTGCCGCAAAGCACGCTTGGCGGCCGATCCTTCTCGCTGGAGGGATGGCAACTGGCGTGATCATCTCCCAAGTGATCGCGCCACTAGTGAAACACCCGCGGCCACCGATCGACCTCATGCTTTTCGGCCCCGATCAGTCCTACTCTTTTCCCTCGGGGCACGTACTCGGTGCGTCTGACTTTTTCTTTCTTATGGCGTTTCTCCTTGCCAGTAGGCGGCAGCGGAACGGGTTCACCATCGCGGCGTTTACCGTCGCCGCACTGGGAATTGGGCTCCAGGTCGTGAGTCGTCTCTATCTTGGTTATCACTGGATCAGTGACACCACATCCTCGGTCGCATTGTCGCTCGTCGTTGTTGGCGCAGTCATTGCGATCGACACCCGGAGGACCGTGCTCGTCCGGGGCGAACGAATTAAGGGCGGGCACTCCCAGTTGCAGGTAGACGGCACCTGACGAATCGGAGGCCCGCTCAGCCGCGCGGACGCTCAGCCGAGATCGGCAGCGTGATCAGGCCCGTGCTTGTAGAGCTCCCTGGCAGGGCGCTCGTAGTGGTCCGCGGGAGGTCGCGGGGGTAACGACAACTTCTTGACGGCTAACTTTTTATACGGAATCTGCGCAAGAAGGTGGCTGATCATCTTGAGCCGCGCGGACTTCTTGTTGTCGCTCTCAACCGTCCACCACGGAAACTCCGGTATGTCCGACGCTGCGAACATGGCGTCCTTCGCCCTCGAGTAATTCTCTCACTTGGTTATCGACAGCATGTCTATGTTCGAGAGCTTCCACCGTCGCATCGGATCCTTGAGCCGGGACGTGAAGCGTTTCCGTTGCTCGCCATCGGAGACGGAAAACCAGTACTTGACCGGGATGACGCCGTCTTCGACGAGCATCCGCTCCACGAAGGGCACTTGGCGAAGAAATCGCTCATACTCGTCGGCCGTGCAGTAGCCGAGGACGTGTTCCACTCCAGCACGGTTGTACCAGGACCGGCCCATCAGAACAATCTCGCCAGCGTCGGGAAGGTGTCGAAGAGAGCGATGAAAATACCACTGGCCCTTTTCACGTTCGCTGGGCACCTGCAGCGCGGCGACGTAGGCTGAGCGCGGATTCAGGTATTGCCTTATGCGTTTGATGGCACCTCCCTTGCCCGCAGCGTCGCGTCCCTCAAAAATAACAAGCACTCGTGCGCCGCTTGCCCTGACCCATGGCTACATCTCTCAGAGCTGCAGCTGCAGGCGTTCCCGCTCTTTCTCATAAGCTGCTTGAGTCAGACGCCCGCCCGCAGCGTCTTTGTGAGACTGTGACATCACACTTTTTGGGTCTCGGCATCGGTTGGCACCCTGACGGTCAACTCGCCGGGAATGATCCGGGCAGTGAAGCCTTTCGCGGTGCCGAATCCGTCGCCATCGAGTTCAATTCTTGCCGGGCTCGCGAGCTCCATCTTCAGTTCGGTCGCTTTGACGTATCGAAGCGCACTGACCTGCTTCGTCATGAGCGACCGGCCGGCTTTCGTACGGTTGAGCACGCCGTTTTCCCACAGCACCTTGATGAAGATCTGCACCCAGCCGACGAAGCCTTTGGGACGCATGATGACAACTTCGAATTCGCCATCGTCCACCGACGCGTCGGGTAGGAGGACAATCTTTGCGGGTAGAGACCCACAGTTACCCACGATGATCGTGTGGGCTCTAAGCGCCCGATTTGGACCGCTGTCGAGACTGTATTGACAACGCAACTCATCCTTGTCGCGAAGGGTGACGGACAGTGCTTTTGCATAGGCCAGCCAGCCAGCCCTTTTCTTGAGGTCGTCATCAGTGTTGGCGATCATTTTCGCGTCAAGACCAAGCCCTGCCATTACGAGAAACGCGTGGGTCGACGTCGTGTCATCCTCGCGCTCGATGTCGATGAGCCCTAGATCGACCGAGCGATCCTTTCCGGAAAATGCGGTGCGGATCGAAGATTCGGGGTCGTCGAGCGTCAGCTTGAGGTTTCGGGCCAGCAGATTGCCCGTGCCGGAGGGAAGAATCGCTACGGGAATCGAAGTGTGCTGCAGTCCCTCTGCGACCGCGCGGACAGTTCCGTCGCCGCCCGCCACAATAACCATCGACACGCCCGCTGCGATCGCCTTGCTCGCAGCCCCCTGGCCCGGATCGTCCTCAGACGTTGCGATCCAGACACTCTGCCGCCAGCCGGCCGCTTGCTCTTCTCGCCTGACCACCGCGCGAAGGGCATCCAACTCCACCTTGATGGGGTTGTAGATGACCGCGGCGGTTCTCGTCGCTTTGCCACCGCCCGTCACGGTGGCCCGCGAAACCGTGTTCGCGCCCTCAGAGTTTCGCATAGCGCGCGCGAACGAAGCTGTAGAGGCCGTACGCGATCAACCCAATGCCGACGCCGACAAGGATGACAACCCCGAAGGGAAGGCTCGCGAGGCTCCTCAGCCCCTGATCCAAGCCATTGGCTTGAGAAGCGTTGCCGTTGAGGGCAGCAAAAACGAAGAGCACTCCGACCGCGCCCAACGCGATTGACTTAGCCACGTACCCCATGATTCCAAGCGCGATCGTCGCTGTCCCTGCTGCCCCGCCGGGCACGACGAGATCCTTCTTGAAGCCGCGGCGAAGCCCTTTCACGAGAAGGTATACACCGAGGGCAAAAACGCCGACACCGATCAATCCGACGACTACGGAACCGCCAGGACCCGCCAGCAGGCCGGTGCTGGCACTGCTCGTGGTGCCCGCGCTACTGGTACTCCCTCCGCGCGCAAAGGTGTACGCGGTGAACGCCAGAACCAGGTAGACGATTCCTTTCGAAAAATTAGTCAGGAAATGACTCGCGCGTTTCTGACCGCCAGCTCCCGGACTAATGAAAGCATTGACGACCAACCACAGGCCCAATGCGACCAAACCGACAGTGGCAACCCATAATACGAAAACGCCGCCCGGAGTCGAAGCAACTTGCGCGAGAGCTCCGCTTTGGTCAGCCTCACTCCCGCCGCCCCCTGTCGCCACTCGGATCGCAATGTAGCCGATCAGAATGTGTATGAGACCACTCGCAGCGAAACCCATGCGGACGAGGAGGTGCACTAGCCGACCGTTTTTCACTCGTCGGGCAGGACCAGTTATCCGCGTGCTTACCACTTCGGCAGCGTATCCACTCACGTGTTGCCCGACACCCCGTTGACGAGGCGCTGGATCGTGGAGTAAGCGATCAACAGGCGTCAGGCCCGAACCCTGGTAGTAACGGATCGGGTGCGTTCGAGGCATTGCTCCCCCGTTGACCGCGAACCGAGAGGGGCATAGTCGTGGTCGGTAGCTCTAGCCCTAGGCTGCGTTGATTTGATCGCGCACCTGAAGGGCCAGAATGATCGTCACCCGCTCGCACCAAGACTGGCTATCGGCTCCCGAAGCGATGGATGAAGCCAACGGGTCGGTGGCGTGCTGCGAAGCCGCGCTCCCCACTCTGGGTCAAATCGGCACGCCCAACTCAAACTCACCGACGTCACCGACCGCATTCGGGTCGCGACCGAAACGCTCTATCAGGAGCTGATCGATGCGGAAGCGACCGCGTTCATCGGCGCCAGCCCGTTCGAGCGTTCCGAGGAACGCACTACTCACCGCAATGGCACCCGCCCTCGAGTGCTGACCACAACGGCCGGGGAATTGGATTTGAAGATCCCGAAGCGGCGGGCGGGCACGTTCTTCCCCGCACTCCTGGAACGCCGTCGTCGCATCGATCGGGCGTTGTTCGCGGGCGTGATGGAAGCATATTTGCACGGTGTCTCGACCCGGAAGTGATCTGCCCGGGGTACTTTGGTAGCTGGTCTCATCGAGAAGATCTGGCTTCGCGGTAACCCGCGGCATGGCGAGATGAGCGGGTCGCGTTCAACGAAATGACCACCGCCCCGCATCGGAAGCCACCTATACAAGCTGACCCGGGTCGGTTCGAATGATGGGAAAGCGTCCCCAGTCCACGTTCTGGCAGCGCCAGAGCGATCATCTTCAAACGCCTTCGGGTAACACCCCTGGGTACACCCGGGGTACGACCCCCCGCAAATTACTGGGCTAGTCGACGACCTTCACCTCTTTCCAGAAGGCCACGTAGTCGGAGAAGTCCTTGCCGACGCGCTCGAATGCCGTCGGGTACGGAGTGGGGTAACTCCAGGCGCGGTCCTGCAGCAACTGGTCACCGTCCTTCACCGAGAAGTACTGGCATTTTCCCTTCCACGGGCAGGTGTAGGGCGTGGCGCTCTTGACGAGAAACCCGTCCTTCACGGCGGCCGGTGGCCAGTAATAGTTTCCCTCGATCGTGATGAGGTCGTCTTTTGCGGCTTCCGCGATCACCGTGTCGCCCAGCATTGCTCTCATGGTCATCCCTTGTTCGTTGTGGACCGTATGTACTGCAACCGGGGGTGGGGCCGGCGCATTCCGTGTTGCGGAGTTCCCATGCCGGCCATGGCGCATCCGGCCAACGACGCCGCCTGGTGCTATCCTGAGGCCACTGCGCAAACCACGACGGTTTGCCTGCGTCGTAGAACGCTTCCTCTTCTCGCCGCCTGGTTCCCTGGGATCAGCCCGGCTCGTAGATACTTTCACGGCGAACGGATGTGGCCATCGCCACCTTCGCCATTCACCGCTCTACCGCCTATCGCGGAGCGCGGTATCGCACAGAAATTCACTCATGACCGAAAACACCTTCAGCGCGCTCGGCGTGCCTGCTCCTCTCGTAGCGGCGCTCAGCGCCAGCGGAATCGACGACCCTTTTCCGATTCAAGTCGACACCCTTCCCGACACCCTCGCGGGGCGGGATGTGCTCGGCCGCGGTAAAACCGGTTCGGGCAAGACCCTCGCGTTCGCCCTTCCGATGGTGGCTCGCCTCGGCGGCACCCTCGCCGGTGGCAAGCGTCGCCCCGGTCGGCCCCTCGGCCTCATCCTCGCCCCGACGCGCGAACTCGCCACCCAGATCAGCGTCGCGATGAAGCCCCTCGCGAGTACCTACGGCCTCACGATCACCACGATCTTCGGCGGCGTCGGCCAAAACCCGCAGGTGGCAGCACTCAAGGCGGGCGTCGATATCGTCGTCGCGTGCCCCGGCCGCCTCGAAGATCTCATGAAACAGGGTTTCGTACACCTGGATGCGGTCGAGATCACGGTTCTCGACGAGGCCGACCACATGGCCGACCTCGGCTTTCTGCCCGTCGTCACCCGCATCATGGACAAGACCCCACAGACCGGCCAGCGGCTGCTCTTCAGCGCCACGCTAGACAACGGCGTCGACAAACTCGTGCGTCGCTACCTGCATAACGAAGTAATGCACTCGGTCGACGAGGTCAACTCCCACGTCTCAGCCATGACCCACCACGTGTTCGAGGTCGCCTCGGTGGAGGAGAAGTCCGAACTGGTGCGGGTGCTCGCCTCGGGCACCGGCCGTCGCATCCTGTTCATGCGCACCAAGCACCACGCCAAGAAGTTGGCCAAACAGTTGACGGATGCCGGTATTCCTTCCGTCGACCTGCACGGCAACCTCTCGCAGGTGGCCCGCGACCGCAACCTCGCGGCCTTCGCTGCCGGTACCTCGCGCGTTCTGGTGGCGACGGATGTCGCAGCTCGCGGCGTTCACGTGGACGACGTCGAGCTCGTGGTGCACGTCGACCCGCCAGCGGAGCACAAGGCATACCTGCACCGCAGCGGTCGAACCGCGCGCGCGGGTTCCGAGGGTGACGTCGTCACCGTCGTGCTGCCTGACCAGCGCAAAGACACCGCCCTGCTGCTGCGGAAGGCGGCGATCACAGTGGCGCCGCAGAGCGTCACCGCGACATCCGCGCCCGTCACCGCCCTCGTCGGGGATGTCGCCGCGTACGTAAAACCATCGCCGCGGGCCGTCGTCGAGCAGACGGCCGGTCGATCGACGGGCGCGAATGCCCAGCGCAAGCGCTCGGATGCCGCGGGCGGCCAGCCACGCCGCGACCGCTCGGGCCGGCCGGCCCAGGGCAGTGGCCGCGGGTCGGGCACCGCGGCGGGTACGGGCCGCACATCGACATCCGGTGTCCGATCCGCCGAGCCGCGCCAAGCCCAGTCGGCTAGTGCACAGCCGACACGCGCCGAGCAAGCCCCGGCCCGGCCGAGGGGTGGCAACGGTCGTGCTCAAGCATCCGGCGGACCCATCCGCGTCGGGCAGGTCGTTCGTCCCAACACGGGAGGCGGGCAACGCCGAGGAAGGTGAGCATCATGTTCACGAGCACGTACTACACGGGCGACCCTGCGCTCAAGACCCTCTGGTTCAGGATCGACTCGATCGGAACTCTCCTCGAGATCTCGTCCGGTGACCCAGGTCTCGCGCGGACCGGTTTCGATCCGAACGCCACATCACAAATCGCTTTCGCGGCCTTGTCGAACTTTCCCTG
>Ga0209511_1000133_pt1 | contig 89834 bp, 78 predicted proteins | sample SSSSmetaG_FD_184141 | JGI IMG/M metagenome (GOLD analysis project Ga0209511, IMG submission 184141) | Glacier valley bacterial and archeal communities from Borup Fiord, Nunavut, Canada, to study Microbial Dark Matter (Phase II) - ​SSSS... | ecosystem: Environmental > Aquatic > Freshwater > Ice >... | reverse complement strand
TGAGCTGCTCTGGACATGATAATTTACTCCTTTGTGAAAAAGTTTTATTTATTTTATCATATCAAAGAGATTTCTGCCTTAACTTTCTAATATAATTAGTGCGAAAAATATTTACCTTTCAGAGCTGATTAAAAGAACTACTTTCACTATTCAAAGTAAAAGCAGTCCCTTTTTATTAACGTATCCCTATTTCTTTATCACTCTCGGTTAAGAAATTTGTTTTCTTGATATAGTCGGTTACTTCTTTCAAAAATACTTCTTTAAGTTCTCAAACACTACCTCATACCCATTTGGCCACATATGTAGTCCTTCAATAGAATACTCTTTTTTTAGATTGCCATGATCATCTTTAAGGCCATCATTCACATTGATAAAATCATATTGATACAAATATGCCAGTTTTTCTATCTCTACATTAGCAGACATAATTGCTTCATTGGTTCTTGTTTTATACATACCACTTCTGGCCTCTTCTGTAAGACCAAAATCATCCACTGGATTCACAGGATAATATGCCATAACTATAACTTTGCAATCTGGTTCTCTTGTCTTAATCTGTTTCAAAACTTTACTATAGTTATCAAGTGACTTATTTGGGTCATACTCACTCGAACCAATATCATTGGTTCCAATATTAATAAATATTCTGGAAGGATTTAATTCAAAAATGCATTCTTCCATTGTATCTAATAATTCCGGAATGGTATAGCCGCTGATACCTCTATTATAGATGCACGCTTTAATTCCTTGCCCTAGCATAAATTCATTCAGAGGGAACTGCTCCATCAAGGACGATCCAACCATAACCGTCTCACCTTTTTTAACAAATTCATTTGCTTTATGATATTTTTTTCTTTTTTCTAATTTCCATTTTAAATTATTTTCTAAATCATATTTTTCTATTATCTCTTTCTTCATATGAATAATATCTCCTTCTGAGTTTTAAAATGAAAATCTAACTGTGGAACAATTTAACTACTCTACTCTTATTCCTTAACTCCACCTTGTGTTAGGCCGTTCCCATTCTTTTAAAGAAATATAAAAATACAAATTCAATTGCAACACCATTCATTAAATAAGGAAAAAACAATACTCCTTTAAAAACATTTCTACCTTTAAATCTAAAACTTAATAAGGTAGCAATTTTCTTTCCCTATTTCATAAGCTGACATTACTGTGATTTGTTCTTCTAAATCACTTATGCTTAGTTTCTTTGTTAATGTATCTTTACTAATCATTATGCTGACCGGTCTGTTCGCATGGATATCAAACCAGTTATCGCTAAATACACAGTCACATTCTTTAAGCTCGACGCATACATCCTTTGCATAAGTATCAGCACTAAAAACAAGCACAAACATTGATTCTTCTTCTACTATTTTCACCTGAATATTCGGGTTTAAAAACTCAAAATGCTTTAATGGAACAAACTGATTTGTAGCTCTATTTGAAATCCCATCCTTAGTCTCCAAGTAATATTCCAAATAACAAGTACGTTTTTGAATTATTGTTCCCAAGCCATCACTTAACTCAAGCATCAACACATTATTCGCGCTCATACGTGGTACGCTTATCTCTGCCTTACCTTCTTTAAGTAAGTTCGCTTTATTATCTCTCAATGCCCATTTTACAGTTCCTGCTACCTCTGAAAAGGTCTCGTTGCTGAGATTAAATTGAAACTTTCCATTTTCAATTTCCCATACCGAAAGTAATACTGGAGTATAAAATCTTTTACAGAAGTAGTGAAGTGCTTTCCACCTACCCTCATAATCAATGCTCGACCAAGATATAACTGGATTGCTGTCATTGAGTTGCCAGTAGACCGAGCCCATACATCTACCCCTATTTCGTCTCATATGCTCTACATTCGTACGAATAGCCTCTGCCTGCAGCAACTGTGTTGCATAGATCAGCTGTTTGAATCCGACCGGATTACGTAAATATTCTCCCAGATAAAATATCAACTTCATATTGCCGTTGTCACATTTTTGATGATTTTCCATAGCAGGTGAATATAAATTATAATCCTCTGGTAAAAGAACTGTGTCTAGCGTCTTAATACTTGGTAATGACTCAAATCCATATTCTGAGCAAAATCTAAAATAATGCGTTAATGCATCCTTCATCGGTTTCATATTATGCCATACATCCCAATAATGAACATCCCCATGATCAAAGTCATTTGCTGGTATCTCCTCACTTCCACTATAGGGAGAACTCCTCCAGTAAGGCGTAGTTCCATCATATTCTTCCACCAGATTTCGAAGAAGTTTTTCAAACATTTCAACATAATCTTCTATTAAATCTTTCTCTTGAGGAAGTCCCCAGCATTCCCATGCTGTATCCATCTCATTGTTACCACACCATAATCCTAGAGAGGCATGGTTACGAATACGTTTAATATTCTGGGTTGCCTCTATTGTAATATTATCTTTGAATTTATCTGTTAAGCGGTATACGGCACAGGCATACATGAAATCCTGCCATACGATCAGACCAAGTTCGTCACATATATCGTAAAACCAATCCTCTGGATAATACCCACCGCCCCATACGCGAATACAGTTATAGTTTGCCTTACTACACTGTTCCAAGAGCTGACGCGTTTTCTTTTCTGTTAGTCGCGGAATAATATGATCCTCTGGAATATAATCCGAACCCATAGTGAATATCTTTTCGCCATTTATCTTGAAGCAAAATTCTTGGCCCCATTCATCATCTTCTCTACTGAGTTCTATTGATCGAATTCCAATCTTCTTTTGTAGCTGATCTAGTTCTTTTTCGTTTTCACCCAAAAGTGTAATTGCCACATCATATAGATTTGCTTTACCAAACCCATTTGGCCACCATAATTGCGGTTCCTCTACTATAATTTCAAATGTAACATCCTCAGTTACTGTTTTCTTCAGGGCATAGGTTCTGCCATTCGGTGCTGTTAAATTTATCATCGCGCTGGTTGCTACATTTAAGTCACCTTCAAGCTCAAGTTTAAAATTAACCTTTGCAGTATTCTCCACTTGCTTTTGTGTAAAGTGGAAATCAGTGATTCTAGGTGCTTTTGCATCATATAAATATACATTACGATAAATACCCATATCAGGTAGCTGTGGTCCCCAATCCCAACCAAACATATAATGTGCTTTTCTGATGTATTGATAGCCTGGTATGGTTCCCTTTACCCCCCATAGAGGCCTCTCTGCATTCTTTTCTTGAATAAAAGCGATTGGGGAATTGATTTCTACTCGAAGTTCATTGTCGCCTTCTTGCAATTTATCACTCACATCATATTCCCATCTGCGATGCATATTAAAGGCTTCACCTAACTTCTGGCCGTTTAAATAAACTTTTGCTATGGTGTCGATGGCCTCGAAGCAGAGCATCATTTGCTTTTCTTGTTGTATTTCACTTGAATAAATAAAATGCGTTGTAAAGGAACAATCCTTTTCAGACAACTTGCAAGCCTCTTGCTCGTTTTCGCGGTAGAATGGATTCTCCATTCCATTGTTATCTAAGATTACTGAATACAAACTACATGGTACATCTGTTCCCGGCCACTTTTTATTATCATATTCCAGTATCCAGTTCGTATTTAATAATTGTTTGATCACTCTTTTCCCTCCTTCCTGCGCATGTTCTCTGCGCATAATAATTGTGCGCCGATGATTTCGCAGGCACAGCCGCTTCGCGGCATCCGTTTGCTTATTTCATAAATTCGAGATTCTTACGGATCATTTCACACCTTTGTTTTACACAATCCACAGAACGTAGTGGATCCTCTGGCGTCTGGAAAGTATAATCTAATAATTTATCAATTGTAGTTGCCGCCACATGAAGCCTTGTATCTGAGGATGCATAGTAAATAAACACCTCTCCATCTTCCCTCGCGATTGCACCATTGGTAAAGACTACGTTAGATACGTCACCAATTCGTTCATCACCTTGGGGAGCAATAAAAAATCCCGAGGGCTCTGCGATTACTTTGGTCGGATCTTTTAAATCAGTTGCAAATACATAGATAACATAGCGCAATCCTGCTGCTGTATTGCGTACACCATGTGCAATATGTAGCCAGCCTTTGTCTGTTTTAATTGGTACAGCACCACCACCATTTTTAGCTTCTGTAATCGTGTGGTACTTTCTCTTACTAGTAATCTGCTCTTCATCAATCACAGCATGAGTGATATCCTCACATAAACCAAATCCTACTCCACCGCCAGAACCAGTATCGATAAAATCATCCATTGGCCTTGTATAGAAGGCATATTTTCCATCAATAAATTCTGGATGAAGAATTACATTTCTCTGTTGTGGAGATCTCAAGGTCTTAAGATTGTCTAAGCGCTCCCAAGTCTTTAAATCTTTTGTTCTTACGATACCTGCTTCTGCTTTTGCAGCTGACAAATCCTTCACGTTATTGTCCTTGCTTTCGGAGCAAAATACACCGTAGATATAACCATCCTCATGCTTTGTTAATCTCATATCGTAGACATTCGTTTCCTCATGACAGGTATCAGGAAGTTCTATCGGATAATCCCAGAACTTAAAACCGTCGATAGGACTATTACTCTCTGCTACGCCAAAGAAAGATTTTCTGTCGTTTCCTTCAATTCGAGCCACTAAATAATACTTTCCGTTTAATTCAATAGCGCCAGAATTAAATACAGCATTTACACCAAGCCGTTCCATAAAATAAGGGTTGGTCTCCTCATTCAAGTCATATTTCCAATAGAGTGGAATATGATTATTTGTTAATATTGGATACTCATATCTATTATAAATACCATTATACTCTTCACTCACTCTATTTTTTCTGTTTACTAATTCATTATATTTTTCTAATTGAATTTGATAGTTTTTATGCATCACAATCTCCCTTTCTAGAAACCCGAAATATTTTTCTTTATCACTTCGATACACATTCTTCCATTGTGATATGGACACTTCCACGGACCAGCGATCTCTTTTCCTACTTCCGGACTTCCATCTTTATCTACATGATAATACCATTCAGAGCCTTCTCTCTTATCAATCAGATGCTCTTTTATAAAATTCCAAATATTCTTTGCTGCCAATAAATATTCTTTTTTACTATTGTCAGCCTCATAAGCATTTAAGAACCCTACCACTGCCTCAGCTTGTACCCACCAAACTCTTGTTGCGTCGATAATTCCACAGAAGCATTCGTTACTTAAAGAGTGGCCATTATAAGCCTCAGCATAAATATTCTTTGTAATTTTCTCAATAACTGCTTTCATCTTAATTGTGTATTCTTTATCTCCTAATACCTCACAGCCTCTAGCAATCAACCAAGTTGCTTCGATATCATGCCCATAAGAATGTAGGTCTGAAATAGTATTTAATTTCTCATCGAAAAATACTTCCAGAATTTTTCTGTCCGGATTATATACTTTGTCCGCAAAGGAATCCATTATGAATTTTAGCGCTACTGCTGCTTTTTTTTCCTTTGTAGCACGATAATATTCGGTATATGCTTCAAGTACATGTAATAAGGTGTTCATTGTTTTGCTTGCAAGAAGTCCGTTCTCCGATAGCTTATGATTGTCAACCGGTTGAAGTTTCTCATCAAATGCTTCTAAATAACCAAACTCGTCCTTGCAGGTATTTTCAACTAATTCAAACAAACCGGAAGCAATCACAAGTGCTTCCTTATCCTGTTTCACTCGATAATAGGAGCTTAAGGCATAGATTGCAAATGCTTGATTATAAGTATGCTTTGTTCTATCCTCTGGCTTACCGTCATAGGTTAGCGACCAATAAACACCACCATATTTTTTATCCAAACAATGATCCTTTAAAAAAGCAAAGGCATGATCTGCACATGCCAAACATTCTTTATCCTTTGTTACCTCATAAGCATTTGTAAAAAACCATAAAATGCGACTATTAAGAATTACTCCCTTTACTGCATCTTTTTCAGTCTTTAAATCATAATCCATATACCCGTAAAAGCCACCAAACTTATTATCCTTCATTCTCTTCCAAAATGGGATAATATGATTAACTAACTCATTTGTTATTTCATCTCTAATCAATTTGTCATTCCTGCCTTTCTCTTCGGGGCTGTTGCAAAGCTCTTCGTCTATGCTGCCTTCTTTTTGTCTAAGGAATAATTTCTTATGTATAGTAAAATATCGGTTGAAACTGCTACTATATTGAAAATGTAAAAGAAAAATACATAAGTGATATTTGCTGCACATAACTTTCCAGTAATACCAAAAATATAACCAACCCAAATGAGAAGCATAAAGAAAATGCTCTTTCCCTTTGCTGTCCGTGCCCTATATGATTTCATTACAGAAATCGGCCATGAAATACCAAAACATAGTACCATGAATGCCTCAAATAACTCTGTCACTTTTATTTCCTCCTTAATTCAAAGTAGCCTTTCGGCTTTTTGAGTTATTTTAAGTCCAATTTCTACCCCTTTCTTTATAACACCTCCAACAATTTTATATTAATCATTTTTTATAGTACCATACACCAATTCGTTTTTTAATAACATGTCTTTGGATTTGTATTCTTTTTTTTGGATTGTCCAACCTATACACTTCTTAATAATCATATGTAATCAACACTACTTTATTACAGTGGAATATATAAAATACAAAAAACACCTGATACCAGGGACTTTGTCCTGGTCAGGTATATTTTTGAATTTATATACTTTTAAATTTGATAATTTTACTACTTTGGATGTATTGCCAATATCCTTCTCTGCTTATTGCTCCAATCCAAATAACTGATCTAGTCGATTCTTTTTATCTAGTGCATTATTATAGCCAATAAACTGATACTCTTTTATGAAAGAAAAATATTCTGAAGGTTCCTCAATCTGATATCCCTGGTTTTCCTCATCGATATAGAATAAGCCATTGATTACAGGTAATTTCTCATATAATTCCATCAGATACTTGTTATACTCTGTACCTCGAACACCAGCGATTTTCAGTAAATAGGAAGACAAATAATTAGCACTCATTTTTTCAATGTCAGCCTCAGGAATATCATAATTTGCCCATATGATAAAAGGTACCATGTATTTTTTTTGGTAAACATCAAAATTGTCATCTCCGGCAGCGCTCATCATTGCATCATGAAAATCTGAATAAATGACTGGTTGATGATCTCCAAAAATAAGTATTATGGTAGGTTCTTCCTGTTTAGAAAAATAATCGGTTAATATTTGAAATGCCTTATCAGATTGTCGAACAAGACTTAAGTATTGCTCGACTTTTGGATAACCTGGCATTCCCGTAAGTTGTACGCAATCCTCTTCCTCTACCACCTTATCTTCGGTATAGCCTCCATGATTCTGCATCGTAACATTAAATATAAAAAGGGGATTATTATCGCCTTTCGTTTCATATTGTTCAATAATTTTTTTGTAACTCTCACGATCACTAATATACGATCTTATTAACTCAGGGTTTTCAAAATCGTCCATGGAAAGGAATTCATCAAATCCGAAAAGTGGGTATACAATGTCCCTCTTATATCCGCTTTTCTCATATGGATGGATTGCGATGTTATAATACCCTTGGGTTTTTAAAGTGGAAACTAGGGAATCTGTCTTTTGCGTAATAAACTGCTGATAAGGGACACAATTCTTTGGCATGACAGCCATACTGTTACCGGTTAAAAACTCATATTCTGTATCACTAGTTGCACCTCCGAAGACGGAGACATAAAGATTTCCTTTGATTGTGTTTTCACTTAAGGTTTTTGTGTATGGTAAATACTCCATGTTAGTTTCGTAGTCTCCTAACATACTCAAATCGGAAAATGCTTCATTCATGATAGCAATAATATTTGGAGGCGAAGCTACATCGACTGCGTCTTCTTCCACATTATCAAATGCTGATTCTACCTGATTTACCGAATATCCTTCTGGACACTCCGTTAACAAGGCATCCACATTTGCTATGAAGCCGAAAACAGTTCCATAAGAACAATATGTATATTTAGGAGCGAAGAAATCTAATACCTTTATCTTTGATTTTATTAAATTAGTTCCAAAGAATAGAGTAAATACTTCCATTGCAAATAGCAGATAAATACATAACCCTACAAAGCGGTTTCTACTGGATAATTTTACGCTAGTCTTTTTCTTTTCCAATTTATTTGCCACTACAAATAACAACAGCATAATCAATGTGGCAATTACGAAGTCTTTGGTAAAGCTTAATTCATAATTGGAAGCCACACTCATACCGGTTTTCCAAGCGAGTAAATCGCTAGGAAGAATGGGATTACCCCTAAAAGTAAATACTAAATAATTAACCATAGCTGCAATATAAATAAGGTAGTTTGAAAGAATGATGGTAATTTTACTATTTCTTATAATTGCGTATATTAAAAAATAAATAATATAATACCATATTACATTAAATAAACTATAACTTTTAAACATTTCCATATTGAAATTGCTAACCATAATTTCAACCATCCCGAAGGATACCATGGGCGATAGCACTAATAGTAATCCTTTCATCCACCAAAGATGATTTTTAAAAAAGGCTCTTACTGCTGCAATCTCTATCATATAGATTAACGATATAATGATCCACAAAGGTATGATGAATACAATGGAATCATTTCTGATTTCTTGAAAAGAATACTGTTTGGAGTAAGTATAAACGATAAACAGAAAATACATCAAAAGAATATAAATGATAATACTTTTTTTGTTTTTCCAATTTACCTTAATATCTATTATTTTTTTATCCACTGTTTTTTTATCCATAATTTCCGAAAGATATCAAGATGATATTCTTATATTCGGTTCCCCCTTTTATTTAAAAACTAAATGACTTAATATGTTCAAATGATTATTTTATTATAACATTATAATAAATCCAGTCAAGATTTCTTTGCGTAGGATAGTTTTCAATACACTATTTCAGTTCCCTACAAATGGGCAGATGGAAGTTATTAGAAATAACTGATGGAGCTATACAGAAAACAATCTTATAGTTAAAGTATACTCATGAAACATCTCAAAAAGGGAGCAGATTTCTCTTCTCCCTTTTCATTTAAATAGTCTACAACGAATACTTGGTAAATCTTTTATATACCTTTATTACAACCGAGCATTCCCTTTGCATTGTTTCTATTGCCTCCATTACCTTGTCCATTACCTTGTCCACAGCCTCTTCCAGAACTATTTGACTTTCCATTCTGTCCTCCGTCACCTGTACAAGTTCCGTCAATTGTGTTTTGAAAAGCTTTTAGATGATTTACTGAAGCATTCATTAGTCTTTCAAACACCAACTTAACATCCTCTGGTAATTTCTCTTTTAAGAAACTTTCATACATAGCAATATTCTTTTCTTCCGCTTCTACACCTATTTCATTCGCTGCTTCTAGGCTCGCTGGTACAGCCACCATGCTTTTCCAGTCTTTTTTTGGAACTGCTACACCATATTCATCAAAAAGTGGTAAAAGTAAACTGATGTGTTTTGCTTCCGCTTTAACAATGTTTACATATGGTCTCTGTTCTCCATACTCTTCCATAATTACATTGTATTCGGTCTGCGCAAGGTACTCGTCCTCAATTGCATATACCAACATTTCTTCTACTGAATATTTTGTATCTACAAGTGCTGCTGCCGAACCAGACGGTGAACCCGCTGCATATACGACACTTCCGGTTGTGATTCCCGCTACCATTAAGCTTGCTGCTATGAAACCAATTGCTTTTTTATTCATCTGTTTTTTCATTGTGAACATCTCCTTTTCTTAATTCATGATATCGCAGATAATTATTTCATCTGCTTTTCTTTGATACATCTTCATTATAAGAAAAAGTTATGATAGAAGTATGATAGAAGTCAAAAAGAAGTATGAGAATTATCTTTCTTAAGCTCAAACCAAAATGTTGTCCCTTGACCTACTTTACTTTCAACGCCGAAAGAAACCCGATGCATATCTAAGATACTTTTGACAATAGCAAGCCCCAATCCGGTTCCGGTTGTCTTATTCCCATCTAACCTTTTCCCTTTATAGTAGCGTTCAAAAATATGTTTTAGATCCTCTTCTTCGATTCCTTCACCAGTATCCTTCACCTCAATTTTTACCCGATCCTTGCTCTGGGTTACCCTAATCTCAACTATATCATCTTCCTTTGTATGGTGAAATGCATTATTGATTAGATTATAAAATACTTGTTCAACCCGTCTCTTATCTCCCAAAAGGTTATTTGTAAGTTCTGTTACTCCGCTAATCTTAAAAGTTCTGGTCTCTTCCTGTAGTTCATACCGCTCTCTAATGCCAACAAGCATATTTTTTAGAGAAAAGGATTCTATTTCAAGGGTACCCACACCTGCTTGAAGCTGAGAAAGGCTAAGAATGTCTTCTACAATATTGCTAAGTCGTTCTGATTCCTCAATAATGACGCCCAATTGTTTCTCCCTTTTTTCTGGAAATGCACCTGTTACATCCCGTAAGGTTTCGGCATATCCTCGAATCAAAGTGAGCGGAGTACGCAGTTCATGAGAAACGTTTGCAATCAACTCCTTTTGAAGAATTTCATTTCTCGTTAACTCTTCACCCATATGATTCATTCTTTGGGCTAAATGTCCAATTTCATCACTACTGACACTGTGAATCCGAGTATCAAATTTTCCTAGGGAGTAATTTTCTGCCAGTTTGCTAATATCTAAAATTGGTTTGGTAAAAACCTTTGAAAGTCTGAAAGAAATCATGACCGAAACAAGCAGTAAAATTGCAGTAATAAGAATTAACTGCTTTTTTAAAATAGCAGCAGTATCTTCAACTGAAGCCATTGGTACCGTAATTATCATAGCTCCTTGAACCATATCTTCCAGATAGATTGGTGCTGCAATTATCATGAACTTATTGCCAAACTTTGGATGATCTACTTCTTTTTTTGTTTCTATTCCTTGAAGTGCATTGCTCACCACTTCAGATACTGTCTCTTTTAACATTCCTGGCATAGCCATATTATTACTGGAAGCTGACTGGTAGAGTATATTTCCTGAAACATCGGATATTTGTACTGACAACTGTTTCGAATATATGAAATTGTCTAATACTTCTATGACGTCAGAAGAATCACCCACCTGGTATACCCCGTCCAGCTTTTCAATTTCGGTTATAACACCCTTGGCATTTTTCATAATGGCTCTTATCTCTAAGCTAGAATAGAACTTTTCTAAGAATACAATCTGGAACAGCCATAACAACATGATTACAACCCCTACCAATATCATCATTCCAAGCCATAGCTTTGTCCTTATACTCTTCATTCCTTCTCCTCCGCTTCAAATTTATAACCGATTCCCCAAACGGTAACAATCCATTTTCGGTATTGCCTTAAGTTTTCTCTTAACATCTTTATATGAGTATCCACTGTTCTAACATCTCCCAAAAACTCATATCCCCACACACGATTTAATAGTTGTTCTCTCGAAAATACCTTGTCCTGATTATTAACAAAAAAGTTCAGTAGATCATATTCTTTCGGAGTTAAACTTAATAATTCTTTTCCTAAGAAGACATTTCTTGCATCAAAATCAATTTTTAGTTCTGCTAGTTGCATCCGATTTAGCTTCATAGGTTCTTCTACAACAGTATAACTTCGAGCCAAAATAGCTTTCATTCTTGCGAGCAGTTCTTTGGGACTGAATGGTTTCACAATATAATCATCCACGCCTAGCTCAAAGCCGAAAAGTTTGTCATACTCTTCTCCTCTTGCTGTCAGCATGATAATGGGTACATGAGAAGTTGTTCTAATCTCTCTGCATACCTTCCATCCATCCATTTTAGGAAGCATAACATCCAAGATTACCAATGCAATATCGTGATTCTTAAATTTATTTATACCATCTACCCCATCGATAGCTTCTATCACTTCAAAATCCTCTAGTACCAGATATTCTTTTATAATATCCCGAATTCCCTGTTCATCATCAACAACCAAAATAAGCTTCTTTTCCATCCTTTTCCTCTTTCCCGAATTCTCAAGCCCGCAATACTGCGTTGATTAGTAGTATAAAAATAGTAGTATCATAAGATTATTTTCTCTAATTATACTACAATCCTATTGTAAATGAAAATACACTAACTCAGATTATATACTTAATGTGATTTTGTTACAGATAATTTTGCTTAATTATTATATAATGTATTAAGGAACTTAAAGTATCCATAATAATTCTAATTGGTTACGCAAAGAAAAGGAGATTTCAATGAAACCTAAAGCATTCTACATTCTATTACTTGTTGTAATTACCCTTTTAGCCGGATGTTCATCAAAAAACGATTCTTCTGTTTCCGGTTATCATACAATTACTGCAAAAGAAGCAAAAGAAATGATGGATCAGAATACTGACATTATTATTTTGGATGTCAGAACGGAAGAAGAATTTAACACTGGGTATATAGAAGGAGCATTGCTTATTCCTGATAATGAGATAACGGAAAAAGCTGAAGATACATTGACAGACAAATCTGCTACTATCTTAGTATATTGTCGTAGTGGTCGAAGAAGTGCCCTTGCAGCGAAAGAGCTCAGTGAACTAGGTTACACCAATATATATGATTTTGGCGGAATCAATGATTGGGATTATGATATTGTTGCCAAATAGGCTATAAAGAAAGGAAGGTCCTTTGAATTATCTAATCGCATTTTTAGAAGGAATTATCACCTTTATTTCACCCTGTCTGCTTCCTATGCTACCAATCTACATTTCGTTTTTTGCCGGACAGAATAGTGAAAGTAAGAAAAAATCAGCTGTTATCAATTCCATGGGTTTTGTCTTAGGCTTCACCCTAATGTTTGTACTACTTGGAGCATTTGCCGGAGCAATCGGTGGTTTTTTAAAGGAATACAATACAATTGTAAATATCGTGTCTGGAATTATTGTGATACTATTCGGGCTTAATTTTATGGAAGTAATTCGAATTCCATTTTTGAGTACAAATCGACAAATAAAAATGAAGGCAGTAGAAACCGGATTTTTCACTTCCGCTTTATTTGGCATTATTTTTTCTGTTGGCTGGACTCCTTGTGTAGGTGCGTTTTTAGGCTCAGCTTTGATGCTTGCAGCATCAAGTAACGAAAGTTTGAAAGGCATCTTCATGCTTCTTAGTTTTTCACTAGGGTTGGGAATTCCTTTTATTATAAGCGCAGTTTTACTTGATCGATTAAAATCAACATTTCAATTTATTAAAAAGCATTACAAAGTAATCAATTTAATATCAGGCAGTCTGCTTGTAATCGTTGGTCTGCTTATGGCTACCGGACTTATGAGATATTATCTATCTCTACTCACATTTTAGGAGGTACCGCGTGAACACAAAAACAAAAACATTGATTGGTATAGTTCTGTTTGTGGTATTTCTAGTTGCTGCCTATACTGCATATACCTCTTTATCAGATCATTATAAGCCAAATAACCAAATTAGGCTTCCAGAAATCACCTCTACACCTGAAAATTCCTTGAAGCCTCAGACAACCTCCATACCCGAAATCTCCACTACTCCTGAAGTTACTGTGTATGAAGCTCCTGACTTTACTGTATTTGATTCTGCAGGAAATGAAATTCACTTGTCTGATTTTGCTGGAAAATCGGTTGTACTTAACTTTTGGGCTTCTTGGTGCCCACCCTGTAAAAGTGAAATGCCTCATTTTAATGAGGTTTATACAAGTCTTCAGGATGATGACATAGTTTTTATGATGGTAGACTTAACCGATGGAGCACGTGAAACTCAGAAGGATGGGCAAACGTATGTTGATGACCAGGGTTATGATTTTCCTGTATACTTTGACACGAAACAAGAAGCAGCTTATGCCTATGGAATTTCATCGATACCAACAACCATCTTTATTGATTCTGATGGTAACATTGCTACAGGTTACCAAGGTGAAATTGATGAAGAGACTTTAATTGCTGGGATTGAATTAATAAAAGATCAGAAATGATAAAAGATTAGAAATGATAAAAGATTAGAATTGATAAAAGATTAGAATTGATAAAAGATTAGAATTGATTTAAATAATATAACTCTAATATCAACAATTGGGGCGGATTCCTTCGAATTCCGCCCCAAAAATCATCAAAGCTTTACGAAGTTTTGATAAATCTTTTTACTGTTATTTACAAGAACACGCAGAACTATGATTTGTTTTTTCTTTTGCAAAAACCTCTAAAACTTCCTTTAATTCTTTAATTTTTTCTTTATTTAATGAATAATGCATCCATTTTCCATCTTTTCGTGCGTTCACCATATTACTTTCACATAGAGTTTTCATATGATATGATAATGTAGATTGTGTAATTTTAAGGTTGTCCAGTATTTTGCACGCACAAAGTTCCCCATCTACAAGATAATCTACGATTAATAAACGGTTAGAATCAGAAAGTGCCTTAAACATCAATGCATATTCAGTATGTTTTTCGTTCATAGAATTCACCTCTTATCAATTGATATCTATCTATTATAATAATTTTTCTCGGGGTAACTGTCAATATAAATCTCTTGCATTGGAAAATATATCAATATTGTGTTAGTATATAATTGTTAATTTGTAACAATAATAGCATTAACATTAATTTATGTCACTATGGGCAAGTGCAAATGAAAGGAAAGTGAATTATTATGTCAAAAATCATTGTCGGCTTCAAATTACATGAAAGAATTAAATCTGCAAGCCAAGTACAGGAATTATTGTCAAAGTATGGTTGTGAGATTAGAACACGCCTCGGTCTTCATGTTACATCTTCGGAATCCTGTAGTCCCCAAGGACTCATAATTTTGGAATTTGTTGATAATGCAGAAAGTGCGGTAGCTAATTTTGAAAAAGAATTATTAGAAATAGCTGATGTAGATATCCAAAAAATGATTTTTTAATTTAGAGCTTCAGAAGAGAGCAGAATTTAATTTCTCTGCTCTCTTCAAAAAGCTGACTCCTGTACAATACAGAAATCAGCTTTTAGCTACTTCGCTTAGGAATGAAGTTCGCACCCTAGCATCTTATGACTCCTTATTTATATAGCCTTACGTATCTCATACTGAGTATTAATCAATAACCACAGTTGAGAAAAGAAACGCATAACGTTTAAAATACTAATTCCACGGAACCCATAACCTGGCACTAACAATAACTTTGCGTCAATACTTCTTGCATCTTCAAACCAAACAATATGATGTATATTATTAACTACATAATTATAAAATGGTGCTTGAAAAGTTTCATCATATTCAATAACAGCTCCCTCTTGAATCGCTAAATCTATGGCAGATACATTGCTCAGAGAATGTGGTATCGCAGCTTTATTCCCGAATTCAAGCGACCAGTCATAACCATAAGTTGGTATTCCTATATAAGTTTTAGCCGGTGGTATCTTGGTTACTGAATAATCAAATACATCTTTCATTAAATTGATAGGTGCTACTGACATAAAAGGCCCCAAGGTATATCCCCATTCATATGTCATAAGTAAAACAGCGGTCGTTGCTTGACCAAGACTTGCATAATCATGTCCTTCATATATCACGCCCGGTTGATTTGTAGTATTTGGCCCTAATGCTACGCAAACCTCAAACCCTTCTTCCGCTATACGCTTTGATAAATCTATCATAAAATCCACATAAGCTTGACTATCTTCTAAAAGGATAAATCCAAAATTAACATACAAACCGAAATAATCTTTTGCTTTCATATTAGCTATAATGTTATCAATTAAGTGTTTCTGAACATCCTTACTAGATAATATGGCATGCGTCAACTCAGTACTAAATACCCCTGCGCTTAATAACGTTGATATTAACATCAGGGGAGCTACTCCATATTCCCTAGCTATTTGTATGATTTCTGTATCATCAATTTGGATTAAGTCACCCTCAGGTGTTAGCCCGTAGGTAAAGAGAGTTAAGTAGGTCAGGTACGGTAATATTTTTCTAAGTAACTTTTGATCGATATAGGGGTAGGCATAGCCATTTGTTGAAATTTCACCTATTTTTTCTACATCGTAATCTATAATTATTACTTCTCCTGGATATAAAATATTTCTTTCTGAAAGTGCTGGATTATTCCTTAATAATTGTGTCACAGTAACGCCATATGCAGCTGCAATGCCTTCTATGGTATCACCTTCCAAGGCAGTATGAATCTGTTTTGGATATACGATAACTATGGTTTGCCCCACCACTAACTTATTTGGGTTAGACAATTCATTATCCTTAATCAATATTTCAGCTGAAATTCCATAGTTTTCTGCTATCGAATAAATTGTTTCACCCGGTTGTACCACATGTATATACATAATTTCCTCTAATTCATTATTTATGACTATTATATGATAGTAAGAACAAATTATGAGGTAAATGTACGCCAAGGGAAAAAACAATGTTCGCTATCTTTTTGAATCTTCGCCCCAACGTTGATACCCTGTTACTTCAATTCCGAATTTATCAAGTATTTTACCGATGATATTGAGATTCATTTCTTCAAGGCTAAGTGGTTTATGATAATAAGTAGCCACTGGTGGCATAATATAAGCCCCTGCTTCCGCCAGTGTAAGCATATTTCTTAAATGAATTGTGCTCATAGGGCTTTCTCTTGCAACAATCACTAATTTTCTTCTCTCTTTCAGGGTAACATCCGCCGCTCTCAGTAGTAGATTATCCGAATAGCCGCAAGCAATCCCTGCAACCGTCTTCATACTACAAGGGATAATTATCATGCCTTCTGTTTGAAAGGATCCACTTGCAATACTGTCGCCGATATTCTCAATGTTATATACTTTATCAGCTAAACTCTTTACCTGCTTGAAGGTATAAACTGTTTCATGAGCGATTGTAAACTCAGCACCCTTCGACATAACCAAATGAGTCTCCCACTCAGGATGTTCTTTCATAATCTCTAGTAGCTGTATTCCAAGTATTGCTCCACTTGCTCCACTTATTCCAACGATTATTTTTTTTTTATAATTTGTATTTAATTGTTTTTCCATTGTAGTATTTCCTCTCTATGTTAAGTCCTTCTGTCTTTTGCAACAGCACCACCCGAAAGATGGGAAATAATTAATCGTTATTTTCATATAACAACTGTGTTATTTACTTGTGTAATTTACTTGTGTAATTTACTTGTACTATTTACTTGTGTTATTCCATACACACAATTTATTTGAGATCAGATCAATAGAAACAAACAAGGTAAATCCAATGATTGAGATTACAATGATTCCAATATACATGTCGATATAATTAATCCTTGACCATGCATCCAAGATATAATAGCCCATACCGTAGTTCGTCCCGTATGCCTCAACAAAAAACAAGATAGAGACAGCTGCTCCAAGAGATACTCTTACACTAGTAAGCAGTTGCGGCAAAATAGCTGGTAGTGTAACATGCCATATGATCTGCCTTCCATTTGCTCCTGTACTCCGAATTACCTGGTACATCCTTGGATCAATATTTTGAACACTATCGCGTACCGATACGATGACTTGAAATACAATAACTAAAAACATAATGATTATTTTTGATCCATCACGCATCCCCCAAACCAACATTGCAATAGGGAGTAACGCCGTTTTCGGAATAGGATAACTAAAATAAATAAGTGGATATAAGATTCGATTTGCTTTTTTTGAGTATGCCATTAAGATTCCGATTGGAATACCAATGGCAAGAGAAAGTGCCAAACCCACTCCAATTCTTCTCAAACTGTATAAAATATGAATAATAATTTTGTCTGTTACTATATTTCCAAAGTTTTTATATACGAAGAAAGGATTTGGAATAACTGTTGTATCTGTCAAAATATATGCAAGAAACCATATTAGATTAATAGAAAGAAAGCCCTGCAAGAACACTCCACATTGTTTCAATAGTTTACTCAACTGCTTCCTTCCTCTCATCTAGTGTTTTTAATTTCTCCCGTAATAACTTTTTTGTAACTAGATATTCTACATTTTCAGGATACAAATTACTATAATATGGATTTTTCATTTGGTATTTCACATCACCCATATGTTTTCCCATAACAATAATCGTATTTCCTAAATAGAGTGCTTCTTCTATACTATGTGTTACCAATATTGTAGTCGGCCTAATCTGCTTCCATACTTCTAAAAATAGTTCTCTTGCTTCTTCTCGTGTAATTGCATCTAAGGATGAAAATGGTTCGTCCATTAACAGTAAATCTGGCTTTAGTATAAATGCTCTAGCGATGGCTACCCTTTGTACTTGGCCTCCGCTTAATTCGTTTGGATATTTATTTAATAAATCTGAAATATTCAAGGCTTCATAAATCGTTGTTATTTCCTCTTTTTGCTTTTCATTTATTTGTTCCTTGCGAATTTTAAGTGGCAATATGCAATTCTCTTTGACCGTCTTCCAAGGTAGCAAACCACAATTTTGTGGTATCAGACCAATTTTGTGCGTCTTAGGGTTTAATGCTTGCCTATTATTCTCTTTTATGAAATCTATTCTGCCACTTTCTATTGCAATCGTTCCAGCCATAGCGTTCACCAAAGTTGATTTGCCGCAACCCGATGGCCCCAGGATAGCAACTGCTTCTCCCTGTTTCATTTGCAAGGAGAGATTTTGAATCACTGGGAAGATATCTTGTTTTGTTTTATAATGAATAGAAATATTATCTACAATAAGCATAGTGTACCTCACCTATCCTGCTAATTTTATTTCGTATTAACATCATATACCATCTGGTCATAGGTAAGGGAAGCCTTGCATAAACCCTTATCACTCGCCCACTTAATAGCCTCTTCCACATCTTCTTTTGGTGGAAGTGCACTCGTTCTGAATGGTTTTACTACGATTTCTCCTATCATTTCATCAGGATATCCCACTGCTTTAATGACTGTTTTTTCATACCCATTAATATCCGTCCTGTTCATATAATCAACAGCTTCGTTGTAAGCAACATATAAGTGTTGGATTGCTTCTGATTTTTCATCTATTGCAGTTTTTGAAAATGCAGAGACAGCTGGATATAGTCCAAATTCATTTGCACTACCTAAGGATATTGCACCATCTTTTAGTGCAAGTGTTGCAAAAGGTTCTGGCATTAAACCAAGATCTATTTTATCATTACGAAGTAATTCAAGTCTATCCGGTATCCTAGGAATAATCTCTTTTGCTAAATCCATACTTGAAAGATTATTATTTGCTAAAATTTTATCTAATGTATAGTCAATCAAAGTATTTTCTGATATTGCTATGCTCTTTCCTTTGATATCTTTTATATCTTTGATGCCTGTGTTCTTCCCTGCCATTAAGATATAATCACCATCTGTAATTCCCGTAATTCTAACATCGAAATTGGCATTTTGATACATACAGATTCCAATATAGTCTGTTAAAACACCATCTAATTCACCTGATTGAAATGCTGCATCCCTATCTTTCGCGGAAGTGAATACTTCAAGTTTCAGTTCAAAATTGTATTGATCAGCTAGTCCATTTTCGTTGATGAGTACATACGGAATTACATCAGAAGAAGACATCATTCCGATACGAAGCACTTGTTTTTCTGTACTTTCAGTGTTTTCTGTATTTGCGGGTTTCTCTTTACATCCCGTGAATAATAATATAATAAGGAATAGTATTGATGCAATTCTAATTTTATCTTTCATTTTTATTACCTTTCTTAATCTGATTTATGACATTTTCAACTATAATATTAGTGTGTCCAATAACCCACTCACAAGTAAGGCAATGCTAACGAGCTGGTTGATACTATAGGACGCTATGTTGACATTGGTCAAGTTTGTTGGAGAAATAATTCGATATTCTATGATAAATAAACATGCAATAATGGTTATCCCGATATAATAGATCATTCCTAACTCAGGTGCCAGAATGCCAATGATCACGAGACAAAGGAATGTAATGCAATGAAAAAACATTGCAATGAATATTGCATTTTTTACGCCAAATTTTGCTGGTATGGAATGAAGTCCATTCACCCTATCAAAATCATAATCTTGTGCTCCATAGATGATATCAAAGCCGGCAACCCATAATGTATTCGCCGCTCCCATAAACAGTGGAATAAAGGAAAGTTCCCCTGTTACCGCAAGCCAAGCCCCAACCGGTGCACAAGCACAAGTAACTCCTAAAATCAAGTGGCATAGGTAGGTAAAGCGCTTACAGTAGGAATAGATAATCATGAGAAATAAAGCAATTGGAGACAGTAGAAAACAAATTAGGTTTAATTGATACGCCCCGTAAAGCATAATTAGAAAACAAATTGCTGTAAATAGGATTACTTCTTTCTTTTTTACTTCTCCTTTTGGTATCTGACGATTGGAAGTCCTTGGATTACGTGCATCAATTTCCGCATCAATGACACGGTTTATTGCATTGGCACCTGTACGAGCACCCATAAAGCACACAAGAATCCAGATCAAAGTGGATATCTTTGGTAATCCGTTTGCAGCTAATATCATAGATATGAGTGCAAAACTCAATGAAAATATAGTATGAGAAAACATGACAAGCTTTCCATACTCATTTAGTTTATTTATTAATTTAATTACTATTTTACCTACTAATTTTATCAAAACCATATTCACTCCACTTCCCATCAACTAGTTGTTTCATCTTATCTGTCATCTTAATGTCATTTGGCCAATCTCTTGTTAGTCCTTCTTCTCTCCATTTTTTTGTAGCATCAATGCCAATCTTATGGTCAATCATAACAAGATCTCTGCTTGCGTCAATATTATTAAATACTTTCCACATAATGGTGGATAAATCATTACGGTCGATATCATCATCTACGACGATAGTAAATTTGTCCGAATTACCTCTCATATATTCTTCTAGGGTATCTCTACCGTGCCCGGGTTTTTCTTTATGAAGCGTAAGAATATGATAGGTATTTGTAATAGTCCTATCCCCACCTCTTCTATTTGTCGCATCAACCCCAATCCTGCTGCCATATAATGCTTTATTTGAAGAATGATCAAGTGCATCAAGTGGCCCCTCAGCAAAAATCAAGTCGCTTGCGCCCTCCACATTTTCAAGTACGGCATCTCGTACTTCCGAAAGATTTTGCACATCAACTGTTTCATCAACAACTACAATTAATTTCGTATACATCATCTGTCCCATTCCCCAGATACTGTTCATCGTTTTACGTGCACATCCAGGATAATTATCCTTTATTGATACAATCGCACAATTATGAAACACCCCTTCTAGTGGCAAATTCATATCCACTAACTCAGGCATTATTAAGCGAAGCATAGGTAGAAAAATGCGTTCCGTCGCTTTGGCCATGTAACAGTCTTCCATCGGAGGTTTCCCTACTACTGTTGCTGGATAAATTGCATTTTTTTTATGCGTAATACAGGTGATATGAAATCTTGGGTAATAGTCTGCAAGCGAATAATATCCTGTGTGGTCGCCAAAAGGTCCTTCAAGAACTAGTTTCTCTTCTGGGTCCACATAACCTTCCAATATGAATTCTGCATTACTTGGAACGTAGATATTATTCGTAATACTTTTCACCATCTTTACTCTTGATTTTCGAAGCCAACCCGCCAACATCATTTCGTCAATCATCTTGGGCAAAGGTGCTGTGGAAGCATACGTGATTGCAGGATCACATCCAAGTGCAACCGATACTGGCATTCTTAGATTACGTTCCTTGTATCCCTTATAGATTTCAGAACCGTCTTTATGCTTATGCCAATGCATTCCCGTACTGGTTTGGTCAAGGATTTGCATTCGATACATTCCAACATTTTGGCGCTTTGTTTCGCAATCTTTTGTAAACACCAAAGGGAGTGTAATGAATTTTCCTGCATCCTCAGGCCAACATTTTAAAACCGGAAGTGTATTAAGATCTACCTCTCGTTCAATTACTTCCTGGCATCTGCCTCTCAATCTACTTTTAATAGGAAAGACATTCAGCAACCGCATAAGACGTGGGATACTTTTCACAAACTTCTTTATTGATAGGTAGTTACCTAAATCCAAGTACTGTGCAATCTCAGCACCAATTTCATCTAACTCATTGGCTCCTAAACCCATACTCATTCTGTGAAAGCTGCCCATTGCATTCATTAAAACTGGATACTTTGAACCAGTAACGTTTTCAAATAATAATGCAGGGCCATGGGCTTTAGAAACACGATCTGTTATCTCAGTAATCTCAAGTTCTGCCGAAACTTCTGCATGAATACGCTTTAATTCTTTCTTATCATCAATTTTTTCTATAAAAGTACGTAAATCTTTATATGACATGTAGCACATCCTTTATTATACACTAATCACTTTTTGGTGTCAGACATCTCTGCATCATACCTTCAAGTTCAATACTTGGCACCGGCCTACTAAAGAAATATCCTTGGGCACGATCTCCTTTAAACTTCATGACGATTTCATATTGATCCATTGTTTCAATTCCTTCTGCTATCACAATCAAATTCATATTGTGTGCTATTTCGATAATTGCTTTCACAACAACTTCTTCAAAATTGTCCTGATTCATATTTTGTACAAATTTTTTATCAATTTTCAAATGATCAATTGGTAAATTATTAAGATAGTTGAGTGATGAATAGCCTGTACCAAAATCATCCAAAGAGAATTTAATCCCTATTTCTTTCAAACTGTTCATAATCATTATCGTGTTCTCTAAATTCTCCATCGCAATGCTCTCAGTGATTTCAATGTCCAAAAGTTCTGGCCGCATTCCTGTTTCCTCTAGAATTCGATATATATCATGAATTATGTCTTTTTTATTGATTTGCTTAGCAGAGAAGTTGACTGCCACAGAGATATCACGTAGTCCAGCACTTTCCCACCTTACACTCTGTTGGCAAGCAGCTCTTAAAATCTGCTCTCCAAGGGGTATAATCAATCCTGTATCTTCTGCAATTCCTATAAATTCCACAGGAGGTAATAATCCTTTCACCGGATGTTGCCATCTGACTAATGCTTCAACAGCGCTTATGTACCCACTAATAAAATCTACCTGCGGTTGATAATAGAGTACGAATTCGTGATTAATTATACCTTGTCTCATATCATTTTGCATTTCAATTTTATTTACCATAATATCATTTGTTCTTTGGTCATAGAATTTAAACTGATTTTTTCCCTGCTCCTTCGCCTGATACATCGCACTGTCTGCATTCATTAACAACTTATTGATATCGGCTCCATCCTGCGGATAAATCGCAATACCAATACTACAGGAAATATTAAATTCATACCCCTCAATATTCCAGGTCTTATTAATGATATTCATCGTTTCGTTTGCAAGTTCACTAGCTCCCATTTCATTACAATTTTTATGGATAATTACAAATTCATCTCCACCAATCCTTGCTATAGCATCACATGCAAGGGTTGTAACAAGTCCTTCCGCAATTTTCACTAACACGCTGTCCCCAGTCGCATGTCCTTTTGTATCATTGATTACTTTAAAATTATCTAAATCAATATAAAGAAGTGCAGCACTATAATTCGTTTGAATTTGTTCATCAAACAGATTGTTTAAGCGCTCAAATAACATTGACCTATTAGGTAGTCCTGTTAAAACATCATAATATGCCAATCGGTTAATTGCTTCTTCTGCTGTAATGCGTTCAGTTATATCCGTATAAAATCCCGAAACTCGAATCAATTTGCCTTCTTGGTTTAGGATTCCTTTCCCTCTGCAAAATATCCATCGGATCTCTCCTTTACTCCCAATAACACGGATTTGGACTTGTCCATACCTCGTCGAATTACTATAAAAGCCTTTTAGAAAGCCTTTAAAATGGGATCGATCTTGTGGATGAATAAATGATATCAAAGTTGCTAAATTCATCGTATCGCGCTCCGAAAGACCTACCATTTGGAGGCCCCTCACAGAAACATAGTACTGTTTGGTTACTAAATTCCAATCCCAAATAGCATCATTTGATCCTTCCACTGCGTAACGATAACGTTCTTCTGTAATACGAAGTTCCTCTTCTTGTTTTTTCAACACCTGATAATTTTCCGATAATTTTATTCTGGATTCCACAATGATATCAAGCATACTATTAATTCGATCAGCTAATCTCCTTATTTCATGTCTATTCTTTAGTTGAATTCGATTTTTTGCATCACCATTTGAGAAGGCTTTTACGCCTTCATCTATTTTATCAATAGCAGTTGTGATGTTCCTTGATAATAAAATAATAATGAAGACAATAATCATATTAATAAAAATTGTTCTTACAAATCCACGTATAATAGTCTTTGTAATTTCTTTATTCAAGTAGTAAGTGGTAAAAACAAGTTGAATTTCTCCAATCTTTATCTCATCCCTCATGATCTTTTTTTCAAATTCTGGATATAAATAAGCTTGGTCATAAACCTTCGTGATTTTTTGTGTTTCGTAAACCACATTATTTTCCTCGTCAATTAACCTGATTTCTGCCACTTCTTTGTTTTCAGATAAAGTATCTCCAATTTTTTTCAAACTAATGTCATTGTAATTCCAGAATGCGTCCGCAGCAGATGCAGATGAAATGTTTAACATACTTTCTGCTTTCTTATTCAACTCGTCTATCATTTGGGATTTTTCTACAAATGCATCAAATATAGTAAGTAGCATAAGAACGATGGATACTGTCAAAATAATGGGCAATAGAAATGCAGTACTAAACTTTTTTGTTCGAAAGTTCACCATAGAAAAGACCTCCCTACTCATAATATTAAGCTCAATATTCAATACCATTCTTATCTAATATACTACTTATTTCACCATTTTCTATTAATTTTTTTAATGCGTTATTAAATTGTTCTGTTATTCCTTGCGTTTCAGGATACTCTTTTGAAATGAGTAAAAAATAGTCCTGTATTTTAGCATAGATTGGGAGCTTATCAAAATCATCTATTGCATCTGGAAAAATCCGTTCAATGGCTGTATCACATACCAGTTCGTCTTCAACCAAAAAGTCAATTCTACCAGAATGAAGCATTTTTATTAATGCATCAGTATCATTTGCCCACTCAACCTTCACTCCATTATGATCAAATTCTGCTTGATCACCATACCAATAACCATTAGCGCCACCAAAAGTGAAATTTGAAAAATCACTGATCTTTGAAAACTCCATGACTTCATCACCTATTTTTTCGTTTCCTACTAAATAGTAGAATTTATGTTTACTAGAAAAAACAGAGTCAGAGAAATTATACAAAAGTGCCTTTTCTTCAGAAAAACCATACGGAAAAGATGCCCATGCCTCCCCAGTGAGTACCATCTGGGAACATCTCTCCCATGGATAGAATTTAATCTCATATTCCATCCCGCTTTCCTTTAAAACCGCCTCCACAATCTCGGTTAGAAACCCACTATTATCTTGCGTCTGAGATGTATACGGGGCATATTCCCCAGTAACAATCAAGATAACATCCTTGTCTGGTGTGGCTGTACTTACCGCTTCCGTGTTGGCCTCCGATGTTTCCAACTTTGCATCTGAATTTTGACATCCCCTGAGAAAGACAAAACACATCATAAAAAACATAGTTACCTTAAAAAGTGCTATACTTCTTTTGCTTTTTATCATTGGCATTCACCTCATTATGGAAACTATTTGGAGGAATTAAATATATAATAACTGTATAAATATGTATTCTTTTTTAATACTTATAATTGAATTATATATCTTTCTTTGAAATATATCAATTACTTTCAAGCAATGTTGATAGGCAAAAGTTGCGATATTCCACCCATGAGGAGCGCATCAAAAAAGTGAGACAAGTTTTTACCTGTCCCACTTAATATTTTAAATCATAACTAAAATATAATCAGCAAAGAACAATCTTACCTTCCAAATAGGTCTGAATATCCTTCAGTATTTTCTCTTTTTGTTCAAAAGGCAAGTATATGATGTATTCATCTGTCTTATTTTCCTTTCGATAATCCAGGTAAAAATTGTCTTTCGTATGATCTCGGTATTCTACCGTCAACTGAGATTTGGCTACTATTTTAACCGATTTGATATCCTCACTATATTTGATATCTTCGATATCTTCGGAATTAATAACAATGGTCTCTTTACGAATTCCACCACCGTCATCTCGGTCTATAGAAGAATATAACAGAGTTAATTTATGCTGCTCAAGGGTGAGCTCTAATGCCATACTTTTATATGTTCCCCCTATAAATCGTTGTCTTGCATAGGATGCCAGAACAAGAGGCAACAGGATAGATTGAAATACCAGTGTAATAGATATCTGTCCCACAATTATTTGAACTATCCCTAACAGAATTAATATAATTGACATTACACTTAATAGTACTCTGAAAATTACATTCTTTTTCTTTCCCTGCATATACACTTTATTAACTATGTTATAATTTACCATAGCAAAATCAACCTTCTCTCTTTGTTGCCTTCCATTCTAATGTGAAATTGGGCAGTACCATGAAATACATGACCTCCTGCCCAACCTCATAACAAAACATACGACTATAATTACATTTTAAAAGAACTTGCAATTTGTGAATCAGCATCTTCAATAGCTGTAGCTGCACCTAATAATTGATTTGCTATTCCTGAGATTACATCAGGGAAATCTTTCTCCAGCATTGGTAAGAATGTGGTAGTAAATGTATCTACAAATTGAGATTGTGCTGCACCTTCCCAGTTGTTTGTTACTTCATCAATTTTGGATTTTAATTCATTAACCGCTGATAGAATTTCCTCTTTCTTTTGGTCAAGTACAGTAGCCGCATCTCTTAGCTCTTGTGGTGTCATTTTAATAGTTAACATAATAATTCCTCCTTTAATTTATCTTTTATATAATGGCGGTAAATCACCACCTATTATTTCATTATTAATCCAAATCGATTTTTATTTTATCAGCAGCTATGCACAAGCCTTCATAACTACCCTTTGCTTTTTGAAGCTGATCCTTTAAAAACAGGACGACATTTAGGTAAACCTCTACATTATCAGCCCAGCCTGCATTATATTTATCAAAAAATGCATTTCCAGCCTCGCTTTGCCAGTATACACTCTTTAAGTTCTCCATCTCTTTTGTCAAGCAATCTTTTAGTGCCAAGATATCCTCGTATATATTTTGATATTCATCAATTGTAGTCTGCATAAAATCTGTATCAATCTTTAAATCATACATATACATCACTCTCCTTGCGTTGGAATATACAAGTTAGGATTCAATGTTTTTGCAATAGCGATTTCCTGATCAGCCTCTTTACTATTACCCTTTTCTCTTAGAATACCGCTTTTTATTACATGCATATCTGGATTATCCTTCTTTAGCAGCATAACATAATCAATCAGCTCAAGTGCCTTATCATATTCCATGATATCTTTCAAACACATACATCGGAATAAATAAGCATCGATTAATCCTGCGTCTTGGAATGTCAGCTTGCGATAATATGTAATCGCCTCTTTGTATTTATCTGTTGCACTCGCATCTTCTAATTTAGCCAAGGCCAATGCGGTATAATATTTGCCAGCCAAGCTAAACGTGTTAGGAGGATCTAATTGCTCCAATACTTTGGAGTTGTTAAGCATCTCCTCATACTGGCTTTTAATAAGATAGAGATTCAATAGAAAATATCTGCTTTCGTAATCGGTATATTCCTCGTTTTCAAATTGCTTCGTACTTTCAAGCAATTGAATTGCTGTATCAATATCTTCCTTTTGCGCATATAATTTTGCCTTTTCAAATATTAGATTACGCTTATCCACGTCACCATCAATCTTCGCTTCTAACTTTTCAATGTACACAATTGCTTCATCAAGTTTTCCCCGTACCATTAGGATTCGAATTCTATCAAACATGATATCAGTATCCTCTGGAAACAAGATCTCTGCTTTACTTAATACTGCTTCTGCTTGATCGTATTCATTGAGCATAGTATATGCACCCGCAGCCATATGATAACCTTCAAAGACGTCCGGACAAATTTGCATCAATTCCACTAATACTTGGATTGCCTCATGGTATTGACTTAGTTCCATATAAATATTAGCTTTACGTATACGGAACCCCGCCTGCAAAGGATCTATATGAATTGCCTTCGTGTAATTGCGAATAGCCATCTCATAATCTCCACGCTCTTCATATACCAGCCCCAAATTATAAAAGATACCCGCATCTGAATACCCAAGCGCAATTGCCTTATTGTAGCATTCAACTCCAGTAACATGTTCTCCATCAATAAAAGCAATATTGCCCAAGTGAAAATAAGGTAATGGATTTCCCTTATCAATCATTTTAGCCTTTTCAAAACTTTTCTTTGCAGCTTCATATTTTTCTAAATTAGAATATGCAATTCCTTCGTTTAGATATATATCCATAACATAAGGGTCTACATCCTGGGCTTTCTTTAAATAAGTTAATGCTTCTTCATACATAGCTTGACCAATCAATGTCTCAGCTTGCTGTACATATTCCATTGAAAGGTTCCTATCCTCAGCCAATTCCACCGACATTCGCTAATCCTCCTTATAACGTAATAGACATTTATTATTTTCCCTATCTTTATACCTGCAGGTCCAACATTCCTTAACTAAAGTATTTGGGTAGCGATTTTTGCAAGCTCGATAGTTATTGCATTCATCACAATCTCTTCTCTCAAATTCATCGCACTTTACATCACAATCAGCTAATTCCTTTTTCTGCTTTTTTCCAAATAAGAACATACTGTACCTCTATTCTGATTGATAGTTTACCATCTCAATTTTTAATTTTGTTTTTGCTTCAATACTTTCCATAAATTTATCCCTGTCATCAAAAATCCAATATAGATGATATGGGGTAGTAAGATTACTTTTACTCTTTCTCTTACTTTCAACTTTATCCTTTTCAAAATCAAGATAATCTGTATCAATGGTAGCTCCATATAACTCAAACCTTTGGTTATACTCATTCCATACAATACGCTTTAACTCGCCATATGGGAATTGTGTCTCATTCATGGTCTGTACATCACGGCCGGCTATATGATATATATCGCAAAGAGATGTTTCTGTCAAAATGAGTACATTGTTTCTATGACTTCCTACCGACCCTCTGCAAGTATTATATAATAATGCACGATAGGATAAAGCCACTGCGGTAGGAAAAATATTAAAAGCTAAAATATAAAAAATACCGGATGCCAGATAATCTGTTAAAGTATATGCCCGTGTAATCTCATTCGGCTGTCTATATATATCAAGAAATCCTGGGTGTTGATATGCTAAGTTAATAGCCATACCTATTACTAAAATATTGAATCCATATAGAAGATATCTTACCCAAGCCCTCTTTTTCCATTTTGGATGTCTCTTATATATATTCTTTTTCATCCATTCATATCGTTCCTTATTTATGTTATATTGTTCCATATTAAACCTCCCCGCTGCCGATACCCGTGAATTTGGGCGTCAGCACAAATTTACTGTGTGAAAATTAGCTCTTAATTTTCACTCTAAACCTCCACGCTGCCGATACCCGTGAATTTGGGCGTCAGCACAAATTTACTGTGTGAAAATCAGCTCTTAATTTTCACACTAAACACCGATTTGTATTGTGATGTAATAGATTGGAGTTTTTCAATATTTGTCAATACTTGATCGCCCGAAGAATCTAAATACCTATAGGTAGACTTAAAATAGTTCGCCATGTTCTCTTTCGATAATAGCCCACCGCTCTTGCCTGCACTATAATCGCCAAAATCACTTAACCCGGTTTTCGCCGTCTTCAATAGCTTCGTAATTTCTTTGGTAACCTTTGAAGTTTTTCCACTTTTAAAATTTTTCACAGTCTCTTCAAAAAGTCCGTCTTTTAGTATTGAAAGATATCTTTTACGGTCGGCTTTTGACGTAAGATTTTTAAAGGTTTGCTTAATTCCAAATTTCCACTCATATCGTAATGTATCTTTTATCGTATTTAATGAGAAGTGATACTTCATATCACCGATAAATTTGGATCCTATACTCTTTCGATAAGAAGCATCCGTCGCAATTGTCTTTAATCCATTAAAGAAACTCTTGACCGTTACTACAGCCTTTCGATCATTATCCCTTACTGTTTTACTTAAGAAAGCTTTTCCAAGTCCTTTACTTTCATCTCCGATTAAATTCTTTAACGCAGGAAGCTTCTTTCCTAAATCAGTAATTGACTTTACCAATGTAACAACGGTACAAACTGTTTCTGTTATGTCAAGAACAGATGCGCTAGATTGTGCAATCGTATTTGCTAATTTACTGTCAAAATCGATCTTACGTAGTGCAGTAGAAGCTTTGTCATATTTCGAGATTTTCAGTGCCCAAGCGGGATCCGAATTGTTTTTATATAATGAAACTCCATTGGAAATCAATGAGATACTTCCATCCAAGATTGCAATTGACGCACCAACAATTGCACAAATTGCAATGAGTCCAATGCCACCGGTTGCGATGGTTGCAATTATCGTCAATACACCAATTCCAATCGCCAGAAGTGCTTTTCCAATATTAACAAAGTATTTACCACCTTCATAACGATACCATTCTTTTATGCTCTTTAAGGAATCGCTAAACCAGTTACTCGCGCTGGTGAAAATCTCACCTATCTTACTGGCAAAATCGCAGCTATTAGATAAGCCGGTACAAAGCCATGTGAACAGTTGAGTAACCGGATTAATCTTCATATTATTGTTATCACGAAAGGTTTTACTTTCACTTTTTAAGTTCTTCGCTACCTGCGAATCAATATACTTTGCTCCAACCTGGTCATCATCAACAAAGTTTTTTAGCTTATCGGAATAGTCTAGATATGAAGTTTTCTTTTTATTAAGTGCTTCTATCTTTTTGGTAGTAAAATAAGATGCTGAACTCGTATTAGAACTTGTTCCTCCTTCAAGGCTCGAAATTCTATTCACTACATTCTTCTCTAAACCCTTTGCATAATTTTCTGCACTGTCAGCCAGAGTTTTTGCATTTCTAGAAGCATTGTATATGGAATTATAATTTAATGCCAAAGAACTCATACTAACCCCCCATGCTGCCGATACCCGTGAATTTGGGCGTCAGCACAAATTTACTGTGTGAAGATGCTTTTCCTTCACACTTACAGACATGATGCCGCTTCGCGACATCTCAAACAACCTGGAAGAAGTTCAAAATGAATTTCCAATGGAATTTATTTTGGAGTTCTTCCTGTGTGAAGATGCTTTTCCTTCACACTTCTCTCCTTGTAATAGATTGATAAACCTACTTACCTGTTAATAATTTCTTTAGATTCTTTGCATGTTCCTCTAGTGCTTTTAGTCGTTCTTGACGTTCACGTTCCTCTTCAACCAAAATGGCGTGCTCTAAGGAACTTATATCTCTTGTCAACTCTGAAATTTTAGTTTCAACTGCAGTTATCTCTCGACTAATATAAGAAAGTGTCTGACTGAGGTGTGTATCATTTGATGCATCGCTTTCCTTATCGTTGCCAATCGTTTCATTTTGAATTTCAATATTAGATAAAGCGTTAAATCCGGATTCACTGTTCGATTTAATATATTCTTTCAAAGTATTCATGTCATATGTATAGCTATCACAAGTGCTATGTAAACTACGTTGTAAGGAATCCAATTGATCAAGCCGAGTTTTTTGCTTCCTAAGTTCTCTTTCCTTATCATTTTTTTGTGAATGCAAACTTGATAATGTAGACACTGTATAAACCTCCTACTTATTCGTTTAAACGGAGTATTTTATTCCCTTTGCTAACTCATCGTCTGCGTCGGAATAAGCTACTTCAGCTTCCATTAAGGCATCATAGATTTCGTATAAATCATCTGAAATATCAACCAGCTTGCCTTTCAACAAATTATACTGGTATTCAAATTCATTGCTTCCTTTGCCTTCCCATTTTTGTAATAAAGCTGTTGATATCGTCTTAAGTCGCTTAACATACTCGTCAAAATCTTTGGTCCCACTTTTAAAACTTTTACAAGCAGTTTCAAATCCACTTGTGTCCAATTTCACAACACCAGAAGTTATTCCATTTGACATTCCTTCACTCCTCACGTTTCACATTCTCAGCTGATTTTGCGGTTTATGCATTCCTATTTTCACATCATTTGAACAGTTTTTATTTTCAGAACATCGTTATCTTTGATGTAATAAGCATCACCTGCACTAATTTCTTTCTTGTAAAGTTTAGAAATATTAAGAGGTATTTCATACACTTTCTGATTTGTAAGGTTGTCAAAAATCAAAGCATTTTTATTCTCCTTCATCAGTTTAAGAATATCTGGTGAATTATAAGAGATTGGAGTGTTATCTAGATTATCAAAGATAAACCCAATTTTAAAGGTTCTTGCTTTTGATATTATCTTCTTATAAAGCTCTATTACCTCTTTGTTCTGGCTTATCTTTGCAATGACATCCTTATTTTTAATCATTACTAATTCAAAAGGCTGCTCAGACAAAGATGAAAGTCCACTTTCTGATACCATCACAAAACGCTCTTCCATCCTGTTATTCATATCGCTTAGCAACATTTCGATATCATTAGCATCAATTGAATACATAGAAGTAATACCATAACTATCAAAATCTTTCAGTTTTCTATCACAATCATCAAGGATATAAACATTAGATGGTGCATCAAACATGTGTTTTTTTAAGTGTTCCATAATCATTCGAAGGAAATTCTTCTTACCACTTTTGGCTCTTCCGGTAATTGATAATACACCCATCTCTAGTAAATCTAGCTGCCATACATCTACCGTATCAAAGTCAAGTGCTGCATCAATTACATATGGATTGGCCTTATCAAGTGTATAGTTATTAACAAGATACTCCTCTGTCAATACCATTGGAATCTCAGGAATATGTTTTGCCTTCTTACCAGCATTCTTATTATTCATATCTTGAATGAATTTTTTCATATTCTTTACTCTATCGATTTCCTTTTCGCCTTCAAAGCTTAAATAGTTCTGGTATTCATACATTGTACGGTTAATTTCGATCAAGCCGCTACCAACTCTATCTCTTGGCTGTATTCTGCATCGTTCAAAGATACTATTATATTCGCTAGAGTCATTACAAAATAGTGCAATCTTTTTTGAAAAATTAGACATATATTTATAACCGATTCCTGCAGTTTGGGAGCTTGTCAAAACCACGGAGATTCCCAAAGATACACCTTCCCTACAGATGTATAACATGTTTTCATCATAGGCATTCGCAATCTCGCGAAATGCAATAAAATTATCTACCATGATGATTATCTGTGGTATATTCGTGTATCCAGCGTCTTTGTATGCAGTAAAAGAACTGATCCCTAACTTGGCCATAAGTTCCTTTCTCTGCTCAATTTCCGTGTTAATCATCTTTACGAAGTTTTTCATTTTCTCATCTTCATTTGGTGTAATAATTCCACCAACGTGATTAAGTCCTTCGAAGTTCTTAAGTATCAACGAAGCAAAGTCTATGATATAGACATTAACTTCTTTTGGCGTATAGTCCTGGGAAACGCTTCTTATAATCGTCTGCAAGACATTTGTCTTACCATATTGGGAAGACCCCAATATAAAGGTATTGTTCTGCGTAATATCAAGCAGAATTTCATCTTGAAGCTGATGAGATGGATCATCGTAGATACCTAACGGAACGATAATATCCTGTGATAATATATTCTTAACTTTCCGGTCCGTAAACTTAATAAGATCAAGTAATGGAGGAAGGCATAAGCCAGGTAATCGTTGTATCCCATTCTCTATGCAGCATTCATTGATATAATCTACGATTGCCTCAAGTTGTGTCGAACCACCAGTTGCCTTCGCAGCCTTCTGTTCATAGACCACAGTACGTTTGCCCGACAAATCGACGCTATTAATGCAAAACGGCTTGATATTACCAATTTCCTCACTAGATATCAAAGCTCCACTATAGGCTGACTGAAATAATTCGAAAATTTCATTATTTCCAACCTGCAGATAAGCACGTCCTGGTTCTTTTATTTCAGCAGCAAGCGGAGATTTTAGAACTTCTTTACTATCTTCTTTGTTCTGCACTTTTAAACAAAGCTTAAATTTGGAGTTACTCCATATCTGATCATCTACAACACCAGACGGTTTCTGTGTTGACAAAATCAAATGTACTCCTAAGCTTCGGCCGATACGAGCTGCGCTGATTAACTCTTTCATAAACTCTGGCTGGTCACTCTTTAGCTCTGCAAATTCATCAACGATTAAAATCAAATGAGGTAATGCCTGCGAACATTCACCATTCTTAAACTTTTTGATATATGCATCAATATGGTTAACATTCATCTGTGTAAACAATTCCTGACGTTTTAGCACTTCTGCTTTGATGGATTTTAATGAACGTTCGATTTCTCTACCGTCGATATTCGTAATGGCACCAATCAAATGAGGTAGGTTCTTAAACTGGTTCACCATACCACCACCTTTAAAGTCAATGATGACAAACCCTACTTCATATGGGTGATATAATGTTGCCATTGATAGAATATAAGTCTGAAGGATTTCACTTTTTCCAGAACCTGTCGTACCAGCTACTAATCCGTGCGGTCCATGTACTTTCTCGTTCAAATCCAGATTTACGACATCGTCTCCTGCTTTGACTCCAATTGGTGCTGCCATTGTCTTATAAATCATAGATTTATTCCAACGTCCCAACAGGTTTAAATCCTTTACATTCATAATGCCAAGCAGTTTGTACAAAGTAATATTTTTTGTCAATGTTCCCTCGAGGTTCGCCTCATCCACATCGACGCATCCTAATTTTAGTGCTGCTTCATTTGCCTTCTGTTCGTCGATAATGTTATAAGAAAATGCTGTAACACTAGATCCATCTTCACTGCTAATTACCTCTGCCTTATCATTGTCTTTCAGACGAACAATTTCCTTACAACCCGAAGGAAGCATTTCTTCATAACAGTGGAAGAAAACAAATGTAAATCCATAGGCGCCGCCTTTTTCAACATAACGCATAATTGGGTGCTGTGACATTTTTTCCATATCAAATATAAATACGACATAATGTGGTAAAAACATTTGTTCTTCTTGTGCTTCTTCTCTCTTGGATAATTCCGCATATAAAAATTCAATGAAAGCAGTTTTGCTTTCGTTTGTTGTAAGGATTCCTCTCATATCATTTGCATCATTTGAGGTATTCTTAAGCCAACGCATCCACTCGCTTTTATCCGAGAATTCATTTCCTGCTATATAAACCAGTTTCACATCTTTATAGAAATGTCGCGTGGTAATGTCAAACATTATCGTCTTTAGAAACTCATATTGTTTTTCCTGTGTTCCTATTATTCCAATCGCATTTGCATGATACCAATCCGATACGATAGGCGCTTGTTCAATAGATTGATACTTGTCATGAAGCTGTACTGGAATATCAATCAATGAATCCTCCGAATTTTTAAACTCTTGTTTCTTATAATCAATTTGACAATTTGATAAAATGGTACCTATTCCATAACGAACCGTCAAAAAATCATCATCAATAGATGCCCTCTCGAACAGTCTTTGATGAAAATCCTTAACAAACTCCAACTCATTTGTAAGCGAAGTAAACTTTAACTCAAGATGTTCCTTTTCCACATGTCTTTTATTTTGTATAAACTGTTCTTTCTCATTAATATATCTGGTGTAATCTTTAACTCTCTTTTCTTCTTCCTTTTTGAACCGCTTTCGCTCGGAAAAAAGATTAATCATAGTCATGATTGCGCCCATTCCCATCATTGCAATACTGTAAAAGGCAAATGAATTACCACTTCCCATGATTCCTCGAAATATAATGACCAGAATCAAACTGACAGCAACTGGAATCAAAGTGATTAAGATACTCTTCTTTGGTTTATCCTTCTTCATTGGTGGATCTAATACTTCTATCTTCTCATCTGGAATCTTATAATGAATACGAGTAGTTCTATTAAAATGAGGGTACTCAAACACATTCGTTCCCTCTTTGATTGAAGTCGCCTGAATTGTCCTAAACTGGACGTTGTCATACTTCTCTGTATATAATTTATTCTCTTTTAGATAAAAACTGTATCCGGCAAACATAAAGAAATCATAATCATTGATACCCTTTGTACCTCGGATTTTATTTCCGTTCACCATAGCACCATATTTCGTGTTATTCTCAATTAATTGATAAGAACTATCCACTCTATTTAACGTTACATATTCGTCTTTTACCAAGCTATCATCGATATAAATGTCACATGAGCCATTTCCACCAATTAGTATTCTTTCCTTATTCAACAAATCCAAACAGATATTATATTTCGTAATAATACTATCAAAGTTATAAGAAAAACTGAGCTTGAACAGTTCCATATCTGTTTTCTGATATTTAACAGACAAATCATCTCCATGCTTCAATGCTAACGAAAACTGTTTCATGACATTATCTTTGATAAAATAAACACCAGTCTGGCTTATAATCTGCCACGTATCCTTAACCCATACAATCTCTATTAAAAAATCACAAAAGAACATATCCCGGTTAAAACGGAAATTACACTCCTTCGTCGTTCCAACTCTTACCGTCTCGTGAAAATCATACGGTAATTCCACTTCTTGATAAATGTTCTTTGCAAATATTACAATTTTATATCCGTAATTTCTCACATTTACTCCTATTCTTTTGCTTATCAAGACCATATATCTTTAGATTACAAATATACTATCGCGCAAAATTTATAATTGTACCATTATGTAATCCATATTCGCTTATTTTCTTGTTTCCCTTCAATAGTGCAATCGGATTTTCTGTTTTTAAATAGTATTGAGTAATATCTCTGCTGTCTATGTTCAAACGGAAACCCTCGTTTAATGCATTAAATAATTCGTTGGCCGTTACATTGATTGGTACTTCTATATCATATTGTTCATTTCGTTTAATTAATCTAAGTATCATTATAATTTTGTTTTTATCCATCGGCGCACTCCTTATGTTTACAATTACAACAGATAATATGCTATCTTTTGAAAGCTACTGTTTTCCGCGATATTCGCTGTGCTAATACCCTCTGCCTTATGTGGTATTCTCTTGATATACTCTGTCATAGTATACTTTTTGGGTTTATCTTCTATCGTAATCATATTTGCCTCACTTGCATCAAATGCATTACAAAGGAACATGAATTTATTTCGGTTTGAATAGTCAATATTACGCAGAAAACAATCCAATTTCCAAAGTGATATCTTATCCTGATTGGTGACTAGAAACACTTTATCGCATTCACACATAAGCTTTGCCTTGTCGGCATTAAATTCGGTCGACGTGTCTAGTATAATATATTCATATATCATAATTTCCTTTAACTGGTGTAATAAATGGAAATAGGAATCCATTGTAATATTCAGAGCCGAGGCTGATTGCTCCAGTGGAGGCACATAGTCAAATCCCTCTTTTCGAATGGTCTCGTTAAGAATATCCATTAGTTTATCACTCTGTGTCGAAAGATAATAATCGAAATGATTCTGTATATAGGATTGGTCCACTAGTAAATAGTTGAAGTTTTGAACCATTTCCATATTCAAATATAAAACTTTCTTATTCAATACAGACAATGCTTTTGCTATTCCCATTGCAGTAAACGTTTTTCCACTTCCTCCGATCGGAGAATAAACCATAATTAATTTCGTCTCGCTACTACCATTTTGAAACCTAATTTCTAAATTTGAAAGATTCGAAACCCTAGAATAAATCTCACTTACGCTCGAATATTTATAGATGGAATTGCTCTGCGTAGGTTCCGTAGCTAATTCATCCGTTGTTTCAGCAAGATAATATATGTAGTCAATGTTATATCGATCAAATGCATGGCTATACAGTTTCTCATTAATGACAAGAATATTAATGTCCTGCGGCTGTTCTAAGTACGTTTGAAGATATTGGGTATCCGTAATCATTGTAATGTCAACATTATCTTTTAGCTTATTGATAAATTTCATGACAAGCGTCATTAAGTAGTCTTCTTCCAAATCAACAAAAACAATATTTACCTGTTCCATTGCAATTCCTTCCTACGATTCATCCTCCATTATATCAAAGACAAGATTTGCAAGACGTATCTTGTCTTTGATATGGACTTGATAAGTAACATGACTTAGAATTTTGTTCTCATTAATAAATGTTCCATTCGCACTGCCTAAATCGGTTATATAATATTGCTCACCTTGATTCGTTATTTTGCAGTGTTCACGACTGATGGTTGGATAATTTGCAATAAGACCGTTCACTGCACTTATTTTCTTGCCGATTAAAAAGTCGTCCTTATCTATCCGAATTCTCATTGGATCAGGTAGATTACAACTTACTAATACAATCCTTTTCACATTATTTTCTGCGATATTTTGTTTGGTAGTTGGTCGCTTTGAGGCTTCAATATAAGCTCCGCTCTGAATCTTTCTATTAATAAACTCCAATGAAATTTCTCTCATTTTGATGTCTTCATATAATTCCTGTATACTACTGTCATACAAATTATTATAATCAAGAATAATCTGCAAGAGAAACTTTTTTATTATTGCTTCTATGGGTTCTTGTTTTTCATTTGTTGTAAAGTTCACTGGCAGGTAGATAAGAAATATTCTGCCTGATGCCTTGTCCATATATATTTTATCAATAGCAATTTCAATATGGTCATTTTTCATGAAACCATTATTTTTGATATTCTCAGCTATTTTATATAGTTCCGATACGATACAATAAAATTCTTCACTCGTCAAATGTTTCATGAGCGTACTTAATGGCTTGTATATTGCAACATCATATACCAGCTGCAGACAACCATTACAAGTCACTTTCGAACATTCCAAAAATCCCTGTTCCTTTTGGTTCAACAACACTTTATATTCTATATTAGAAAAATCTTCTTTTCTATCGATTGAATATCGTATATATCTGTCTGTCTGCTTTATTGGTATATCTTCTCTCTTCACCATTACTTATCTTATCCTACCTTTCAAGCATGATTATATACAAATCACCGTATTTACCCCAGTTCTAAGATATTATTACTGAATTATTTCACAACCTGGAACTTCTAGACTCAGCTTTTTAATCTGTTCTTCTGGAATATCCGTATCAGTTAGATCTAGTAGAATTAGGTTCTTTAGTCCATACAATGGTGAAATATCGGTAATTCCTGTACTTGCTAGGGTAAGTATCTGCAAATGCTCCATGTTGCTGAGTACAGATATATTCTTCAATTTTTCATTACCATCAATTCGTAGTTTTGACAAAGAAATTAAATTAGCCAAATCATCAATACTAATTATCTTATTATTTGACAATAATAAAATTTCAAGAGCAGTCAAATTACTTAAAGGACTTAGATCCTCTATTTGGTTGTCCACCGCGTTGAAGCAGGTCAGCCGTACCATATCTCTAAGCGCACTAATTTCTACAATCTTGTTATCCTCAACATTGAGGTAATTAAGCCAAATGGAATCTTTCAATTCACTCACGGAATTAAGATCATTAAACGAAATACTTAAACTTGTCAACAGCTCGATATTTTTTATGGATTGGCAATTCCTTAACTCCATTTTATCTAATTCTACTTCATAAGCAGCAGCCTCAACCACCTCTTCTGAATTAGCTTCTCCCTCCATATTCAATAGATCTGTTAAACTAGAGGCTTCCTCTGTTTTGTTATTCGCTACTAAATTACTGTCTACAGAATTCTCTGCTAACTGCTCGGTTCCTTTACTCTCCTTGTTACTGTTAACTGCCATATACGCTGTACCACCACCTGCAATTAGTACTATAACGATAAATGCTATAACAATAAAATGTTTTTTCTTGCCTTTCTTTTTCAGGTTTATATTACTCTTTTCTTCTGAAGCAAACTCTTCCGGTCTGTTCATATAAACTGTTGATTCTTCCGAACTATTCATATAAACTGTCGCTTCATCAGAACTATCCATATAAACTGTCGCTTCATCAGAACTATCCATATAAACTGTCGCTTCATCAGAACTATCCATATAAACTGTTCTCTGATCGTTTGGCTTAGTCTCTGCTTCACCTTTGCCTGACAACAATTGTGTTTGTTCGACATACTCCTGCTGCACCTTTGTAACTCCAGAGAAATCCTGCGGGTACTGCATGGAAGTGGTAGCCTCCTCTATTTCACGTGCTACCATCTGATTTGAATTACTATATATATTGTCATCGACTGCAATTGTAGAATCCTGTGCAGCATAATTCTGATTTTCATTTGCTCCATCGACACAATTTTGTACCATCCCAGACTCATTTATAACAGTCTGTAAATCCAACTTACTTAGTGATTCTAGAGCTCCTAAGAACTCCTCCGCTGATAGAAAACGATTCTTTGGATCGAATTCACATGCTTTCAAAACAACATCCGCCAGCTGATTTGAAGCAAGCGTGGGCCTTGGTAATTTTTCCCCGCTAAATCGTTTCTTCAAACCTTCCTGACGCTCGCTGAATTTCTGAACCGTTGTCGTTGTAATAGTAAATGGTCCTTTTTTATTATTTAAATAATAATACAATACCATTCCAAGGGAATAGATATCTACTCGTTCATCATACATATTTCCAAGATATACTTCAGGCGCCATATATCCATAAGTACCCTTAATCGACAAACCGTCCTGTGCTCCCTCTAACTGTCTTGCGATACCGAAATCTCCTAATTTAAAATCACCATCAAAGGATACAAAAATATTGGCAGGTTTGATATCACGATGGATAATGTTTCTCTTCTGACATAAAATCAAAGCCTTACATAAATCCTTGCCTAGATTAACCACCGCTTCATTCGTGATCGATGTATGTTGCAGATAATCATTCAGACTCTCTAATAACTCCATACGAATTAATATATGAAATCCTACTCCTTTTTCTTTCTGAACGATTTTATGATCTTCATAACTTACAATGTTTGACTTGCCTTTCAATTCAGACATAATCGCAATTTCTTTGTAAATTACTTCTACAATATCGTGGAAATACTGTGTCGCTGAATTTTCGTCCATACCTTCATAAAACACCTGTTTTTCCTCTGCCGTTGACTTTGGTATGGATATTATTTTCAAAGCACTATAATATTTATTTCCAAACTCTTCTCGATAGATCTTATAAACTGAACCGAAGCTTCCCTCTCCAATCAGACTATCGATGTACCATGTACCCCAAAATGGCTCTAAACTATGTGGATTAAACTCGCTCATATACCTATACCTCTTCTATCTTTTATAGATTTTTACCAACATAGCTGTAAGGTTGTCCCTTGCACCCTGCTCAATTGCCTGTGCTACTAGACAATTCGTTGCATCCTTTAGATTATTATTCTGATATTTTAATATGATATCTGTCATTTCTTCCTGGCTTAAGACTTCACTCAATCCATCGCTGCATAAAAGAAGCGTCATATCATCATATTCTATTGTTTCATAATGTGGTTCAATGATAACTTCTCTAGGTGACATTCCAATATACTGTGTCAAAACATTCTTTTTCTTGTTTTGTCCACCTATCCTAAGCCCAAAGCCCAGCATGTCTTGTGCCTGATTATGGTCTATAGATAATTGTACCAATTCATGTTCGGCATATCGATATATTCTGCTATCACCCACATTTGCTATATAAATTTTATCTGTATGCAAATAGACGAGTGCTAAGGTACACCCAGTCTTTTTTCCTTGTTGTTCCAATGAATAAACGCTTAGATTAACTTTCTTAATTAATTGATCCAATTCCTGAAGAATTATATCCTTATCTACCTCATTCAGAGAATCATAGCTACGATTTAATACATCAATTGCGGTAAATGAGGCTTCTTTACCATGCTCACTTCCTCCCATGCCATCGCATACTGCAAACAACATTGGGATTTTGCATTTTCCTCGTACCGATGTATCTTCTTTTGTATTCTTTAAGTAAATTCCGTTATATAGGAAATTATCTTCATTATGATTTCTATAACTTCCTTTATTCGTAGTTACGCCTACGTTAATTCTATATTTCATTGTTCATTATCCTCGTTATTACATGTTCACAAGCGATTTTCTTCTACTTACCTATTTATTTGCTTACTACTATAGTACAATATGCCTTCTTTCCATTGGCGGAGGTTACTACAATAGTTGCATTGCCTGACTTTTTGCATATAATTTTTCCACTCTCTACAGAAACAATAGAAACATCAGTGCTTGACCAAGTAAGTTTCTTATTGGTTGCATCCTTCGGTGATATTGTCACACTTAATTCCTTCGTATCTCCAACGGACAACTTCAAAGAACTAAGCATACTAATGCTCTTAACATTTGATGCTTTAATTGTTGGCTTTGGGGTTGGGGTTACTATCGGCTTTGGTGTTTCGGTTGGTCTTGGTGTTTCGGTTGGCTTTGGCTTTGGTGTTGGTGTCGGCTTTGGAGTTGGTTTCGCAGCTACTTTTATGGAAGAAGTAATGCTCTTGCCTCCTGCAGTAGCGGTAATCTTGCAAGTACCAGTTCCCTTGGTTGTCACTTTTCCAGATGAACTCACTGTTGCAATCTTCGTATTCGAGGATTTCCAGGATACCGTCTTCTTCGTTGCATTCTTTGGTGATACTGTTGCTTTTAATGTTACACTATTGCCTACATATAAGGATACTTTCGTCTTATTTAATGTAACCTTTGTTACCAAAACTTCTTTTACAGTCACCTTACAAGTACTTTGAATCTTTCCATCCGTACTTTTTATGGTTATAGTCGCTGTACCTTTTTTGACTGCTGTAATCTTACCTTTCGAGGATACCTTAGCTACCTTTGCATCACTTGATGTATAAGCGTAAGTCTCTGTAGCCTCCTTCGGTGTAATAGTCGGCTCAATCGTAACTGTATCTCCTACCTTAAGGGACTTGCTAGCTGGAATACTGAATGCAGTAATAGCAGTATAAGCACCTGTTACAATCTCATAACTTCGCCCAACTTGATCGTTCTTTCCACCTTTATTTATAATAATTATATACTTTCCTGCTGCGACCTTTTGATCAAAGGAATATATCTTGGAATTGTGATATGCCCATCCATTATCAATAATCTTTCCTTTAGAATCTTTGATCGTTATATCAATTGTTGTTTCATCTGTACAGGATACTTTTAACCTAAAATTTGACTTCTTGTCAAACTTAATGCAATAGTAATCATCTATTTCATCAAAGGCCAGAACACCTTGATAAAACTTATTATTACTCAACGCGATTGCAGTACCATTCGTACTATTATTAATTTTTGTCTCCACTGATGGCATAGCTGTAAATTTTGTAGCAATTTTATACGAGCCACTTAATACAATAATTGGATTTGATAAATTCAAATAATATGTTCTAGGACTTACATAAACTGTATATTTTATCGTAGAATATCCTTTTTCCTCATCGTACCTTGTTATCTGCGTCAGCTTAATCTCCTCGTTATCACTTGAATATAGTGATGTATGCATTTCATCTTTTACATAGCTTTTTATGGTAATTGTCAACTTTCCAATTTTAGTTGGCTTAATGACATATGTATTAGCAATTCCCCCATTTAAATTACCTTCTATTGTTTTACCTAATGTGATCTTTACCATTGCCTTACTACTTGCATTATCTGCTGATACCTTTTCAGTCATCCAGGGTATTGATATTAATATTAATATCACACATAGCATAGCTAACCATCTTTTCTTCATGTTCCTTCCCCCTTTGAACTTTTGCCTCATTATACCATTTTATGTATATCTTATCAATAAATTTATTCATAATTATTTCATACAATTATAATAGTCCTGCATTAATTATTTAGAAATCATACCATATAATCGTCACGCAAATAACTAACCTTTACTATTTATTTCCCTTTCACATATAAAAAACACAGGCATATCATTAACTGATCTGCCTGTGTATCTTTCTTCAATGCTACATCTGTAAAGAAATCCATTTTAATACGTTTTGAATCTTCTCATCCCAATATTTCCACTCATGGTCTCCCGGGGACTCTTCATAGGTCAATTCAAAACCCAAGTCCGTCAAATGATTTTTCATCTTTATGTTTTGATGATATAAGAAATCTTCTGTTCCACACCACATATAAACTTTGGGCAATGCTCTTCCTGAAGCTTTTAACTTACTTGCCAGTGTAAACAAATCATTTTCACTGTTCTCCAATTGATCTAATTGCCCGAAAATATTTTTCCATAATTCGTTGTTATCTTCGTTATTTACTATCGAACATACATCTTTTACATCCAGCCCACCTGATAGAGATGCTACAACTCCAAAAGTTTCTGAGGCAGCAAGACCCATTTTTATTGCTCCATAGCCTCCCATAGATAAACCAGCAACAAAGGTTTCCTCTCTTTTATCTGAAAGATTATTAAAGAGTGATTTGCATATTTCCGGTAACTCCTTAGATATAAATGTCCAGTACCGATTTCCATGGGCCATATCGGTATACCACCCTAAGTGGGTCGTCGGCATAATGACTGCAATACCCATTTCGCTAACATATCGTTCAATAGACGTTCTTCTCTGCCATATTGTATGATCATCGCTCATTCCATGGAGAAGATAAAGTGTAGGAATCTTGCCCTCCTTCACTTGCCCTTCCATACCTATTTGTCCGCTTGTTTTTTGCGGTAATATGACGTCCATTTGCATACACATTCCTAAAACATCCGAGAAAAAATTGACATGTAATAGTGCCATTATAAGTCCTCCTAATTGTTGTTCTTTATAAAGTTTATTATAGCATAGATTTTATTTCCTTCAATCATAAACTTTAAGGCGCTAATTTCCTAAAATTTCATCAATATTTTTAGGTGTAACGATAATATGCGGCTTACGAATATATTTCCCGTCTATTAGTTTAATCTCCTTTGGAAGTGTCTCATTAAAAATCAGGGAATACGCCAATTCAATGATACCTTCTGCCTGACCTTTTCCATCATTTAGAACGGTCCCTAACATATCACCATTTTTTACGGCTTCTAATCCTACTTGCGTTCCATCTATTCCTACAACAACAGGTGGATTAATAACCTGTTCTTTTTTCATGGCATCTATTGCACCCAATGCCATATCATCATTGTTCGCAATTACAATTTCTATATTAATATCACTGTTTTTCAACCATTGTGACATTCTGGTCTCTCCTTGCGCGCGGTTCCAATTGGCAATTTCGTCTCCCAGTTTTTCAACGCTAATTCCGGCCTCCGTGATTGTATTAATCACATATTCTGTACGTATTAAGGCGTCCTGATGTCCCGCTTCTCCTTCTAAAATTACATACTGCAATATGCCATCCTTATTTTTATCAATTTTACTAAAATCCTTCTTGCAGGCATCTACCACAATTTTACCTTCCATAATACCCGATTCCAGTGCAACAGCTCCTACATAGAATAATTGATCCCATCGTTCCAGATCCTTTTCAACCAACTCTCTGTTAAAGAATATGACTGGAATATCTGCATTCATCGCCATATCAATCGCGCTTGATGCATCCGTTCTGTCTACTAGATTAATACATAGTATATCATAATCTTGCTCAATAAAATTCTTTACCTGGTAGTTTTGCGAAACTTGATTTCCACCAGCATTTACTATATCCAGCGTAATCGTAATACCTTCTTCTTGTTCCTTGCTTTTCGCTTCTTCCTTTAGGTTATCAACTAGACTCGAAATGAAAGTATCATATTGATCATAAATGCTTACTCCTATTTTTACGCTTGTCTTCTTACTATTATTATTATCCTTCTCTTCCAAATTTCTCGAAGAAAAAGTAATAAATATACAAATAATAATGAATACAATAATAACCGGAATTATGGTTTTCTTAAAAGTCATAACTGCAGAACCCTCCTTACTGTACAATCGGAAATACCAGTCTTTGATTTTTTGGTAAATACAATGTATCTCTATTCACGGTACGAAACTCGATTTCATTTTCTAGTGTATTTTTATTTTTACTTTCCTTTAGGCTATTGATCAATTCCTGTATGCTTAGATAGCCCATATTAAATTCATTCTGGAAAACAATAGCACTAATCACTCCATAATCCAGATAATGTACAAGTTTATTCGTACTTCCTATTCCATAGATATCTACCGTACTTTCGAAATTTTCAAATGTTTCTGTAACTATTTCCAAGCTCTTATCATCTAGGGCTACTATGATATCTACAGGATCCTCCATCAGCATCTTTTGTAAAAATAGGGATGGGTCCTTGTCCTCTTCCCCCATTTCCCACTGTGACATTGTATAATCAGAGTATTGTAAGCTGTCCATCATACCCCGATATCTTTCTTTCACACTGCTCCGCTGCTGATTATAAATAAAAACAGCTACTTTTTTATTTATCGTACTATTAAAATAAACAGATCTTCCAATATTAAGACCCATGCTGTAATTATCCGCTGATAGGTATATAAGCCCTCCCGCATCCTCAATATTTGTTTCAACCATAACAATCGGAAGTATAGAGGATGCTTCCTTAACTGCTTTCGCCATTTTCTTGCTATCCGTGGCAGCAAGGATAATTCCTTTTGCGCCATTTGCTATCTCTCTAGTCAATAACCTTTCTTGTTCCTCTGCGCCATTTTCTTCCGTCATCGTGACAAAATTTATTTCTACTCCGAAATCATCCGCTCCTTGGTCAAGTCCTTGTTTTAGCGTAGTCCAACGATCACTTGAATTGCCATAAACAATTACAGAAATTTTAGTCGTTTTCTCCTTGTTATTTGAATCAGTAATATATAAATATGTGCTGATGAATAGCAAGCTTAATATGCATAGGAGAAGTATAATTACCAGAATTAGTTTTCTATTCTTTTTCATGGGTCACATCCTCCCTTGTCTTATTAACACCGTTGAATGAACGTGGAAGTTTAATACGAACGGTTGTGCCTTCATCCAATACACTTTTGATTTCTAGCCCATATTCTTTACCAAAATATAGCTGTATTCGTTGATGAACATTACTAAGTCCGATTCCTGATCCCTTTTTATGCACTCGACTATCATCTGTTAATAAAAATTCTACTGACTCCTCTGGCATTCCAAGTCCATTATCTATTACATCAATATAAATATCGTTGTTTTTCAGATAACCTTTTATTGTAATTTCACCCTCTCCATACATAGATTCGACTCCATGGTAGATTGCATTTTCCAATAAGGGCTGAACGATAAGCTTTATTGTACTACATTCATAGATTTCGGGCTCAATATCAATTTTTATTTGAAAACGATTTTTATATCGTATCTTTTGTATATACAAATAATTCTGTGCATGTTCGATTTCTTCCCGTATGGTGATAATATTTTTCCCTTTACTCAAACTAATCCGAAATAAGTTAGCCAAAGCAGTAACCATGGAAATAGCCTCCTGATATCGCTCACTTTCTACCATCCAAACGATGGAATCCAACGTATTATACAGAAAATGAGGATTTATTTGAGCTTGGAGCGAATCAAATTCACTTTTACGTTTTTTCTCCTGCTCAGCCACTATTTCTTCCATCAATAAATGCATTTGTAAAACTACCGAAGTAATTGTCCTTCCCAAATGTTGAATTTCATAAGAGCCTCCGATAAATATATTTAAATCTAATTTACCATATTCTAAATCTTTAACGGAATCATCTAATTTTTTAATTGGATTTCCAATCAAATAAGAAACAAATTGGTTCGCAAAGAAAATCAGAAATATAGTTAGTGCAATAATCATTACAGTAAAAAATCTCATTTGATTATAACTCATATAGAATTCATTCGCTGAAGTTACATTGATAATTTTCCATCCCGTGTACCCCACAGTATTTACGGTAACAATTCTATTTTTGCCTTCAAAATCTTCATCATGGGTTCCATCTTCATACGTAGCGGCAACTTCATTATTTTCATGTAAAAGGCTTGAATTAATTAAGTTCTGTTTTGGATGGTAGATGATTTCTCCGTTACTATCGATTAAATAGACATACCCCGAATTATTCGAATTTACTTTTGTAAAAAGCTGTTCGATTCCACTATAATTCATATCTACCAACAAAATTCCCCTGCTACTGTTACCATTATTGGTTAATTCTACTACTCTGCTAAGTGAAATAACCCAATGGTAATTAAAACTACTGTCATTAAAGAGATTTTGGACGTGAGGCGTTGAAAAATGAAGATTTTCAATTTCTTGATTGGCTTTTACAAACCAGCTCTGTTCGATAACGTGGAGGTCCGTCTTCAGATTGTCTATCGGTGTTGCTGCTACTAAGGATCCATTTCCTTTCAAGCAGACGATACTAACCAAGTTATCCTTATTGGCCTCATATAATAGATTCATTTCTTTATTCAGTGTCTCTTTGGATAAGTCCACTCTTTTTATTACGCTATAATACATAGAGTCTGAAATTCGCATCATACTCCTGAGATATTCATTTACATTCATATTTACCTGATCAATTAGTTGTTCATTGTTTTCTATTATAATTTCTTTCGTCGAGGAAGCAAACTGCGTATATATTGTAACACCCATAAATCCCATGCCAAATAAAGCAACAAACGAAAATGAAATCGATAAAGTGAACTGTATGCTTTTATGTCTATAATAATGACCAATTTTTAACAGGAAGTCTTTTATTTTAGATACCACTCTGCACCAAGCCTCTCTTATCGATTTTACTTTTACTTATAGGTGCCTTTCAACTCTTACTACAATTTTTTCTGTAATTAGAAGGCGATACACCATATTGTTTTTTAAATACGTAACTAAAATAGTTGGGTTCTGGATAACCAATAATTGCAGAAATATTATATGTTTTTTCATCCGTCGTGTTAAGTAAATGCAAGGCTTTATCCAACCGTACTTTCGTTAAGTAATTTACAAAGTTCATGCCTGTTTCTCTCTTGAAAATGGTTGAAAAATAAGTAGCACTTACATTTAAATAATTACACATCATATCAACAGACAATTCACTATTCGTATAATGTTCAACAATATAATTCACTGCCTTTTCAATCAGTATTTTAGTAGTATCCGTACGTTCTCTGCGGATATAGCCTCTGACATTCAAACAAATATCTCTTAACCACAGCTTTAAGGACTCCAGTGTATCAAATTGGTATATCTTATTATTAATATTAAAATCTGCTCCAAACACTTTGTCCATATCGAGTTGATAAGCTCTGCCTAATTTAAATATTTCGGTTATCATTTCCATGAGAGAAATTTGATATAGTTGAAAAGAAATGGACGATTTTTTTATATAATCAATCAGATCCTGTATGGCTTTTACTAAATCTGCTACTTCGCCTAGTTTAATCTCCCTTAAGATACTTTCTGTGTATCGGCTTTCCCAAACATTTCGATCACTTACATGAGATTCGACATCCTGAATATAAATTGCTTGATTCGGCTCGAATAAAATACGGTAATCTATTGCGTTTTTAGCACCTTGATAGGATTGGTTTAAATCCATCATATCACTGCATAAAAACCCTATCCCCGCTGAGGTATTATTCTCAAGTATCCGGTACGCACTTTTACATATTTGATCCATTATGTGTATAAATTCATTGCTTTGTTTCGGTTCCTTTAAGAGAGCAATCACTACCACTGATTCCAAATAAATGCAGCTAATAAAATCGCAGCAAGAGTTTAAGTCCTCATCCACAATCTGTTTTAAGGACAAGGTGGTAAGCCCTATTGGCGGCGAAAAATCTTCTTCTGTTTTTATCTTACCATAGGGATTGTCCGTATGGACAATCCCTGCCATATAATATGGATAATCAAATTTGATTTCATAGGTCTTCATCCGTTCAATAATTCGTTTTTTTGATAACCGCCCTTCTAATAATCCAATCAATAACTGTTCTTTCATGATAGGTAGGCTCTCTAGGTAATATTGTCTTAATTGATCAATATCACGTTTTCGATTAATTTCATTATCTAATTTTTCTTTAATTCTGTCAAATACACTTTTTAATTCTATCGCATTAATTGGTTTTAGTATATATTCTTCAACTTCTAATTTTATTGCCTCTTTTGCATATTCAAACTGATCAAAACCAGAAAAAACAATAATTTTTATATCTTTTGATATTTGTTTTAATTTTTTGGATAAGGTAAGTCCATCCATGAAGGGCATCTTGATATCGGTCATCACGACGTCAGGTCGAAGGCGTTCTACTATTTCCAAAGCATCTTCTCCATTATCAGCATATCCTATTACTTGAAAACCTATGGCTTCCCAGTCAAGCTTATTAATAATTGCTTGCCGTACATCTTCTTCATCATCAACAAGTATCACTGTATATAATTTCATGTCATTTATCCCCTCAAGTGAATTTTATAGTATTTTTCAAACTAAATCTAATGAAATGGAATATATTCTAAACTCACAAATTAACCTTAAATAACTGTACGGTAGATTCTAAATCTTTTGCCTGAATACTCAGTTTCGTTGCAAATTCATTCAACGATTCCACTGCAAGCAGTTGTTCTTCCACCGTTACTCCAAGTTCATTGGTGGCTGCGGCAGATTCCTCTAATGTGGCTGATATACTTTCATTCGCACTTAATGTATCGTTCTTCGTATTTTCCATGCCGGCAATACCAGCTACGATCTTTTTAATATTATTTGTCAGGTTTTCTACATGTTCATCTACATTTCCAAATACTTTTATCGTACTGGATAATGCATCCGTTTGAGCTGCAACAATAACCTCTGCCTGTCTTGCCGTAGCAACTGTTTTTTGCGTCTGTAGATGGATGTGTACTATAATTTCACCTATTTTATTTGCTGCCACTGCTGATTGTTCGGCAAGTTTTCTAATCTCACTTGCAACCACCGCAAAGCCTCTTCCCGCATCACCGGCTCTTGCAGCTTCGATCGAAGCGTTTAGGGATAGCAGATTCGTTTGTCCGGCTATTTCATTTATTGTTTCAATAATACCACTGATTGCATGCGATTCTATTTCGAGATTTATAATATCTTTGATTACGTTTTGTGTAATATCAGAGGTTCCTTTTGTTTTTACACCAAGATCATCAACAACAATCCTTCCATGTCCAATAATGCTTTTGGTGCTACTTGCTATTTTCTCAATTTCTTCGGTATTTTCATGCACCAAATTAATTTGTTCTGCAAGATTTGACATTTGTATCAGACAGCTTTCTGCATCCTTCGCTTGTTGTGTTATGCCTTGTTCCATATCATACACTGTTTGGGATATATCTTTTGTTGCGCCAAAGAGCAGATCTGCTGTTTTTGTTACTTCAACCAATGACATTGAAACCGTAGTGCTAGTTCCAGCCATCTTTTGAATCAGTTCCGTCATTCTTTGGATCATGTGGTTAATATTATTACCCAAAACTTCAAATTCATCTTTTGTGTTAATCTCTAGATGAGCCGTTAAATCTCCCTCTGCAACACGAGATAAAATTATATTTGTTTTATTCAAGTTTTTGGATATACCTGCTGAGATAAAGGTTGCTACCAATATTGCAATTATTATAGCTAATAAGGTAATTGCAATTGTTACCGTCCGAACTCCTTGCACTTGTTCAAGAATCACGCTTTCCGGTATCAATGTACAAAGCACTGCATTTGCAGCAGTAATATTCGAGTAAATATATAGATAGGATACCCCTTTATAATCCACATATTTGGAACCTGCGACTTCCTTACCTTTCGCTGCCTCTTGGTAAAAATCATGTTCTAAGAAGGTAAATTGATTTATGTCTTCGCCATAAAGGATTTCTCTACCATCTCCTGTTATTAATCCTGTTATACTTCCTGTTCCAAAATTCGCTTCCTGTAAAGTATCCAATATAAAGCTTTTCTTGATATCAGTAACAATTAAACCGGAGCGTTTATTACGAGCATCAATAAAATAGCTAAGATAAGTCATACTATAATTTTCAACATTTGAGGAGCCCTTATCACTGATTTTAGAGTCGATATAAGGATGTGACCCTAGCCATATTGCTGAAGATTTTAATTGTTCAAGTGCTTTTGCCTCATAGGATTGTTGAAATTCTTCATAGGATTCTATCTTAAAAGTACCAGCACGAGAGATACCATCCCCATAACCTGCAATAATGTATATGTCTTCAATATATTGATCCGCATTCCCTACATTTTTCACCTGACTCCTGACATTTTCAACAGAAGACATTTCATCTGCGGGTTTATCCTTTAAAGCACCTGAATAATACTGTTTAAGTTCATTATTAGAGGCTATCTCCGCTGATTTTGAAGCAATATTCTGTAATTCAAGTGAAAAATATTTACTTATCATTGTAATACTAGTTTGATTAGCATCTTCATAATTTGAAATAATTCCATCAGAAGCTTTTGAATAAGAAGTAATTCCTAAAATAATGATTAAAATAATAGGAATAAAAAAAGAGGCAATTAATTTAGATCTAATCCCTCGTAATACGCTCCACTTAAATCTTCTTTTTTTCTGAATTCCATTCGTATCCATATGTTCTCCTCATTTGTCAACAAAATCGGCGCGTGCCAAATATAAATGATCAACTATATTTTTTAATAATAAAATATGCCATTATAACAACCAATGCAGCGATTAATATTATAATAATGATATCCAATGCCTTTAATGAAATTGGGATTTTATCATATATTCTTTCTTTTGCATTCTTATATTCTGGCGTAGTCTCTTTTTTCGTCTCTATAATATCCTTAATTATTATTTCATCTTGTTCCAAAAGTTGTTCCAATTGATCGTTTTTTAATTCATCCTTAACCTTGTTTTCTTGTTCCATTCGTACCTCTTTTCTTATCAATAAGATATTGAATGTTTCTATTATATTGGCTAATTATTAGCACAAAGGGATGTATAATCACTAAAGTAATTATACATCCCATATTGTATCTTTACTACGATTATTTCTTTGCTAAATATTTTCTTAGGTCAAGAGCAACCGCTATAATTATTACAAGACCTTGAACTATATACGTATAAGAAGTTTCTACGCCGAGGAATTGTAGTGATATTTTTAACAACTCAAAAACCAATACACCAATTAAAATTCCTGATACTCGACCAACGCCACCATTTGTTGATACACCACCAATGGTACAAGCTGCAATTGCCTCTAATTCATATCCAGCGCCCATATTTACAGATGTTCCACCGGCTTTTGCCGCCAATAAGATGCCACCTAAAGCATAAAGCATTGCTGCTAAGGTATAAATTCTTATTTTAACTTTACTTGTATTAACTCCTGCAACTTCCGCAGCGTTTTCATTTCCTCCAATTGCATACATGTATTTACCATGTTTGGTCTTGTTATACAAGAACCACATCAGAATTCCGCAGACAACCGCAATAATTAATAAATATGGAATTCCAAATATAGAACCGATAGCGATTTTAGTATAATCGCTACGTAATCCTCCAATTGGTTTCGCTCCAGTATAAACCAAACAAATACCGTAAACTAACGTTTGCATACCTAAAGTTGCAATAAATGGTGGTACTTTGAGAAATGAAATTACAGCACCATTCGCAAATCCAAACAAACCACAAATAGTCATTGTTATTACTACTACCAACAAAATTGATAAATCAGGCAGATTAGGAAATAACTTTGTACTAAAATCTGATCTTTGTAGTAAAGTTGCTGCAATACAAGCACCTAATCCAACGAGGCGACCAGCTGATAAATCGGTACCCTTTGTGATTAAAGCACCACTAACTCCCAAGGCAATAACAAAACGTACTGCCGTATTTACTGATAAATTTTTAAAATTACCAAATGAGAAAAAATTCGGTTCGCTGATTCCTACAAATAGCGCGATTAAAACCATGATAATCGTAATTGCATTATTTTGAGCAAATTGAGCAACTGATTTCTTATTTATTTTTGCCACTTGTTCCATTTTTATAATCCTCCTTAGGCAAATTTCGTAGCTAAACTCATGATATTTTCTTGTGTTGCTTCTTCTTTCTCAACTTCACCGCTTATCTTACCGGCACACATTACTATAATTCTATCTGACATTCCGATTAATTCCGGAAGTTCTGATGAAATCATTACAATACTCTTACCCTGCTTTGCAAGCTCCGCAATAATCGTATATATTTCATATTTAGCACCCACGTCAATACCTCGAGTAGGCTCATCTAAGATTAAAATATCCGGATCATTTGCTAACCAGCGTGAAATGATAACTTTTTGTTGGTTACCTCCTGAAAGTGATTGTATCTTCGTTTTACTACTCGGTGTCTTAATGTGTAATTTCTTCACATTATCCTGTACTAGTTTTTCGATTTTCCTATTATTTAGTATAAAGTGAAAATCTACATATTGATCCAGTGAGGCGATCGATACATTTTCAGCAATCGACAAAACACCAAATATACCAGTGGCGCGTCTATCCTCTGTTAAAAGAGCTATTCCCTGTGAAATAGCGTCATGTGGACGCCTAATTTTAATTTGTTTTCCTTTATAAGTAATGGTTCCTGTTTTTATCCCGCGGATACCAAAGATAGCCTCGACAAGTTCCGAGCGTTGTGCTCCTACCAGACCACCAATACCTAATATTTCTCCTTTTCGGAGTTGGAAGCTTACATTTTTGAAAGATTTTTCTGTGATTGAAGTAAGCTCTTGTACTTCAAAAATTACCTCTCCAGGTACATTAGATTTGGGAGGAAATAAATTTTTCAGCTCACGTCCAACCATTTTAGTAACTATCATGTCAATCGTTAATTCCTTTGCTTCCCATGTACCAATATATTGACCATCACGCATAATTGTAACATCATCCGAGATGCTTAAGATTTCATCCATCTTGTGTGATATATATATAATAGAAATCCCTTTTTTTCGTAATAAGTTTATTATTTCGAATAAATTATCTACTTCATTTTGAGTTAATGAGGACGTTGGTTCATCCATAATAATGATACGTGCATCAGCTGAAACAGCTTTTGCAATCTCGACTGACTGCATTTGTGAAACTGATAACGTTGATAATTTAACTTGTGGGTCAAAGTTCATCTTTACTTCTTTTAATAAACGTTCTGTATCTTCGTACATTTTTTTATGGTCAATAAACAGATGATATTTCATAGGAAATCTTCCACAGTAAATATTCTCTGCAATACTTCTTTCCATGATAGGTTGTAGTTCTTGGTGCACCATGGCAATTCCCTTCGTTAATGCATCAAATGGATTAACAATTTGGGTTGGCTTACCATCAATAATTATTTCTCCCTCATCCTTAGAATAAATGCCAAATAAGCATTTCATCAAAGTAGATTTCCCGGCACCATTTTCGCCTACAAGAGCATGAACTGTACCTGGCCTAACTCTTAATGTTGCATGATCAAGTGCTTTTACACCCGGAAAACTTTTACAGATGCCATTCATCTCTAACAAAAAGTCCGACATTGGTTAAACCTCCTATCATCTTTCTTTACAATAAATCGCACATATCACGACGATCTATTATCATGAAGAATTGGGTGTGTATCTGCACACCCAATTCTGAAACATTTTATTTACAACTATTATTTTGTTACTTTTACATAATCTACTGTATAGTTCTTTTCTAATGCTTCACCATTAACAGCTTTAACTGCTACATCTGCTGCTGTATTAGCCTGGCCGATATGGTCATTAAGAACGGTACCTGTGATAGCTCCTGATTTTACATAAGAAACTACTTCAGCAAGAGCATCAACACCTACTAAGTAAATGTCTTCGCCAACTACTCTACCTGCAGATTCAATCGCTTGACGAGCGCCAAGTGCCATAGCATCATTATTACAGAATACAACTTCTACGCCTGCGCCAAATTGAGTTAATGCTGCAGCTACGATTTCTTGTCCTTTTGCTTGATCCCAGTCACCACGTTGCGCAACTAATTCTTCAACAACAATACCATTATCTGTAAGAGCTTTTACTGAGAACTCTGTTCTGTATTGAGCATCTACGTTCTCTGGATCTCCAATTACCATTACATAACTAACTTTTCCATCGCCATTGATATCGCCATGGTTAGCTAAATCATAGATAATTTGACCTTGCATTGTACCAGATTGTCTTGCATCTGCACCAACATATGCAACTTTATCCCAAAGGTCTAAGTCTTCTGCCGTTGGCTCACGGTTAATGAAGATTACTGGAACATTAGCATCTTTACACATATTAACAACAGTTGAAGCTGCTGATGATTGAACTAAATTTGCAACAATAACATCAAATTTATCTGCGATAAATGTTTGAATTTGATTTGTTTGTTCTGCCTGGTCATTTTTACCATCCACAACAGTTACTTCATAAGTAACTTCATCATTGCTTAACTCTTCTTTGAAATATCTTTCTAACTCTTCTCTGTAAAGAGTCATGAAGTTATCATCAAATTTGTAAATTGCAATACCAACTTTAATAGTCTTTTTTTCCGCTACCGGAGCAGTAGTAGCCTCTGCTTCGTCTGCCTCGTCCACCACGTCTGTTTTTTCAGGTGTAACTACTGTTTCCTTTTTTTTGTCCCCACAGCCTACTAATAGTGTAGTCAACATGACCAAACTAAGTACAAAAATCATAAATTTCTTCATAAATAAATCCTCCTTTTGTGCAATATGCACCTCATTATTTCGTGGCATTATGTTTTGCCCTGAATGTTTGATTACAATAAGATTGTATCAAATCACGTTTGTTTACTCCATACAATATTCTCCTGTCAACTATGAAATTTATTAACTATTGATAGTTTTTTCGTGATTTTTTTCATTTTATTATGTATTTTTTACAATTTTTCTGTCTATGGCTATTGTTTCAGTAAAAATATGCATAGTATATTAGCAATATAGCTGCATATTTTCTGGTTTTTGTATAGCACTTTTCATAGGTGTCTACGGCGCCTTCAAGATGGCTGAATTCACTGCAATAAAAAGCCGCCTATTCGGCGGCTTTTTATTTTCCCATTTAAGTTTTAAAGTATATGTTAGTAGATCTGATCGAATTACACAGAACTACTCGCTTCTCAGTGCTTCCACAGCATCTTTTTTAGATGCCATTCTTGCAGGAATATGTCCACCAAGCATGGTGAGAGTCGTGCTGATAATGATTAAGATAATTGCATGAGCAGGTTGCAGCCTAGCTACATTTTCAAGCTCAGAAACTTTAAAAATAACAGCGTTAATCGGAATAGTACATAGCAGTGCAATGGCTATACCCAGTACTCCAGAAAAGATCCCAAGTATGCACGTTTCTGCATCAAATACACGGGTAATATCTTTCTTCCGAGCGCCTAGCGCTTTTAAGATACCAATCTCCTTCGTTCGTTCTAAAACAGAGGTGTAGGTAATAATACTAATCATAATGAGACTGACAATAAGTGAAATGGCTGCGAATGCAATAAGCACAAGCGTTATGCCGTCCATGATACCACCTGTCATTTCTGACATTGTTCCCGCTAAATCAGTATAAATGATATGATTATCAATTTCTTTGCCATCATTATAGGCATCTAAATAAGCGGTAACTGCATTTTTATCCTCAAAATTGTCCGGATACACCATCACCATAAAAGGAGTGGCATTTCCTCCAAGATAAGATAAAAAGTTTGCTTTTGATTCTTTGTTTAAGTCTTCCATAGTCATAATATTTTTTTTACTCTGTTTTTGCGCCTTCACAATATCAGAGGTGATTGCATTGTCAATTACTACCTGCGAAAGTTCGTCACTGTATGCAATACCGCTTGCGAGAAGTCCCAGGTTGACACCCTGCTTTTGACGGACAACACCGACAATTTTTACCGCTATGTTTTCACTTGATGCATACATTGCATCATAATCTTGACCTGGTAGATAAGAACCAATATCCGTTTTGACATAGTATTCATTGTTAGCGATAATTTTGAACTCGGTTCCAACAATGTCCTTAAACTTGATGGATTTTATATCTTTAACAGCAAATCCCAAAGCCTTCAGCGTGTTTAAGTCTATGCGATTTTTGGTGTCAATTACAAGTACCAAGTCGGTAGCACTTTCGGGATATGTACCAGAAAGAAGTTCATAATTGGTAGCTAGATAAGATTCTTCACCCTCTTTTAGTTGCTTGGGATAAGAGGACATTCCTAATCCATCCATACTAGACATATTGGCCATGTTGCTCATACTCATTCCGCTACTCATGGATGAAAGTATATTATTAAACGTAACGGGTGTAACCGTTCCGTTTATTTCGCGCAGTAAATTCATGCCCACAATTCGAGCATACCCTATGCTACTGCATATCGCAGGATCAATCTTGTTCAGATAATCCATGTACTCCTCAGTGAAAATATTGGTATGTGCAATCGTTGTTTCAGAACGGTCATAGAGATAAACCTCATCAGAAACAGCATATTCTGACGTTCCCATCATTTTATCTTTCATGGCATCCTGCATGCTCGCCATATTCTCTGCATCCAGTTGTGCTGCAGTTTGTGATATGATAATCGGGAATTCTGCCATAGCATCACTTTGGAATTGATCTATTTGTACTTGAAAGCCAGTCGACAAACTTAAAATAATAGCAATACCAATAATACCAATACTGGAGGCGAATGCAGTTAAAAAAGTACGTCCTTTTTTTGTGCGTATATTATTATAGGAAAGCTTTAATGCTGTTAAAAAGCTCATACTTGTCTTTTTTAGCTGGAACTCATCCGCTTTGGGACGCTCCACATGAGGGTGCGTATCAGAAATAATATTACCATCTTGAAACAAAATTGTGCGGTCTGCATAGGTATGGGCAAGTTCTGGATTATGTGTTACCATAATAACAAGTCTGTCCTTTGCAATTTCCTTGATTAGATCCATAATCTGAACACTGGTAACCGTATCAAGTGCACCGGTAGGTTCATCACAGAGTAATATTTCAGGATTGTTTACGAGTGCTCTGGCAATGGCAACTCTTTGCATTTGACCGCCTGAAAGTTGATTTGGTTTTTTATGTAGATGTTCTTTTAATCCAACTCTTTCAAGCACATCAATTGCTCTTTTGTGCTTTTCACCAGAAGATACTCCGCTCAGTGTCATACTGAGTTCCACATTGGCAACAATGCTTAAATGCGTGATGAGATTATAACTTTGAAATACAAACCCAATAGAGTTGTTTCTATAGGCATCCCAATCCTTCTCTTTAAAATCCTTGGTTTTTTTTCCTTTGATCGTCATCTCTCCACTATCATATCGATCAAGACCACCGATAATATTGAGGCAAGTTGTCTTTCCCGATCCACTTGCGCCTAAGATTGCCACAAATTCTTTTACACGAAAAGATACATTAATATCGTCGAGTGCCTGTGTTTCTATATCTCCTATTTTATAGATTTTTCTAATATGTTTCAGCTCTAACATTGCGTTACCATCCTTCTTAAGTTAGTTTTTTGGTGCTAATTTTTTTAAAAGCTCATTAAATTCATGCATGCCGTTAATAATGGTTTCAAGCTTTTCTTTTGGAATTTGTTCAAAAACAATGTCGAGCCCGTCCGCCTTGTCATGTAAACTCAGGATTTTTTGTTTTCCTTGTTCCGTAAGAGATAAAGTGACTATCCGTTCATCTTCGCTACTTCGATTGCGTTTAATCAATCCCGCTTTCTCCATTTGCTTGCACATAGTAGAAACATTACCCTGATTGATACCAAACACTTTGCACAAGCTACTAATGTTTGTGATTGTACCCTCTGCAAGCCCCATGAGAATATATGTTTGAATCATTGAAAGGCCTTCGGATTGCACAATTGGCTCAACAAATTTTTGTATCCCTGCCTTAACCTGATACATAATAGACCACATTTCCGACTTAAACACATTAATCTCCACTACAATATGCTCCCTTCCATAGATAAATATCATTTAATTTTAGAGGTTTCCGGTGTAGTTGGACTTTTTGTTCTAATGCACTCCCAATTACCCAAATAAACATAGAATATATTACATTTAAAACATGTTATATTTAATTTAAATATAATATGTTTTAAATGTAACTTTGTCAATGGAAAAAATCTTAAATTATAATAAAAAAATAATTAAAACATGATAGTCACTCAATGAGGAATTTGATCAATAGAAATCCAAGATAATACAGGGATAGAATCAGCATGATGTGTAGATTCTTCAGTCAATAAATAGTGCATTTTTAGGAATTGTATGAAAGGCTTTTTTAAAAGCCCTTGAAAAAGTTGAATAATTTTCGAAGCCACTTTGAAAGCATGCCTCCGTGATAGAACTTCCGTTCTGAATTAGGTTTTTTGCAAGTAGTAAGCGTTTCTCAGTAATATAATTTCCAATCGTGTACCCTGTTTCTTCTTTAAAAAAATGCATTAAATAATAGCGGCTAAGATAAAATTGTGCAGATAATTGATCAATGGTTATCTCCTCTGCAAGATGTTCATTGATATAGTCTAAAATCGGAAGAAGTTTCGCATTCCCAATAACCGAATCCAGATAATTAATATGGTTGGAGATTGCCGTTCTGTTTAACTGAATCATAAATTCTAAAAATAAAATCTTCTGATATAATTCCTTGGCAAAGGCATTATCCGTAAAAGAGTGCTCCAGTTCGAGGCATACCTGATAGAGTTTACTTTTGTCTAAAAAATGTAATCGAAGTACATTAGAATGCTCTTTTTTTGCTCGCTCAAAACAATATTTTAAATCATAATCCTTTTGTGTATAAGTATTTAAGAATTGAGTTGAAACATATATAATGATTCTTTCATAATCTGTATTATCAAGGACTGATGGTCTATGGATTTCGCCCGCATTTACAAGAACAATATCATATGGTTTCAGCAAATAATTCTTACCTTCGATTGAGTAATTTATATTACCACTTAGAAAGATTATTATTTTATTAAAATCATGATAATGGAATTTAAATTCTTTCTGCTGTCTGTCGATGATATGAAATATTTTAAAATCGTTATTTAAATAGCCGAGTTTTTCAATATTGTTCAAGTTAGTCTCCTATCTGCGTAATCCGCTCAACGCATACGCTAGAAATTGATTTTCAATTGATGCCTTCAGACCATTATATAGCATAATATGCAACATTCAAAGCATTATAATGATATTTTTATAAAATAATGTTGTATATAATATAATTAGAAGAATATGAAGTAAGTGTTAAATATTAGGGAGGTTTTTTTTATGCAACTTACAGGTGTCTGGTTACCAATCATAACTCCATTTGAAGATGATAAAATAGATTATAAATCATACAAAAGATTAATCGATCATTACTCTGACAAGGGAATAAGCGGATTAATTCCATTAGGTACAACAGGAGAAATTCCTACCTTAAGCGATTATGAATTTGAGGAAATGATAGAAAATACAATGGAATTCAACAAAGGTCGACTGCCTATTTATGTAGGCGTAGGAGGCAACTACACAGCCAAAGTAATCAAGAAAGTAAAAATAGCTGAACACTATGATATACAAGGCATCCTATCAGTCTGTCCCTACTATAACAGACCAAACCAAGAAGGAATCTACAGTCATTTTAAGAGTATTGCCGAGCAGACTGATTTAAATATTATCGTCTATAATATCCCTTACCGTACAGGTGTAAATATTGAAAATGATACAATATATAAACTAGCTGAGTTAAAAAATATAGTAGGATTAAAAGATTCTTGCGGTGATATCAAGCAGACTATGGCACTACTCATGAATCCGCCAAAGGATTTTTCCATTCTTACCGGAGAGGATGTTCTATTCTATCTGACCCTCTTGATGGGAGGCCAAGGAGGAATACTTGCCTCTTCTCACCTTAAAACGGAGCAGTTTGTAGAAGTGTATAAAAAAGTAAAAGAGAATGATCAGGAAACTGCTTTACAGATATGGAAACAGCTTTATGACTTTATTCCTCTCTTATTCAAGGAACCTAACCCGGCTCCAATCAAGTATTGCTTAAAGGAGATGGGACTCATAAATTCATCTGAGGTAAGGCTTCCATTAACACAAATATCGGATCAATTAAAAGAAAAGCTTGGTAGTCATGTACTGGGATAACGATACCAATAAATCATTAAGGACAGAGTCGATTTTAAATCGCTTCTGTCCTTAAATTTATTTAGTTGCTTCAAGAACGTTTTAGTTATCACTCTTTGAGAAACATGATAGCCCCCGTTAGAAACAATACCATTCCTGCCATCTTTTTTAAACTAATATCCACATTATTAAAAAAAGCGTCCATAATTAAACCGCTTACAAGCTGACCTGCAAGTATTAAGATTATTGTATCGGAGATACCTAATACCGGAATTGATTTTGATGAAAAATATATGATAAAAGCTCCAAAAAGGCCTCCAATCAACCAAATAGGACGTACCGTTACTACTCTCGAATATCTTGGCATGTTTCCCAATAAGAGATTAATTACCAGCATAAAGGTCATGCCTGTAATTAGACTATGAAGCGTAGCGATGCTCGGTGTAAGGTATTTACCAAGCTGCGAATTGATGCTTGTTTCAATGGTTGTAAAAACTCCTGCCAAAATCGCCAATAGCATAGAGAAAATGTTCATTATAGCACCGCCTTATTTACCTTATGTTTCATAAATATGTGCAAGAGTGCTATTATATACAGGCTTAATTTTCCAACTTATAAATGTCCACTGAAAAAGTCTCTTCAGTAGACTTGGCATGAATACAGCTGTATATATATTCAGCTTGGCGTTGACCGGCTGACAAGGCTGTTTATGTCCGACTAGAGACTCAGTGAAAAGTAGCGCAGCTGCAATGCTTTTCACATCTTTGAGGCTCTACAAAGGATATGCCGCCGGAAGGTAAGGCAGCCAAATGAATATATATGCAGCTTTATTCATTCACTCCCTAACAATAGAGACTTTTTCAGTGCCCTCCCTATTCACCTATTGGGGCGGTGTTGTTTCTATCATACTTTTATCCTCTTCTATATCATAACTTTCTGTTCCCTCCAGCTCATAAACAACAACTGCCACTCCTCTTTTTATATTTTCAAACATTTTTTTTGCTGCAGCAGGAGGCATGTTAATACAGCCATGGGATCCCTTCGTAAGATAGATGTCCTTACCAAATTTTTTTCTCCAGGGTGCATCATGGAATCCAATATTGACATTGAATGGCATCCAGTATTTTACAGGAGTAGAATAATCTTCTCCTTTTAAAGTAGCATCATTTTCCCTATATTGAATTGGATATGTACCTGTGGGCGTCCCATAATTTTTCGAAAGATTACCTGAAACAAAATCCGATTCCAAGATAAGACTTCCTTCTTTATAGAAAAATAAATGTTGTGCTGTTAAATTTACCTCTACGTAAGTATCACCGATATCATCCGGTCCATATTTCTGTGCTGTTTGGAAATAAACAGGCTCTCGTATTAGTTGTTCGCCATCCAGAATTAATTGTGTAAGCTCAAATACTTCAGTAGTTCTATTTAACCACCAGCCATAGTCGCCGCCTTTGATTTCTAATATATCTCCATAAGAAGTCTGGAAAGTACGAACTCTTCCAAATGAGTTATATGTCTTTCCTATGTAATCCACATACTCTTTCACACCATTTGCATCTAATTTTACCGTACAATCATCATCAACAAAAAGCCATTTACTAATTTGGTTCCCATCTAAAAGTTCAGTAGCATCCCCAAATTCATATGTAATCTTAGTTCCAGCTATCTTATTCATATCCTTCAAAGCTTTCGCTAATTCAGGATATTGTGAATCAATCTTTGGCTCTTCATAACATCCTGCTTTCTCTAAAGATAAGGAGGGCTCTGAAGAAGTAATTGATTTTTTAATTGCTTTATATAATTTATCTTTGATTACCTTTGCTCCAGGGTCCTCCGGTATAATCTCGTAGCCATTATTTCTGTATTCTGAAATATGTGCATTTACAGGTTCCACTACATTTGATTTATCAAAACACTTTAGTCTATCAAAATATGTTTTTAGCAAAGACTTATCATACTCAATCATGGTACTTATTTTAAATTCATGAGACTTAAATAAATAAGTAGTCCATGCAAAACCATTTTGTTCAACTAATAGATCCTTTATACTGCCATCAAAAGTAGTATGTAAATCAATATTCTCTCCATAAATCTGATCTGACAAACCACTTCTCTCTTCCAATGTTAAGATATAAGATTTTACCTGTGCATTAATAGCATCTTCTGCTTGATTCACCGTCATATTTGAAGTATCTATACCATTGATCATTGTATTATTATAAAAATGATTATTGTAATAAAAAGAAAGGAACAAATACACCAAAAGTACTGATGAAAATACACCAACACCTCCATAAAGTAATTTCTTCTTCCCTTTACTTGTTTTTTTCTTTTTCATATTGCACCTTCTTAAATTTTTTTCCTATAACTTCTTATATAATAATATATATTTTCTATTATTGTAACATAGAAAAGTGTCTACTTTAAGGCATATACAGGCTACATTTATTAAAGCATTATGCTTAATTACTGGCAATCATGCTATTGTGGCATATATTCCTATGCAAATAACTTTTATATCTATTATTTATCCAAATTCATCTTTGCAAATGCATCTGCAAATGCACTATTTATTGGCTCTTGTGTTTCTTTATTAACTTGATTCATATAGTTAGCAACATCTTTTTTGCTAACACCAGCACCTTCTTTTTTACGTCTATCCTGAAATGCTGTTAGTTTTTCTTTATAACCGCAGATACAGGTAAAAACTTGCGCTTCCTCTTTCCCTTTCAGTTCCATCTTCTTATGGCATACGGGACATCTAGCATTACTTGTTCTTGCTATTGTCTCCCTATGTCCGCATTCACGGTCTTGGCATACTAGCATCTTACTTGTCTTATTACTCACGGATAACATCTTTTTACCGCATTCAGGACATTTCGTATTCGTTAGATTATCATGTCGGTAATTTCCTTCTTGGTCTTTAATTTCACCAACGATCTCTTTTGTATAAGCTACCATCTCATCCATTAATACCTGTTGTTTTAAACTTCCTTTGGCTATTTTAGATAACTTCATCTCGAGTTGTGCAGTTAACTCTGGTTTTTTTAAATCTTCTGGCACTAATTCTAATAATTGCTTACCCTTTGATGTTGTAAAGATATCTTTGCCCCTTTTCTCCATTAAAGCGGAGTTAAAAAGCTTTTCTATGATATCGGCGCGAGTGGCCACGGTTCCCAACCCACCTGTTTCTCCTAAGGTTTTTATCATCTCTTTGTCTTTCAGTTCCATAAAGTTGACTGGATTTTCCATTGCGGATAATAGCGTTGCTTCATTAAATGGTGCTGGTGGCTTTGTTTTTCCTTGCGTCATGGTAAACTGGATATTCTCAAGAATGTCATTTTTATTCATCTTTGGTAACTCATCGTCTTCTAACGAATTCCCATAGATTTCTTTATATCCTAACAACTTGATTACTTTACCTTTTGCAATAAATTCTTCTTTCTCTACTTGCACTATTACTGTAACTTGCTCATATTCACAAGGAGGATATAAGACTGAAAGGAATCTTTTCACCACAAGATCATAGATTTTCTTTTCCTCAGTACTCATATTGTCTAGACGAACATATTGTTCCGTTGGTATAATCGCATGATGGTCACTTACTTTTTGATTATCAACAAAGGAAGAATTCGTAACGATAGGTTTTTTCGTTAACTTACCTGCTAATACCTTATAGGGTCCAACACTGATTGCCTCTAGTCTCTCCTTTAGCGTACTTATGATATCGGTAGGAAGATATCTAGAATCCGTTCTAGGATAGGTTAACACTTTATGATTCTCATATAAGCGTTGCATGATATTTAATGTCTCTTTCGCGGAGAAATCAAATTGCAAATTGGCATCTCTTTGCAATTCTGTCAAATCATATAATCCAGCGGAATACGTCTTTTTCATTGTGGTATTTAGGTCAGTTACTATTCCTTTTTTTCCTTTTACCTTTGTTAATAGTTCTTCCATTCTACTCTTATCAAAAGTCGTATTCTCTTTCGTTTTTTGATCTCTCCAAGTAATTGTCATACCTTTTACTTTTCCGTTTAGTGCATAATATGGAACAGGTATAAACCTTTTAATGTCTTCTTCTCTTTTTGCAATCATTGCTAACGTGGGGGTTTGAACACGTCCGCAGGAAAGGCTTGCATTATATTTACAGGTAAGTGCCCTTGTGGCATTCATTCCGACAATCCAATCCGCTTCTGCTCTTGCAACTGCTGCCTGGTAGAGATTCTCATATTCTCTACCATCCTTTAGATGAGAAAATCCTTCTTTGATTGCCTTATCTGTAACAGAAGAGATCCACAACCTCTTGAGTGGCTTTTTATTATTTGCTTTTTCCAATATCCACCTGGCAACTAATTCACCTTCACGTCCAGCATCAGTGGCAATGATGATATCTGACACATCATTTCGATGAATTTGTGTTTTCACAACATGGTATTGCTTACTTGTTTGTTGGATTACAACTAATTCAAACTTCTTTGGTAACATAGGAAGATGTTCCATCTTCCACTCTTTATATTTTACATCATAAACTTCAGGATCTGCTAACGTGACCAAATGACCTAGTCCCCAGGTAACAATATGATGATCCCCTTCCATGGCTCCATTTATATTTTTCGAACATTTTAAAACTTTTGCTATATCTCTTGCAACTGAGGGTTTCTCAGCGATTACTAATGATTTCATATATGCCTCCAAGCTATGTTTGTGCTTAATATCTTTCACATTATACCCACTTTAATAAACGTACAAATTTTTGCTGTCATAGTTATTATAGTACAACTTACAATCTTAATCTACTTAAGATTATTAATATAAAGATTGCAATGCTGGGCGCACATCTAAATATAGCCTACATCCAAAGATATAGGCTACTTCATTATTATACTCCTTTGGTCTATATAAACTATGATTAAATTTACAAGACATTCAAGAATTCTTTATCCTTTGACACTTCCCGCCATAACATTTCGTATAATAAATTTAGACAATATTATATATACAATAATAACAGGAAAGATTGCAATTGCAATTAACATATACACCTGACCCATGTCAAACTTTAGAAAGTCAGCACTTCGAAGTTGAGCGATTAAGATTGGTAATGTCTTCTTACTATTCGTCTTTATGATCAAAGACGGTACAAAGTAATTATTCCACGAATTTACGAAAGTAAAGATTGCCTGCACCGCAAATGCTGGCTTCATAATTGGGATTATAATTGAATTGAAAGTCCTATATTCTCTTGCTCCATCGATGCGAGAAGCCTCAACGATTTCCAGAGGAAGGTTGCTTTCCATATATTGCTTCATAAAAAAGAAGACAACAGGAGCAGCGATTGATGGGGCAATCAGAGGAATAAAGCTATCAAGTAAATCCATTTTACCCATTAAATCTATGAACCCTAAGGTAGACACTTGTAGCGGAACCATCATAATCAGCATTATAAATATAAATGCTGCTTTCTTGAATTTAAAGGAATATGCATAAATTGCATATGCCGTAAGCGCGGAAAAATACGTTGTAAAAACCGCATTGAAACTTGATATAAACAAACTATTTAAGACACCCTTAACAACTGGAAGATTTTCATTTTCCAACACGTTCTTAAGATTATTTAGTAGGGACTTACCAGGTAGAAAGGAAAAACCTTTCTGAATATCTGGATGAGATCGTGTTGCATTAACAATCAATACAAAAAAAGGAAACAAACATAGAATTGCCAGAAAAACTAGTGCTATGTAACAAATTCCTCTTTCTATTTTCAGAATTAGTCTTGAATTTTTTTCATTCCTGTTCATAGTTTATTTTTCTCCTTTCCTTTTTGAAGTTTCTCTTGTCATAGAAAAGAATACTACGATGCTTAAAACTGATGAAACAAAAAATAATACTACAGATAATGCACCAGCCAAACCATAATTTTTGCTAAAGAGATGATTGTTTAAAAACATAATTAAAGTCATACTGCTTCGATTAGGTGTTCCTTGTCCATTTGTGAGAATTTGGGGAATATCAAACATCTGAATACCACCAATCATGGAGGTTATAAATACGTAGATAAGAATCGGACGAATTGTTGGAATAGTTATCTTCTTAAATATCTTCCAGGATCCTGCACCGTCAATCGCTGCTGCTTCAAAAAGTGCCGTATCAATGCCCATGATTGCTGCCATCAAAATAATCGTTGTATTACCAAACCACATTAGAAAATTCATCCCTGCAATTAATCCTCTGGTAGCCCAAACGGAAGTCATAAAACGAAATGGTTCTTTAAAGAAATCTAGCTTTACTAAAATGTCATTAACTGGTCCACCATCTGAAAACAATGTGAAAAACAACATTGAAAAAGCTGCTGCCATAATTAGGTTTGGCATATAAATTACTGTTTTAAAAAAGCCAGTTCCCTTTAGTCTCAGACGTAAATCTGTAAACCAAATTCCTAGCAATAGAGAAATAATTATCTGTGGAATAAATCCAAGAATCCAAATAATAACCGTATTCCCCATATATTTTAACAAATCGCCATTTAATATGGCTTTGTAATTTTCTAATCCAACAAAATTCGGTCCAACATGATTAAGTCCAGACATATAATTTTCAAAAAAGCTGTAATAAAAAGTTGTTACTAATGGAATAAATGAAAATATGAAGTATATCACAAAAAAAGGAATTAAAAAAATATAGCCCCACTTTGCATAACTGACACCTTTATGCTTAACTACTTGATTCCTTTCTTTTCCCATAACGTTACCTCCCTTATAAATGCAGGATGGGACAGCTGCCCACCCTGCCATTTTTATTTATTTACTTTGTTAAATCAGGATATTTTTCAATTGCTGACTTATAGAAGTTTTCTAAAGCAGTATCTTTATCCACGTTTCCATCGAAATAATCTTTAAAAGCTGATTGGAACGATTCATTTAGTCCTTGATCATATTGCGATACATTGCTCATATCAATCTTTGGAGCTGCTTCAGCAAATAATTTAATATGATTTTGTCCACCTAAGAAATCAGATTTGAAATCACTATTTGCGAGTTCTTCCATTGCTTTTGTATTGTTTGTATAATCCTGCGTATCTTCTGTTATCTTCTTCATGGTATCTGCATCGCAAGTTAATGTTTGCATAATATCTTTGACTAAAGGAAGATTATCTGTTCCAGCTGCTGCACAGATCCAGGTTCCGCCCCAATAGTAACTTTCTGGACCTTGGCAAACAGCATAATCGCCGTAAATACCATTGCCTACTTCAGCAACTCCACCATCAGCTACTGCGGTATCTAAAGCATTACCTAATAGAGTAAAATTAATTCCCCAAGTGGAATAGAAGAAACCAAATACAGCACCTTCTGGTCCTTGATCTGCAGCCCATTCAGGAGCCCATAGTTTTGTTTTGTTATTATAATTATTATCTGTATATGTTTTTGTTTGCTCTACCCATTTCATAATATTTGCATCAATTACAATCTTTTTGCCATCTACCCAAGGTGCGGATACATTATTAGAGAAAGTACGATAAGCATCATCATAACCGGATAGCATCTTATATCCTTTATCTGATGCCTGATTTGCTACAGCATCAAATTTGGTCCAATCACTTAAAGCAGCTTGAACTTGATCTGGATCATCGGTTCCAAGTACAGCTTTTGCAATAGAACGTCTATAAACGAATAGTCCTGGTGCTGCCTGCCATGTGGTACCTTTTTGAATTCCTTTGGAATCCGTTACGATATCTTTGGTATACTGATATTGTTGTGAAAGATCTTCATCGGATAATCCAACTTCAGCTTTTACATCCAAGCTGTAATCGGTATCAACATATTTCAATGCATAATCTGCCTCTACCAAGAATATATCTACTTTTTCATCAGTCGCTGCAGATTCCTGATTTAATAATGCCTGATCCAACGCGTTTTGATATGCATTATTATCGTTTGGTGTAATAATAAAGTTTACTGTAATTCCTTCAGGCAATTTACCGGATTTTTCATAGTAATCCTTATACCGACTTTGGAATTCTTCATTCCAGCAATAAATATTTAGTACCTTGCCCTGGGTAACAGTATCCTCTGATTTATCATCATCATTCGTTGCATCTGGCTTAACTGTTACGCCCACATCAGTCTTAGTTCCATCTTTAGAGTCATTCTTATTTCCACATCCAACAAGCGTGGACATCACCATACTTCCGATCAATATTGCGACGATAAGTTTCTTTTTCATATAATACCTCTCCTCCTTAAAAGTGATAAATAATTGGTTGTTTATGATATGCCAGGGCCCTAGCATTACATCGTAGTTAAATGGCATCAAGCTTTTTTACAGTTTGACCTTCTAATATTTTTCCAGGAATCAGTATCTGAGATGCTAAATTAGTCTTTGGATTTTCGATCCAATCAATTAGCATTCTAGCCGCCTCATGGCCTATTGCCTCTGTATCCTGCTTTACCGTAGTAAGCTTCGGTCTTAACACCTGTGATATAAGAATACCATCAAATCCTGTAACACTAATGTCCTCAGGAATTCGCAAACCCTTTTCTTCAATCACATTCATCCCACCGATAAAGGAAAAATCATCTGGAAACATAATGCAGGTTGGTGGATCCGGATGATCTAGTAGTTGTTTTGTTATTCTTCCTGCTGATTTGGGGTCATGGTAATAAGATGCTTTCACATATTCCTCTGGAACGTTTATTCCTAGTTGCATACAGGTCTTATAAAAACTTGCGAGTCGCTTCTGCGTGACTGCCGTGTCCTCTCCATGAATAAAAGCAATCTTTCTATGTCCACATTGATATATGTAGTTTACCAAATCTTCAATCGCCTTTACATTATCAGAAAGAATTGCTGTTTTCCCATTAAATATATGGTCAATCGTCACCACTGGCAATTCACTTGTTACGAGTTCTAATACCATTGGATCCGTATAGTCTACACTTGCAATTACAACACCATCATAATTACGATATCTGCAGTGCTCTAAGTAACTCATCTTCTGGTTCCCAATATTCTGCGAAATAAATGTTATATCGTATCCTCTTTTTTCTGATTCTACTTTTAAATTCTCTAATACAGAGGAAAAATATTCATGCGCCAATCCTGAATTCATTTTGTCAATAAATAGCACTCCAATATTATTACTACGTTTTGTTTTTAACATTCTTGCTGCAGCATTCGGTAGATAGCCGAGCTCTTCAGCTACCTTTTTTATTTTTTCTTTTGTTGCTTTTCCTATATCGCTTTGATTACTTAGCGCTTTACTTACCGTTGCCACAGATACCTGACAACTTTCTGCAATGTCTTTTAAAGAAGCCAAATTTTTCTCCTCACTCTCTAACTCATTTAATTAAGCACTTAACACTTTACTTAATCGATTACGTATTAATAATACTATATTTACAAATATAATGCAATAGCAATAATAATTTTTGTGCATATTACTAATTTAGTAGCGTTGATTAAGTAATTTTTACTAGTTTTGAATTTTTATTCTTAATATATTGATTTATTCGTCATATAATAGTATCATATTATTATCTTAATCGTTTTCGTAAAAAATAAGCAGTTAATAGTGAAAGTGAGGATTTCAAATATGAAGTATGGATATTTTGATGACATTAAGAAAGAATATGTTATCCAAACCCCTGCTACTCCGCTGCCTTGGATCAATTATCTAGGCAACAACCAGTTTTTTAGTTTAATATCCAACACAGGTGGTGGTTATTCTTTTTACCGCGATGCCAAACTTAGACGTCTTACTAGATACCGATACAACAATGTTCCAAATGATGTTGGAAGTCGTTTCTTTTATGTTAAAGAAAAAGATGATATTTGGAGCCCCTGCTATAAACCTACAAAAGCCCCTTTGGATTCATACAGTTGCAGACATGGTATGGGTTACACTACGATATCGGGCAGTCGTAATTCCTTGCGTGCGTCCATTTCATTTTTTGTTCCTTTGAAGGATAACTGCGAATTACAACACGTCACTCTTACGAATGAAGGAAATGAGAAAAAATCTTTTGAATTTTTTGGAGCTATGGAATGGTGCCTATGGAATGCTGTTGATGATACTACTAATTATCAGCGTAATTTAAGTATCGGAGAAGTTGAAGTAGATAATCACATTATCTATCATAAGACAGAATATAGAGAACGTCGTAATCATTATGCATTTTACAGTGTCAATGAGGTTCCTTCCGGTTTTGATACCGATCGGGATTCCTTTCTCGGTGCTGATCATGATTGGTCCTCCCCTTCTGCCGTAATGAATGGAAAATGTACCAGCAGCATAGCAAGAGGCTGGTATCCAGTCGCTGCGCATCAGCTTTCCGTTACCTTAGAGCCCGGGGAAACGAAAGAATTCGTATTTATTCTAGGTTATATTGAAAATGAAAAAGATAACAAATGGGAAGCAGTAGATGTAATTAATAAAGAAAAAGCGAAAGAATTAATCAATCGCTATTCTTCCGTTGCTTCCGTGACGCAGGCTTTTATGGAACTAGCTTCCTATTGGGAAAATCTATTAAGTAATTATCAAGTTACAACTGCTCTTCCACAGCTAGACCGAATGGTGAATATCTGGAACCAGTATCAATGTATGGTAACCTTTCATATGAGCCGAAGTGCCAGCTATTACGAAACCGGAACAGGACGTGGCATGGGATTTCGTGATAGTTGTCAAGATTTACTTGGTTTTCTTCACATGATTCCAAGCCATGCAAGAGAGCGAATTATTGATATCGCATCGATTCAATTTGAAGACGGAAGTACTTATCATCAGTATCAGCCACTCACAAAACGAGGAAATGCTGATGTCGGAAGTGGTTTTAATGATGATCCACTATGGCTTATTGCTTGTACCGCGGCTTATATACGGGAGACAGGGGATATGTCCATCTTAGATGCACCTGTTCCCTTTAACAATGTTAATGGAACAGAACAGCCACTATATGAACACTTAAAGCGAAGTATTCATTATACAATTGACCATAAAGGCCCACACAATCTTCCTTTAATTGGCCGTGCTGACTGGAATGACTGTCTAAATCTCAACTGTTTTTCGCAGGAACCAGGCGAAAGTTTCCAGACCTGTGCAAACTATGAAAGTAATAAAGCTGAAAGTGTATTCATTGCAGCTATGTTTGTAAAATACGGCGGTGAGTATGTGGAACTTTGTAATCGACTAGGCAATACCACAGAGGTTTCTTTGGTTTCGTATGAGATTAAAAACATGGTGGAAGCCATAGAAAAAGATGGCTGGGACGGGTCTTGGTTTCGCCGGGCCTATGATGCCTTTGGCAATCCTGTTGGAAGTAGTGAATGCGAAGAAGGGCAAATCTATATTGAACCCCAAGGATTTTGCATCATGGCCGGGATCGGAACAGAAAACGGAAATGCAAAGAAAGCACTAGATAGTGTGGAAGAACGCCTTACTACAAAATATGGAATTCAACTATTAAACCCGTGCTATACTAGATATTACGAAAATTTAGGTGAGATCTCAAGCTATCCACCAGGATACAAAGAAAACGGAGCTATCTTCTGTCACAATAATCCCTGGATTAGTATTGCAAATACAGTAATCGGTCAGGGTAATGCAGCTTTTACAAACTATAAAAGTATTTCTCCTGCATTTATCGAAGATATCAGTGATATTCACCGTACCGAACCTTACGTCTATAGTCAGATGGTAGCAGGCAAAGAAGCTGCAACGATTGGTGAGGCAAAGAATAGTTGGTTAACAGGAACTGCTTCTTGGTCCTTTGTTAATATCAGCCAATATATTTTAGGTGTTCGCGCCGATTACGATGGGCTCATAGTAGAGCCTTGCTTACCAGATGATTTAACAGAAGTTACCCTTATTCGCCAATTCCGAGGTGCTGAATTTAACATTCACATCCACAATATTCAAAAAGGAAATATTCAGATTACCGTGGATGGTGAGGCAATAAATGGAACTCTTATTCCGCTTATCGAAGGAAAACGGAATTATAAAGTTGAAGTGACGATGTAATCTTCAATTTAAGTAGTAGTTATTTTATCTTCTTTACTATACACCAAAATAAATAGCTTGCCATCAAGAGATGGTAAGCTATTTATTTATAGATAATGCTCATGCTCTTTTCTTCATTAGTTCCTTGTCAATCGGCGTTTCCAAACTCCTGCACTTCTTGCCAATTATTCTCATTAAATACTTGAATACCATTCTTGCTTAAGAGGTCTGCTGTTAGTCCGTTGCCTTCTACCAGTTTTCCTTCAAAGGAGCCGTCGTAAATCTTTCCGTAACCACAGGATGGACTTCTTGACTGAAGTATTGCCTTCTTTACGCCAACAATCTTGCATATCTCAAGGGTTTTTGTCGCACCCAAGACAAATTCTTTTGTACAATCTCGTCCACTTTGGGTGGTAACCTTTACTATACCCCCCTCATATTTCTGTATTTCGCAAGGATCTCTTGGAATAGTCAGTTCACCTAACACTTCCGGGCAAATAGTAATCGCATTCCCTTCTTCCATTAATTTTACAAGTTTTTCATCCCTAGCATTTTTTCCGCTATATTTACAGTTAACACCAACTAAACAAGCACTAATCAAATACTTAGTTTGCCTTTCCCATTCCTCTCTTAGCAATGCGTATTTGATTTCATCTTCCCATCTGTTGTTTTTAAACCTAGCTTTTTTAAAGACTCCTTCTTTAGACATACCGAGTTTCTTCATAATATTTTCAGAAGGAAGATTGATAGAATTGCAGCTGGCGGATATTTTATGTATCGGGGAGTTTTCAAACAAATAATCAACCATCGCCTTACCCATCTCAGCGCCAAAGCCTTGACCCCAATATTCTTGTTTTATAAAATAACCTATTTCACAAACCCCACCGCCATGATGCAGCATTTCAACATCATAATCAACTATACCGATAACGATATCACTATCCTTTAGAAGTGCGATGTATTGCGTACCCTCACAACCATCATTTTGCATATTTAGACTTTTCTCAAAATCTAGCATCGCAATTTCCCTTGATTCATACTTATCTAAATAAGCATACCTCATGACGCTATCACTAGAGTAAATTTCATAAAAGATTTCAAAATCAGAATTCTCTAATTCTCGATATTTTAATCTACTGCTTTTTAACATATTAACCTCCATGTTTGCATTGTATATTGTATTGCATTTGTAAAAGCACGCAGTACAATACAGGGCCATATTGTGCCTGTCACCCTATATACTTCCTTTGTTTTCATTCAAATTCAAATCAATTTTTCATTTTCTGAGTCAAGTTAAATTTCATTGCCAGCCAAACTGAAAGTGTCATAAAAACTATATCAAATATATTACGAATAGTCATTCCTACAAACATATTTGCAAATAAAAACGCTAAGAAATACATGAATATGCATGATGGCATACCCCAAATTATAGCACTATACTGAAATGCTTTTTTAAAACAAGTTCCACTTCCTGCCATATTCTTTAATTTAATCCACATAAAACCCATAAACGAAGAATAAATAGGGATCATTATATAATCAAATGTACTATCATAATATTTCCCCAGGAATACTCCAAAGCACAATCTATATATTGCAAATATTGTCGCAACAATACCCACTTCTATTATCCCTGATTTATAATTATCTCTAGCAACGTCAGGTTTATCTACTATTTCATGTTTTGGAATTACAAGCATAGCAATCAATATACATACCACCACAACCATAACTCCGTCCACAAGTCCCATAATCAAATTATTAATCGTCTGGTCTATCTCTATCATACCAAACAACCACGTACCACCAGTAAGGCCCCCAAATAAAAGTGCCCTATTTCCTTTGCTGCCCTTCAAATACTTTTCTGCAACTATATAAACTCCGGAAATCACACAATATGCTGCTATTCCCCATAAAAATGCTGCTGTTTCAGCTCCATATTGATTAGACAGCCAGGATAGTTGCGGTGTTTCAATATCTTCCAGTATTGTAACCTTATGTAACAACATCATAACCACTGAACAAAGTACACTTATTGTAATTACTTTTAGCATTAATATTATCTTTTTCATTCTTATTCCTTTCCTCCCATGTTCATAATATTGTTTGCCATCTTTTTTAATACTGCTGCTGTACAACGAAGTTCTTCCTCACTTATTTCAGAATATAACCCTTCCATAAAAGTCTGTGTCATATTCAAATTGCTTTCTGCCATTTTATGAAACTTATCAGTCATTATAATACGACGCTTTCGTTTGTCTTTCGTATCCTCCACAATTGATACAAACCTATTCTTCTCTAAATTAGTTGCCATTCTCTTTATATTCTGATAGGAACATCCCACAGCATCCGCCAGTTCCCTTAATGTAGGCGACTTCTCTCCAAACAACTCCAATACAATCATCATAAAATGTTGTTTCATGGTGATATCTTCAAATTGCTCATCTCCATAAGTCTGTATTCTGTTGCTGACAGCAAAAAGCATCCCATAAACCATATACTTATTATCAAATCCTGTAACTTCCATTGTTCCCCTCCCAAATACATAACATATTATGTATTAATAACATATAACATGTTATGCATTTTGTCAATAATAATGAACAGAGTCCTCGATCTTCGAACTTTCTCGCCAATCCTCCAAGTCTTGTTATGCAAAAAAACACTATGAAAAGAAAAAATTCTCATAGTGTTTTACATGTGGTAATGTATGTGATTTTCGTTGTGAATTTGTGAGTGATTTTACTTGAAACTGCCTGTGCATCATTGATTTTTTAAATTTATACGGTAATAATTTTAACACCATCTTTAACTAATCTGGTCAGTTCATTTTCACTGAACTTACGATCAGTTACTACCGCTGTATAATCTGATAAATCTGAAACCTTGCTCATTGCCTTTTTGTGGAATTTTGAATTATCAACTGCTAAGTATAACTGCTTACAGTTTTTCATTAATAGTCTCTTCAAAAATACCTTTTCAATCGTTGGTGTCAGTACTTGCATATTGCTATCTATTGATGCAGCTCCAAAAAAGCCAATATCAAATCGAAAGCTTTCCATCATCTGTGTAGCATAATAACCATACATACTGCCCGTCGATTTTTGAACTGTTCCACCACAAACGATTAGTTCGGCATCGCTGTTTTTAAGTAGTTGCGCAATCTCAAGGTCATTTGTTACAACCAGTATTCCCGGTATGGAAGAAATCATTCCGGCTATTTCATAAGTTGTAGTCCCTGCATCAAGAAATACCACATTATCTGCTTTTACCTGTTCAGCACATTTAGATGCTATTCGTTCCTTACCTTTTTTATTGCTTATCTGCTTATCTGCATAGGTGACTTCCTGTTTGATAACAGCACCACCATAACATCGTTCGATAACCCCTTCATCTTTAAGCCTTTTAAGATCTCTTCTAATAGTCATCGAACTCACGCCAAGGTCATCGGCTAAATTTTCCACTTGAACGTTTCCATTCTCCTGAATCATTTCAATTATTTTCTTTTTCCGTTCTGCTATAAACATATTAACTCCCCATGCCTGCGACTTGTTCGAGGCCTAGATTCAATGTATAAAGATGTTCTTCCTTCATACACTTATCCCTATGCGTAAATTATAACAGATTAAATGAAAATACTCAATATTAACACCTCAACAAATCCTACTGCCCACGCAATTGTTGAAGTAACTGACCACACTCTAAGTTGGTCTTTTGTTTCACTAATTCCTAGTGTTCTGTTAACTACCCAGAAATAACTATCATTAAAGTAACTAAAGAATAATGAGCCTACACAACAGGCAACCGCTCCAAGGTATGGATTAACCCCTGCTGCAATGATGATTGGTGCAGAGATACTAGCTGCAGTTGTCATTGCAACTGTACCGGAACCCTGAATTGCTCTCATAATAGTAGCAATAATAAATGGAAGTATAACAATTGGAATCGCTGTTTGTGCAATATTCTCAGCCATAAAAGTTCCAAGTCCGCTATCTTTAATAATCTGTCCTAGTGCACCGCCTCCACCGGTTACTAACATAATGATACCTGCAGACGCCATACCTTTTTCCATTTCTTTTAATACTGATCCCTTATCTAATTTTCTTCCTAATGTGAAGATTGCAAGAATCAAACCTAAACCAACAGCAATAATCGGAGCACCTAAGAACTGGAATATTGCCATAAAACCGCTTGTATTTTTAAGAGCACTAGTTACTGTACTGATTAATATAAGTATTATAGGTAAAACAATTGGACCAAAGGATTCAATTGCGCTTGGAAGTTTTTTGCCAGCCATTACAAAAGATTTAGAGTAATCAGCTTCTTTATATTCGCTACGAATATATCCATCACCTGTTTCATTTGGAATTTGATAGATTTTTTTTCCTATATATCTTGCATACATTATACATGCAACTGTCATAGGCAATGCAATCACTATTGTAAGTAAGATAAATTTACCTGCATCAATACCAAAGATACCGGTAACACCTAATGGTCCGGGTGTAGGTGGAACTAATGAGTGAGTGATAACTAAACCAGCAGCAAGTGCAACTCCAATTGAAACTACAGACTTCTTTGTTGCTTTTGAAATAGCCTTTGCAATTGGTGCCAGAATAACAAAACCAGAATCACAGAAGATTGGAATAGAAACCAAAAAGCCTGTGAAAGCCATTGCTTCTTCTTCGTGCTTTTTACCAAACATTTTCAAGAAAACCTGTGCCATTTTCTCAGCTGCCCCTGTAGCTTCGAACAGCTGACCCATCATAACACCGAAACCAATAACAATACCGATGCTTCCCAACGTGCTGCCAAAACCATTTTTAATAGAGTTCATAATACCAAGTGTTATACCACTATCTAATTTGATATCTGCAATTGGCATTCCACCAACTGCACCAACTACTGCACTCGCAATAATAAGTGCCAGAAAAGCATGAATTTTAGTTTTAAGTACCAAAAATATCAGTAGAACTATTCCAATTATTAAACCCATTAACATTCTTGGGCCGCTAAGTCCACCTATCATAATGTAAATCCTCCTATATATTATTTTTTAAAGTTTGGTGAATATTTTACTGCTAATAAAATAGCTTCAATCATACTAACTGCGTTTACTTTTCCAGTACCTGCAATGTCAAATGCTGTACCATGGTCTACTGATGTACGTAATATTGGCATTCCTCCTGTAATTGCAATCGTTCGTTCAAAATCAAGAGTCTTAGTCGCAATATGACCCTGATCATGATATAGTGACAAAACGCTGTTATATCTGCCCTGTAATGCCTGATGAAATATCGAGTCAGCTCCAATTGGACCGACCACATTGTATCCCTGTGCCTGTAACTCTTCTACTGCCGGCATAACCTCCTCAACTTCTTCATTTCCAAATAGCCCATGTTCGCCACAATGAGGATTAAGCCCTGCAATTGCCATGGTTCCTTCTGTTACACCAAGTTTTTTCAACACATCCTGACATCTGCTCACATAGTCCATAATTCTGTCTTTCTTAACCATATCGCAGGCTTGTCTTAAAGAAACGTGTCTGCTTAAGAAAAATACTCTCATACCTCTTACTTCAAACATTGTAAGTGGATCTGTTGTGTTGGTTAAAGCACCAAATATCTCAGTATGACCTATATAATTAATATTACCTGCCTTCAGTGCCTCTTTGTTAATAGGTGTAGTTGAAACAGCATCAACCTTACCTTCATTCGCTAACTCAATGCTTTTTTCAATATACTCGTATGCGGCTTTTCCACACATTCCACTAACTTTTCCAAATTCGAATTTTGAAATATCAACATTGTCTAAATCAATTAAATTTAGAACGTTTTCTTCATAAATTCCTTGTTCTGGGCTTTCAACTACATTAACTCTGAGATTTACTTTACAAACATCGATTGCAATATCAATTACTTTTTTATCTCCGATAATGATACATCTTGCTTTATCAAAAACCTCCTTATCAGCAATTGACTTTACAACTATTTCTGGTCCTACACCAGCTGGATCTCCTAAAGGTATCGCAATTAACGGTTTCTCCATAATAATCTTCCTTTCTGTTTATCCTTATTTTAGTAATTTTATATAAATAATTTTTCTTTTAGGTAAGTGATGCATTTGTTAATGGCATTGCTCTGGCCCACCATTCCGCCTTTAGTAACAATTTTCATCCCATCAAATTCCCCTTTTAATATCATTCCATATGCAGCAAGAGGCAATACTTCATCTAGCAGATTCAGCCCAGCTGTGTCAAACTTTTTACAGACTGCAACTGTTATATCTCCTCCGCTTGTATATAATCCTTTAAAGGTTTCATCATTTTTACAAATACGGTATGTTATTTCACCAAATGCAGTATTTATCTTTTCACTTACCTGATCAACCGTACTGTTGTCTCTTTCTGTATATTCTTTAAAGTTTATTCTGTTCTCAGGCATTATCCCATCACCAGTTACTGTACTGACTTTGAACCTAGGACTGTTTTCAAGAACTTCACTAACTATTCTACAAATTTCAGTTTCTCGTCGTTCTTCACTCTCAATTAATTCCTTCGTCTTTACAAATATGTTATAAGTCTTCTGGGATAGCCATAATTCTTCCATCTGATTTTTCGTTACCGGGTTAACACTTCCCACTACAGCCAATATCTTATCTTTGGCTTTTGTTTCACTTGGAATAATTATTTTCCTTGCAATAGTTGCTGTAAATACACCAGGATCAACTGTCACAAACTTAATTCCACTTGTTATAACAGCATCAGCAATCAAATCCAGATCCTCATGTGTTACACAGTCAAATACAATAGTACGGTTGCCTTCTTTTATCAGCTCATTAATCTTGTCTGCCATATAATGCTTTCCCTGCATCATCTCTTTCATGAGTATTGATGCTACCGGATACTTGCTTTGTTGTTCAAAAACTTTCACGACTTCAGATGTTGTAACAGGGGTTTTTGGATCTAATGCTACTTCTGTTTTATGAAGCGGTAATCCGTTGACTAGCATGTATCCACCAATCACAATTCTTCCTGACTCTGGAAAGCACGGAGCTGAAATGGCAATATAATCTTTACCTAAAACATCCAGAATCGCATCTGTTTCACTTCCTAAATTTCCACGAAGTGTACTATCGATCCTTTTTGCATATACCTTAATATTTTCATCCTTCAACAGCTTCGTAACATTAAATACACGATTGTAAGCAATTTCGCTGCTTACACCTCTGCTATTGGTTGGATACATCAGGCAGTCACATTCCGCTAGTGTTGTTAATTCAAGTCGTTCGTTGTTCAAAACTGTGAACGTATTAAAATTCATCTTCTTTAGCAACACACCCGTTGCATTTGCGCCAGTTAAATCATCGGCTACTACAATACATTGCGGCATTATATATCCCCTCTTTCCTATTTACTTTTGCCTAAGTGCTTTTGTTTATTACTTTGTATTCATCCTTTTTATTAATTGTTCATTTGTGTTTGTTGTCTGTTTTTATTGTATATTAAGTGTTCGATATTGTCAATTACTTTGTGTAATTTCCATTAATAAATATTTATTGCCTTTTTTTGTGAATATGATTGTTCGTTCGTGTTTGTTTTGATTTTTATATGATATCAAAAGCCTCTTCTGGCCGCTTTGCGGCTCATCCAATTAAGCAAAAAAAATATTAAGACTTGATATACCAAAAATGGTTATATCAAATCTTAATACTACTATATTATTATATTCAATTTTTCAGTTATTATTTCTTATCTTGGACTATTCTCAGAATTGTTTCAAAAGCTTTATAAAAGCTAGTTGAAATTTCAATTGCAGAATATGCCTGTGCTATTCTATGCCTTTCAGAATTTCCTTTCAGTGTAATGAATATATTCTTACTAGGTTTAAGTCCACCCTCCTGAATTCCTATTTCGACATTTTCTATATTGGAAAAAGGAAAAATCTGAATATTTTCATACGCAGATATAACGTATTCCTCAGTAATAATCAGCTTCCATTCCTTAAATTGTTCCGAATCCACTTTCTCTAACTGTACATATAGTTTCTCTAGGTTTTTTATATTCTTCATCGTCTTTTTGTATTGAAGCCAATCTTTCATATTAATATACCCTAGTAAAATACCGAATAAAGCCAAAATTATCATGATACGAAGGTTAGTAAGGCCTATTATAACGGCAACAATCAACAAACAAACCCATATAGTCAAATTTAATATAAGCTTATTCTTTTTTTCTTCTACTAATTTCTTAAATATTTCTTTTCCTTTTTCTCCCATGGTTTCCCTTCATGCATCGCAAGCTTGCTTGTGATATTACTCAAATACAACACCACATTAAGATTATACTTTAACACAATTCTTTTCCTGTTTCAATTAGAAAAAATTTCAATATTATATTCCGTGCAATTAAGGCAAGTTTACATAATATTCTATTAAAGGAATTATCTGTATTACTTCTTTCCTGCTATTCTCAAATAATAGTAATAGCAGGAATAAAGACTCGGAATAGCAACCCATGCAATAAATCCCCATTTTGCAAATTCTTCAGTATCAACCAATAAACCACCAATCAGTATTATTACAACTATTGGGAAAGTCAGATACCCTAAAAGACTGTGTGCTATTTTCCAGGTCTTCTCATCACGAATTGTCCATGGCAACCTTAATCCCATATACCTGTTAAACGGAAATTTTGGTGCAACGTTTCCTATACCAATAATAACCACAATGACAATAGCAAATTCCATAACACTTTTATTATCTTTAACAAACGGCAACTCTGATGACCAATTCATGATTCCAAAGCAGATAGCTACTAATATCATCGAGAATACATTCATTCTTCTCATAGTCTTAACTTTAGGATTATCCACTGATAATTTTGCAATCTTAGGTGTATAAACGTGAAATATTATCAAAAGTATAAATATTAATATTCCTACCATGGTAAGTGTTGTATTGGTATCTGGTGCTAAGAATCCACAAATCAATACAATAAAAGACAAAATACAAACAATTAATTCTAAAACGCTATAATTTTTATTCATAATCTACCTTACTCCTTTTCAAAAAATGTCATAAAGTTACTTATTGCTTCTTGTAATACGGATATATTAATTGAATATATTACATACAAGCCTTCCTTTTCAGAAGATATCAACTCGGCTTCTCTCAGAATATCTAAATGTTTTGTTATTGCTGGCTTCGACATATTAAAATTTTCAGAAATTTCACCTGCACTCCTATCTTTTTCACTGAGCAATTTTAGAATTTCTCTTCTTGTCGGATCTCCTAAAGCCTTAAATACATTTGCCACATTAAGCCTCCTTTAAAATGATACTATTTAACTAATTAACTATTTAGTTAAATAGTATCACTTTATTATCATATTGTCAAATAGATTATTGTATATTTACTTGTAGTAAAATAAAATTGAACTAAATAGGAATGTCATATTTTTTGAAAAATTTTCTTATTTATTCAATACAAACAATCACAACAGCCCCCACGCATAAAAGTTCCACATCAACTGTTTTCATAGTAAAATGGAACGCTATTTTCAAACTTAATTATTGTTTACTCTCTTGGAGAATTTCTCATTTCATTTATTTAAATTATCACTTGAGTAATTACTACTTGAGTTATTAATAAAAAACTAATTTAAGTAATACCCTATTTAATTTTCCAATAATTTTTTTATAGCTAAAGTTCTAATCTGAATCCATCTTTCTCAGCATATAATTTTAACTTCTCACGCAAAAAGTTCCATATCAACCTAGAGATAAGTTGATCTGGAACTCATTATTTACATCTCAGTGAAAACTCGAACCTCCTTACGAAAAAGTTCTCATCTTACTTATTATTCAATACAGCTTGCGTTGCCTCTAAAGAAAACATCAAAACTTAAAGGCGATATGGCCATGTACACCAATTAGTTCAATACCTTGATGAATTAATTCATTCATCAAGGCTATGGCTCCGATATCGCAACTCTACAATTATAGACTTTAAAATCTCGATTTTTCATAATTATATGGTATACTTGTGCCTACAACTACATCATCAATTTTTTCAATAATGAGCCAATCATCCATATTTCCTTGATGGTCAAATTCCAATGGTGTGATTGTCTTCACATCATTGAATTCAACCAAGCACAAACATTTCTTATGCCAGCGCTCTTTCTGCTTCATTGAAAGATTTAGTTTACTTTGATTATCAACTAGTATTTTGATAATTTCATCGTCTGCCAACTTAACAAAATTTTGCACATTTGTAACCGTAGCTGTTGCTGAAATTTCTCCCGTTCCTTTTTGCATAAAATAAAGAATTTCTCCTGCAAACACTCTACTATGTGGTATTTTTCTTCCTGCTGCTCCACGCAACATCATAATTTTAGTTCCTGCCAGAATCTTATCAAGAACTTTTTCTCCATTTTTTCCTTCGTTATCACAGTAAACTAAATGTACCATGCTTACCTCCCCTTTTTTACAACAGGAATCCATACCTCATACTTTGCATTTTCTGAGTCTGCATTGAAGTATACTTCAATATCTGGTGCATTGCCATATTCATATCCCGAAGTTGGAAACCACTGCGTTATAATTCTTTTTTCTAGTTCCTGAATAGACTGATTGCTTCCTTCTCCATGAAAAATAGCCCATGTTGTTTTTGGAACAATTAACTCTTGCATTTCATCTTCTATCGGCTTGCTACTTTCAACTGCAATATAATATCTCCAATTATTAGATTCATTGCAAGAGCTTACACCTAACAATCCGATTAGTGTTCCGTCCATCATATTAGCAAGTTTAGTAATCGTTCCATTCATTACAGCGTTACCCCACATTTTTGGTACAGTTTCAAAGTTTTTCTCAATCTCTGCCTCTAACGGTTCTGAAACACCAACTATTCTAAATGCTTCTTTCGTTTCAAATCTGTAGTTCATTGCACTTACTCCCTTAATTGTGATTTGGAAGCTGATAGGAGGATATGCTATTAAAGTTGTACCTTCTTCTCTTGCCTGCGACGGTGATAATCCATGTACACTTTTAAAAGCCCTGTTGAATGCAGTCGGTGAATCGTATCCATATTTAAGAGAAACATCAATTACTTTACTATCACCATTTTGCAAATCTACGGCTGCCAATGACATTCGTCTTCTACGTATATATTCCGATAATGGAATGTTTGCCATATATGCAAACATTCTTTGAAAATGATATGTCGAACAACATGCAATCTTTGCAACTTCTTCTATATTGATTGTATCGCATATATTCTCTTCAATATAATCAATTGCACTATTCAGTCTTCCAATCCAATCCATCCATTCATCTCCTAATAAAAATATACTCTCTTTCAAATCAAACTGCCTCTCTTTTTGTGCCCGATTAAGAGAGCCTTCTTAATATTATTTTGTTATACCAGAAAATGTAGTTTAATAAGATTGTACAATATAAAATCAAATACCTCAACCATATTATGTTAAATTAAGAATAAAAATGACAAAAGCGCCCTACCATTACTGATAAGGCGCCGATTTCTTGTTCGATATTCAATACAATCTAACCTAGGTCAAACCATCGATAAACATTGTAATTCCAACTATTTCTTCTTATTCAATACTGTTCAAGCAGGGATTGACACTTTTCTATTTCTTATTGTTAAGGACTGCCTGTGCTGCGCTTCACCAATGAAGGTTCGTTCAGTATGGATAACTTTGCTTTCTCGCTTGTTTCCTTCAACCTTACAGCAGATAGGTTTCTCTGCTAATCTCAGGTTCCATTCAAAATAATCTTTATGTACGATGATTGAATCAACGAACGCATCAACTATCTCTTCCGGAACTTCCTGACCGGAGAAATCAAAGTTCTTCTCCATCAGTCCCTGTAAAACTTTTAATCGACCCTGAGTATCTTCTGTCTCAGGTATTTCATCAATTGCATATTCTCTTAGTTCAGACTCAAGTCTGTTGATCCGATCTTCAATGTCCTGCTTTTTATCACTGAAGGTATCCTTAGAGATTTCTCCATCCATTCGCATTTCTACAAGATTTTTCAATCTTTCTTTCTGCTTTTGGATTTCCTTATTAATTGCTCCAATTTCTTCTGTGAAATCTTGGTTTATCTCATCATCAATGTGTTTCTCGAGCATCTCAGTGGCTATATCTAAAACCTGATTTCGACTATTCCAGAAAGATCGGAATATCCAGTCTGCCATCATTCTCATTTTCCACCCCGGAACCATCGGTACCACACAGATTCCATCTGTGCTTAGACCTTTCTTAATTCTGGTAGCTACTGTTCCCGTGTTGATCTGATTGTAACATTGATATGCATATTGTATTTCCCCTACTTTAGTCCGGTGCCATACCCTCCTATTAAAAGAGATTCCACATTCGCATTTCATCTTCCTGCAGTAAACATCCAAACAAGGCTTAACTCCACACCTAGCTCTTGTAATTGCTGCCTGGGTAGATTTCTTACTGTTCACCAACTTCTGAACTCGTAAATATTCTTCCTCAGTAATAATAGCCTGATGCGTCCCTTGGACTTCAACCTTTTGCACTTGATCGTAATTACGAATTTTCTTCTGTTCCAAATAATCCGGAACATAATTCTTACGATATACGATGATTCCGGAGTAAAACTCATTATGTAAAACTCTACTGATTCCGGAACAATCCCAGTGCTTCTTTCCAGTCGCCGTCAATCTGCCACGGTTCTCCAATTCATATTGAATTTTTCGAATTCCGTTACCTGCAAGATACAAATCAAAAATCATCCTTACGGTTTTCGCCTGCTCTTCATTGATAACCAGGTCCTTACCATCTCGGTCATAACCAAGGATATTACCATTTCCATAAAAAACGCCGTTTTCAAATGACATTGCTTGTCCTGCCTTTACTCGCACAGAGGTCTTCTTACTTTCATTCTGTGCTAATGTGGCCATTAAGGTGAGCTTAAGCTCGCCATCGTCATCATTCATTGTCCAGATATTATCTTCGGTGAAATATACTTCTACACCGTACTTCTTTAACAAACGAGTCTGTTGCAAAGTATCCACCGTGTTCCGGGCAAATCGTGAAACTTCACGGGTAATAATAAGATCGAATTTACCACTCTCGGCGTCCTCCATCATTCTCATGAAGTTCTTACGCTTCCTCACGGAAGTACCTGTGATACCCTCGTCAATATAACGATCATACAATTCCCATTCCTCATGTGCCTTAAGTATTCCATTATAATACTGTATCTGGTTTTCTAAAGCTGAAAGCTGTGCTTCATGCTCAGTCGATACTCGAGCATAGATAGCAACTTTTTTATTCATATATTTCCTTTCCAGCCAAGATTACCAGTTGTTCACTCCTAATTTTGTTGACATATTAAGATTAGCATATCTTCTTGGCATTTTCAATAGTTATTTTGGTTTTTTTAGTTTGCATATTCTTTTTTGATATTTAGGAATACCCTCTCTGAAATCATCCCTTGTTCAAATAACTTTCGAATCAAGGAAAGTGCCATAACTGTATTGGCTTTGTCTGTGTCCTTCTTACTTAATTCGATAGGTACTGTACTGTCCACTGGCATTCTAAACACGCTCCTCATCTGACCCAAAGTGTAGCTGAATTGCTTTGGTAATCTTATTCATTAGCTTATAATCATTAATACTTGCTATTTTTCTAATTGCTTGGCTACGATCTACACATCTAAGTTGCTCACACATTGCCATTCCTGATTCCCACAGACCGATGCAATCAGCTTTATCAATGAATACATGGGAATCCATGTCGATCTGCTTAAAATGTTTGGTCATCGGAACCACCGACATGATAGGTGCACGCTCATTAAATTCTGCACAGCTGATGCATATTGCAGGTCTGAGTCCTGCGGTTAGACAATAATCCATGTTGGTGCCGAAATCAACCAATAGGATATCTCCTTTTTGATAGGAATTCGCTTTCATCGCTCTCATTACATTGTCATTTTCATTGGAGCCTTTTATGTTACTATTTGACATGTTCATTTTTTCTTTTGTGTAATACCTATAATTTGAAAATATTTTCATTCAAATCCTCCATTCATTTCATTGTCATATATAAACAGCCCCAGACATTTCGCTGGGGCCATTCTATGATAACTACCTATTTAAAATCTGTAGAAAAGAACAAATTCAGATGGTTCATCGGTATTTGCTAATGCGCTGTTTTCATATCGCTGAGTAATTTCTTCACAGGGTAGATCTCTCTTAACTGATTTGACAAAAGCACCTGCTTCTACAATACTCTGCACAAATTCAATAACCTCCTGCTTATCTGGTGAAATATTGAAAGCATTCAAGACATATACACCATCAATCTCGTCTCTAGCGATTAGTTCGAGACATTGAATAAATCCTCGTCTTTCATATAAACGTTTATCAGTGATTTCGGTAAGAACACCGACTAAATCAAATTCTTCATTAACAGCACATGTTCCAAGAAATTCCCCTAACTCATGCAACTGCTGCATTCCGTTTTTCATTCCGGAAGGCAAATGTGCATACACAATAACTCTCTTCTGCATAACTACGTTCTCCTTTTGATTTATTGAGAAATCTGCCGGCATTACTCTCTCAAGTCAAAAGATTGTGAAACAATCTGCTGAATTCAAAAAGTAATATGATAATCAATAAGAAAAGTTGAGCACTCTTTATATAAGAAGGCTTACAATTTCATTTGGATACAAATCGATCATTGCATCTGCTCCGTATGTCGTAAGCCTTCTAAATTAAAACATTAATATTTGATTCCTCTTTGAAATCTCCCCTAGCCGGGTAACATACAATTGGATAGCTTCCATCACTACACTTCAGCCATTGCCCAAAACATGAAACAATTCATGTATGACATCATCTGTAAGTAGCCATTCTCAGAAAGGGATTTACTCTGCAATTCTGGTGCTGTTCCGTCTCATTATCTCTTGTTGCTACACAAGTAGGTAATAACCTCTGCTCCAAGCCTTCAAGGGCAACAACCGTAGTTGTAGGCTTATCGTCGCACGAAATGGGTTTTTACCACCTCTTCTTAATGAAAAGGCGAATACGAAATCATGTTGTATGCGTGTCCTATTTAATTGTCAGTAGTCATCTTGTTGATGACCATGAACTAATTGTAGGACATATTCACTTATTCTTGTACGTCATGGTATGTCGGGTAACACGTCATCATATGACGGGTCGCAAATGCAAATTTATTAAAAGGTGATTTAACTTACTAAGAGCTGTTTGTTCTCGAATATGGACTTTAATATATTAAGAGCAAATGCCTGCTCTTGTTGAGACTTGTCAGATAAATATGTAGTTATTTCAATATTATCAATTGGAACGCCAAACTCTTTTCCAAAAAGGAGGTAATCCGTGCTAATATTTAATATCTGCGACAGTTCCATGATCTTATCATTATTACAGGCACTGTCTCCTGCTTCAATTCTCTGTAATTGACGTTCAGATGAATATCCCAGTTGGATGGCTAGATCAATCTGCTTCATTCCTCGTAGTTCTCGAATCTTTTTAATTCTTTCTCCAACCTGGGCTTGATTAAAATATTGCACGGTATCACCTCCTTTCGTACATTTCGTGGTCAGGGCACACAATGCCATTTATCCACAGAGTTTTTCACAGTGACTACATGTAGTCGCTGTAATTATTGTAAACGCTATTATAATAGTTAACCACTTTTAACCGATTCGCTAGCGAATTAGTTTACCACCTTGAAATAAAAATCTTGTAAGATTTAAGAGTACTAAATATTCTTACAAGGAGATGAAAGGTGTG
>Ga0209511_1000132_pt1 | contig 90633 bp, 85 predicted proteins | sample SSSSmetaG_FD_184141 | JGI IMG/M metagenome (GOLD analysis project Ga0209511, IMG submission 184141) | Glacier valley bacterial and archeal communities from Borup Fiord, Nunavut, Canada, to study Microbial Dark Matter (Phase II) - ​SSSS... | ecosystem: Environmental > Aquatic > Freshwater > Ice >... | reverse complement strand
GTCGAGAGGCCTCACTGGAGAGTTTGTGTCTGCGTGCGGTGCGAGCGATCGAGACGGGATCGAAATTCGCCGCCTCCACGAGCACGCTCGCCGTTTTCGAATCGACCTCCGTCGATAGACCCCCCATAACCCCCGCGAGTCCGATCGCACCCGAGCCGTCTGCAATCAGAAGATCCTCGGGATTCAGCGTTCGCTCGCGGTGATCGAGCGTCGTGAGAGTCTCCCCAGGCCGAGCCCTTCGCACGACGATGCCACCGGTGAGCTTATCCAGGTCGTAAGCGTGCACCGGCTGCCCGAGCTCGAGCATGACGTAGTTCGCGATGTCCACCGGCAGCGACACCGATCGGATACCCGCGAGAGTGAGACGAGCGAGCATCACGGAAGGGGTGGGCCGGCCGGTGTCCACGCCGCGCACGACCCGGGTGATGAATACGGGTGACGCGGCACGCCCGCGAATCGGCGCGTCGTCGCTGACGACGACGTCGAATCCACTGACGACGGGGACTTCCACGCCTTCCGCGGGGTCGTGGAAGACGGCGCCGGTGGAATGGGCGTACTCCCGCGCGATTCCCCGAATCGAGAGCGCGTACCCACGGTCGGGTGTGACGTTCACGTCGACTGCGAAGTCATCCAGGCCCAAGAGCGCGATGGCGTCCTCACCGACCTCGCCGTGGAGACCGATGTCCTTCAGCAGCAAGATCCCCGTGTGCTCCTCTCCGAGCCCGAGCTCGCGCGCGGACGCCATCATGCCATCCGAGACGTGCCCGTAGGTAGTCCGCGCGGCGATGATAAACGGCTCGCGGGGAGTCGGCCCGGGCAGCACCGCGCCCGGGAGTGCCACGACCACCCGGTCGCCGACGGCGAAATTGTGAGCGCCGCAGACGATCCCGCGGGGCTCTACCTCGCCAACATCCACCTGACACCAGTTGATGGTCTTGCCGTTGGACTGCGGCTCGGGCTCGAACGCGAGGACGTGCCCCACGACGATCGGGCCGATGAGCCCGAATGCGAGGATCGCTTCCTCCTCGAACCCCACCTTGACGAGGGCCGCGTGAATCTGCTCGGGCGTAACGTCGTCTGGCACGTCGACGAATTCCCGCATCCAGCTGATGGGGACCCGCATCAGATCAGCATCCCGAATTGCTGAGAGAAGCGGATGTCGCCCTCGACCATGTCGCGCATGTCGTTCATGTCGTTGCGGAATTGGAGAGTGCGCTCGATGCCCATCCCGAATGCGAAACCCTGGTACTCATCGGGGTCGATCCCGGCGGCGCGCAGAACGTTCGCGTTGACCATGCCGCAGCCGCCCCACTCCACCCAGCGGGCTCCCCCTTTGGCGTTGGGTTGCCAGACGTCCATCTCGGCGCTCGGCTCGGTGAAAGGAAAGTAGTTGGGGCGTAGGCGGATCGTGGCTTCGGCACCGAACATCGCCCGAGCAAGATGCTCCAGCGTGCCGCGCAAGTTCGCCATCGTCAAGCCTCGATCAACCGCGAGACCCTCGATTTGATGAAATACGGGCGTGTGGGTCGCATCCAGCTCGTCGGCTCGAAAGACCCGCCCCGGCGCAACGACGTACATCGGCAACTCCCGTTCGAGCAGCGACCGGATCTGCACCGGGCTCGTGTGAGTGCGAAGCAAGAGGTGAGAGCCCATCGGCTCGATGAACAGGGTGTCTTGCATGGCACGAGCAGGATGATCCTCATCGAAGTTCATCGCGTCGAAGTTGAACCACTCGTTCTCGAGTTCGGGGCCCTCGGCGACCTCCCACCCCATGGCGATGAAGATGTCGGCCATGGTCTCCATGAGAAGAGTGAGCGGATGCCGCGCGCCGGCCCGCCACCGGGACGGTACAGCGGTGACATCCATCATTTCTGCCGTGAGCCTGCTGCTCTCCTCGGCCACGGCCAGCTCTCCCTCGCGGGACTCGAGTGCCCGCATCACCGACGCGCGAGCCTGACCGACGAGCTTTCCGGCGGCGGCACGCTCATCGGCTGGCACGCTCTTGAGGCCCGCGTTGAACCGAGCCAGTGGGGATGTCTCGCCAGCGTGCGCCACGCGAGCGATGCGGAGTTCTGCCAGCGACACCGAAGCCTCGATGGCGGTGAGGGCCGCGGAGGCCGCCTGTGCAAGCGCCGCCTCCGAAATGAACCCGGGCGATGAGGGACTCTCGGAGATGGGGCCGTTGGGGATACGCCCGTCAGGGGCAGGAGCGTCGGACACAGGGCAAGAGTTTACCGGGGCGCAGTCACGCCAGCGTCAGCTGCGCTGGGCGAATGCGCTCTCATAGAGGCAGACCGAGGCCGCGGTCGCGAGATTCATCGATTCGGCGTGTCCGTAGATCGGAACGGTGATCACCCAGTCCGCTAGGGCGTAGTGCTCCTCGGTCAGACCTCGCGCCTCGTTGCCGAACACCCAGGCGGTGGGAGCGGCGAGTGCACCCGCCGTTCTCGCTCCCAGCAAGTCGGCACCCCTGATGTCGGCGGCGATAACCTGCAGGCCCGCCTCCCGCACCCGGTCGATCACCGCCGGAAGCTCGACCCCGACCGCAATTGGCAGGTGGAACAGCGACCCGGTGCTGGCCCGGACCACTTTGGGGTTGTATAGGTCGACGCTCCTCCCGGTGAAGATGACGGCGTCCGCTCCGGCCGCGTCGGCGGCACGGATGATCGTGCCAGCGTTTCCCGGATCCCGTACTTCCTCGAGAATTGCGATGAGGGTTGGGCTGGCCGCCAATATCTCCTTCAGAGACGTGGGGAACTGGCGGCACACGGCCACCAATCCCTGAGGCGTGACCGTATCAGCCATCGATTCCAGCACCGCTTCGGTGACGAACTCGACAGCAAGACCGGACCCGGCGACCGCGCGGGCGATGTCGGTGTACTTCTCGAGCGCCGTCGGGGTCGCGAACAGGTCAATCAATAACTCGGGACGGTAGGCCAGAGCTTCCGCAACAGCCTGGGGGCCTTCCAAGAGAAAGAGCCCGGTCTGAGACCGGGCTTCTTTCTTGGCCAGCTTGGCAACGGCACGCACACGGGGCGATCGCGGATTGTCGATCATGGGGCTAGCCTATTCGCGGCCGGCATGTCGCCAGCCAAGCCCCGGCCCACACCGTTGGGCGTGCAGCGGTTCGGCCGATCAAGCAGCGATTCTGGGTGCTGACGTGTCGGCCGGCAGCGCCGCTTTCGCGGTGGCGACGATCGCCGCGAAGGTGGCCGGTTCGGTGACAGCGAGGTCGGCGAGGATGCGACGATCCACTTCGATGCCCGCCAGGGTCAGACCCTGGATGAGGCGGTTGTAGGTCAGCCCATTGGCACGGGACGCCGCGTTGATCCGCTGAATCCACAGGCGCCGGAAGTCGCCCTTGCGGGCGCGTCGATCGCGGTACGCGTATACGAGCGAGTGGGTGACCTGCTCCTTCGCCTTCCGATAGAGGCGCGAACGCTGTCCGCGATACCCGGCAGCCCGATCCAGGATGACCCGACGCTTCTTATGGGCGTTGACCGCCCGCTTTACCCTTGCCATTTTCTTCTACCCTCTGTGCCGAAATAACTGTGCTGACGTGTGCTTGATCCGTGTGTGCCGACTGGCGGCTGTTCGCGTGGCCTATTTTCCCAGCAGCCGCTTGATGACCTTGGCGTCCTGCGGCGCCAGCACCTGCTCTTGGTTGAGGGAACGCTTGCGCTTTCCGCTCTTGACTTCCAAATTGTGCCGCATTCCGGCCTGCTGCTTCATGATCTTCCCGGTGCCGGTGACCTTGAACCTCTTCTTCGCACCCGAATGGGTCTTCTGCTTAGGCATCTGTTTCTTCTTTCGCTGGCGCAGGCGCTCGGCGCGTTGCTGCGGGTCGTGGTGTCGCGGGTGCTGCTTGAGGAGCGACGGCGGCGGTAGAGGGCTTCGAGGCGAGCGGTGCGGATTTCGCGGGTGACGCAATCGACGCCGTCGCAGGCGCGGGCGCGGCGCCCTCGGCCTGCGCTGCCCGCGTTGGCTTGTTCGCGACTTTGCGCGCCTCGGCCTCGGCCTTGGCCGTTGCCTTGTTCTTGTGGGGACCGATCACCATCACCATGTTGCGGCCATCGATCATCGGCGTGGATTCCACCGAACCGTACTCGGAAACATCCTCGGCGAATCTCTGGAGGAGGCGCACGCCCTGCTCCGGGCGCGACTGCTCGCGGCCGCGGAACAGGATCATGGCCTTCACTTTGTCTCCCGCCGAGAGGAATCCTTCGGCACGCTTTCGTTTGGTCTCGTAATCGTGGGTGTCGATCTTCAGCCGGAACCGCACCTCCTTGAGGATGGTGTTCGCCTGGTTTCGCCGCGCTTCTTTCGCTTTCTGGGCCTCTTCGTACTTGAACTTTCCGTAGTCCATGATCTTTGCGACGGGCGGCTTGGAATTGGGAGCAACCTCGACCAAATCCAGATCGGCCTCTTGCGCCAATCGGATGGCGTCTTCGATACGGACGACGCCGACCTGTTCGCCGTTGGGGCCGACGAGTCGGACCTCCGGCACACGGATTCGGTCATTGGTACGGGGATCGCTGATGCGGGTGCTCCTCTTGCTTCGGTGTTCGGCGGCAATTGCGCCCTACACGAAGAGGAATTTCCACGATGTACACATCGCGACGCCCCACCCACCAGTAGGAATGGGTCTCCCGCGACGGATGGCCATCGATCGGGCTAGGCGTTACAACCCGGTAACCTTGTATTTCGGTCGACAGGTGGGAGGAACTCCACTTTCGTAGCAGGGGCGAGCCCCTGAGCCTTGCCAAGGGTAGCAGAGACGGCCCGGCCGCGCGATCAGAGGAGCACGACAGCGATGACCGAAGCCTCACCAGACGCGTTCGATGCGATCCGCGATATCGGCGAGGTGCCAGCAGTGGAGCTGATCAACACGGTCGCCGTTCATCTGATGAGCGCCGCGGCAGTCAAGCTGGGGCTCGGCGACGGGCCCGACGCGGCATCCGATATCGACCTGGACGAGGCGCGCAAGCTTATCAACGTGCTCGCTGGCCTCGTCACGGCCGCCGCTCCTGAGATCGGGGATCACCATGCGCGGCCCCTGCGCGACGGCCTGCGCTCCTTGCAATTGGCCTTCCGCGAGGAGTCGACCATTCAGGATGCACCGGGTGCCGGCCCGGGAGAGAAACTCACCGGACCCGTAACCTGAACCAGACGCCCTCGGCGATCCATTCGGCGGCCGCTCCCCGGGGCCGCATCCCCGGCTGGGGCTCCGTCAGGCAGTGTCCAATGCGATCCGGATCGAATCGACCCGGCTCGCAATCACGGCCGAGGTAGCCCACCGCTCGCGCTGGCGGGTGATGAGGGACTCGAGAGCAGCGCTGTCGAGCCCCGGAGCCAACACCAGAGTGACGACGAGTTCCGGACCGGCCAATCGCGCGGCGGGGTCACCGGGAGAAAGGCGCACCGCGACGGGCGTGCGTTCGGCAGCCGCAGCATCCTGGAATACTCGCAGCACCTCGGGATCCACATGACTCGGCACCCAGGCACGCTGTCGCGCCATGGCTTCGAGGGCCGGGCGGCGGATGACGAACTCGGTTTCACTTGTCGGGTCGACAATCACGAGGTCGGTACCCTCGGCCACGGCAGCCAACGCCACGCGGGGGCCGGTCGCAGGCACGGGGCGGGCTGACGGGTTCCACCTCGCCATCGCTGCGACCGAGCTGAATACGGGCATCACGGTGCGGCCATCAGGTCCTGCCACTGTCACGATCGACAGTTCCTGGCGCTTCTCGCCGCCGTGCTCGTTCAGCCCGTCCGTACCCAGGCGGGCCACGAGCGGGATCAGCAGACGCGCACCGCGCAGGGCATCCACCACATCGGTCTCACCGAGTTCGCCGGACCGGAAGCGACCGATCGCCGCGATCAGCTCTGGCGGTGCGGACCCGTCGTCACCGGAGCTGTCCGCGTGCTCGAAGTGCCGGCCCGACCACGGGATGCCGGCGGAATCAGTCACGCGAAGCGACGACAAGGGCCTCGGCGAGGGTGAATGCCCTCGCATACAGCGCCTTGCCGACGATGGCGCCCTCGACACCGTTCGGCACGAGAGAACGCAGGGCGGCAATATCGCCCAGTGTGGCCACGCCGCCGGATGCGACGACCGGCTTGTCCGTGCGGGCGCAGACCTCCAGAAGCAGGTCGAGATTGGGGCCTTGCAAAGTGCCATCCTTGGTGACGTCGGTCACGACAAAACGTGCGCACCCAGCGGTGTCGAGACGCTCGAGCACCTCCCAGATGTCACCGCCCTCACGGGTCCAGCCGCGGGCGGCGAGCGTGGTACCCCGCACATCGAGCCCCACCGCAATGGCATCCCCGTGCTTCTTGATCACGTCGGCCGCCCAGCTCGGATTCTCGAGCGCCGCCGTGCCGAGGTTGATACGGCGCGCGCCGGTGGAAAGTGCAGCAGCCAGGCTTGCATCGTCGCGAATGCCACCGGACAGCTCGACGTCGACCCCGTTGGGAGTCCCGGCGATAACGGCTCGGATCACCTCGCTGTTGCTCCCGCGCCCGAAGGCGGCGTCGAGGTCAACGAGATGTATCCATTCCGCACCCTGGTCGACCCACTCGCGCGCGGCATCCACGGGACTGCCATAGCTCGTCTCGGAGCCGGCAGCACCCTGTGTTAGGCGCACGGCCAGGCCGCCCGCCACGTCTACCGCTGGCAAAAGAACGAGGGACGCGAGGGTTGATGACACTCTCACAGCGTATTCAACCAATTGGCCAGCAATCGGATGCCCGCTGGGCCCGACTTCTCGGGATGGAATTGGGTCGCGGAGAGTGGGCCGTTCTCCACCGCCGCCAGGAACCTTGCGCCGTGGGTGGCCCATGTCAAGTGCGGCGGGGTGAATGGCGCCTGCGGCGGCAAGGACCAATGTTGCGCAGCATAGGAGTGGAGAAAATAAAACGGTTCGGAAGCGATTCCAGCGAAGAGGCGGGAGTCGGAAGCGGCCGCAACCGTGTTCCACCCCATGTGCGGAAGAACCGGTGCCGTCAAGAGCGTCACCTCGCCAGGCCACTGACCGAGGCCGGGGGTATCCACTCCGCGTTCCACTCCCCGGTCGAAGAGCACCTGCATTCCGACGCATATGCCCAAAACCGGTCGGGCGCCGATCATGCGTCGTTCGATGATCGCGCCCGCGCCGACCTCGGCGAGGGCTTCGACGACGGCCGCGAACGCGCCGACACCGGGAACGACCAGTCCATCGGCGGCAACGGCTGCGTCCCGATCAGCCGTGAGAGTGACTCGGGCTCCTGCCATTTCCAGTGCCTTCGCGGCGGAATGCACGTTGCCCGAGCCATAGTCCAGCAGGACCACGGACGGGCCGACCGCGGTCAGAGCGACCCCTTCGTGGAGGGAATGCCGATCACCCGTGCATCCGGCTCGATCGCTGTGCGCAGCGCGCGGGCAAAGGCCTTGAACTCGGCCTCTGCGATGTGATGGGGATCCCTGCCACCGACCACGGTGACATGAACGGTGAGGCCCGCATTCATCGTGATCGCCTCCAAACTGTGACGCACGAGCGAGCCGGTGAAATGGCCGCCGATGAGGTGGTGCTCGAACCCCGCTGGCTCCCCCAGGTGCACCAGACTGGGCCGGCCCGACACATCCACGACAGCCTGCACCAGCGCCTCATCGAGCGGAACCAGGGCGTCCCCGAAGCGGGAGATGCCCGCCTTATCACCCAGGGCCTCGCGGATGGCGGTGCCGAGGGCGATGGAAACGTCTTCAACGGTGTGATGCGCGTCGATCTGCGTGTCGCCGGTGGCGGTGACCGTCAGATCGATCAGAGAGTGTCGCGAGAAGGCGGTCAGCAGATGATCGAAGAACGGAACGGATGATTCGATGTGCGACTCGCCGCTGCCGTCCAGGTTCAGGCTCAGCGCGACCGTCGATTCGCTGGTGGCTCGGGAAATACTCGCCCTGCGCCCTGTCGTCATATGCCGATCCTATCGATCGCCGTCGTGGTGCCCTCGGTGGCGGGAGGTCTGGCGGGATCCGCAGATCGGTTGGACGCATCCAATTCGGCGAGCGCGGAAAGAAATGCGGATGTTTCCTGCGCCGTACCCGCTGTGACCCGCAAGTGCTCGGGAATTCCCACATCCCGAATGAGGATCCCGCGCTCGAACAGCCGACCGAATGTGTCCTGCGGATCGCGCACTCCGCCGAACAGAACGAAGTTAGCCTCGCTAGGCCAGGGGGTGAATCCGAGGCCGGGTAGCTCCTGACTGAGAAGGTCTCGCTGTCGGCGGATGTCGGCGACGGTCGACAGCATCGTGCCAGTGTGCCCGAGCGCGGCCACGGCGGCCGCCTGTGTGAGTGCGGAGAGATGGTAGGGCAACCGTACGAGGCGCATCGCATCCGTCACCGCCGGGTCCCCGGCAAGGTACCCTACCCGGGCCCCGGCGAAGGCGAAGGCTTTGCTCATGGTGCGGGACACGATCAGCCTCGGCCGTCCAGGAAGCAAAGACAGCGCGGTGGTTCCGTCGCCGAACTCGGCGTAGGCCTCATCAACCAGAACGATGCCCGGCGTTTCATCGTAGATGCGCCGCACCGTTTCGAGCGCAAGAGGAGTCCCCGTGGGATTGTTCGGCGCGCACAGAAAGATGATGTCGGGTTTGTCGCGAGCCAGGGCCGCTAGCGCAAGCTCTGTGGTGACATTGAACTCCGGGTCACGCGGGGCTTCAATCCAACGGGTGGAGTTCACGGCCGCGATGATCGAATGCATGGAATAGGTGGGAGTGAAGCCGAGCGCGGTGCGGCCGGGGCCCCCAAACGCCTGTACGACCTGCTGGAGAACCTCGTTGGATCCGTTCGCAGCCCAGATATTCTCACGTCTGAGACCGTGCCCCACGTAAAGCGCAAGCGCCTCGCGGAGAGCAGTGAACTCCCGGTCCGGGTATCTGTTGACGGTGCGCAATGCCACGACGAGGGCCTTGGCGATGTCGTCAGCCACCGCATCCGGAATGCCGTGCGTATTCTCGTTCACGTTCAGGCGAATCGGCACAGTTTCCTGCGGAGCACCATAGGGGCTCATCCCGCGCAGGTCATCACGAATAGGAAGATCGGATAGCGCAACCACCGATCAAGGCTAGCGGCCGCGCAACCTCAGCACGGTCATGCGCCCTCTCGTGGGAGGCCCATGGTGTCTCCATGGCACGCTCACACCCCGCGGCTAACGTACGGGCATCGCCAGTCTCTGTCCGGCAGAGACGTCCGCAGTGCGAAGTTGGTTCAGTTCCATGATTCGCGCGATGGCATCACGCGGGTCGGAACCGGGAAACCGTGTTTCGGCAATACCCCACAAGGACTGCCCCGGCTCAACGGTGACGTACACGAACGGTGCCTCCGACCCTGATAGAGATGCCGAGGCTGCCCATTCGTTGCCGTTCAGGCCCACCAGAGCCGGTACGACCGCCAAGACGAGCGCAGTCGAAATCAGCGCCGTCAGAAAGCCTCTTCCCCGACGCGTGATGCGTAGGCGAGGTAGTCCCCCCGCTTCAAGACCGTTGATGCTGCTCACACTCATATCGACGCCTTTCGTGAGGAGGTTCTTTCGTGACGGGATGGATTTCGCACCCGGTCCTCGGCCGGGAGCACCGGGTGCGAAGTTCGAATTTCTGTTCCGAAGATCTATTCCGAAGATAGCTTCGATTATGCGGATACGCAACCGCATATTCGACGATTGCCGAACTCGATCGACGACACGCTCGAAGAGATGTTTGTTTTGAAACCCCTTCATGGATAAAGTTTCGACTGAACCACCGACATTGGGAGAATCAGACAATGGATGAGCAACCGCGACCGAAACGGCGACGCCGCACGAGTCTCAGTGACCGCCAACTGGCCATCCTGGATGTCGTTCAGCGATCTGTCGCCGGTCGGGGCTACCCACCGAGCATGAGAGAGATCGGGGATGCCGTTGGGCTCGCGTCACTCTCGAGCGTCACCCATCAACTCAACCAGCTCGAATTGAGCGGCTACCTCCGCCGCGATCCGAACCGGCCGCGTGCCATGGAGGTATTGATCGACCTCCCGGCCATGGAACCTGCTCCTTCGGAAGAGCCGAGCGAACGGACTATCGATGGTCGGCCCATTTTCGCGAATACCGTCTCGATCGGTGATGCCGTCATGGTGCCGATGGTCGGTCGAATAGCAGCCGGCATTCCGATCACGGCAGACGAGCAGATCGACGAAGTATTTCCCATCCCACGTCAGCTCACGGGCAAGGGCGAACTGTTCATGCTGAAGGTCGTCGGGGAATCGATGATCGAGGCCGCCATCTGTGACGGGGACTGGGTGGTCGTCCGTCAGCAGAGCACGGCCGAGAACGGCGACATCGTCGCGGCGATGCTCGACGACGAAGCGACCATCAAGGTGCTCCGTCACCGCGACGGTCACGTCTGGCTCCTCCCCCGCAACTCGAACTTCGAGCCGATCGTCGGCGATCACGCCGACATCCTCGGCAAAGTGGTTGCGGTGCTGCGATCCCTCTGAACGGGTTCTTTCTCACCGGTCCCCATGGAGCCGCACTTCGGCGGGTCTCAGCCCGAAGCGCGCACGTCTGAAGCGCGGGCCTAAACGAGGAGTTTTGCTCGGGCGGCCCGCGTGGCCGCGATGACATTGGTCAGCGATTCGACCGTCTCGGCGTATCCGCGGGTCTTCAAGCCGCAATCCGGGTTCACCCAGATCTGTCGGTGAGGGATGGATTGCAGGGCGATGTCGATCAATTGGGTGACCTCGATGACCGACGGTACGCGCGGGGAGTGGATGTCGTACACGCCCGGGCCGATTCCGCGGCTGAAGCCGCTGGAGCGGATGTCCTGCACGACCTCCATCTTGGATCGCGCGGCCTCGATCGAGGTGACGTCAGCATCGAGGCGGTTGATCGCATCGATGACGACACCGAACTCCGAGTAGCACAGGTGGGTATGGATCTGAGTACTGTCGGCAACTCCGGCCGTGGCGAGTCGGAAGGACCCTACCGACCAGTCAAGGTAATCGGCCTGGGCCTCGATCTTCAGCGGCAACAGCTCGCGTAGAGCCGGTTCATCGACCTGGATGATGGTGATGCCCGCCGCCTCCAAATCCCCGATCTCGTCGCGGAGGGCCAGTGCCACCTGGTTGGCGGTGTCGCGGAGCGGCTGGTCATCACGCACGAACGACCACGCCAGAATCGTGACGGGGCCAGTGAGCATCCCCTTCACCGGCTTCCGGGTCAGCGACTGGGTGAATGTCGACCACTGCACCGTCATGGGTGCTGGCCGAGAGACATCTCCCCAGAGGATCGAGGGGCGCGTGCAGCGCGAGCCATAAGACTGCACCCACCCGTTCTGGGTCACGGCGAAGCCGTCCAATTGCTCCGCGAAGTACTGAACCATATCGTTTCGCTCCGGCTCACCGTGCACCAGCACGTCGAGACCGATCTGCTCCTGCAACTCGACCACGCGAGTGATCTCGTCACGCATCGCCTGTTCGTACTGTTCGAGCGTGATCTGACCTTTTGCGAGAGCAGCCCGCGTGCTCCGGATATCACCGGTTTGAGGGAAGGACCCGATGGTGGTCGTCGGCAGTAGAGGCAGTTTCAGGGCGGCGTCCTGCGCAGCGAGCCGCACACCATACTCACCGCGGGAGAAGTGCGTGTCGGTTAAGGCGGATGCCCGGTCGCGAACCGCGCCATCTCGAACTCCGGCCGCCCGATGACGGTTCTCCAGGGCGACGGATGCCGCCGCGAGCTCTGTCTCGATTGCAGCACCGCCAGCGGCGAGGCCGCGGGCCAGAATCTCAACCTGTGCCACTTTCTGGTCAGCGAATGCCAGCCAGCTCTTGAACTGGTCGCTGAAGAGCGACTCATCCTCGACGTCATACGGCACGTGAAACAGGCTTGTCGAGGTTGCAACCGCAACATTGGGCGAGATCTCCCGCAACGCTTCGAGGGATGTCAGGGCTTCGCGCAAGTCGCCGCGCCAGATGTTATGGCCGTCGATGACCCCACCGACGATCACCTTCTCGGTGTGAACACCTGTGGGCAGACCACCCTTGACCAGGTCCAGTCCGATTGCCTCCACCGGCGTTGCGAGCAACACGGGCAGCGCGTCGTCGAGCGAGGCGTACGGTGCCGACACGAAAATGGCCGGCCGACCCGGCACGGCGCCGAGTACGTCGTAGCTCCGGCGCGCAGCCTCCAGGACCGCGGCGCGGGTGAGCCCGATGCTCTCGCTGACGAGCGCCGGTTCATCCATCTGCACCCATTCGGCGCCGGCGCTCGTGAGAGCGGTCAGGAGTTGCGCATAGACGGCAAGAAGGTCCTCAAGGCGGTCGAGCGGTAGGTATCCGGCCGGTGCGCTCTCGGAGGCCTTGCTCAACAACAACAGGGTCACGGGACCGACGATCACGGGCCGGGTACGAAACCCCGACGCGGTCGCCTCCGCGACTTCGCGTACGAGTCGGTCCGACGCGAGGTGCAGCGCGGTCTCGGGCCCGATCTCGGGAACGAGGTAGTGATAGTTCGAGTCGAACCATTTCGTCATCTCGGCGGGCACGTCGTCGCCCTCACCGCGGGCGATTGTGAAGTATCCGGCGAGATCGATCGTGCCGTCAGCGCGCACGAGCCGCTCGAATCGGCTCGGAACGGCGCCGACCGTCACGGCGGCATCCAATACCTGGTCGTAGAAGGAGAACGCCTCGGGAATCGAGGAGTCGGTGCGACCCAAGCCCAGAAACGCAAGCCGCTCACGGGTAGCACGGCGCAGTTCAGCCGCACTCGCTTCGAGCTCGTCCGCGGTGATAGAACCAGCCCAGAAGGATTCGACGGCCTTTTTCAACTCGCGACGGCGGCCGATGCGCGGATAGCCGAGAATCGTGCCGGTGGGAAATGTCGGAGTCGTCATGCGGGTTCTTCCTGTTGTAGCGAGTGGCGGCGTGGCGTGGAGCCGATTAGGCCCGCGCCCTCGAGTACGGCGAGTACCGGTTCGTGTTGGTTGAAGGTGTAGAGGTGCAGGCCCGTCGCGCCGCCCGAAAGCACTTCACGGCACAGTCTCGTGGTGTAGTCGATACCGGTGGATGCTGCTGCCACGGTATCGTCCGCGTTAGCCAGTTCGCGACGCAACTGGAGAGGGTCCGGCGCATTCGTCAACTCGAGTACGCGTTCCAGCCGACGCACGCTCATCACGGGCATGATGCCCGGCAGCATTCGCAAGGTCACCCCCGCAGAACGTGCAAGCGCTACGAAGCCGAGGAAGTCGTCGCTCTCGAAGAACACCTGGGTGATCGCCAGGTTCGCGCCAGCGGCCTCCTTGGCGAGGAGAGTGTCCAAGTCTTGAGAGACAGACCGGGAATGCGGGTGACCGTGCGGGAAGGCGGCAACCGCGATCGTGACGGGCTTCCCACTCGTGACCCGTCGAGCATCAGGAAAACCGGGCACACCGTTCAGGCGAAACGGCTCGCGCTCCGATTGCACGCGATGAATCAACTGGACCAGCTCGGCTGCGCTCCCCAGGTCACCGGTGACGGACGAGGCCGCAGGCGAGCCCCCCGGTGGGTCCCCCCGAAGGGCCAGGAAGCTAGTGATGCCCGCGTCGAGAAACTCTCTGATGAGAGCACTGGCCTCTGAATAGGACGAGCCCACACAGGTGAGGTGAGCCATAGCGGGGGCGTGACCGCGCTCATGCAGACGACGCAGAACTCCGAGTGAAGAATCTCGCGACGAGCCCTGTGCCCCGAAGGTCACCGAGATGAATTCGGGACCACTGGACTCGAGAGCTTCGAGGGAGTGGCTCAAGGATGCCTCGGCGGCCGGTGACCGCGGTGGATAGACCTCGAATGAGAACGTCGCCGCGGTCATGCCGTGTCCCCCCGGTCAAAAACAGTCCGATGGGGCGGGTGCCGGGCTCGGCTTTCGCTCCTACCGGACTGCTCGTCCGGCCGATTTACTGTACTTCACCGGACTCGAAGCGCGAAGGCAGCACCATCGCTTGGTGTATCAGGACGTAACAAACGGCGTGAGGTCTCTGACCCGGGATGGATGGACCATTGCGGAGATCGCCGTTCCTGCTTCCCGATATTCCGTGTTGAGCACCCGCCCCTGCGCGTGCAGTCGTGAGATAACTTCGCCTCGGTCGTAGGGGATCAACAGGTTGAGTAACACCTCGGGCGAGGGCAGCGCAGCTTGGATTCGGGCCATGAGCTCATCCATGCCCTCACCTGTACGGGCGGAAACGAACACACTGCTTGGTTCGTGGCCGCGCAGGACAAGGCGCTGGTCGGCATCCGCAAGATCGCTTTTGCTGAACACGACGATCTCAGGAATCTCGCGGGCTCCAACCTCGCCCATGACGTCCCGCACCACGGCCAGCCGGGCCGCTGGATTGGAATCCGAGGCATCGATCACGTGCACGACCACATCCGAGCGACTCACCTCCTCGAGCGTCGAGCGGAAGGCCTCAACGAGCTGATGCGGAAGGTTTCGAACGAATCCGACCGTATCGGTCAGGGTGAAGACGCGCCCGTCTTCGGTGAGCGACCGCCGCACCGTCGCATCGAGGGTCGCGAACAGAGAGTTCTCCACCAGAACCCCAGCGCTCGTGATGCGATTGAGGAGACTCGATTTGCCGGCGTTGGTATAGCCCGCGATCACCACCGAGGGAATGGCGAAACGGTCGCGGTTGGCGCGCTTCGCGTCTCGAGCCGGGCCGAAACCTTTGATCTGCTTGCGGAGCCGCGACATCCTGGTGTGGATGCGCCGACGATCGAGCTCGATCTTGGTCTCGCCGGGCCCCCGGCTTCCCATACCTGACCCGGCCCCACCGACTTGGCCGCCGGCCTGTCGCGACATCGACTCGCCCCAGCCCCGCAATCGCGGCAACAGATATTCGAGCTGCGCCAGTTCTACCTGCGCCTTGCCTTCACGGCTTTTGGCGTGCTGACTGAAGATGTCCAGGATGACCGCTGTACGGTCGATGACCTTCACCCCGACGATGTCCTCGAGAGAGCGCCGTTGGCCGGGTGCCAACTCCGTGTCGGCGATCACCGTGTCGGCACCGGTGGCGGCCACTACATCGCGCAGTTGCGCAGCCTTGCCCTTTCCGAAGTACGTGCTCGGATCGGGATGCGTGCGGCGCTGGAGCAAGCCGTCGAGCACCACGGCCCCGGCCGTTTCGGCAAGGGCCGACAATTCGCGTAGGGAATTCTCTGCTTCCGCGAGATCACCCTGACCGTAAATGCCGATCAGCACGACGTTTTCTATTCGCAGTTGCCGGTACTCGACCTCGGTGACATCCTGCAACTCGGTGGAGAGCCCGGCGACCCGACGGAGCGCTCGCCTGTCTTCACGATCGAATTGGTCGCCATCACTGTCGCCGTCACTTCGACTGACAGGCACGGAATCAACCCCGCTTGACGGCCCGCGGCCGGCGGGGAAAAGGGTATACCCAGCGGGGGGGCCTGTCGTGGTCGCGAGGACCCGTTCAAGGTCGCGGGCGGGCAACGCCGCGCTCGGCACTATTTCCGTCATCGAGTAACCCTAGTTCTGTCGTGTTCGGTAAGTTCTCTGCATGGGGAATGAGCAGTACTTCTCGTCGGCCCCCTCCGGGGCGCTCGTTCTTCGGTCCGTCGGTGTTCACTTGGCAGGGCGAGACATGCTCGCCACCACCGCGAATGGGGTTTTCAGTCCCGACCGGGTAGATGCGGGAACGGAGGTGCTTCTCGCGTCCGTGCCCTCGCCGCCGCCCGGCGGTAATCTGCTGGACCTCGGATGCGGGTGGGGTCCCATTGCCCTGACGCTCGCTATGGAGTCGCCCCACGCCACCGTCTGGGCCGTCGACGTCAATCGGCGGGCCCTTGACCTTGTCCAAACGAATGCTGACGCTCTCTCCATCACCAACATCAACGCGGTGACCCCGGAGGATGTTCCCGCCGACGTGCAGTTCATGACCGTCTGGTCCAACCCGCCCATCCGCGTCGGCAAGACCGAGTTGCACGGGCTCCTGTCGCGGTGGCTACCGCGCCTGATGAAAGACTGCGACGCGTGGCTGGTCGTGCAGCGAAATCTCGGCTCGGATTCGCTACAACGTTGGCTTGATGCAACGTTCAAAGACGAGTTGGGGGTGGTCCGGGCGGCGACCAGCAAGGGTTACCGGGTTTTGAGAGCTCGGCGCCGATGATCTCGTCGCTGGCGCTCGCGCTGCTTGGTTGTCTCGTCTGATCAGACGCTCAGATCGCCGGAATAGACCAGCTCGGCGGGCCCGCTCAGAGAAACATGTTCTCCATCTTCGGCCGCGAACATCCGCACACCCACGGTGCCACCCATCACCTCCACTCGCCACTGACTCGGTGCGCCAGCGCCGGCCCAGAATCGGGTAGCGAGCGCGGATGCGACCGCCCCAGTTCCGCAGGACAGGGTTTCGCCGCTGCCACGCTCGTGAACGCGAATGCGGATGTGCCCGACGCCGTCCCGAACCATCGGGTCGCTCGCCACGACGAATTCGACGTTGGCGCCGTGTGCCGCTTCGGGCTCGAGGATGGGAATGAACGTGAGGTCGAGTTCATCGAGTTCGTCGTCGGTGGCCAGGGCGACCACGACGTGCGGATTGCCAACCGAGATCGCCAAGCCGGGCCTCGGGACACTCAGCCCGCGAGCCCGCACAAGAGGCTCGGCGCTGTCGAACGACCATCTGCCGAGGTCGGCCTGGAAGCCGCTCGCGTTCCTTTGCACGTCGCGCACTCCGCCGCGGGTACCGATCGGCAACGTCTGGCCGGGGGCGATGTCCGCGAGGCCGTTCTCGGCGAGGAACAGAGCGAAGACCCGAATTCCGTTACCGCACATCTCAGCCAACGAACCGTCAGCGTTCCGATAATCCATGAACCATTCGGCCTCAGAGTCTTCGGCGAGTGCCGCTCCACCGTCAGCGAGATTCGCCGAGCGAACCGCGCGGAGAATGCCGTCGGCACCGACTCCGAAATGACGGTCGCAAATCGCCGCCACCTGCTTCGGCGTCAGATCGGAGGTGCCGTCCGGATCGGAGTAGACCACAAAATCATTACCGGTTCCATGACCTTTGGTGAACTGCAGGGTGGGCATGGCTCAAGTCTCTCGCACCGTCGCGCTCGTCGCGGCACCCAGCGCGGCCCAGTCCAACCCGGGGTCGTCGTGGTCCAGCCAGTGTGTGGATCGGTCCCGCCGGAACCAGGAAACCTGACGTCGCGCGTAGCGACGCGTAAGGCCACTGGCCTGGTCGATTGCCTCTTCGCGACTCAGCGTGCCGGCCGATTGGGCCAACGCTTGGGCATACCCGATGGCCCGGCTGGCAGTGATTCCCAAGCCGTGGGCGGCTAGCGCGGTAGCCTCCTCAACGATCCCCCCCGCCCACATCGCCCGCACCCGATCGTCCAGCCGATCGACGAGCTGCGCCCGAGGCGCGCGCACACCGAGGATGACCGCGGGCCGCCACGGGGTGTTCTCGGCGGCCAGGCCCGCCCCGAAAGGCTTCCCGGTGATTTCGACGACCTCGAGCGCACGCACGATTCTGCGGGCATTATGCGGACCGATGGCTCGGGCTGCGACGGGATCGCGGGCGGCGAGGCGGGCGTGGAGGACCGCGGTCCCGACATCCGCAAGCTCCTGCTCGAGGCGCAACCGGATGTCAACGTCGGTTCCAGGAAACTGAAAGTCATAGATGACGCTCGAAACATAGAGGCCCGACCCACCAACCAGGATCGGGGTGCTTCCGCGAGCCTGAATCTGCTCGATGGCGGTGCGTGCCGCGTCTTGGTAATAGGCCGCACTGGCCTCTTCCCGCGGGTCGAGAACATCGAGCAGGTGATGAGGGATGCCACCGCGTTCTGCAACTGGCGTCTTGGCGGTACCGATATCCATACCGCGATACAGCTGCATGGCGTCGGCGTTGACGATCTCCGCAGGGTTCCCAGCGGCGCTCAGCGCATGCGCCAACCGAACGGAGAGCGCACTCTTGCCGGTACCGGTGGCGCCCACAATCACGACGACGCGCGGCGACAAGCTCAGCCCGGAATCAGACGGGGCACAGGAGTCAGGCCCGGACGCGGACAGTGGGTAGGCCGAGTGAGACAGCGCTCGCGGAGGTCGTACTCGCTTTACCGGATGACATTTCCGGCCCCACGGCCTCGGGCGGAGCGACCGGAACAGCGCACGATGCGTCTTGCGAGCGGTCCCAAGCGTCACCCGCGCGGGTACGACGAATCCGCAGAGGAGCCCACCCGTCCGCTACGAGATGGAATGTGGCCGCTTCGGTGACCTGCACGGTGACAACGTCGCCAGGGCGCGGCGCAACGCCCTGCGGTGGCCGGTCGAAATGCACCAGCCGGCCATCTTCAGCTCGACCGGAGAGTCGGTTGGTCGTGATGTTCTTACGACCCTCCGAGGCGGTGACGATCACGCTCACGGTACGCCCGACAACCTTTTCGTTCTCCTCACGCGAGATCCGATCCTGAAGAGCGGCGAGTCGCAGGTATCGCTCCTGAACCACGTTTTTCGGAACCTGACCGGGCATGGTCGCGGCGGGGGTCCCGGCACGAATCGAGTACTGGAAGGTGTACGCGGACGCGAAACGCGATTCCTCGACCACCCTCAACGTGTCAGCGAAATCCTCCTCCGTTTCACCGGGGAACCCGACGATGACGTCGGTCGTGATGGCAGCCTGTGGTATCCGGTCCCGTACTCGCTGCAGAATCCCGAGGAACCTCTCCGAGCGATACGACCGCTTCATGGCTTTGAGGATGCGGTCCGATCCGGATTGCAGCGGCATGTGCAACTGGGGCATCACGGCTTCCGTCTCGGCCATGGCGTCGATCACATCATCGGTGAATGACGCGGGGTGGGGACTTGTGAACCTCAGTCGCTCCAATCCGACGATCGCCCCGGCAGCACGGAGGAGCTTGGCGAATCCTGCCCGGTCGCCGAACTCGACGCCGTACGAGTTGACATTCTGGCCGAGCAGCGTCACTTCGATCGCTCCGTCCGCGACTAGCGCCTCGATTTCGGCGATGATGTCCGTCTCGCGGCGATCTTTTTCACGGCCGCGCAGAGCCGGGACGATGCAGAACGTACACGTGTTGTTACACCCCACCGAGATGGATACCCACGCGCTGTGGGTGGATTCGCGCCGGGCCGGAAGGGTCGACGGAAACACGTCCAGCGACTCCAGGATCTCAAGCTGCGCTTCTTTGTTGTGACGCGAACGCTCGAGGAGGGTCGGTAACGCGCCCATGTTGTGAGTGCCGAAGACAACATCCACCCACGGCGCCTTCGACAGGATGAGCGCGCGGTCCTTCTGCGCGAGGCACCCCCCGACGGCAATCTGCATCCCCGGATGACCTCGTTTCACGCTGGCGAGGATGCCGAGGTTGCCATACAGCTTGTTGTCGGCGTTCTCGCGCACCGCGCACGTGTTGATCACGACGACATCCGCGATGCCGCCGCCCGCGCGAACGTATCCGGCCGCCTCCAGCGAGCCGCTCAAACGCTCGGAATCGTGAACGTTCATCTGACAGCCGTACGTGCGCACCTCGTAGGTTCGGGACACACCGGTGGAGATCACACCGACAAGCGTAAACGCAGCGGCGCGACCCGAGCGTTTCGCCGACGCCTCGGCGCTCATCGGTCAGCGAAACTGCGGGCCGGCGGGCTCGAGCGCAGCACGGACTGCCGCTGCTACGACCGCTCCGGAGTAACCCTTCCGTTGCAGAAAGGCGGAAAGCCTTCGCCGCGCTGTCGTGGCGTCGAGCGATCGCACCTGCGGAGCGCGCTTGTGCGCCAGGGCAGTGGCACGCTCCAGTTCGTCGTCATCCAGCGATGCAACCACAGCATCGATGACCTCGCGTTCGATGCGTCGCTGCCTCAATTCCATCCCCACCGCAGACCGTCCCATCCCTTTGCGTTCACGGCAGGTACGCAAGATCGCCTCGGCCAACCGCACCTCATCGATGAGACCGACCGACCCGAGCCGGTCGACTTCGTTATCGACGGCGTCGGGTTCGAATTCGCGCCCGACGAGGTAGGCCCGCATTTCATAGGCTGACATGTCCCGTCGGGCCAGCGCATGCATGCTCACGTTGCTGATGGAATCGAATCCCTTCGTCCGCGGCAAGCCCCTTGGCTTTTCTTCGGTCGAGGGCTCACGGCCGTCCGCCGGTGGAGTTGCCGCTTGGTCCACCGGCGCGGTACCCGCTGTCGCGGTCGTTTGCGTGCCGAACAAGTAGGTGACCCGAGCGATATGCCCGTCCGTGTCAGCCGGCGAGTTCATTCCCCGACCGCTCGCAGCGCGGGCTCCGCCACTAGCGAACCACCGACCGACGTGCTGCCCGATACGGGTAGCACCGGGGGCTCGGCAACTGCCAAGACGGGCGCCTGGGACCCAGTTTTGGCGGAGCCCCTGCCCGAAGACTTGCCGCTGGTCGGCTCACTGGCGCGCACGTCGGCAGATCGCACGTCGACAGAGCGGGCCGCACTCGTCGCTATCTCCGCGGCCGCCTTAGCGGCAGCTCCGATACCGAGTTTGGTCATGATCTTGCGTTCGATTTCCAGCGCAATTTGCGGGTTCTCCAAAAGAAAGTTTCGAGAGTTTTCCTTGCCCTGCCCCAGTTGGTCACCGTCGTACGTGTACCAAGCCCCAGACTTTCGAACGATCTCCTGCTCGACACCGAAATCGATGAGGCTTCCCTCGCGCGAAATACCCACCCCGAACAAGATGTCGAACTCGGCCTGCTTGAAGGGCGGTGCCATTTTGTTCTTGACCACTTTGACCCGGGTGCGGTTGCCGACCGCCTCCGTACCGTCTTTCAGGGTCTCGATCCGCCGGATGTCAAGACGAACCGACGCATAGAACTTGAGCGCCTTGCCGCCGGCGGTGGTTTCGGGGCTACCGAAGAAAACACCGATCTTCTCTCGAAGTTGGTTGATGAAAATCATCGTCGTGTTGGTTTGGCTGAGCCCACCGGTCAGTTTTCGCAGGGCCTGCGACATCAGACGCGCCTGAAGACCGACATGCGAGTCGCCCATTTCCCCTTCGATCTCCGCGCGAGGAACAAGGGCCGCCACCGAGTCGATGACGATGAGGTCGATCGATCCGCTCCGCACCAGCATGTCCGCGATCTCCAGCGCCTGCTCGCCGGTATCTGGTTGTGACACGAGAAGCGAATCGATGTCGACCCCGAGCTTTGCGGCGTATTCAGGATCGAGCGCATGCTCCGCGTCGATGAAGGCAGCGATCCCACCGGCGCGCTGCGCGTTCGCGATCGCATGAAGGGTCAAAGTGGTTTTACCGGACGACTCAGGGCCGTAGATCTCGACGATGCGCCCGCGCGGTAGTCCCCCGATACCGAGCGCGACATCCAGGGCGATCGATCCGGTCGGAATGACTTCCACGGGAGCCCGTTCGTCACTGCCGAGACGCATGACGGAACCTTTGCCGAATTGACGGTCGATCTGGGCGAGGGCGGTCTCGAGGGACTTCTCGCGGTCTGCTGGTGATGGCATTTTCGTTCTCCCATGCTCGTGTGTCGTCGATGTTGCTGACTCGGTGATTGCCGCCCATAGGCTGCCGTTGTTCTGCGGGCCGCTCGTGCCGGGCCCACAGCCCCCCGGCAAGGGCTGGAACTGCTGGTTCAACGTGTTATGTACAACTGCGGGTTACGCTACGCCGGGCCACCGACAATGCGATTGCTCGGGTTGACTCGGTGCATAAAACTCGCCTTCGAGAGGCGTTACGGAGAAGACTAGCAACGTACGAATACGTGTTCTAGGCCCGACGTCGGCGTGTCGCGGCTGCGGAAGAGCTACATCTCGGCTGAACGCTGCCCGACCCCATAACGACGCACTTCGGGAATGTTGGCCGCAACGCAGAGCGCGAGCCACACGTCGCGCGCATCTCGCCCATGAGATAAGGCGACCTCGGCAGTGACGCCACCGACATCATTCAAGACGAGATCCCTCGTAATGACCGCCCCGTAAGCACTGCCGAACTCAATTTCGACGGCCCGCCGAAATTCGCTCAGTCGCACGGGTGCGCACACTCACGCGCGAAGAGGAACAGCGTGCCCGCCGAATGTCAGCGAGAAACGAGATCGGAGTCGAACTCGGCGACCAACTCATCGGAAAGCGAATCCGGAATGCGGTTCAAGCCTTCGATCACCGCGAGCCGATCGCCCACTTCACGCATGATCACGGAGATAGGCGTGCCGAGTGCCTCGGCGACGGAAGCCAAAATCTCCGAACTCGCTTCCTTCTGCCCACGCTCGACCTCGCTCAGATAGCCGAGCGCGACACTGGCTTTGCTTGCGACCTGGCGAAGGGTGCGACCCTTTTGAAGTCGGAAGTCGCGGAGAACATCTCCGATTTGCTGCCGAACTAAGACCATGTGACCCTCCTCTTCCTCACTCGTTCGCGGCCGTGGGACTGATCCCCGACCATGTAATTCTATCGATCGGTAGGCCAAACTGTAGCCATTTCAATCTGTGCGGTGCTTGTGAATTCCGTTGAAGCCGATAGGGATAACGCAACCGGAATACGGACTATTCCGCAAGTTCAGCCCAGTAGGCGAACGAGTTCGAGCAGGGATTCGTAGACCGCGGCCGTACGGATTGATCGGCGGTCCCCCGTTAGCGCCAACACGCGGTGGCTGACGATCCCTCCTATGGAGAATCCGATGAAAACCGTGCCGACCGGCCGACCGTCCTGGGCGTCCGGTCCAGCCACCCCCGTGGTAGAAACGCCAACGGTGGCCGCGAGCCCGTCGACCATGAGCGCACCGAGTACTCCGGTCGCCATCTGCTCGGCGACTCGGGGATGCACGGCACCCATGTCCTCCAGGAGGAGCGCATCTACCCCCAACAAGGATTTTTTGAGGGGAGTTCGATAGGCCACTACCCCCCCGTAGAGCACCCGCGAAGCACCCGGGACGTCCACGAGCGCGGCGGTCAACAACCCACCCGTCAATGACTCCGCGATCGCAATGGTGTCGCCGCGTTGAGCGAGCCGTGCGATCGCTGCCGTGGCGAGCGAACTCTGTGCGCGGGTGCCGGAGGTGTCAGTCACGGGCATGTGGTGCACGAAGAGCGCGGTACAAATACTCGACTCCGGTGTAGACCGTGAGAACGAGGGCGGCGCCCATCGCCACCCCGTTGACGATGTGCACCCAGTCGCCAACCACCGTCCACAGCGGGGTGAGGAACAGCGAGATCGCAACCGACTGCATCACCGTTTTGAGCTTGCCGCCCTTCGAGGCCGGAATGACTCTCTCGGAGAGCACCGCGAAGCGAAGCGCCGTGATGCCGAGTTCGCGCACGAGGATGACGATGGTGACCCACCACCACAGTTCCCCCAGTATCGAGAGCGAGACGAGCGCCCCGCCGATCAGGACCTTATCGGCGATCGGGTCGAGGAGGATGCCCAGGTTGGTCACAAGGTTTCGCCGGCGGGCGATCGACCCGTCGATTCCGTCCGTGGCGATCGCCACGATGAAGAGGCCGGCCGCAACCCAGCGCAATACTCCGTCTTGCCCATTGTCGGCAAGTAGCAACCAGACGAAGACCGGGGCCAGCAGAATTCGTATCACCGTGATGATGTTCGCGACATTGCCGCTGCTCGCCGGGGTCTCGCCGCGACTGATGACGCGGCCGCGCAGCGGATTCTCAGCCATGCGGTCACTCCCGGTCGGTCAGGCCCCAGGCATCCTCGTCTGACGCTGCTTCCGGCTCATCGTACCCGGTCGACGAATCGACGCGATCCGCGGAATCACCGAGGCCGTCGCCCCTCAATCGTGCGAGGAGGGCCGGCAGTCCTTCCGGCAGAACGAGTACGTCCCGCGCTTTGGAGCCCTCGGAGGGACCGACGACCTGGCGCGATTCGAGCAGGTCCATCAGTCGACCCGCTTTGGCGAACCCCACTCGGAGTTTGCGTTGCAGCATCGAGGTGGATCCGAACTGGGTGCCGACGACCAACTCGGCCGCGGCCAGCAGAACGTCGAGGTCGTCCCCGATATCGGAGTCGACCACTCGACGCTCGGCGGCGACCGCGACATCCTGCCGGTACTCGGGCTGAGCCTGCGCGATGACATGCTGCACGACAGCGGCGATCTCACTCTCGGTGACCCACGCGCCCTGCACACGGACGGCTTTTCCCGCGCCCATCGGAAGGAATAGAGCATCGCCCTGCCCGATGAGCTTGTCGGCACCGGGCTGGTCCAGGATGACGCGGCTGTCGGTCATACTCGAGACCGCGAACGCGAGACGACTCGGCACGTTGGCTTTGATCAGCCCGGTGACCACGTCGACCGAGGGCCGTTGAGTTGCCAGCACGAGGTGGATACCGGATGCTCGGGCGAGCTGGGTGATGCGAACGATCGAATCCTCGACATCCCGAGGCGCCACCATCATGAGGTCGGCCAGCTCATCGACGACCACGAGAAGATACGGATAAGGAGTGAGCACTCGCTCGCTGCCGACCGGCAGGATGACCTCGCCCGCGACCACAGCACGATTGAAATCGTCGATATGCCGGAAGCCGAAGCTCGCCAGGTCGTCGTACCGCATGTCCATCTCTTTGACCACCCAGGCGAGTGCTTCTGCGGCCTTCTTCGGGTTGGTGATGATGGGGGTGATGAGATGCGGGACCCCGGCGTAGATGGAGAGCTCCACCCGTTTCGGGTCGATGAGCACCATCCGCACCTCGGCGGGCTTGGCTCGCATCAGCACCGAGGTGATCATGGAGTTGATGAAGCTCGACTTGCCCGACCCGGTCGAACCGGCCACGAGGAGGTGGGGCATCTTCGCGAGGTTGGCCACGACGAAGCCGCCCTCGACATCCTTGCCGAGGCCGATCGTCATGGGATGCACGCTGCGAGTGCTGGCTCCGGAGCGCAGCACGTCTCCGAGCGACACGATCTCCCGGTCTTTGTTCGGGATCTCGACGCCGATCGCGCTCTTGCCCGGAATGGGCGAGAGGATGGTGACCTCGTTGCTGGCTACGGCGTAGGAGATGTTGCGCGCGAGCGCGGTCACCCGTTCCACTTTCACGCCCGTACCGAGTTCGAGTTCGTAGCGGGTCACCGACGGCCCGCGACTGAAGCCGGTCACGCGCGCATCCACCTGGAACTGGATAAGCACTTCGCTGATCGCCGCGACCACCTCGTCGTTGGCCGCCGAGCGCGACTTCGGAGGGGTGCCCGGCGTCAGCAGGGATGCCGCTGGCAAGCGGTAGGCGGGCGTTGCGCGCCGCCCTGCGGACCGGGAGGTCGAAGCCGCGGAGGCTTGACGTTCGCTACCGGGATCGGTGAAGTCCCCGGCCGCGCCCCGTTCGCTTGCCGTCACGGGGAAGCCGGGGAGCATCCTCGAGCCGTCCTCACGGAGGCCGGTGGCGCTCGGAGCGATCTCACCGGTGAACCGCTTGACGGCATCCTCGGCCTGAAGCAGGTCTTCGAGGAGGGTGATTCCGAACGCGCTGGTGCCATCGCGAGCCGAGCTGGGCGCAGCGGGTTGGGGCGCGCGGGCGATGACGTCGGTCGGGTTGTTCAGGCCGTTCAGGTCGGCCTCATTGCGCGAGACGACGGGCGTATCGAATGCGGGCTCGTCATTTCGAGTCGCTCGGTTACGACGCCACCAGGGAATCGACGCAGGGTCCTCTTCGCCGAGCCCGAGATCGGACAGTGACCCGAACTGTGGTTCGGGCTCGTTTGTGGCGTCGGCGGACACGGCTGCTGAGGCATCCACCGACTGCGCACCGAACAGGTAGCGATAGAGCTCACGAAGCCGGGGTCCGATGCGGTTCGGTGGGGTCTTGGTGATGATGAATACGGAGAGCACCGCGAGCAGGACCGCTACCGGGACCGCGAGCAGGGTGCCGCCCACCATGGTGAGCGGCGAAGCAACCAGCCAGCCGAAAACGCCGCCGGCGGCGGCGAGCGCTGCAACACCACCGGTCGGTACGGGTTGCCCGCCGACCACGTGGCTGACGGCACTGGCTGACACGAGCAAGAGCGTCACACCAATGCCGATCCGGGTGTTGTCGTGTACGGACGCGGGGTGCCGGAAGAGCCACGCGGCAAGAATCAGCATCACCACGGGGAGGGCGACTGCGACTCGTCCGAAGAGGAGCCCGAAGGTCAAGGAGTCGAGGGAGGTGGCGACCGGGTCGGCGGGGTTGAACCACTGGACGATCGCCCCCACCACAGCGAGCACGACGAGGAGGAAGGGCACCCCGTCCCGCCGTTCGCTTTTGGCGAGACTCTCTTTGCCGAGCACGCGGAAACCGGCACCGACAACGTGGGCTAACGCGAGCCACCCCTTGACGAGCAGCCCGTCCTCTTCGAGGATTACCTGCTTGCCGCGTGGCAAACGCTTGGTCGGTTGAGCGCGCGCGCGGGTCGGGGTCGCGGCCGCGCGGGTCGGGTTCGCCCGGGCGCGCGACGTGGAACGGGTGCTCGTCGCCATGCGCTCCACGGTACCGGCGCCGAGCGCTGCTGGCCGGGAGGCACGCTGGCCGAGGTGCGCGGCGGCACCCCTCGGCTGATCAGCGGAATGAGCAGGGCGAGATGATGTTGTCCGTGTTGGATATCGCATAGCTCGGTCCCGTGGGCCGATCCACCCTGATGGATACCACGCGCTCCGTCAGAGGGTCACCGGGGCGGTTGAGCACCTCAATCGACAACTTGCCCGTGGTGCCTCGTACGGTGAAAACAGATGAGCGGTTCTCGAACTCCGTAAGCTCGGCGTCGGGATAGGCCGAGGTGACGATATCCCTCGAACTCCCGACGACAACGCCGCGGTCTGTCTTGATCTGGGGAGACCAGACGTCGATTCTGCTCACGTTCCCCGAAGGGTCGACCGCGACCTGGAACGGGGGCCGGGATTTTCCGAAGGGATCGGGGACATCGGGATACGACGTCACCCAGATGCCGGGAACGGGCCCCTCACTCGGCGGGCACCCCACGGGATCGAAGACGAGCACGTCGAGCGCGGGATCGGTGACCGGTGGCGCCGCGCCGACAGCCAGAGGCCCGAGTCCCTGTGTTGTCGCGACCAGATCAGCCAGAGTCGGCTTGACGGGAACGGGAGCGAGCGTTGTAGTCGGGGTCGGCGTGGGAGTAGGGGTGGAGGACGGCATGGCCGTTGCCGCAGTCCCACTTCCCGTCGGAGCGGCACCATTACCGGCAACGGGTGCGCAGCCGGTCGCCATCGTCGCCATCAACCCGACGGCGATGATCCACCTCGCTTTCATGAGGGAACCTTATCGGAGTGCCCTCACGCGTCGCCATCGTTTCCGCATGACCTCCCCCCGCATCTTCTTCCCGCGCGCCAAAGTGTCGGACGAGGGTCACCGCGTCACAACGTTCGAGTTGCTCTTCGACCTCGTCTTCGTTCGCCTTCGCCGAGGTCAGTGCGTTCATGGCACGGTCACCGGGTGCACTCGGGGTTGTGGAGGGTCTCATCATCCTGGCGACCCTCTGGTGGTCATGGTGCGCCTACAGCTGGCTGGCCAATCAAACCCAAGTCGGCAGCCCATGGCAGGTGTGGTTCTGGCTGGTCGGCCTCCTGGCTGACATCGTGCTCACCTGGGTCACGTCATCCGGGGGAATTGGCGACTGCATTCGCCTACGTACTGGGCAGAGCGCTACGGGCTGGTCGTCATTCTGGCTCTGGGCGAGTCGGTCGTGGCGATCGGACTCGGCGCTACGGGTAAGCCGGTGGGCATCGTGATCCTGGTCGGGACGGTACTGGCGATCCTGTTGACGATCGCCCTGTATGGACCTATTTCGATGAGTTGGCCGGGGCGGCGGAACACGTGCTCAAGCAGACCAGGGCGTGAAACGCACCTATCTCGCGACCGCCGCGCACACCTACGGGCACTTCCTGTTGATAGCCGGAGTCATCATCTCGGCCCTAGGGGTCGAGGAAGTCATCGCCCGTGCCGCAGACGGCACGCCATTCGGCTGGTTCGGAGCGACCGTCCTGGACGGGGGAACCGACCTCTATCTCGCCGGACTCGCGTTGTTCTGGTGGCGGGTGAGCGGCCGGATCAGTGGGACACGTTTGACTGCCGCGGTGCTCCCGGCCGCCCTGATCCCGGCGGTGTGGATGCTCACCCCCTTAGAGGCCCTCGGGGTCGCGGCGCTCATCGCCGTCTCCGTTGGCGCAGTGGGAGTGGTCAGATCGGGGCTAGACCTCGATCACTACCGGAATGATCATCGGGCGCCGTCGGTGCTGCGTGTTGACCCAGCGGCCGACCGTGCGTCGGATCACCTGCGCGAAGGCATGGGTGTCCCTCGTGCCGTTGCCGGCAGCATCCGTCAGCGCTTTCAAGATCTGCGGGATCACGGCGTCGAAGACCTTCTCGTCTTCGGCGAACCCGCGAGCTTGAATCTCCGGTCCGACGATCACCCGACCGGTTTGCGGGTCCACGGCGACGAAGATGGAGATGAACCCCTCCTCGGCCAGGATGCGGCGGTCCTTCAGGTCTGCGTCGGTGATCTCGCCGACGCTGGAACCGTCGACGTACACGTATCCGAGGTCGAGTTGGCCCACTACGGAGGCGATCCCGTCACGTAGATCGATGACCGTTCCGTCCTCTCCAATGATCGTGTTCTGCTCGGGGACCCCGGTGGAAATGGCGAGATTGGCGTTGGCTACGAGGTGGCGTTGCTCGCCGTGCACGGGCAGCACATTCTTCGGCTTGAGGATGTTGTAGCAGTAGAGCAACTCTCCCGCGGCGGCGTGCCCCGAGACGTGCACCTTCGCAGTGCCCTTGTGCACGACGGTCGCCCCGAGTTTCATCAGTCCATTGATGACCCGGTAGACCGCGTTCTCGTTGCCGGGAATGAGACTGCTCGCCAAAATCACCGTGTCCCCTTTGCCCACCTCGATCTGGTGCTCGAGATTGGCCATTCGGGCGAGAACTGCCATCGGCTCACCCTGGCTGCCCGTGGACATGTACACGAGGCGGTTGTCGGGAAGATCGGCTGCCTTCTTAGCGTCCAGGAGCACACCGTCGGGAACTCTGAGGTAGCCCAGGTCTGCCGCGATACCCATGTTGCGCACCATGGAGCGCCCCATCAGCACTACTTTGCGATTGTTGGCGGCCGCAGCATCCAACACCTGCTGTACTCGATGAACGTGGCTCGAGAAGCTCGCAACAATGACTCGCCGAGGGGCCTTGGCGATGATGCTCTCGATAACGGGTCCGATGTCACGCTCGCTCGGGGTGAAGCCGGGAACGTCCGCATTGGTCGAATCCGGCAGGAACAGGTCCACTCCTGCCTCGCCCAGTCGCGCGAATGCGCGCAAGTCGGTGATCCGGTCGTCCAGGGGCAACTGGTCCATCTTGAAGTCGCCGGTGTGCAGGACGACCCCGGCTTCTGTCGTGATCGCGACGGCGAGCGCGTCCGGAATGGAATGATTCACGGCGATGAACTCGAGCTGGAATGGACCGAGCTTCTCGTGCTGGTTCGCCGAGACAGTGAGGGTGTACGGCGTGATGCGATGCTCTTTGAGCTTCGCCTCGATGAGCGCGAGAGTGAGGGTCGAACCGATGAGCGGGATGTCTTGACGCAGCTTCAAAAGGTACGGCACCGCCCCGATGTGATCCTCATGGCCGTGAGTCAGCACGATGCCGAGCACGTCGCCCAAGCGATCTCGGATCGAACTGAAGTCGGGAAGGATGAGGTCGACCCCGGGCTGCGTCTCTTCCGGGAAGAGCACGCCGCAGTCGACGACGAGCAGCTTGCCGTCGAACTCGTAGGTGGTCATGTTGCGGCCGATTTCGCCGAGACCGCCGATGGGGGTGACGCGCAGAGTTCCTTGCGGTAGGACGGGTGGGCTGAAAATGGAAACGGGCATCGGTGCCTTGCGTAGAGGGGATGGGGCCGTCAGCCCCCTGGCAGAAAGTCAGCGGGTGGTGCCGGCTATTTTCGGTAGTGCGCCGCCCGCCGCGGCGTTGCGGTCGGGGCGGAAATTGTCGAAATCGACGCCATCGATGTTCGTGACGAGGTCTATCTCGCTTTCGATCTGCGCAGCCTCCGACTCTTCGGGGCCGACAAGCGGCAGGCGTACCCGCGGGCTCGAGATGCGACCGAGCCCGTGCAGTATGTACTTGACCGCCACGGTACCGGGCACATGGGTCATCGTCGCACGCACCAACGGTTCGAGTGCGCGGTGCGCTGCGGTCGCGGTCGCGAGGTCGCCGCGATTGACAGCATCCACGATCACCCGATAGGGCACGGCCGTGATGTTGGCCGTCACCCCGATCAGGCCGGTGGCCCCGATCGACAGGCTGGGCAGCACGAGCGCGTCGTCCCCGCAGAAGTAGATCAGATCGGTCTGATTGAGCACGCGGCTCACTTCGGCGAGGTCGCCTTTGGCGTCTTTGATGGCGATGATGTTGGGATGCTTCGAGGCACGCAGAATCGTCTCGTAGCGGATGGGCACCCCCGTTCGACCAGGGATGTCGTAGAGGATGACCGGCAGGTCTGTGGCGTCTGCGATCATGCGGAAATGGGTGAGGATGCCCGCCTGCGTCGGCTTGTTGTAGTAGGGGGTGACGATCATATTTCCGTCGGCACCGGCCTTGGCGCTCTTTTTGGCGTGTTCGATTGCGTGCGCTGTCTCGTTCGAACCGCCGCCGGTGATCACCTTGGCCCTGCCCGCCGCCACCGTCTTCGCTACTTCGACGAGCTTGATCTTCTCCGGGTCGGTGAGGGTGGAGGTCTCTCCGGTCGTACCGGAGACGACAATGCCGTCGGCTCCCGCGTTGATCACGTCGTCGATGTGCTTCTCGACATCAGCCCACTGGACTTCCCCGTCCGTATTGAACGGGGTCACGAGGGCAACGAGCACTTGGCCGAGTGGATGATGCGCGAACACGAACTACAGGCTACCGGCTGCTGGTCGAGTGCCGGCTTTCTGCGCGGCGCGCTGGAGCGGAGAGAGGTTGGCTTTCAGCGGCCGAGCTCGTGGTCGTGCTCGTAGGTCAGGAATCGGTACTCGATTCCTGTGCGAGACGTTAGCCAGCCCAGGGCGGGTTCGGTCCCGACAAGAACCCAGGTTCTATCGATTTCGGGCGCGTGCGCGTCGCCTTCGTAGCGGCCCTTGATTTCGGTGACCTCGAGACGGGTCGCAACGGCCATCGATTCGCGATAGATCTGACCGCCGCCGATCACCCACACGATCGGGATCGGGGTGGGGCTGATGGGGACTGTGGACGTGGCGAGAGCGAGGGCCGATTGCAGGCTCGAAGCGACCTGCGCCCTTGGAAACTGAAGAGCCGGGTTGCGGGATATGACGATGTTGTGCCGGCCGGGAAGAGGACGGTAACGCGGGGGAAGAGATTCCCAGGTCTTGCGACCCATGATGACGGGCATGCCGAGGGTCACCGCCGCGAAGTGCGCCAGGTCTTCCGGTACGTGCCAAGGCACCGAACCGTCGAGGCCGATGACGCCGCCCTCGTCTTGCGCCCAGATGAGCCCGACCGAACACAGAAGATCCTGCCGCGTGTCGGATGCGCTGGTCGGCGGTGGAGGGTTGCTCATATCGCGACAGCACCGCGGATCGCGGGATGGTGTTGGTAGTCGATGATCGCGAGATCTTCGTAGACGTAGTCGAAGATGCTGTCCCGCCGCGCGATCGTGATGGTGGGGAGCGGGAATGGTGCGCGGTTCAGCTGCTCATCCACCTGATCGCGGTGGTTGTCGTAGATGTGGCAGTCGCCACCGGTCCAAACGAAGTCACCGACCTTCAGGCCGGTCTGGGCCGCCACGAGATGAGTGAGAAGTGCGTAGCTGGCGATATTGAAGGGGACGCCCAAGAACAGGTCCGCACTGCGTTGGTAGAGCTGGCACGACAGACGGCCACCGGCCACATAGAACTGAAACAGAGCATGGCAGGGCGCGAGCGCCATGCTGGGGATGTCCGCCGGGTTCCAGGCGGAGACGATGAGTCTGCGGGAGTCAGGCGTTTGCCTGATGGCACGGATGACATCCGAGATTTGATCGATCGTGTCGCCAGCCGGGGTCGGCCAGGATCGCCACTGCACGCCGTACACCGGGCCGAGTTCGCCAGCGGCATCCGCCCACTCGTCCCAGATCGTCACGCCGTGCTCGCGGAGCCAACCGACGTTGCTTTCGCCGCGCAGAAACCACAGGAGTTCGTAGCCGATGGATTTGAAATGCACGCGTTTGGTCGTGATGAGGGGAAAACCCTCAGCCAGATCGAAACGAAGCTGCCGACCGAAAACGCTCACGGTTCCGGTACCCGTGCGATCGGTTTTGTGGATGCCGTTGACGCGGGTGTCGCGCAGCAGGTCTTCGTATGGGGTCGCGAGGCCGGGGTCGACGGGGCTGGCCGAGGGGTTATCGGCGGGGCTGCCGGGGGACGTGCTCATCGCGACGATGCTACCCGGCATAGTGTGGGATGCGACGAAAGGGATACGACTGTGTCATTGACGAGCGAAGCAACGACCCTATGGTTCGGCGACCTGATGAGCGGCTCGGGAACGACCTCGCTCGACTCTTCGGAGGCCGCCGAATTCCCGGTCACCTGGCAAGCCCGATCCGCGGGATTGGCGGGCAAGACCAACCCCGAGGAGCTTCTAGGAGCCGCGCATTCTGCGTGTTTCTCCATGCAATTCGCTAACATGCTCGCGAGGAACAGCACTCCCCCGCAGAGCCTGCAGGTGACCGCCGCCGTGACCTTCGAGCCCGGGACCGGGATCACCGGGAGCCACTTACTCGTGAGCGCGAAGGTTGCTGGGCTCACCGAGGAGGACTTCCAGCGCATCGCGGCCGAAGCCAAGGCGCAGTGCCCCGTCTCGATGGCGTTGGCGGGCATCCCCATCACGCTCGAAGCGAGCCTCGCGTGATGCGTGTCCGTTGTCGCGTGCCGGTGCCCACGAAGCGGGCGTGACGTAGATGCGAGTCTTGATCTCGGGGGCATCCGGATTCATCGGTACCGAACTCGTGCGTCAACTCGAGACCGGCGGGCACATCGTTTCGCGCCTGGTGCGGTCGACTCCGAAGGCGCCAGGAGAGTTTCTCTGGTCGCCTTCGGAGCACACCATCGATCCGCGGGCCATGGAGAACATCGACGCGGTAATCAATCTGTCGGGGGCGAGCACCGGACGCCTGCCGTGGACGAGCGCTTACCGGCGGGAGATCCTGTACTCGAGAGTGAATGCCACCACAACTATCGCCGAAGCGATGGGCCGGTCGGCCACACCGCCGGGCATCCTTCTGAACGGTTCGGCCGTGGGATTCTATGGCGATCGACCGGGAGTGAGGTTGGACGAGTCGGCCGCCAAAGGCAGCGGCTTCCTCAGTGATGTCGTCGAGGCCTGGGAACAGGCGGCACACCTAGCGCCATCGATCACCCGCGTCGTCACGTTCCGCACCGGGGTAGTCGTCGGCTCAGGGGGAGCCTTCACCCCGCTGACCTTGCTCACCCGGTTGGGTCTGGGAGCCCGGTTGGGTTCCGGGCAGCAGAACTGGCCGTGGGTGGCGCTGGCGGACGAGGCGGCGGCCATCCGTCACCTGCTGTCCTCCCGCCTCGAGGGTGTGGTCAATATCGCTGGCCCCGTGCCGGCAACCGCGGCTGAGACCACGCACGCACTCGCGGGCGCGCTGGGTCGATGGGACCCTTGGGTGGTCCCTGAGTTCGCGATCCGGGCGCTCGGCGAGGCCGGCCGGGCCTTGCTCCTGAGCAGTCAGGACGTCGTTCCGAGAGCCTTGCTCGACGATGGGTTCGTGTTCCAGTACGAGACGATCGAGAAGGCCGTCGGCACCCTGGGGGCATCCACCTGACCAATGGACAGCGTGATCGCTCTAATCGGCGCTGGTCGACCGTGCCGCGCGGTCCAGCGCGATGGCGCGGCGGGTCGCCCAACGGGCACGCTTACGGTCTCCGCTCGCGTCATAGGCGAGGCCGAGCAGTAACCAGGCTCGCCACGAGTCGGGTTCGGCTTCCGCCCGGTCCCGGTATTGGGGGAACTGAGCATCTGCAGCCGCAGGATCCGCCCGCCCGCTCGGTAACCGCACAAGCGTGTCGACGGGAAGGCCGCCCTCGGCTCCGAGGCGTGCGACCAACCGCTCGGCACGAACCACGAACGTGAGGTCGGCAGCCAGCACTCCCACTCCGAGCACGGGCAGCACGATGAGCGCCGACCCCAGCGCGATTCCCGCCGGCGCACCAGTACCGATCAGAACGAGAGCGTAGTTGGTCACGAATACCAAGTAGATGACCAGCAGCACCGCCATGATGAGCGCTCCGACCCGCGCCTTCATGCGCTCGTGCCCGCACCCGATTCGTCGGCCCCCAGGCCGAGCAGACGATGCAATCCGACGACCACACCCCGCGCGCCCGCTGTCGCTCGCAAGCCGACGAGAATCCCAGCCTCGTAAGCGCTCGGCGCGAGAGTCTCGTGGGTGATGGTCAGCACTTCACCCTCTCCCCCGAATACGACATCCTGGCGTGCGACGACGCCGTGTACCCGCAGACTGTGGATCGGGATGCTCGACACCTGCTGCCCCCGCGCGCGCTGGTCGACGTGGGGTGCGGTGACCGGGCCTCGACTGCCTCGGGCCGCACCCATCAGTTCGGCAGTACGAACGCTCGTGCCGGAGGGCGAATCGACCTTGGATGCGTGATGGGCCTCGATGATCTCTATCGAATCGAAGAACCGGGCCGCCTGCACGGCGAAGGATGTGGCCAGGACGGAGCCGAGTGAGAAGTTCGGGACGATCACCACCCCGGCGCCCTCCCGGCCAGCGACGATTTTCTCGAGGCGGGTGATCCGCTCGGCGGACCACCCGGATGTGCCGACGAGAACGTTGATACCGTTCTCGACCGCGAACTCGACGACACCCGGGGAGACAGCCGGCACCGTGACATCCACGGCGATGGCGGCACCGATCATCTGGCTCAGCTCCGACCGCGAATCGAGCTGGGCCACCAGGTCGAAATCGTCGGAGGCTTCGATGAGACGTGAGATCAGTCGGCCCATCGTGCCGGTCGCACCGATTATCGCGACGGGAGTGGGCACCGGTTCAATCTAGCAACGGCGAGCGTGCGGATGGTGCTACCGGGGGTCTGACGCTAGAACGGTTGGGAGTCGGGCAATCCCGTGCGCAGCTCCGCGGGTAGGTGCCCGAGGTCGTTGTGGGTGACGAGCACCGGCGGCTTCGAGCTTCGCACACGGATGATCGTCAGGCCGCAGTTGGCTTGGTTGATGCCGAGCCAGCGCCATGCCGGGGCACCGAAGACCTCGCGCACGAACCAGGCGATCACGAAGTTGTGGGTGATGAGCAACTCATGCCGATCCTCACGGGCCGGGGTGAGGAACTCGGCGACGGCATCCGCCATCTGTGCCTCACCTGCTTCGATCTCAGCGGTCGTGACGCTGTTGAAGAAGGGATCGAACGCGTGCGGGGTGTCGGCGCTCGGACCGGACGGAATGCAATCCATCAACAGGGCACTCGGGCGCGAACTGAGGGCCGGCATCCGCTCGGTCATGATGGCCGCTGTCTCCTCGGCACGCTGCAGGGGAGAATGCCAGGATCCGGTGAACGGCACGCCGCCCAGGCGCTCCGCGATCGCCCGCGCCTGGCGCTTGCCCTTCGGCGAAAGAGGGCCGTCTTGCAGGCCATGCTGGGCATCCTGTTGCTCGCCGTGGCGCACGAAATAGAGGTAATGAGCCATGATTCTGGTTGACGGCGCTAGGAGGTGGGCTCGAGCGCCGGGGCGGCCATTTGCGCGCCCGTGGTCACGAAGCTCGACAAGACGCTCTCGTCGAGGTCGCCCACCGCGACGATGGATATCGGACCGGCGGCGAGTTCCGCAGCCAATTCGGCAACCGCCCCCGTCGTGACCAATCCGAGCCGCCGCAATCCCTCATCGAGATCGATGAACTCACCCAGGGTCAGTTCACTGCGACCGAGGCGGGACATCCGAGCGTCCGAATCCTCCAGGGCCAGGGCGGATGCCCCGCCCAATTGCCCGACCGCACGGCGCAGTTCATCGTCGGTGACGCCCCCCGAACCGAGCCGGGAGAACTCTGAGAGCATGAGCTCGACAACGTCGGCAGCCTTGCCGGGAGCGCATCCTGCGTACAGCCCGTAGAGCCCTGCATCGGAGTACATCGGGGCAAAGGAGTACACCGAATAGGCCAGCCCCCGCTTCTCCCGAACCTCCTGGAAGAGCCGGCTCGACATCCCCCCTCCGAAGATCGAGTTGAGCACCGAGATCGTTGCACGACGGGGGTCGCTGGCGACGAGACCGGGGACTCCGAGGATGATGTTGGTCTGCTCCGTCGGCCGGCGCACGACCCGGAGCGGCACGCCGGGCGCGATCGGGGCCAGAGCCGCATCCCGTCGGGCGACCGGGGACGATCGCGTTTGGAGGTCCCACTCCGCTCGCTCGAGCGCCGTGATAACGGCGACGACGAGTTCGTGATGATCGACCGCCCCCGCAGCAGTGATCACGAGATCCTGCGGGCGATAGTTGGCACGGTAATGCTCGACGACCGAGCGCCGGGTCGCCGCGCGGATCGTGTCCGGGCTGCCACCGATCGGCCGGCCCAGTGGATGCTCCCCGAGAACAGCTTCGAAGAACCGCTCGCTCGCGACATCGGCGCCGTCGTCGTCAGCCATGGCGAGTTCTTCGAGGATCACCCCACGCTCGGTCTCGAATTCGTCGGGGTCGATAAGGCTCGAGGTGAACATGTCGGCCAACACCTCGATCGCCATCGGCAGGTCCTTGTCCCGAACCTTGGCGAAGTAGCAGGTGTACTCCTTGGCCGTTACCGCATTGTGCTCGCCGCCCACGGAATCGAATGCGATCGCGATCTCGAGCGCGGTGCGGGTTCGGGTGCCCTTGAAGAGCAGGTGCTCGAGGAAATGGGTGGACCCGAAGGTGCCGGATGCTTCATCCCGCGACCCGACCGCCACCCAGTACCCGATCGTGGCACTGGCAGCACCGGGGATCTGCTCGCTCAGCACCCGCACGCCGCTCGGCAATACGGTGCGTTGGACGGCGGCGTCTCCCGAGGCACGGAAGGACAATTCGGCTTGGTCGAGCGGAAAAGGGACGGCACCGGTCATCACCCCGCGAGCCTACGTCATCGAGGGAACGCCCGATCTGCGAATAGACCGCTCTGTCTGCTCATGTGTTAGCGTTCCGATGATTCAGCCGAGCCTCGAAGGAGAGTGCCATGAACGCAGTCGTGAACCTACCCGCCGAGGAACGGGCGCCAGCCAAGGGCCGAATCCTCGTCAACTCGAACCGACTGTTCTACGAATACGGGATTCGGAAGGTCGGGGTGGACCGGATCATCGCCGAATCATCGGTGACGAAAGCAACGTTCTACAAACACTATGTGTCGAAGGACAACCTCATTCTGGAGTACATCCGCGGTCGGTCGCAGGCCGCCAAAGCCGCGGTCCAGGTGTCGCTGAGCGCCACAACCGACCCGCATGCGGCCTTCCGTGCCGTTATCTGCGCGCAGGCGGAGCAAATGCAAGGGCCCGGCTTCCGGGGATCGGCATTCATCAACGCGGCGGCCGAGTTTCCCGAGGCGAGCGACCCGGTGCGGCTCGTCATCGCGGCGCATCGCGAATGGCTGGTCGATACGCTCACCGAGTTGATGCGCAGCCTCCACCATCCGGTGCCGGGCGAGGCCGCCGATGACCTGGTGATGATCTTGGATGGCGCTCTCGCCGGGGCGTACACGGGTGACGCTGCGGCGTGCATCGCGGCGATGCATCGGCTCAGCGATACGGTGCTGGCCGACGCCCGCCCCGGAGGACGCGGCGCCGGCCAGCACTAGCGGAGGGGATCAGCCCTCAGCCGGGCCCCGTGGTCCTTCCGATGAGGCGACCGAGCTGTCGGTGTCCGCCGATTCCGCGACGGTACCTGCTGCATCCGGGGCGTTGGCTGCTTCTGCATCGTCGGTCACCGGGGCGAGCGAGAGCTTTCCGCGGTCATCGATCTTCGTGATCTCCACTTGGATCTTCTGACCGACGGCGAGCACGTCTTCGACGTTCTCAACACGCTTGCCTCCGGCGAGCTTGCGCACCTCGCTGATGTGCAGCAGACCGTCTTTGCCCGGGGTGAGCGATACAAACGCACCGAACGTGGCGAGCTTGACCACCGTGCCGAGGAACCGTTCGCCGATCTCCGGATTCAGCGGGTTCGCGATGGCGTTGACCGCCGCGCGAGCCGCCTCGGCCGAGGGACCGTCGACCGCACCGATGTACACGGTGCCATCGTCCTCGATCGAGATGTCGGCGCCCGTGTCATCCTGGATCTGGTTGATCGTCTTGCCCTTCGGGCCGATCAGCTCGCCGATCTTGTCCACGGGAATCTGCACGCTGATGACGCGGGGCGCGGTCGGCGCCATCTCGTCGGGAGCGTCGATGGCGGCGTTGATCACGGCGAGAATGGCCGTGCGCGCCTCCTTTGCCTGCTTTAGCGCACCCTCCAACACACTCGACGGCAGGCCGGCGAGCTTGGTGTCGAGCTGGATGGCGGTAACGAACTCACTCGTACCGGCGACCTTGAAGTCCATGTCGCCGAGGGCATCTTCCGCTCCCAGGATGTCGGTGAGGGCGGCATAGCGGGTGACGCCGTCGACCTCGTCGGAAATCAGCCCCATCGCGATACCGGCTACCGGGGCGCGCAATGGCACGCCGGCGTTCAGCAGGGAGAGCGTGGAGGCGCAGACCGAACCCATCGAGGTCGACCCGTTGGATCCGAGAGCCTCGGAGACTTGGCGGATCGCATACGGGAAGTCCTCACGGGCGGGAAGCACCGGCACGAGGGCGCGCTCGGCGAGGAACCCGTGACCGATCTCGCGACGCTTCGGGCTGCCGACCCGACCGGTCTCACCGGTGGAGTAGGGCGGGAAGTTGTAGTGGTGCAGGTAACGCTTCTTGGTGACCGGGTTCAGCGAGTCGATCTGCTGCTCCATCTTGAGCATGTTCAAGGTGGTCACCCCCAAGATCTGGGTCTCTCCGCGCTGGAAGATCGCCGACCCGTGCACGCGCGGGATGACCTGAACCTCCGCGTCGAGCGCTCGGATGTCGCTCAGACCTCGGCCATCGATGCGGATGCCCTCCGTGAGAACGCGGTTGCGCATCACCTTCTTGCTCACGGATTTATAGGCCGCGCTGACCATGCCCGCCACATCTCCGGCCAGCTCGCCGGCGTCTATCCGACCCTGGACTGCCTGCTTGACGCGATCCTTCAGTTGGTCGTCGGCGCTCTGACGCTCGAGCTTGTCGGCGATCTGGTAGACACCACGCAGCTCGTCGTAGGCGAGCTCCGCCACGGCGTTGTAGGCCGCATCGTTGTACGGCGGAAAAAGCGGGAAGTCCTGCACGGGCTTCGCGGCTTTCTCGGCGACTTCCATCTGCGCCCGGATGAGCTGAGTGAGGAAGGGCTTGGCTGCCGCCAGTCCCTGCGCAACCACAGCCTCATCGGGCTTCGTGGCACCGGCCTTGATGAGGTTCCAGCTGCCTTCGGTGGCCTCCGCCTCGACCATCATGATCGCGACATCCTCGTTGCCGTCGGCATCGGTCACAAGGCGTCCCGCGACCGTCAGGTCGAACACGGCCTCTTCGAGCTGCGGATAGGTCGGGAATGCGATCCACTGGTCCGCACCGCTGCCCGAGGACATCAGAGCAAGGCGGATGCCGCCGACCGGTCCGTAGAACGGCAGGCCCGAGATCTGGGTGCTCAGCGAGGCGGCGTTGATGGCCAGCGCATCGTAGAACTCGCCCGGCGCGATCGAGAGCACCGTGATGACGATCTGTACCTCGTTGCGCAAGCCTTCGACGAAGGTAGGGCGCAACGGCCGGTCGATGAGGCGGCAGACCAGGATCGCCTCGGTGGAGGGTCGACCCTCGCGCCGGAAAAAGCTGCCGGGGATTTTGCCCGCGGCGTAGGAGCGCTCTTCGACATCCACCGTCAGAGGGAAGAAATCGAACCCCTCACGCGGGTGCTTGCCCGCGCTCGTGGCGCTCAGGATCATCGTTTCTTCGTCGAGATAGGCAGCGACGGCACCCTGTGCCTGCTGCGCCAACCGTCCGGTCTCGAATCGTACGGTGCGGGTGCCGAAACTTCCGTTATCAAGAACGGCTTCGGCGAATGTGATTTCTGGACCCTCCAAGGGATCTGTCTCCTTTATTTACAGTCGCGACCCATGTGGTCGCGACGCGTCGGGGAGCAGGAGCGGGCAGGAAGGCAGCGCGCGTAAAGCGGCGCACCGGCTGGGCATCGTCGTGATGCTGTTCTGGCCAACAGTAGAAAGTCACCGGTGTCGCGCCCGGTAAATCACCACCGGTGACCAGCTTCGTGCCAGCCTGCTCCGGTGTCGCACCGCGGAAACCCCGCGTGCAACGCCTGCCAGCCTACCAGCCGGCTACCCGAGGTGGTCTAAGGCGCGGCACCGGGCTGCGGGCCCACGCAATCGTCGGGCACCGCGACACGGGCATCGAACCAATCCACGACGAAGGCAGAGCCACGAGCGCCGCCAGGGCGTGCGATACATTTGCGAGCCGCTGGAATCGCATCCATTCGCCGGCCGCGCACAGTTGTGCGACGAATGAAACGGTCGCGGTGGGAATGACCAGGGTCATCTCGTGAGACCGACCAGCAACTCCACGCGATAGCGACCCCGGTGCCGCACGAGCTCGACAGGGATCCGAGCTTTGCGGCCAGCGGTCTCAAGCCTCGAGAGCGCCTCGTCGATCACCGACTCGAGACCCCGCGGTACCGTTCCGACCACGTCACTGACGCGCGCGCCCGTGAACAATCGCACCGGGATGGGCGCATCGATCGCCTCAAGCTCCCGACTGCGGCGGCCTATTGCGGTTTCCAACGGCGAGGTGCCGCTCTCGACGAGAGCCCGTAACTGCTGCTGGTAGGGGTTACTACCGGCCAGTCGGATACGCACCCGATCGTTCGCTGGGACGAGAACGCCCCGGTACTGTCCAAGGGAACCTTTTCCCCGGTCATTGGACTCGAATGCTGGTTCCGCCTCCATTTCAAGGATGCTACCCGCGCTTCGCACCATCCTGTGATCAGGATCGCAGCGGTCCGCGCACGATCGAGTCACCCGAATGAGCGGGGTTGCCGTCGAGCGGCTCCGCGGAGATGTCGACGATGTCGTACCGAGCGAGATCCACCCCGTCGGGAACGGTGAAGGCGCCATCTCGGCCGCGAACCGTGCCGAGACTGATCAGCGAGGTGGCATCCGCTGTCATGAGCCACACCTCCCGGTAACCGTCGTCGCTCTTGCGCGTGTCGATTGAAACCCGAACGATTCGCGCCCCGTCCGGCTCCTTCTCCAGCGTGGCGGTGCCGCTCGCGCCCGGCCAGTTGGGAAAGGGATCGAGGGTCGCCGTCGCGAGCACGGCCGCGTCTGCCGGCCGTAGAAACTGCCAGGTGGCGACCCCGCCCACCGCGAGCATGACGGCGGCCGCCGCCGCGATCAGCGTCATCGGCATCCGCCGGCGGCGGTCGGCGAGCACAATCGGAGGTTCGAGGTCGACCGATTCGCCCGCCGGGCGCTCGACGGTGTCGAGCCCGTCGACAGCGTCACCGGCGAGCCCCAACTGTTCGCGCACCCGGCTCCACACCCGTGGGCCCGGGGTCTCGAGGCGCCCGGATACCAGCGTGGCCCGGCCGATCGTGACCGCGTGACGCAGTTCATCGAGTTCAGAGGCGCACTCGGCGCACTCAAGGGCGTGTTCCCGCTCCGCTGGAGTGCCGACCTGCTCCCCCAGGGCAAGCAAAGCAAGCACGTTTGCATCAGTGTGCCGCACCGGTCACCTCCAAGCGCACGCGCATCCGCTGCAGGCTGCGTCGGATATGGCTTTTGACCGTGCCCAAGGGTAGCCCCAGTCGTTCAGCGATCTCTCCGTGCGTCAGATCGTCGAAGAAGGCGAGCCTCATCACCTGTTGGGCGTCGGGTTGGAGGCGGGCGATCTCGTCGGCAACCAGCAAGGTGTCCGCCACATCCACCTCGTCGGCCACCAGATACTCGGGTCGGGACACCGCGATGAGTTCTTGACGAAGCCGCTGGATGCGGGCCCGCGCGGCATGGGTGTCTGCGATCTTGTTCTTGGCGATACCCACGAGCCACGCCGAGATTCGTGCGCGCGACGGATCGAAACCGGCGCGCCCGGTCCAGGCTGCAACGAACGTCGCTTGCGTGACATCCTCCGATTCCCCGATGTCGCCCAGCGAGCGTAGGGCCAGGGTGTAAATCAGAGCTGACCACTGACCATAAACAGTGGCGAGAGCCCGCTCGTCACCCGCGATGAAGGCTGCGACCTGTGCGCTTTCGCGATCGCGGTCCAGATCGCCCTGCGAAGTACTCATCGACGGTCGGTCCACACTCGCTTCCCTCCTCTCATCGATCATCGCATCCATCCGAGCGGACCTCAGGACGGATTGGCTATCGCGATGAGATTGTCGGTGTAGTTGAGCACGTCCCGGTCGAACTGACCACCGCAGGTGATCAGCACCAATCGCGGAGCACCTGCCCGGTCGAACACCTGGTCGAGGGGAAGCTGTTGCTTGGCGACCTTCTGCACCGACGCGACGGTGTAGGGGTGGTCGATCCCGTCTGCGGTGGTAACTATTACGGACGCGCCGGCCGGCACCTCCTTGAGATAAGCGAATGGACCGATGCCCTGTGCGTAGGAATCCACATGTGCGGAGATGACGGTCGAGCCGAACCGACTCTCCGGGTCGGGCCCGTACTTGTACCAACCGGCGGTCTGGATGTCCGAGGGCAGTTCCATCAGGCCGCTCGGTTGCACCCCGACGGGCTCGACGGGGATGTCGACGCCCACCGACGGGATCTGCACCCGCACGGGGGCAACGGAAGAACGAGGCGCCTCGATGGCACCGGAGGTGATCGGTACTGCTGCGCCGCTGGCTGTGGGGCGGGGAGCCGCGGAGGGAGCCAGCTGCTCCACCGAGGTGGTGGTGGAGCAGCCGGCCAGGAGGAGCACCGCGGCCAGCGCGACGAGAATCTTGCCGGACATGGTCGCGGTCATCCTTTTCGTGGTGTTCGGCTATGAACGGTTCGAGCGGCGGGCCGCAACGATCCGCGATGCAGCGACGCCAGCGGCAGCGAGCAGCACCAGCATTCCGGCGATACCCCAGGTGATGAGCGCGGGGTCGGGGTCAGCCACGAGGCCGGCAGAACCGGCATCCACCCCACCGGGGGTGCTGTGCAAGCCAGCGATGGTCTGCTTGGCCACGGCAAGAGTGCTCGGGTCGCCGGTCAGGTTGCCGTATGCATACACGATGGTGTTGGTTCCTTCGACATTCGCGACGTCGACCGGGCCGAGCACGGGGGTGGTCGTTCCGGTTGCCGCGATGGCGACGCTGAGAGTACCGACCGGCAGGTCGGCCTTCTGCTCGTCACCGTTCACGAGGTTCTTGAAGGCAGGCGCGCCACCCGCGAGGATGTCGACGGCCGGGGCCGCAGCCGTATGACGTACGGTGACCCTTCCTTGACCTGCCGCAATCTTGCTTATGTCATTGGTGAAGAGCTTCGCGGTGGGCTTGGCTGCGGCATCCAAGAAGGCGACGACGGTGTAGCTGGTCCCCGCCTTCAGCGGCAGCACGGCCGGGCCGATGACCGGCTTGGTGATCGGGTCGCCAACCGCCGTGATGACGACCGAGTAGTCGCCCGGGGCGAGCTCCAGGGGTCCCGCGAATGTGCCGGGCTGGAAGTTCGGTGCGGTCACGACGCCGTTGACCCACACATCCACGGGGGTCGCCGGGATTCCGTGGAATACCGAGAGTTCGGCGGTCGTCGCCGAAACCGCCTGAGCCGGCGCCGCGAAACCGACCGCGGCGATGAAGCCCGCGGCGATGACGGCGATGATTTTCTTTCGCATGGTGTTCTCCTCACGTGCAGGGCGTGATTGCCCTCTCTTGGATTACTTCTGCGATTGGGGGCCTGCTGGATGCACTCCGGGCTAAATCGATGCCGAATCCGCGAACAGCACAACACCGACAGCCGAAAGGCAGAACCCGATCACAATGAGGGTGATGCTCGCGAATGCGAGCGCATGCCGCACCAGGAACTCCCGCGCTCGCTCCAGTGAGGCTCTGGCTCGCGGGCCGTCGCCTGACATGATCAGCACCGGCAGAACAATCGTGGATGATGCGATCACCGCGAAGACCGATGGTGCTGAGGATGGCTCCGCGCACGCCGTCGGGAAAGCGCAACAACACGACGCTGGCGGCGGCCGTGACAACCAGGTTCCTCGGGCGGAATGCGCCGTAGCCCAACCGGACGAGAGTTGCTCGAACCGGCGTCAGACGCTCGAAGACGCTCATCCACGACGGGGTGGTGCCCGCTCGGTTACGCTCGTCGAAACGCCAGCCGAGCACCCCGACCGCGATGAGCGCAACTCCCGTGATGGTCGGCGCGACGCCGAGCAACTGCTGGCATAACCGTACGAACGAGTGCGGCGCGAGGCTGGAGAGACAGCAGGATCTATCGCCGTCTCTCCAGCCTGGCAGCGTAATGCGTGCGCGAGTGCTCCGAGGACCTCGCGATTCGACTGAGAGAACTTCCGTTGGAGACAGCTCTCACGGCATCGCTCGGACTAGCGGCGCAAACCCAGACGTTCGATGAGGGAACGGTAACGCTCGATGTCGATTTCCTGAAGGTAGCCCAGCAGACGCCGGCGCTGCCCGACCATCAGCAGCAGGCCACGGCGCGAATGGTGGTCGTGCTTGTGTTCCTTGAGGTGCTCGGTCAGGTCTTTGATGCGGTGCGTCAGCATGGCAACCTGGACCTCGGGGGACCCGGTATCGCCCGGGTGGGTTGCGTACTCATCGATGATCGCTTTTTTGGCATTCGATTCCAAAGCCATAGAAAGGATCCCCTCTCTCCTCGTTGCGCGGCGCCCAGTGGCAGGATGCCCGAGCTCTCTTAGTCCGCGGCCGTCAGACGGCAACCTTGGGAGTTTAGCAGAAGGCATCTCTGACGGGTGCGGCTAGCTGCTACAACCCGCGGCGCTTGATGACCGAGGCGACCCCGCCCGACGGACGATAGGTCGCGCGAGGCTCTGCCTTCGGTGGGTGTGCGGCGATGGGCACGGGTCTAGCCGTGCGTGCCATCTCCAACAGGATGATTTGACTCTCAAGCAGGGCGAACTGATCGCCGAGACACTTGCGGGTGCCTGCACCGAACGGGAAATACGCGCCACGCGGCAAGGATGCCTCGAATTGGTCGGCCCATCGCTCCGGGACGAACTCGTTCGGGCGCTCGAAGTAGGCGGGGTTGCGGTGACTTGCGTACTGGCTCACCAACACGTGAGCGCCCTTGGGCACCGCCACGCCAGCGACCTCGACATCCTCGATCGCGCGCCGGGGTGCAACCCACACGGGCGGCGCCAAGCGCAAAGATTCGGACATCACCGACTTGGCCACCGGCGCGCTCAGGATGCTACGGACGTCGTAAGCTCCCGTGAGCGGCAAGTGCTCGTCCGCCTCTGCGGCGAGTTGTTCCCACAGGTCGCCGCGGTCTCGCAGGTAGCACAGCGCCCACGTCATGACGTTTGCCGTTGTTTCATGCCCGCTCAGGATCAGGGTGAGCGTCTCATCCCGCACCTCGTCGTGGGTCATGGGCTGGTCCTCATCGTCCCGGGCCGCGAGCAGTAAACCAAGCAGGTCGTCGCCCAGCGAGCCGCTCGCCGTGCGGGTGGCGATGATGTCGTCGGCAACGCCCGTCAGGTAATCCGCCGAGCGCTTGAAAGCACGGAAGTACGGCACCGGCAATTCGTCGAACCGATCCAGTCCCGGCAGCATCGTGCGTTCGATGCGATCGATCGCTACCCCCATGTGGTGTTGCACGCCCTGGGCGTATTTGGCGATGTCGGTACTAAAGAGCAATTGCGCGACGATCTGGAACGTCAGTCGCATCATCTCCTCGTTCGCACTCAGGGTCGCTCCGTGGTCCCAGCGTGCGAGGCGTTCGCGAGTGATCTCATGCATCATCCGCGCGTAGTCGGCGAGTTTCTCGTGGTGGAAGGGTGGCTGCATCATCCGCCGATGGCGAATGTGGATGGGCTCCTCGTTGGTGAGCGACCCGGTACCGAGCACCTTGGCCATGCGCTCGAAGCCCACCCCCTTGATGAAGGAGTGCTGCTTCTTCACCGTGACATCCACCACGCCCTCGGGTGAGAAGAAGGCGATGAACAGCTCTCCCGAGAGGAAAAAGGATGCCGCGTCCCCGTGATCCCGCTGAAGGTCCAACAGGAATTTGGGAGTGTCACGGAAGAACTTGAGGGCAACCCCGCCCGGGAAGGTGGAGGGGCCTGGAGGAAGCGATCGGCCCCCGCGGGACCGGACCGGATCAGGGACCGGCGCGTAGGACTGTGGGCGTGCGGTGGTGAACGGGCTGGCCATGGATCTCCTCATCGAGCGGCTGGCTACATTCTGGCAGTTGAGCGCGCGGAGCGCTCCATCTCGCGGAGCGCGGTGCGCGGTGCGACGAGCCGGGGGTTAGACCGCCAGGGGAACCGTCGCGATCAAGACCGTCGTCACGACCCCCGCAACCATGAGGAACGCGCCCAGTAGCCATGCGATTCGGCGCCGAGAGGCGGCCTCCACCTCGGTGCGCAGGCGGGTGAAGCGGTTGGCGTGCCGGAACGTGTCGTCGAACACGTGAGCATCCAAGCGCCAAGCCCCGGTTCGTTCCGCGGCCGCCACGGTGGCATCGACGTCTGACGCCTCCAGAACAGGACGCCGACGGCTCAGAATGCGACCGAGCTGACTAGCGGATATGACGATCACCCCATCGACGCCGCTCTTGATCGTCAGCGACCCGGGATCGACGATGGCGATGACGGGGGTGACATCGACCGATTCACCGACCCCGGTGCTCAGGAGGCGGGCCGCGTCGGATGCCCCGGAACGGGCATCCCGAATGTGGTTGGTGCGACGCCCATTGACCAGCAGTGCGTCATCGCCGACCCAGACCCGCTGGTTCGAATGGTTCTTGGTGGTGATCATGAATACGCCAGCGGGGCCGATTGCCACGCAATCGGCATCAGGCTGGCTCGCCGACGCGGCGCGGCCGGTTTCGAGGCCGTCGGCCGGTGCCACGGCACGCAGAACCCGCCAGGTGTCGCCCAGATTCTTGAGGAGTCTTGCAACCTCGATCTCGCCGAGCGCAGCGCGATACCAACCGCGAGCGTCCGCACTCAGAGGGCTCGCCCCGAAGAGGCGCGCGACGCGCGATCGAGGTCGCCCGCTGGCGTGGATCCGGAGACATTCGACCATCACCGCGTATGCGGGGCCCCGCACGCGAAGCCCCGGGCGAACGGCGGGATTCGATTCGACTGGGAGCACGGCAACAGCACCCGTCGCTGCAGAGTGCGTCGACAAAGCCTGCCGTGGCGTGCTACCCGTCAGTCGAGCATCCACTGATCCCCCGATCGTCGATCCCCCCGGATGTGCGACGCCCTGAGAGTACCGATCTTCGAGGATGCCTCGGCAGCCCCATAACGGGCGCCACCCGGCCGGGATGGGCCGTCGGGCGGGTGCAGCATGCTGTCGGCTCGAGGCAAACGGACTCCGTCGCATTCGGCTCGTAGGCTCTACGTATGGCCGAGGAACTCGTACTCGACGTACTCCTCGTCATCGGCCTCGCCGGTTACGTCGCCTACGGACTCCGAAACGGTCTGTCGCGAAGTCTTTTCACCATTGCAGGAATAATCGGCGGAGTAGTGGCCGCATTTTTTCTCGCACCACTGGTCGCCGGATTGCTCTCGGAACCAGTGCTGCGGCTGATCGTGACCGTAGCGTTGGCCGTGGGGTTGGTCGCGACGGGCCAGGCTATCGGGGCGACCATCGGGCGTGCCATCCGGCGGGGAATCGCGTTGGGGCCCCTGAGCGGAATCGACCGTGTGTTCGGGGGGATCGTGACCGGCGTCGTCGCTGCCCTCGTCGCATCGATGGTCGCCTTCAGCGTGAGTCAACTGGGCGTGCCCGTGTTATCGCGGGCGATCGCAGGGTCGAACGTTCTGCGCATCATCGCCGCAGTGACCCCGGACCCCGTGGAAGCGTTTCTCGCGCAAGTGCGTGGTGCAGTGGTGGATCGGGGCATTCCCCTCGTCGGTACTGCTCTGGGCACTCGGTCGCCGATCCCCCCGGTGATCGACACCGGCAGCGCCGAGTTGAACGCCGCCGCGCAATCGGTCGTGCGCATCACCGGCAACGCCTACTCCTGCGGGCAGTCGCAAGCGGGGTCGGGATTCGTCGTCTCCGACGACCGCGTCGTGACCAACGCCCATGTGGTGGCCGGCGTCAGCGAACCGGTGGTGGAGACGTCCGGCGGCCAGGCGCTCCCCGGTTCGGTCGTCTACTTCGACCCGGTGGTCGACCTGGCGATCATCGCCGTCCCCGGTCTCGATCCCGTGCCGCTCCCGCGAACCGATACTCTCGCCGCGACCCAAACGGCTGCCTTCCAAGGCTTCCCCTACGGAGGACCGTTCTCGTCGGGGGCGGCGCAGGTGCTATCGATCGAAGTGGCACCGGTGGCGGATATCTATGACTCGGTACGAACCCCCCGCGAGGTCTACACGCTCGCCGCAGACGTTCGCGCAGGAAACTCGGGCGGTCCGCTTCTGGATCTCACGGGCCGCGTCGCCGGAATCATTTTCGCGCGGAGCGCCGACACGACAAACCTCGGATACGCCATGACGATGACCGAACTCGGCCCGGTAGTCGACCGATCGGCCGCACTCGACTCCCCGGTGTCATCGGGCGAGTGCATTCGGAACTGATACCGCCGCCGTGAGCCGCCATCAACGAACGTTGGGCCGGAGGCTCCCCCGCCTCCGGCCCTACTCGCTGCGACGATCCGCATTCGATCGAACGGTCTCTCCCCCGAGGCTTTGTCCGTAGTCCCCATACTGCACAACCTGTGAATGTCCTGCAAACCCCCACTGAGGGTCACACTCAAGTGAGGGGTGTGAAAGTTGGGACCAAACCGGCTGGCACCGTCGACTCGATCACGAGGTGCAGGCGGCGAGTCGGCCGCGTCATCGCCACGTACAGAGCAGCAGGGCCGCGCCGCGTTTCGTCGATGATGCGCTGAGGTTCTGCGATGATCACGGAATCGAACTCGAGGCCCTTCGCTTCGGTCGGCGTGAGTACGGCGACCGGTCGCGTGAGACCCACGGGCCCGCGGCCGACGACATCGCCTAGGGCGGCATTCAGACTTTGGAAGATCGCGTCGATCAGCGTTGAACTGGCAATCACCGCCAGCGTGCCCGTCGAGTCGATCTCGCGGTCATTGCGAACAGCCTCGAGCACGGATGCCGCGAGCGCCACCGTGCCAGATACCGCCGCGTCAGCCGACCCCGTGCCGGTCGCGGTCGCACCGGCATCCGATGCGTGAGTGATCAGCACCGGCCACTCCCCCTCCCGCACAGCGCGCGATCGAGTGATTGCCACGCCGTGGGCCAGAGCCATCGACTCCGCCAGCGCCGAGATCTGAGCTGGGGTGCGATAGTTCACCGTCAACTCTTCGAGGCGCCAGTTGTCTCCTATGTGGGGGGCCAGGGCCTCGCGCCATCCGGTGGCGCCGGCCGCGGCGGAAGCCTGGGCGATATCGCCCACCACGGTGAACGACTTGAGTGGATTACGCCGTACCAGTAACCGCCACTGCATCGGCGAGAGCTCCTGGGCCTCGTCGACGACGACGTGGCCGTAGGCCCAGCTACGATCCGCGGCCGCGAGCTCGGCAGTCGTGCCGCGCTCGCCGGACGCCTCGAACCCCTCAGCCAGGGTCTGCGCATCGACCAACCCCTTCACCTGCATGTTCTCGATCGCGGCCCGCGCATTCTCCAAATCGCGCTTGCGCTGCTGCTTCAATTCCCGACGGCCGAAATCAGCGGCCTCATCCACGTGGCCGAGCAGTTCCGCCGCCTCATCCAGTAGCGGTACATCACTCACCGTGTACGACGCCGAGCGGGCTCGTGCGAGCAGGGCACGGGTTCTATCGGACCACCCCGGCGTGAGGGAGGCCAACCACTGCGGCCGAGCGAAAAGGTCTTGGATGAGCTTCTGCGGAGTGAGGGGCAACCAGGCCGAGTTCAGGGCGACCTTGACGTCCTGTGCGGTTCGAACATCCTCGCGCAGCCAACCCTGATCGCTGTCATCGATGGTGTTTCCATGATCGCGCAGCTGGGCCGCCAGCAGGCGGGTGATCGCCGCGACCGCACTTTTGTTGAAGGTGACCCGCGCGAGATTGTGGGGCTTACCCGTCTCCCACGCGCGCCGCATCGCCTGTTCGATGAGCTCGGCGGGCACGGTCACGTGCTCGCCGTTGATGTCGAGCACGGCGGACTCGGTCGGCAGCACCTGGCGGGAGCGTACTGCCCGCGACAATAGCGCCGCCATCTCGATCGACCCCTTGAGTGCTGCGACGTCGTCGACGTCGTCCGCAACCGCGTCGAGACCTGGGAAGAGTTGTCCGACGCTGGCCAGCACCACTCCCGTCTCTCCGAGGGAGGGCAGAACCGCCTCGATGTATTGCAGGAACGACCGGGATGGGCCGACGATCAGCACTCCGGAGGAAGCGAGCCGCTCCCGGTGGGAATACAGCAGGTAGGCCGCACGGTGCAGCGCGACGGCGGTCTTGCCGGTGCCGGGACCACCCTGCACGACGAGGGTGCCCCGGAGCTCGGACCGGATGATGGCATCCTGCTCGGCCTGGATCGTTGCAACGATGTCGCCCATTCGGCCGGTACGGGCCGCACCCAGGGCCGCGAATAACGCCGCCTCCCCCTGCAGCCCCGTCACGTCGCCGGAGAGCAGTTCCGCGTCGAAGATCTCGTCATCGATGCGCACGATGTTTCGCCCGGAACTCTGGAGATGGCGACGGGCACGCGCGCCGAGCGGGGTTGCGGCGGTGGCCTGGTAGAAAGCCCTCGCCTGCGGAACGCGCCAGTCCAGAAGAAGGGACTGCTGCAGATCGTCGCGCAGGCCTATCCGCCCGATATACCGATGGAGGGGAGGTTCGCCAGCATCCACCGTCATGTCCAGGCGACCGAACGCGAGACGCTCGTCGATCTGGCGCAGCTGCCCGATACGATCCTCGTAGATGCGGGCGAACGAGTCTCGTTCTGAACGGTTCTGATGGGTACCGCCCGGGTTACTCCGGCGAACGGCTTCCAACTGGCGCTCCGCATCGGCACGAAGCGCGTCGAGGCGCGCGTACAGGGTGTCGACGTAGCCGCGCTCGCGATCCAACTCGCTCGACGTCAAATTCGTGACCCCCGGGAATTTCGTACCCATTTCGGCACCGGTCGCAGCGCGGATTCCGGCGTTCTATCCTACGAGAACGGATAGGGCACGGCACGTTGCGTGCTCGCCCGACGAGCAGGCTCTTGTGCAACCGTTCAACCAGTGCCACGCTGGAAAGGAGAACAACTCGTCGCCCAGAAGAGCCGCAGGCAGTGCCGCGCCGCTGGGCGATGAGTCTGTCAGCCGGCTGTTCGTCAACCAGCTCTCTGTCAACCAGCTCTCTGTCAACCCGCCACGAGACGCCGTCGCGAGTCGAGCACAGCATCCAACAGCATCGCCTCGTTTGCGACGGATCGGGTGTCTGCTCGACCGGTGACCAGACGCTGTCGAGCGAAGGCAAGCCGCGTGGCGTCCTGAATGTACCTTCTCATCTGCGGACCTCGACCGTTCTGCGAGGCCCATTGAGAGGCGGCGCGGCGCCCGTTCGGGGTAGCTAGGGGCACCACCTCGTCCGCGGCGAACCAGCCGGCGACCGCGTACTCGTGCAATCGGGCCGCTGTCACCCGCGTTTCGGCTCGTCGAAGGGCCATCACAAGGGCGACAGCAGCGAGGAAGAGCGGCACCTGAACGAGTAGGTAGTAGCCGAAGAAGTTGCTCACGAGGTAGAGCGACCCGTTCCAGAGCGCGTGAAGGGCGATTGCGGGGATGAGCCCGAGCAGAAAGAAGCCGATGGCTCCGAAGGCGCCGGTTCTCGTCGCAGCAATTCCCAGGGCGATTCCCGTACACGAGGTGAACATGACGTGCGCGAACGGCGACATCAATCCCCTGATCAAGAAGATCTGCAGCACGCTGCCGTCGAGACCACCTTCTTGCACGAGCTGCGAGCCGAAATAGAGGATGTTCTCACTGAAGGCGAACCCTCCGGCCAGCATCGCTGCGTACACGACGCCATCGACCGGCCCGTCGAAGAAGCGGCGACCGACCCAGAAGATGAGGAGCAATCCGAACCCCTTGCTGCTCTCCTCGACGATCGGCGCTTGGATCACCGCGAGAAAGAATTCCGACGTGGAGTCGGACCCGCCCAGGCTGGCCACGACATTGTCGACCTGCGCGCCGACCAGCAGCGCGATGAGTACCGCACCGGCGGAACCCCAGAGAAATGCGAACACGAGCGCCAGACGGGGCTCCGGCTCCCACCGATCCACCCAGCGAACCCCCGCCAACACGATGCTCAACGGGACGAGCGCCATGATGCCGCCACCCGCGGCCGCTCCCAGCCCGAGCCCGCCGACGATGTAGACCGCAACGACCAGCCCGGCGATCCCAGCGAGGACTATCCCGAGCACGACGGCCACGACGGTCACAGCGTGACCGGGTCGCGGAACGGGCAGCCCGGTGGGCATCCCGCCCGTACCGATGTGGGTGACGGTGGTCGGGGCAATCGGGATGTGAGTACTCACTGTGCATCCCCCATCGGAAAATCGGCGTCCCTAGCGGTGAAGTACAGGTCGGCCGCGACCAACTCGCACGCGAACTGCAGTAGGGCCACCCGCAAGGGGGCGCTGAATCTCGTTTCGAGCCCGACCCGTAGCGGGGAATCGACCGCGCTCGCATCCGTGCCCAACAAGCGCCCCCAGTCGATCAGCACCTGCTCCGCTTCGGTCACCTCCGCAGCATCCAGCAGCTCGCCGCTCGCTTCCAGGATGTGGCGGTAACGTTCGGCGCCCGCGCCCCTCGGCCGACCGCTGACGATGGCAAAGGAGAAAAGGGTGGTTGCTCGCTGGCCGATCTGTGGAACGACCTCACGGGGGTCGGGCCACTGACGTGCGGTCTGACCGGGAGGCGGAAGAGTCATGCGTTCAGGCTACGAGGCCTTGCCCGGATTCATGAGGCCTTGCGGATCGAAGACTGCACGGATCTGATTCTGCAAGTCACGCTGCACCGGGCCCAACTCCCGTTCTAGCCATCGTTTCTTCAGCAGCCCGACACCGTGCTCCCCGGTGAGGGTGCCCCCCTCGCCGAGTGCGGCCTCGAAGAGGTCACCCGCTGCCGCCCAGATCACATCGGGGACTTCCTCGCCCTGGTAGGTGAAATTGGGGTGCAAGTTGCCGTCGCCCGCGTGGGCGACAGTCGGGATCACGATGTTGTAGCGCTCCTCGATCGTGTGAATGTGTCCGAACATGGCGGACAATCTGCTGCGCGGAACGCACACGTCTTCGATCAACACGCTTCCGAGCATCGCCATCGCCGGATGAAACGCTCGTCGGAACGTCAGCAGATCTTCGCCGACCACCGGTGATTCAGCGAGCGTTACTGCGCCGCCGCCCGCCGCCAAAATAGCGCTCGCGGTCTCGGCTTCGGCGACGGCCCCAGCCCCGTCGACCTGGAGTATGACGGTCGCCGCTGGCTCCCGCGCGGAGTCGGTGAAACCCCCGCCGTAGGCGACGATGGCCGCCACCGCGCTGCCGCCGAGCATCTCGAGCACCGCGGGCCGAAGGCCGGAAGCGCCGATCGCCTCGCACGCGCGAGCCGCGGCATCCTCATCCACGAAATCCGCACGGATCGTGCGCACCTCGGACCTGACGAGTGGGACGATCTTCACCGTCGCCTCGACGATCACCCCGAGGGTGCCCTCCGACCCAACGAACAATGCGGTGAGATCGAGCCCCGTTACTCCCTTGATGGTGCGGCGTCCGAGCGTGAGCAACTCACCGTCGGCCAGCACGACGCTGAGGCCGAGCACTGAATCACGAGTGACCCCGTATTTGACGCACAGCAGCCCTCCGGCGTTGGTCGCGATGTTGCCCCCGACCGTCGAGATGGCGCGGCTCGCCGGGTCGGGAGTGAACCAGACCCCGTACGGTTCGAGAAGTTCGTTGAGGCGACCGTTCAGGATGCCCGGCTGGACGATCGCGTAGCCGTCGACCGGGGAGACGGTCAACAACCGGTCGAGAGCCGCCGTGCTCAGCACGAGTTCTCCGGGGCCGGCGACGGCTGCCCCGGCCAATCCCGTTCCGGCACCACGGACGACAACGGGAGTGCGGGTAGCTGATGCCGCCCGCATCACGTCTTGCACCTCCGCGGTGCTCTGCGGGGTCACGATCACGACTGGCGCGCCTTCTGAGCGATGCCCGGACTGATCCGACCTCGTCGAGTGCAACGCCGAGTCATCGAGAGACAGTCGATCAGCCAGACCGAGAGCGATCAGAGCGGTGACAACCGGTGCGGGATCGCGCGATTCTGACATGGGGATATTGTGCCCCGGCAAGATGGGTCAGTTTCCACAGTCTGAAAATCGCGAGCCCGGCCCACAGCCGGACGGGGGTTCAGCTGGCGCAGCGAATGCAGTGTGCCGTGAACGGGCGAGCCTCGAGGCGCGCACCGGTGATGGGCTGGAGGCACGTTTCGCAGGCGCCGTAGCTCCCGTTCTCGACACGGGAGATCGCGCGTTGGATCTCGACACCGTGCCGCTTCGACTGCTCGAGAAGCGAGTTGGCCTGGGCCTGCTCGAAAGCGAGGCTCGACCCCTCCGGGTCTTCGGATTCGTCGGTTCCTATCCCCCGACGTCCCACCAGCGCAGCCGCGATCTCGCGACGCAGTTGCCGCTGAGTGTCGGCGAGGTCGGCCAAATAGGCGTTGAGTCGTTGGGTCAGACGCCGTCGGTCTTTCGCGTCGAGCACGATCAGATCGCGGTCGCCAGCGATCGTTGAAAGGTCCGGACGTCGCTCGCTCAGTTGAATGGTCACGGCGCAATCTAAGCAATCGCCCGAGATATGCGCCTAGCCCTTGACCATGTCCCCCACGTGAGGTACGTGCACCGCAGCATCCCCTGCACGGTCCGGACCCCATGACCTCGTGTCCGAACACCGCTAGTGGATACTCCTTCATCGTGCAACCCTGTGGGGATGGGCCCGACCGCGACCTTCGCCGAACATTACGCTGCACTGTCGGCACGGGATGCGCGATTCGACGGCCAGTTCATCGCGGGCGTGCACACGACCGGCATCTATTGTCGCCCGAGTTGTTCGGCGATGACCCCTTTAGCCAAGAACGTGAGCTTCTATCGCACCGCGGCAGCGGCCCATGAAGCAGGTCTCCGGGCATGCAAACGCTGTCAGCCGGATGCCGTTCCGGGTTCGCCGGACTGGAACCTCACCGACGATCTCGCGGCGCGCGCGATGCGCCTCATCGTCGATGGAGTTATCGAACGAGAGGGTGTGCCGGGGTTGGCGCGTCGGCTGGGTTACACCCCGCGCCACCTCGGTCGCGTGTTAGCCAGTGAACTGGGCGCTGGCCCATTGGCACTAGCCCGAGCCCAGCGCGCCCAGAACGCCCGCACCCTTCTCGGGTCCACTGAGCTGAGCGTCGCTAATGTGGCTTTCGCAGCCGGGTTCGCCAGCATCCGACAGTTCAACGAAACGATTCGGTCGGTCTACGAGTGCACCCCGACTGAGCTCAGAGCGTTGGCGCGACGCGGTGCGCGTCCCGCGGTGGCGTTCACCCACGGGTCCTCCAGCGACATCTCGCGGAGCGCGGTCGCGCCGAGCGGCGCCTCGTCCGACCTGCCGCACACGACATCCCTGAATCTGCGCCTTCCCGCCCGGCACCCGTTCGATGGTGCCGGCGTGATGCGGTTTCTCGCCGACCACCGGGTGCCGGGAGTCGACATCACCGACGGTCTTACGTACGAGCGGCATCTGCGCCTGCCGTCGGGACCGGGTTGGGTGCGAATCGAGCTCGACGGCGACGCGATCTCCTGTTCGGTGAGGGTACACGCCATCACGGACATTCCGACCCTCGTGGCGCGCGTGCGGCGCATGTTCGATCTCGATGCCGACGCCATCGCGATCGCCGAATCCCTGGCCAGTGACCCGATCCTCCGCCCGCTCGTGGTCGAGAACCGGGGCCTGCGCCTGCCGGGCGTCATGGACGTGCACGAAGCGGTGTTCCGCACCATGATCGGCCAGCAGATCTCAGTTGCCGCGGCCCATACCGTATTGGGCAATCTCGCTCGGGCTTTTCAGGAACTCGGGTTAACCGAACCGGGCATGTTCCCCACCGCGCAGCAGCTCGCCGAGCACGGCAGCGGCCACCTCCGCGGCCCGCAAACCCGTATCTCCAACATCCTCACGATGGCGAGGGCGCTGGCTGATGGGTCGCTGCACCTCGATGTCGGGATGCCTTCCGCCGAGTTCCGCGCAGCGCTGTTGGCGATGCCCGGGATCGGACCGTGGACCGCGGACTACCTGACGATGAGGGTGCTCGGCAATCCCGACATCCTGCTGAGCACCGACCTGGTGATGCTGCAGAGCGCGGCGGCCCTCGGCCTGCCCCACAGCCCGAGGGCGCTCGCCGAGTACTCGCGCCGCTGGGCCCCGTGGCGCAGCTATGCCGGCCTGTACCTGTGGCGCGCCAGGCCTCGTACTACGCCGTAGCTTTCTTGCGGTTCTTCTCGACGCTGAGGCGCAGGGCCTCCATGAGGTCGAGCACCTCCCCTGAGCCGGTCTCACGCTCGCCGAAGGTTTCAGCGGTATCCAGCGAGTCGCCCTTCTCTAGTTTCGCGTCGATCAGCGTGCGGAGCTGCGCCTGATATTCATCCGTGAACTTCTCGGGCTGGAAGTCCGACTCGAACGATTTGACCAGCGACTGTGACATCGACATCTCCCGGTCGGACAACGTGACCGCCTCGTCGAGTGAAGGGAAATGCGCCTGGCGCACCTCGTCATCCCACAGCAGCGCCTGCAGCATGATGATGTCGCCGCGAACGCGCAATGCGCCGAGCCGGGTCTTTTGACGCAGGGCGAATTGAACGATCGCCGTGCGCTGTGTCTCCTGCAGGGTGCGACGTAACAATGAGTACGCCTTGGTCGAGGGGGAATCGGGCTCGAGGAAGTAGGCCTTCTCGAACATGATCGGGTCGACCTGGTCGCTCGGCACGAACTCCACCACGTCGATCTCGCGACTCTTCTCGGCGGGCAGGGATGCGATGTCCTCGGCGGTGAGCACGACCGTTCGCTCCCCGTCATCGAACGCCTTGGCGATATCGGCGTACTCGACCGCCTCACCGTCGAGCTCGCAGGTGCGTTGATAACGGATGCGACCGCCGTCAGTCGCATGCACCTGGTGCAGCGCGATGTCGTGGTCCTCGGTGGCACTGTAGGCCTTGACCGGAACGTTCACCAGTCCGAAGGTAATCGCGCCCTTCCAGATCGACCGCATCGGTCCTCCCATGGGTTTAATTCAGTATCGAGCATGATGGATGCATGGCGCTACGCGCGGCGGGCCAGCAGGTGGTCATCGATGGGCATCCACTCACCCTCACAAACCTGGACAGGGTGATGTACCCCGAGACGGGCACGACCAAGGCCGATGTGCTCGACTACTACGCCCGGGTCGCCGACCTGCTTCTCCCGCACTGCCGTGACCGGCCGGTCACTCGCAAGCGATGGGTGCACGGGGTCGGAACCCTGGCAGAGCCCGGCGCGACCTTTTTCCAGAAAAATCTGGATGACCGGTCGACGCCCCGATGGGTGGCGCGTCGAGAAATCGAACACTCCCGCCAGCGCACGAGCTACCCGCTCGTCGATAACCTCGCCACCCTCACCTGGCTGGCCCAGAACGCCGCGCTCGAGTTGCACGTTCCGCAATGGCAGTTCGGGCAGACGGGTGCCCCCCGCAACCCGGACCGCATGGTGTTGGACCTCGACCCAGGCCCCGGAGTGGGGCTACGGGAATGCGCCGCGGTCGCCCGATGGGCGCGGGTGATCTTGGAAGGCATGGGGCTGGCGCCGCTGCCGGTCACGAGCGGGAGCAAGGGCATCCACCTCTATTGCGCGCTGGACCGAACCCAGTCGAGCTCGGCCATCTCCGAGGTGGCTCACGAGCTGGCGCGGGTGCTCGAGGCCGACCATCCGGACCTCGTCGTGAGTGACATGCGCAAAGACCTCCGGGCGGGGCGCGTGCTCGTGGACTGGAGCCAGAACAGCGCCAGTAAGACCACGATCACGCCCTATTCGCTGCGTGGGCGACCATCGCCGACAGTGGCGGCGCCTCGCGAGTGGTCGGAGCTGGACGATGACAGAACCCTGCACCAACTCGACTACCGTGCCGTGCTCACGCGTGTCACCGAGGGGATCGACCCGCTCCGGGGACTGGTCGCGCACTACGACGACCGTCAGACGGCCCCGGCACACGAGGCTGATAGCGATCCCTGGCTCATCCATCTGACGAAGGATGCCGCGGCCCAGCCGCTCGCGCAGAACCCACTCCCACCGCTGCCCACTCCCATGCTGGCGACAGCCGGCTCAGCGGCGCTACGGGTATCCGCCGCGAATACCTCCCGCTGGGCCTACGAGATGAAGTGGGACGGGATCCGCGCGATCGCCGCCGTACACGACGGCGTGCTGACGCTCACGAGCCGCAACGGCACGGACATCACCGACAGATACCCCGAGCTGTCGGTGCTCGCTTCACCGGGAACGAACCTCGTGCTCGACGGCGAGATCGTGGCCATCAGTGCGACGGGTCAGCCCGATTTCTCGCTACTCCAGCAGCGGATCGGACTCACCGCGCGCGGCGATATCGAACGCACCGCGCTCCGCGTTCCCGTGCACTTCATGGTCTTCGACATCCTCGAACGGGAAGGTCGGAGTCTGCTTCAGAACCCGTGGGAAGAGCGCCGCCGCATCCTCGAGGCCACGGTGCACCCCGTTGGCCCGATCCAGTTGCCCCCGGTGCTGACGGTGGATCTCGACGATGCGATGATCACCAGCCGCGAGCTCGGACTGGAGGGGGTGATCGCGAAGCGGCGCGACGCGGTGTATTCGTCGGGAAGGCGGTCGCCGACCTGGGTCAAATTCAAGCACCACCTCACCCAGGAAGTGGTTATCGGCGGTTTCACTGTCGGCGCGGGCAGTCGAGCGAACATGGTGGGCGCACTGCTGGTCGGAATTCCGGCGGCCGGGGGGCTCCGCTACGTGGGGCGGGTGGGAACAGGATTCTCCGAACGTGCCCTGCGGGACATTCGGGACACCCTCACGGCCCTCGTTTCTGAAGCGAATCCATTCACGAGTTTGACGCGCGCCGAAGGGGCCGGGGCCCGATTCGTGGAACCGAGTCTTGTTGGGGAGGTCGAGTTCGCCGAGTGGACGAGCGCCTCCCGACTGCGTCAGCCCTCATGGCGAGGCTGGCGGCCCGACAAAGCGCCAGCGGATGTGAGGTGGGAGAGCAGTCCGGCCGTCAACCCCCAGACGCCGCAGTCGGAGCCGCTTTAGGGTGGACGCATGAACCCACGACTTTTGATCCTCGGCATCGGGCTCGGCATCGGCTACGTTCTCGGAACGCGAGACGGGCGTGCTCGATACCTCCAACTCACCGCTCGAGTGCGTGCGCTCTGGGAGGATCCCCGCGTCGTAAAAGCGCGACGGGATGCCGAGGCGTTCGCGAGAGAACAGGGTCCGATCATCCGCGATCGGGCATCCGAAGCTGCGAAGGCAGCGCCGGGCGCGGTCGCCGATACGGCACGGGATGTCGCCGATCGGGTGAGCGCTGCCGCTAAGGACACTGCCTCCCGCGCCAGTGCGACCGCCAAAAACACAGCCGCGCGCGCGAGCGCCACAGCCAAAGACCTGGCGAAGGATGTCTCCGGTCGGTTCGGTGACGCGGCATCCACCGCGAGAGACCAGACCGCCCGGGTCGCCGCCGGCCTGCGAGAGCGTGGCGAGACGGTGGTCGACTCGGCGGTCAATACGGCCGGGCAGGCGCGCGACCGCGCGATGGCCGACATGGACAGCGACGATTTGGGGCAGGACGAACCCGGCCCCGACGATGCCGACCGTGCCCCGGCGGCCAATATCTGAACTGACGCGCTGGCAAGCCGCGTTCAGCCGATCAGTGACGCCGGCAGGGTGATGGGAAGCGTGAGCGGCACCATCCCGCTGAGTCGCTCGGGCGACAGCACCCGGGCCACCTCCTCGGCCGACATGAGATTCGAGGCGACCACCAAGTCGGCGATCGAGGCGTGAGTGGTCAGGGCGGTGTGCGCGAGCGTTGCCGCCGCAGCGTACCCGATGTAGGGCGTGAGCGCGGTGACCACCCCGACGCTGGTTTCGACCTGCATCGCCAGACGCTCGATGTTCGCGCTGATACCGACAATGCAATTGACGCGCAGCGTATAACACGCGTTGGTCATCCACGCGAGCGACTGCAGGATGGAATGCGCGATCACGGGCTCGAAGGCGTTCAACTGCAATTGTCCCGCCTCCGCAGCTGCGGTGACGGTGGCATCCGCGCCGATCACACTGAAGGCCACCTGATTGACGACCTCGGGGATGACCGGGTTCACCTTTCCGGGCATGATCGACGACCCGGCTTGGCGCGGCGGCAGATTGATCTCCCCGAAGCCCGCCTGCGGGCCGCTCGACAGCAGTCGTAAGTCGTTGCAGATCTTCGAGAGCTTGACCGCGGCGCGCTTGAGGATGCCGCTCAGCGTCATGAAGACCCCCGCATCGCTCGTCGCCTCGATGAGGTCCGGAGCGGTTTCCATCGCGATGCCGGTCAGGGCGACGAGGTGGCGCCTCACCGCCTCGGCGTAGCGCGGATCGGCGGTGATCCCCGTTCCGATGGCGGTGGCGCCGAGGTTGATCTCGTTCAGCCAGGGGATGGCCTCGCTCAACCGGTCGTAATCCTCAGCGAGAGTGTGGGCGAAGCCGGTGAACTCCTGCCCGAGGGTCATAGGCACGGCATCCTGCATCTGAGTACGGCCGATTTTCAGGATGGTCGCGAACTCGACGCCCTTGGCGGCGAATGCGGCGGTGAGAAGCCGGTGCTCCGCGAGCAGCGTGCGCACGCCCAGCACCATCGCGAGCTTGATCGAGGTCGGGTAGACGTCGTTGGTGGATTGACTCCGATTGACATCGTCGATCGGATGCAGTCGCTCGTACTGTCCCCGCGGCAGGCCCATCAGTTCCAGGCCGCGGTTGGCGATCACCTCGTTGGCGTTCATGTTGGTGGAGGTGCCTGCCCCACCCTGGATCACCCCGACGCAGAACTCACGGTGCAGCCCACCCGCGACGATCTCCTCGCAGACCCGGTCGATGATCTCGGCCTTCTCGGCCTCGAGCACACCGAGTTCGCGGTTGGCTCGAGCAGCCGCCTGCTTGACTCGAGCCAGCGCCACTACCAAGTTGGGGTAGTTGTAAATCGCGCGTCGGGTGATCGGGAAGTTCTCCATGGCGCGGGCGGTGTGGATGCCCCAATACGCGTTGGCCGGCACCGCCATCGTACCCAGCGAGTCCTGCTCTTCCCGGGTAGGTTCCGGCTCTCGGGTCATGTCGTCTCCTTCGATCGGCACCCGCCACTCTAACGGCGCACGTCACACACGCGGCTCGCTGTGCGCAGTCCCCGTGGAATGAGGCAACGCCTTGACCGACCGGCGTACCCGGTGCGTACTGTGAAGGGTGCCCGTCTCCCCCGCCGCCCGACCCGACCCGGCCCGATGGCTCCCCTTCGCCACGTGGATGAGCGAGCAGCGCTGGTTCGCGAGGAGGATAGGCGTGCCTCGGCTCGAGGAGATCGGCCGATGGGCATTCGCTAGCGGTACGCCGACCGTATCGATCGTCACCCACCTGCTGCGGAGCACGGTGGGTAGCACCTCGACTCTGTACCAGGTTCCGCTGGTCTACCGGGACTCCATCGATGAAGGGATGACGACCCCCGCGATCGGCGTGCTCGATGGTCTGCACGTGTACGACGCCCCCCGCGACCCGGCCTACGCCGCGGCGCTTCTGACATTCATCGCGGATGGAACGCATCTCGAGGGCGAATCGAGCGAGGTGACCGCAACCTCGACCGCCGCGATCCGGGCGGAAGGGTTTGCTGCACGAGTACTGACGGGCGAACAGTCGAATACCTCGATCATCTACGAGCGCGACGGGAGCTCTCCCGTCATCTGCAAGGTGTTCCGGGCCCTGCACAACGGCGAGAACCCAGACGTCATGCTGCAAACCGCCCTCGCCGCCCATGGATCGGATGCGGTACCGGCCCCTGTGGGGCACCTCGTCGGCACATGGGCAGATCCGCTCACCGTTGGCGGGCGGGCTCGCGGGCATCTCGCGTTCGCCCAGGAGTTTCTGCCGGGGGTGGAAGACGGGTGGCGAGTAGCTCTGGCCGCAGCCGCCGCGGGCCGAGACTTCTCTGTCGAGGCCAGGGCGCTCGGCGCGGTCACGGCACGGGTGCATACCGCGCTCGCGGTCTCCCTCGGCCACGAGGTTGTCGGGGGTTCCGAGATCGCTGCAGTACAGGCATCCATGTCGCAGCGGCTCGCAGACGCCCGCGACGAGGTGCCCGAGTTCGCAGGCCTCGTGCACCGGGTACGCGGCCTGATCTCCCGTACCGGTAGCGCCAAATGGCCCGACATGCAGCGCATCCACGGCGACCTCCACCTCGGCCAGGCGCTCGAGGTACCCGGCCGGGGCTGGGTGCTCGTCGATTTCGAGGGTGAGCCACTGCGGTCGATGTTCGAGCGCAACCAGGTCGACAGCCCGCTGCGGGATGTCGCAGGGATGCTTCATTCCTTCGGTTACGTGAGCGGCGCGCTGCGGCTGCGCGGGGACTCGCACCCCCGCGCGGACTGGAGCTCGGCCGCTCGCGCCGCGTTCATCGCGGGGTACGCTGACGGTTCCCCCATCGATCTCGCCGAGCAGGTGGACCTCATCACGGCCTACGAGATCGATAAAGCGCTGTACCAGTCCGTTTACGAAGTGCGCAATCGCCCGGAATGGCTCCCCATCTCGGTGGCCGCCGTTCAGGACCTCGTTGGCCGGGGATCGAGCTTCTGAACCGGGGCGGCGTCAGTTCGCACTCACCGAGGCGACATCGACCTCAGACGACTCCGACGCCGATGACGGCGTCACGCAGCAGACTGGCGAGAGCCTCGAGTTGCACGTTGGCCTCCGCCGCGACATCCTCGTCGGACCCGTCGAGAGCTCGGGCCGCGAGCCCCGCCTTGCTATCGATCAGCTCGGCGATCCGGGCATCGATGGTGTGCGCGGCGATGATGCGCCACGCCGTGACCGGAAGGGATTGCCCGATGCGATGCACTCGGTCCACCGCCTGGGTCTGTTCGGCGCTCGTCCAACTCAGTTCCGCGAGCACCACGTTCGACGCGGCCTGCAGGTTGATGCCGACTCCGGCCGCGGTGAGCGAGGCGACGACAATCGCCACCGATGGGTCGGCGCCGAACGAGTCGATGGCCTGCTGACGCGCTCTCGCAGACTGGTCGCCTCGGATCGACACGGATCTGAGGCCGACCCGCGCGAAGTGCGCTTCTGCAGTGTCCATCACGTCGATGTGCTTGGCGAAGAACACCACCTTGCCCACTGAGCGCGCGAGCTGGGCCGTGTAGTCCGCCGCCAATGTCGCCTTGGCTTGGCCGATACGGCGCACCATGGTGAAGACATTCTCACCCGTTGCCGAACCCTTGGATTCCTCCAGTTCGGCATGGGCGACGACGCGGATGAGATCCTCGTCACTCACGTCGGGCTTCAGTGCTCGAATGCGCATGAACCGCTCGACGAGCCGGGCGGTGAGTGCGGCCTCGGCGGCGCGGATCGAGCGCCCGAGATCGTCGTCCAGCTCCACCGGGATGTCGGCGATCCGACGAGCGGGGATGTCAGCGGCCACATCGACCTTCTTGCGTCGCACGATCCCCATGTCGATGACCGCGCGACGGGCCTCAGCGAAGAATCCGGGCTCCGCCGGGCTCAGGCCGATGTCCTCCAGCTTGTCCATCAGGGGAGGCAATGGTCGTTTCTCATCGATCCACCCGAGGAACTGCCAGATCGCCCGGAAGTCCTCGATCGAGTTGATCAGCGGGGTTCCCGTCAGCGCCATGAGCAGCGCGCGCGGAAAGCCGGCCCGGATGCTCTTGGACAGGGCCAGCACGTGCTTGGATCGCTCCGACTTCAGGTTCTTGATGAAATGCGCCTCATCCACCACCATGCCTTTGAACTTGAAGCGCCCCAACCACCCCACATGCCGGTCGAGGATCTCGTAATTGACGATGACCACGTCGCTGAAGGCATCCACATCGTTGCCGTCCCCGTGCACCACCGTGGCGGTTCGGCCCGGCGTCCACAACTCGACCTCTCGCGCCCAGTTGGTCTTGACGACGTTGGGGACCACCACGAGCAGCGGGTATGAATTGGATGCCTCGGCCGCCAGTAACGCCTGGGCGGTCTTGCCCAACCCGGGCTCGTCGGCGAGCAGGAAGGTGCGATGGCCGCTGCGAACCTCCTCCACGAAGCGGGCCTGGTGGCGCATCAGATCCAGCCTCCCCCTCGTACGCAGGGTCGACGCTTCCGGCAGGAGCATGCTGGCCGCACCACCGCCCGCACCGTACTCGAAAGAGCGGAACAGCGGCTCGATCAACTCCCAGCTATCGAGCGAATGCGAACTCGACCGGCCCGCGCCCATTCCACTGAAATCGGGAGCGAGGAAGGGGTTGGACATCTGCATCTGACGCACCGACGCGGGAACGACCTGCTTCTCCACTTGCTTATCGATCGGTCGTGCCTCGGTCGCGATCACGAGCTCGGAAGGGCTCAGCGTCACCCCCGCCGCAAGCAGCAGGTCTCGCCGCAGGGCTTGGGCCGCCGGGGTGACCGGCGCATCGTCGGCGAGCATGGCGATCAGGCTGGTGTCGCGGGCCGCCGTCTTGGCCAGGATCGCCGCGAGACCGTCGAGGCGCTTCTGCTCGTTCGAGCGTTCGAAGTCGCTGAGCGTTCGGTCAGTCTTGACACGGGCACGCTCCTCCCTCAGGAGAAGAGTCGCAACCTGGAAGCGGGCACGATTGGCCGGTTTCAGCGGGCCCTTCTGCACGGCGGTCTCCACCTCGCGCGCCGCGCGCGCGAGCACGGGGATCACGCCGACATCGTCGCCACCGCGGGGGCGCCGGCGCTGCGCCGCGGCCGTTCCACGGGGTGCGGCCGTGCCACGTGTCGAGGACTTGGTGCGGTGTTGACGTGCCCCGGAATCACCCTGGGGGGAAGATGTCACCTGTGCTCCTGTGCGTCTGTTCACGGTGTGGATTCACGCGTGAGAAGTCGGGCCCGCTGATTCAGTGGTTGTCTGCCGAGTGGGTAGAGAACCGTGTTGCCCAGACCCAGTCGCGATGCGACTGGTGGGCTCCGGTGTACCCACAGTCTAGACGAAAATGACGGGGGTCGGTCACGACCGCGCCGCATCCTCCGTCACGATCAGGAGGCCCGCGGCGAGCATCACGAGAGCAGCAACGTACTGCAAGGCCAGCCACAGGTCGGGCGCGTCGATATCGATGGGGAAAACGGGATTCCACAGCATCGCGACCGGCACCAGTGCGATGAGCCACCACCATTGGCGAGCCTGCCATGCGAACACGCTCATCACGAGCGCGAGGATCGAGACCGCGTACCGGACGATGAGGAACAACTCGTTGGTGATCACGGCCACGCCGATCAACAGGGCGATGACCGCCAGAATGGACGGCGCAAGCGCGTTGCGACGCCTGCTCGAGGGGTAGGTGGCACGCACCTCGTCAGCCTAATCCGGCTGAGCTCAGCACTTGCTCTCAGGTAGATCTCCGCCCAGTCGGACGTGTCGCTAGTCTGAAACGGTGACCCAGGATGCAATGGTGGCCCGATTGCAGACGATTCTGCGTATTCCCACGGTGTCACTGTCGGACGAGACTGCGGTGGACTGGGACCAGTTCGAGCGATTCATCAACACACTGCAGACCCTCTATCCCCGCACCCACACCCGGCTGCAGCGCGAACGGATCGGCGGCCACTCCCTCCTTTTTCGCTGGCCCGGCCGCTCCGAATCCGAGCCGAGCGTTCTCATGGCTCACTACGACGTCGTTCCCGCCACGGATTTCGGCTGGAAGCATCCGCCCTTCGCAGGCGAGCTCAGCGGCAAGAACGGAGAGCAGGTGATCTGGGGCCGAGGCGCCCTCGACAATAAGGGCAGCCTCGCGGCCATCCTGGAGGCTGTCGAGTCGCAGCTCGAAGACGGGGTCGTTCCGGCGCAGGACATCTTCCTCGTCTTCGGGCACAACGAGGAGACGACCGGCAGCGGGGCCTCTGCCATCTGCGACGCGCTTCGCGAGCGCGGCATCCGACCGGCCCTGGTACTCGACGAGGGCGGGGCGATCGTCACGGATGTCTTCCCCGGCCTCGCCGTGCCCGTGGCGGTGGTCGGGGTGGCCGAGAAAGGGTCGGCGATCGTTCGACTCGTCGTCGACCAGCAGGGCGGACACGCATCCACACCGCCCGCCATCACCGCCACGGTTCGCTTGGCCATGGCGATCGTGCGTTTGAACAACCGACCGTTCCGGGGCCGCCTCGACGATACGGCGCGGGAGATGTTCCGCACGATCGGGGTGCACGCAACCGGGATGGCGGGTTGGGCGTACCGGCATATCGGCCTCACCCGGTGGGCACTCGTGCCGATTCTGTCGCGCTCGAGTCCCGAGCTGCGGGCGATGGTGCGAACGACGCAGGCCGTGACCGGACTCGATGCCGGGCAGGCGCAGAACGCATTGGCCGAACGAGCCACGGCGACGGTGAACGTGAGGATTGCCGTCGGCGGCACGATCGAGGAGGTACTCGAACGGATGGTGCGCGTCATCCGGGATGAAGCGGTGCGGGTCGAGCTGGTCTCCGCGGAAGGAGCCTCCCCGGTCTCCCCGATCACCGGCCTGTCGTGGGAGGTGCTGAGATCCAGCATCGAGAACACTTTCCCCGGCACGGTGGTCACCCCGTACGTGCAAAATGGTGCCTCGGATGCCCGCCACTTCACGCGCATCAGCAGCGCCGTCTACCGGTTCTCGGCTTTCACGATGACTACCGAGGAACGTGAATCCCTGCACGCGCGAAACGAGCACATCCACGTTTCATCTTGGCTACGCGGCGTGAATTTCTACCGAGCGCTGATCGCCGCGCTGTAGTTCTCCTCGATGCCGGCTCCCACCGGACGCCGCGGCACTCAGGCGCCCTGCGGTCGGATGATCGTGATCGGCCTGCTCATCGGAGGCGCGTCGTCGAGGCGCTCGAGCCCCGGGCGCAATTCGTCGAGCCACGCCTGGTAGCCGCGGGAATTCAGATGCAGGCGGTCGTCCGAGAGCTCCCGATTGATCTCCCCGTCCGGCTCGGCCAGGGCGGGCCACAGGTCGAGGTATTGAGCGTTGACGCTCGGGGCGAATTGTCGGAGATGCCGATTGGCGTCTTGCACTTGGGCCGCGAACTCGCGTCCGCGGGGCATGATCGATTGCAGCAGCATCCGGGTACCGGGCAGGGCACGGCGCAGTGTCACCAGCACGAATTCGATGTTCCGCACCAGGTGCTCCACGGTTTTGCGCGTGCCCAGGTCGTTGGTGCCGATCAAAAGGCAGATCGCGTCGGGCCGCACGTCGGTCACCTGGTCGATTCGCTCGACGAGGTGATCGGTCGTGTCGCCGCCGACCCCGAGATTGTGCGTCACGCGGTCGGCAAACCACTCGCTCCAACTGCCCGCCTCGGTGATGCTATCGCCGACGAACGCGGTGACCGGGCGGGATTCGAAGGACTCGTTCTGATTCATCGGGCACCATCAGGATCGTAACGGGATCGGGCGCTGACCAACATTCGCATAGTGGCAATCATGCGCGTATCGGCCGGGAGTTTCCACCCCATCCGGGGGGCTTGTTTATGGGGTAGGGGGGTCAACGGGACGCGGTACCTCCATGAGCGCCAGCCGGGCATCGATCTCTGATCGGCTGGGGATGGCGGGCACCGCACCGTGCCGCTCGACGGTGATGGAGGCCGCTGCAACGGCGAACCGCATCGCCATCTCCCATCCCGTTCCCTCGGCTATCGCTGCCGCGAATGCCCCGCAGAACGTGTCCCCCGCACCGGTGGTGTCGACCACCCGCGCCGCGGGAGCGGGCACGTGAAGCGGCATGCTGTCGCGTCGATAAAGACGGGCGCCGTGCCCGCCGAGTGTCATGACGAGGGTCGGAACCACCCGGAGCAGCCGAACCGCGACCGCATCGAGCCCCGTGGGCCCGTCTCCGGCCAGGAGTTGAGCCTCCCCCTCGTTGACCATCAGCACGTCGATGTCCGCCAACACCTCAGGAGCCAGTTCGATCACCGGTGAGGCGTTCAGAATCACGACGGTCCGTGCGGCTCGAGCCAGCGTCGCCGCCTCGATGACGATCGGGAGGGGTGTTTCGAGCTGCATGACGAGCACCGCGCTGGCGGCTATGGCAGCGGCATCCTGCTCGGTCAAGCGCACCATCGCGGCATTGGCCCCGGGCCACACGACGATGCTGTTCTCCCCGCTTGTCTCGACCGTGATGATCGCGGTTCCGGTAGGCCCGGGGATGCGCCGTACGCCCACGATCTCGATCGAGCACTCACGCAGGGTGGAGAGGATGCGCTCGGCACCCTCATCGTCGCCGAGGCAGGCCAAGAAGGCGGTGGCCGCACCGGCCCGGGCCGCCGCAACCGCCTGATTCTGTCCCTTACCGCCCAGCGCAACCGTGTACCGGGATGCCAGTACGGTCTGCCCGGGGAACGGGATTCTGTCGACCGAGTAGAGGTGGTCGAGGTTCGCGCTGCCGAGCACGACGACACTCACGGGAGCACACGTCACGCGGTCGTCACGGGGTGCGTCGGGCTCTTCTCCCGAGCGAGAGCAGCCTGCGTGATGCGATTGGCCATGCCGCTGAAGATGATCCCGTGAAAGGGCAGGATCGCGAGCCAATACAGCCGACCGCCGAGGCCCGTCGGAAAGAAAACGGCTCGCTGAGTGTAGATCGACCCGCCAGATCCGTCGGATTCGGTGAGCAACTCGAGCCATGCTCGACCGGGCACCTTCATCTCGGCCCGAAGGCGCAGGAACCGCCCGCGATCGAGCGTCTCCACACGCCAGAAGTCCAAGGCCTCGCCGACCGCCAAGCGAGTGGGGTTGCGGCGTCCCCGACGAAGGCCCACGCCACCGACCAGCTTGTCGGCCCACCCGCGAAGCGCCCAGGCGAGGGGGAAGGAGTACCACCCGTTCTCACCGCCGATGCCCTCGACTACCTCCCACAGACGCTCTACAGACGCCGCGGAGCGCTGCACGCGCAAGTCGGTGAACACGGTGTGGCCCGACCAGTCGGGGTCACTCGGGATGGCATTGCTCGCGGCCCCGACCACTGTCGCGTTCTGCCAGCTCGTCTCGACCTCGCCATCCCGCATCTTTGCCAGGGCGAGCTGTACGGCACGCCGGTACCCGGTGAGGCCGCCCTCGGGCGCCGGGATGTACTCGCCGATGTCCTTCTCGGAAGCCACGCAGTCGAACTGGAGCGACTCGATGATCGGAACGGCCAGCGCCCGAGGTATCGGAGTGACCAGGTTGACCCACTGCGAGGCCAGCCACGGGGTCAGCACGGGCAGGCTCGCGATGGGGCGCTGACGCAAACCCGCTTCGAGTGCATAGCCGTTCATCATCTGTCCGTACCTCAGTACGTCGGGGCCGCCGATGTCGAAGGTGCGGTTGAGCCGGGCCGGGAGGGTCGCCGCCTCCACCAGGTAGTGCAACACGTCGCGCACGGCGATCGGCTGGATGAAATTACGTACCCACTTCGGTGCGGGCATGTACGGCAGCACCTCGGTGAGGTGACGGATCATCTCGAACGAGGCCGATCCCGAGCCGATCACCACCCCGGCTTGCAGCGCAGCGGTGGGAACACCGGACGCCATGAGGATCTCACCCACTCGCGCGCGGCTCCGGAGGTGACGGGAGAGGGATTCGACCGGCACGTCGGGGTGCAGGCCCCCGAGGTAGACGATGCGCCCCACGCCGGCCGCGCTCGCCGCGTTCGCGACGTTGTGCGCGCTCGTCAGTTCTGTCTCCTCGAAGTCGCCGTGCGCGCCCATGGCGTGCACAAGGTAGTAGACGACATCCACCCCCTCGACCGCCCTGGCGACCGAGGCCGCGTCGAGAAGGTCTCCCTTCAGCACCTCTACATCGGCCGCCCATGGGGCATCCCGAAGCTTGATCGGATTGCGCACGAGAACTCGCACGTCGTGGCCGGCCGCGGCCAGGCGCGGCGCAAGACGGCCGCCGATGTATCCGGTTGCTCCCGTGACGAGGATGCGCATGTGACCTTCCGAGGTTTCCGCTACAGCAGGGACTTGGTATGCCAGACCGTTTTCAACTCGGTCAGGGCGACGATTCTTTCTAGCGAGGGAGCCGGGATCCCGTACTCGGGCGGGAGCACCCGCTTCAGCGTGACGGCCGCTGTGACCTGCAGGTCGATCCATCCGATGGACTCGGCTCCGGCCAGATCGAGCGCATTGACGTCGGCGTGCCCGGCAAGCCACGGTGCGATCTCGGCCGGTGACCCCGTGAGGATGTTGACCACCCCGCCAGGAACGTCGCTCGTGGCCAGAATCTCGGCCAAGCTCACGGCGGGCAGGGGTGCCGATTCGTCCGCCACGACGACAACCGTGTTACCGCTGACCAGCGCAGGCGCGATGACGCTCACCAACCCCAACAACGAGACGCCCGGATGCCCGCTATCGCGCTCGCCCGCAGACGCTCCGGACTTCGGGGGCGACTGCGGAGCGATGGCGGCAACGACTCCGGTCGGCTCCGGGGTCGAGAGGTTGAAGTAGGGACCGGCAACCGGGTTGCCGTTGCCCGCGACCTGGGCGTATTTGTCCGCCCACCCCGCGTACCAGACCCAGGTGTCGATCGCTTTGTCGACTTGCGCCTCGCTCCTGGACCGGCTCACGCCCTCCCCCGCAGCAACCTCGGCGATGAACTGGTCCCGTCGGCCCTCGAGCAGTTCGGCGATGCGATAGAGAACCTGACCGCGGTTGTAGGCCGCGGCCGAGGACCATCCCGCGAAGGCGCTTCTCGCGGCGACCACCGCGTCACGGGCATCCTTGCGGCTGGCCCGTGCGGCGTTAGCGAGGAACCCGCCGATCGAGTCGGTCACCTCGTAGGTGCGGCCGCTCTCACTGCGCGGGAACTTTCCCCCGATATAGAGCTTGTACGTCTTCGGGATGACGAGGCGCTCGGTGCTCATGCGCTCGCCCCCGCCGCTTCGCGCAACGCTGGGCCGCTGACGGGAAACGATGCCCGCAGGTACGCCGCGAGGCCGTGTCGGCCGCCCTCGCGGCCGTATCCACTCTCCTTGTAGCCGCCGAATGGGCTTGCGGGGTCGAATCGGTTGAAGGTGTTGGCCCAGATCACCCCAGCCCGCAGTTGGTCGGCGACGGCAAGGATCTTCGATCCCTTGTCGCTCCAGATCCCAGCCGACAAGCCGTACGGCGTGTTGTTCGCCTTGGCGATCGCCTCGGCCGGGGTGCGGAACGTGAGCACCGAGAGCACCGGGCCGAAGATCTCCTCCCGCGCGATGGTCGATGAGGTCGAGACATTGTCGAAGATGGTGGGCGCGAACCAGAAACCCTGGGCCGGGATGACGCAGGGTGCGGTCCATCGCTCGGCGCCTTCGCGCTCGCCGATGTCGCTGAGGGTGCGGATGCGCTCCAACTGCTCGCGGGAGTTGATCGCCCCGATATCCGTGTTCTTGTCGAGCGGATCGCCGAGCCGCAGGGTCGCCAGTCTCCTCTTGAGACTCTCCACGACCTCCTCGTGCACATTCTCTTGCACCAGCAAGCGCGACCCCGCGCAGCACACGTGACCCTGGTTGAAGAAGATCCCGTTGACGATCCCTTCGACCGCCTGATCGATCGGGGCATCGTCGAAAACGATGTTCGCGGCTTTGCCACCGAGTTCCAGGGTCACGCGCTTACCCGTGCCGGCGACCGAGCGGGCGATGGCCCGACCGACCGCGGTCGACCCGGTGAATGCCACCTTGTCGACATCCGGATGATCGACCAGAGCCTGACCGGTAGCGCCCGCACCCGTGATGATGTTCACGACGCCAGCGGGCAGGTCGGCCTGCTGGAGTATCTCGGCGAAGATCATCGCGCTGAGGGAGGTGGTCTCGGCTGGCTTGATCACAACGGTATTCCCCGACGCGAGGGCGGGGGCGATCTTCCACGCGAGCATCATGAGCGGGAAGTTCCACGGGATGATCTGCGCTGCGACCCCGAGGGGTCGCGGGGATGCCCCGAACCCCGCGTAGTCCAGCTTGTCGGCCCACCCGGCGTAGTAGAAGAACCATGCCGCAACGAGGGGGACATCCACATCGCGGCTCTCGCGAATCGGTTTGCCGTTGTCCAGGCTCTCAGCGACCGCGAGCTCCCTGGCACGCTCCTGCACGAGCCGAGCGATCCGGAACAGGTACTTGCCGCGGTCCGCCCCCGACATCCGGCTCCAGGTCGTGTCGTACGCCGCACGTGCGGCGCGCACCGCGGCATCCACGTCGGACTCGTCTGCCGTCGCGATCTCCGCGATGGGCAGCTCGGTCGCGGGCGAAATCGTGGTGAACGGCGCTCCGTGCCCGTCCACGAACTCTCCGCCGATGAAAAGCCCGTACCGCGGCTTGAGGTGGAGGATGCTCGTCGACTCGGGAGCCGGGGCGTAGTCGAGAAAGCTCATCGCGCGGGAACCCGCGGTACCAGGTTCGGTCACTTGGTCCACCGTCTCGTCCATGCTCTCAGTCGATCGTCACGTAATCGGGGCCGGAATAGCGGCCGGTCGTCAACTTCTGTCGCTGCAGCAGCACGTCGTTCAGCAGGGAGGAGGCGCCGAAGCGGAACAGGTGCGGATCGAGCCACTCGACGCCCGCGGTCTCTGCGACCGTGACCAGGTAGCGCACAGCATCCTTCGAGCTTCGGATGCCCCCGGCCGGCTTGACCCCGATCCGCTGGCCCGTGAGACGGTACCAGTCGCGCACCACCTCGAGCATGAGCAGGGTGACGGGCAGGGTCGCGGCTGGGGCGACCTTGCCGGTCGAGGTCTTGATGAAGTCCGCACCGGCCAGAATCGCCAACCAGGATGCCCGGCGAACGTTGTCATAGGTGGTCAACTCGCCCGTCTCGAGGATGACCTTGAGGTGCGCTGAAGAGCCGTCGGCACGTCGACACGCCTCTTTCACGGCGACGATCTGGTCGAACACGAGACCGATATTTCCCGACAGGAAAGCACCGCGATCGATGACCATGTCGATCTCGTCAGCGCCGGCACCGACCGCCTCCGCTGTGTCTGCGAGCTTCACCGCAAGGGATGCGCGGCCACTGGGGAATGCCGTCGCAACGGCCGCGACACTGATCAACCCGTGCGAGGGGTCGCCGTGCGCATCACCGAGTGCCTCCAGGGCCACGGTCACGAGGTCGCCGTAGACGCAGACCGCGGCGACGCGCGGCACAGTCGGGTCGGAGGAATCCGGGTTGATGGCTTTCGCCACCAGCGACCGAACCTTACCGGGGGTGTCCGCCCCATCGAGCGTCGTGAGGTCGATCAGCCTGATGATCGTGTCCAGTGCGAGGGCCTTGGATGTCGTCTTGATCGATCGCGTGGCAAGTCCAGCGGCTCGCTGTTCCAGGCCCACGGCATCCACGCCCGGCAGGCCGTCGAGGTAGCGTTTCAAGCTCATGCCGGTCAGATCATAACCGACCACGGAGAGTGCACGCCGTGCTGGCGACAGTGCCGACGATCGGGAAGGGTTTGAGGCGACAGTTGGGGGCGCACCAGCGATGGAGGGTTCTGCCGCCGCCGCCTGCGCATCGGCGGGTGCATGGGCAGGCATTCCCCGAGTCTACCCGGGGCGCACTGAGACAACCCGGGTGGCGTCGTCTCCTTCAGGCGCCGAAATGCGCGGAATCATCCAGATGGCGCGACCAGGTCTTTGCACGGTCGCGCTCCCAATTCGACCAGTCGACCGGATGACCGCGCAGCAGGTCGCCGAGTTGGTCGAGGTTGGTCAACCAATCGGCGCGCACGCGTGCGACGAAGGCCGGCTCGACGGGTGGGCTCATCGACACCCGCACGATGGTCCCGGTACCACGATCACCACCGGCGAAGGGCTCGAGCTCGAACAGGATGCGACCGAGGTCGACGGTTTCGATCGCCAAGCGGGATCGAGCCACCAGTTCAGTGATGACTCCCTCGGTCGGTGCTCTGCCGGTTCGAGGCAGCCAGTCGATGATGTAGCGCCCTCCGACCGCAGCGTCGATGGTGGCCTCGCCCAGCCACCCTTCCACGAGGTCGGGATCGACGAGTGCATCCCAGACGATCAGCGGTGCCAGCTCGATCCGACGTTCGAACGCGAGGTGAGAGGTGTTCACGCCCACATGGTACGACCGGCCGCCGACCCTTTCGATGACCGCGCGCCGATCGAGCCGCCACCGCGGCGCAGAATCGAAGCCCGAATTCGGGCCGCATCCGGGCCGCACCGCCGACACAATATGCTGGCCCGATGACCGGTTCTGGCACCGCGCTCGCGGTGGATCTCGGCGGCACCAAGGTGGAAGCGGCGCTGGTCGACGAAGCCGGCATGCTGCTGCCGGGAACGCGGCACCGCGCGCCCACCGGGCGAGACTCGACCAGCCAGCACCTCGCGGCGAGTGTCGACGAGGTGGTAACCCGCGCGCTGGCAGGCATCCCCCGCGACGCTCCGCTTCGCGGGGTGGGCATCGGCAGTGCCGGGCCGATCACCGTGGCCGAGGGCTTGGTTTCCCCACTGAACCTCCCGGCGTGGCGCGATTACCCGCTGCGCGAGCAGGTCGCCCACCTGGTGGCCGGGACCGAGGTCACCCTGCGCATGGACGGGGAGTGCATCGCAATCGCCGAACACTGGGTGGGGGCCGCCATCGGCATCCGGAACCTGATGGGGATGGTGGTCTCGACGGGCATCGGCGGGGGGCTCATCCTCGACGGCCGGGCCGTTGCTGGGCCGACAGGCAACGCCGGACACATCGGGCACGTCGAGGTGGGCGGCTTCGACGATGCCTGCCTGTGCGGGGGAACCGGATGTCTCGAAGCTGTCGCGTCGGGACCGCACACGGTCGCGTGGGCGCAACGCCGGGGTTGGGTCGGCAATCGCGGAGAGGACCTGGCGCTCAGCTACACCCGGGGCGATCCGATCGCCGTGGCCGCCGTGGAGCGCGCCGGTCGAGCCATCGGGCAGGGAATCGCCTCGGCCACTGCTCTCGTGGACCTGGAGATGGTGGCCATCGGCGGCGGCTTCTCGCGGGTGACCCCCGACCTGTTCGGCTACGTCCGAGACGCGATCGACGCCCGATCGGCCTTCCCGTTCGTCACCAAAGTGCGCGTCGTTGCCTCGGGGCTCTCCGACGCCGGCCCGCTCATCGGGGCTGGGGCTCTCGTGCACCGGGCGCACCTGGTGTCGTGACGCGAGCCGGCGCATTCAGTAGGTCTCGGATGACGACCTCGTCGGCATTCATCTGCGCGATGAGGGCGTCCACGTCGGGGAACTTGCGCATGCCGCGGATGAATCGCACGAACGAGACGGTCACCGTCGACCCGTAGAGGTGCAGGTCGGCATCCAAGGCATGGGCTTCCACTTGCTTCTCCGGAACGGAGTCGAAGGTCGGATTGTTGCCGATGGAGACCGCCGCTGGGTAACGTCTCCCATCGGCCTCGAGCCAGGCCGCGTACACACCATCGGCCGGGATGAACCCCTCCACTTCGGGTGACAGGTTCGCGGTCGGATACCCCAGAGTGCGTCCACGCTGCTCTCCCCGCACGACCTCGGCCCGGACGGCGGGATTGCGGCCCAACAATTCCGTTGCCCGATCCACCTCCCCCGCAGCGAGCAGTTCGCGAATCCAGGTCGATGACACACGCCGATCCCCGGTCGGTATCACATCATCGATCACCTGCACCTCGAAACCACTAGCGGCCCCCATCCGACGCAAACTCTGCACCGTGCCCGAGCCGTTCATCCCGAAACGGAAATCGCGACCGACGAGTACCACGCGCGCTTGCAGCGCCGCCACGAGGATGTCGCTGACGAAACGATCCGGCGCCAGCCTGCTCAACTCTGCGTCGAATGGGAGTACCAACACCGCGTCCATATCCGCTTCGGCCAACTGTTCGAGTTTCTGAGCGCCGCTCAGTAGTTCGGGCGGCGACGAGCCGGGCCGTAACTGATCGGCGGGATGCCGGTCGAAGGTCACGACCGTGGCCACGAGCGAACGCTCCCGAGCAATAGCGACCAACCGCTGCAATACCGCGCGATGGCCGACGTGCACGCCATCGAACTTGCCGATGGTCACAACGCTCGGACCGAATTGCTCGGGAAGCTCCGCGAGAGACCGCGCGATCAGCATGGGAACATCTGGGGTACGGCGTACTACCGGTCGGCCCGGGCCGGTCGGCGGCGATAGAGCCACGCCATGCCCAGTATCGGCAACACGAGGGGAATGAACAGATAACCCCGCCCGAAGTACGACCAGACCGTGTCGGAGGGGAACAGGATCGGGTCGATCAGGCTGACCGTGCCGACGACCAGTACCCCGACGAACTCGAAGATGATCGTCACCCAGGCGATTCGGTACCACGCGTCGCCGCCACGCAAGAGCGCTACCGTGGCCAGCAGGTACACCACCCCGGCAAGCGCCGACAACAGGTAGGCCACCGGCGCGGTGTCGAACTTGGTGAGGATCTGAACGACCGAACGCGCGATCGCTGCGAGAGCCATCACCGCGTAAACGGCGATGAGCACCCGACCGACACCGACAGCACGGGATGGGGAGGACTGGGCCATGGTGGTGTCGACTTTACCCGTGGAGAGGAGCGGATGCTTTTCGCCTCAGGTGCCCTGCACGAACCAGATCTGTCCCATCCGGTAGACCATCACGGCGACCGCCAGGCCGGCGACCCCCAGCACGACGGTTGACCAGCGATCGCGCTGCACGAGCGCCCACACCACGGCGAGGGGCGGCAGGAGGGCGGCGGAAACGAGGTAGACCCAGAACTCGAGAAGGCTGCCGGTTGGGGTGTTTCCGACCGCTGGTGCCACGAGCGCCAGCACCACCTGGGCGATCAGCAGCACCTCGACAAGCGCAACCGCCCCGAGCACGAGATCGTTCGGCGACTTGCCGACGAGGCCGAGCACCAGGCACAGCACCCCCGCCGCGATCGCGACGACCACGACGAGCGCCCGGAACCACTCGATCATCGGCCCACCCTAGCTTCGCAGGTTCATGAGAACCCGACTGCGGCCCTCGCGACTCTCCACCAACCCCACCAGGTGGCCCGCGGGCGACAACGCCGCCATACGCGTGCCCGGAGGAGCATCCATCGCGATGGCTTTTCCGTGCGACAGGTCGAGGGCCTGGGTTGCGGTGAGTTGAAGCACCGGGAACAACCGTGCCGCCAGGAGTGCCGGATCGATGACGGCCGCCGCGAGGTCGGCGTCGAGGTCGGATGCTTCAGCGACCGCCAGCGGGCCGACGCGGGTTCTTCGGAGCGCCGAAATGTGCCCGCCGACGCCGAGCGCCTCGCCCAGGTCGCGGGCCAGCGCCCGTACGTAGGTTCCGGATGAGCACTCGATCCGCACATCCAACTCCACCCACTGGGTGCGGCGGCGCTCGATTACCTCGAACGTGGAGACCACGACGTCCCGCTCGGCGAGCACGACCTCCTCACCGGCGCGCGCGCGTGCATATGCCCTCTTGCCGTCGACCTTGATCGCACTCACTGAACTCGGGCGCTGGCGGATGTGCCCGGTGAGACTCTCAACCACCCGCACGACGTGACTGGCGCTCACGGCATCGAGAGCCGAGGCAGCCGCTCGCTCTCCGAGTTCGCCGTCGATGTCGTCGGTCGAGGATGCGGCCCCGAGCACGATCGTGGCCAGATACTCCTTGTCGAGCCCGACCAGATAGGTGAGCAAGCGGGTGGCTCCTTCGATCCCCAGAACCAGGAGACCGGTCGCGAGGGGGTCGAGGGTGCCGGCATGGCCGACTTTGCGGGTGCCGAGGCCCCGGCGGGCTCTGGCCACCACGTCGTGGCTGGTCATTGAAGTCGGCTTGTCCACCAAGAGGATGCCGCTTCTGGCCGGGCCGGCAGATGCGTCGCTCGCCCCCGCGTGACCCGAAGCTGCCCGATGGGTCCGACCATCGACACTCACGGTGTCACGGTAGCAGTGCGTACCGGCATCCGCACCCGCTTCATCCTGCCGAGAGGCAGGGGTCGAGACTGGACGGGGGGGTCGATAAAACCCGCAGGGCCGGACGAGGGGTGAGGACCGGGCGAGCTACAGTCGGCAGGGTGCGAGTGGGAGTTGTGGGGGCCGGCGCTGTGGGCGGTGCACTCGCGGCGTTACTGGCCCGCGGCGGGCACGACGTGGCGGTCGCCGCACGCGGTGAAACCCTCGCGGCGATCCGCGCGGATGGGATTCTGCTCTCCGGAAAGTGGGGTGAATACCGGGCGGCCGTGGCGTGCGGGCCGCTACTCGCCATCGCGCCCGATCTGGCCATCGTCGCCACCAAGGCCGCGGATGCGATGGCTGCGGCCGCCGACAACGCGCGGTTTCTCACCGGCATCCCGGTCGCCGTCGTTCAGAACGGTCTGGATGCCATCGACGGTACGCGCAGAGTCATCCCCGACTCCACGTTGATCGGCGGGTTGGCCGTATTCGCGGCATCCCTGATCGCGCCCGGACAGATGATGATCACCACAGCGGGGCCGATCTATCTGGGGATCGAGAAGGGGGATAGGGAGCGCCGGGACCGGGACCGGGACCGGGGGAATACTGACGCCGCAGGGCTGGAACTGGCCGCCAGCATCCTCGGCGCGGTGCTTCCGGTCGTCACGGTGGCGGACTTTCGCGCAGCGCAGTGGACCAAGCTCGTCGTCAACCAGGTAAATGCCCTCCCGGCCATCACCGGGTGGAGTGCCCAGCGGGTAATCGGCGACCGGCGATTGCGCTACGCGATGACGACGAGCATGCAGGAGACCGTGCGGATCGGGCACGCATCGGGCATCCGATTCGCGTCACTACAAGGCCTGGCGGACCGCACTCTCCGGCTTTTCGCAGCGATCCCGGCCGGGCTCGGCCAGGCGCTGCCAGCGCTCATGTCGGCCAGGATGGGCTCCGTGCCCAACCCCGGGTCGACCCTGCAGAGCGTGCGCCGCGGTCAGCTCACCGAAATCGACGCGCTCAACGGCGCGGTGGTGCGGGCGGCGGCCGCCGCTGGGGTGAGCGCACCGGTCAACGCCGCCCTGACGGCGATGGTGCACGAGGTCGAACGCACCGGTCGATTTCTCACGGTCGACGAGATCGTGGCCCGGCTCGGGTGAGTCGGCCCACCGACCGGTCAGCAGCTGTCGGCGAAGACCCTAAACGGATGCTGGGAGTCGCTGTTGTCGACGATTACCGTGGCGTGGGCGCGGGGATCCGTCTCGGCGAGGTACAGCAATTCCCCGCCCGAGTACCGTGGCGCCCGGGTCGGGATGCCGTACGCAGCCTGCTGCCGAGCCCGCGCGACCGAGGGGTCGACGTCGACCCAGATCGACGAACTCCAAAGACCCCGCAGGCCCGGCCGAAGCAGGAAGGTGCCGTCGATGATCAGCGTGGCATCGCGCGGGGCCGTGGACCAGGCCATCTCGACCGGTATGTCCCGACGAACGTCGAACGCGGACAGCACGAAACCCGCGCTCCCGCCGAGTCGGAATGGCTCGACGAGCGCGCGATGCAGCACGTCGTAGTCGAAGGAGTCGAGGTAGTAGCCCTGGGCCGAATCCCGGCCGAGCCGGTAACGCAGTTCCCGAGGGCGATGGAAGGACTCCACCGAGGCGCGCCACACCGAGTGGTTAGCGCGGGACATGCGGGCGGCGAGCAGGTCGGCGAACTCCCCCGAGCCACTTCCTCCGAGGCCATCGACGGCGAGGATGCTCCGGCCCGGTCCGTAATTGTGCAGGTACTCATCGGCGAGTGAGTCCAGAAAATTCCTGCGCTGCACGAGGGCATCCGACCCATCCGAGAGCTGCATGCTCCCAGTCTAAGTTTGTGCATTCGCGAAACTGCACGGTGTGGGACGGGGCGATCTAGGTTGGTGGGCATGGATCTGTCGCCGGAGGTGAATGCGTGGTTCCGGGCCAACCAACGCGACCTCCCATGGCGGCGCGCCGGGTTCGGCGCCTGGGGCATCCTCGTCAGCGAGATGATGTTGCAGCAGACGCCGGTTTCACGGGTCATCCCCCGGCTGAAGGAGTGGCTCGATCGGTGGCCGACTCCCGCTGACCTCGCCGCAGCGCCCGCGGGAGATGCCGTGCGTGCGTGGCAACGACTCGGATACCCGCGTCGCGCGTTGGCCCTCCATACGAGTGCCACCCTCATCGTCGAACGTCACGGCGGCATCGTCCCGCGATCCGTGCCGGACTTGCTCGCGTTGCCGGGAGTCGGCGACTACACCGCGCGCGCCGTCGCCGTCTTCGCGTACGGCGATCGGCATCCCGTCGTCGACACGAACGTGCGGCGCGTGGTTGCGCGCGCCGTGCACGGCGGGGCTGTAGCGTCACCCGCGTCGACTCGCCGCAACCTCGATGCAATGGAGGTGCTGCTGCCCGAAAACGACGAGGAGGCCCGCACCTTCAACGCCGCGATGATGGAACTGGGAGCCCTCGTGTGCACCGCTCGTGCACCGCGCTGCGGCGTCTGCCCGATCATGGACCGGTGCCGGTGGGCAACGCTCGGCTATCCCCCGTACTCGGGCACGCGGGCGCTGCCCCGGAAGCCCTACGAGGGCTCGGATCGGCAGGTGCGCGGGCTGATCCTCGCCCAACTCCGCGCGAGCGACATCCCGGTGAGCCAGGGGGATCTGGAGCGGAACGGGCTCGATCCAGTGCAATTGCAACGGGCGCTGGCGGGGCTGATGATCGACGGGTTGACCATCGCTGTCGATGGCGGGTTCTCTCTGCCGTGAGTGCAGACTGGAGGCGTGCCAGAACTGCCTGAGGTGCACGCCCTGGTCGCCGATCTCGGATCGCGGCTCATGGGTCGTGCGGTCCGCCGGTTCGACGTGCTCTCGTTCGCGGCACTCAAGACCTTCGACCCGCCGGCGGCAGCGCTGGCCGGTGGCACCGTCGTCGGGGTTACTCGACACGGCAAGTTCGTCGATTTCTCCATCGGCGACATCCACCTCGTCGTCCACCTCGCACGGGCGGGGTGGATCCGCTGGTTCGAGGCCGTTCCCGCTTCCTCCGGTCGCCCGGGCAGGGGGCCGGTCGCGGCCCGGCTCGTGCTCGACGACGGCACGGGGTTCGCAATCACCGAGGCGGGCACGAAGAAGAGCCTCGCGCTCTACGTCGTTCGCGACCCCTCCGAGGTGCCCGGGATCGCGCGCCTCGGGCCCGACCCCCTGGACACCGCATTCACGCGCGATGTCTTCGCGGGCATCCTCGCTGCCGCGGGGCGATCCCAGATCAAGGGGGTGCTCCGGGACCAGGGCACGATCGCTGGCATCGGCAACGCCTACTCGGACGAGATTCTGCACACCGCCAAGATGTCGCCGTTCAAGCCGGCGTCGATGGGTGCCGACGAAGCATCCAGGCTGTACGACGCCGTGATCAGCACTCTGGAGCAGGCTGTCGCACGAGCGGACGGGCTAGCGGCATCCGACCTCAAGAAGGAGAAGAAACTCAATCTTCAGGTGCACGGGCGTGCGGGGCTGGCCTGCCCGGTGTGCGGGGATACGGTGCGCCAGGTGCGCTTCGCCGACTCCAGCCTCGAATACTGCCCGACGTGCCAGACGGGCGGCAAGCCTCTGGCCGATCGCGTGCTCAGTCGGCTGCTGAAGTAAGGCTCACTCGTCCTCTTCGATGACGCGGGGCTTCACGTACGGGTCCTCGTCGCCCGCGTACTGCGCGGTCTTCTTCAGGGCCTCGACGGCGGCATCCCGAGCGGCGGCCTCGGTGAGCAAGCTCTCGATCAGAGCCGCGTTCTCCGGGATGCCGTCGGCGATGAACTCGAGGGAGGGCGTCAGTCGCACGGTGAGGTTCTTGCCCACCTCGCTGCGCAACATGCCGGTTGCAGACTTCAGCGCTGCGGCCGAGTCGGCCCGCTCCTGCTCATCGCCGAGCACGGTGTAGAAGATCGACGCGTGCTGCAGATCACCGGTCACCTTCACATCGGTGATGGTCACGAACCCGAGCCGAGGGTCCTTGACCCCGCGCTCGAGCGTCTTCGCCACGATCACCTTGATACGGTCCGCCATCTTCGCGGCCCTCGCCGGGTCGGCCATTGGTCATCCCTTCGGTCGGGAGAAGGCGCCCGCCTGCAGACGGGCGCCAGAACGGGTTAGACCCGCACCTTCTCTTTCAGTTCGATGGTCTCGATCTCGTCGCCGATCTGGATGTCGTTGAAACGACCCAGCCCGATGCCCGCCTCGAAATCGGTGCGCACCTCGGTCACGTCATCCTTGTAGCGGCGCAGCGACTCGATGGCCAGACTGTCGCCCACGACGACACCATCACGGATGACGCGTGCCTTGGCGTTTCGCGTGATCGTTCCCGACCGCACGATGACACCGGCGATGTTGCCGACCTTGGATGAGCGGAAGATCTCCCGGATCTCCGCGACACCGGACTGCACCTCTTCGAACTCGGGCTTGAGCATGCCCTTCAGGGAGTTCTCGACGTCTTCGATGGCCGCGTAGATGACCGAGTAGAACCGCACATCCACACCCTCGCGAGCGGCACGCTCCCGCGCCTTGGGGTCGGGACGCACGTTGAACCCGATGATGATCGCGTTGTCGACGGTGGCGAGGTTGACGTCGCTCTCGGTGACCGCGCCCACTCCGCGATGGATGATGCGCAACTGCACCGAGTCATCCACCTCGATCTTGAGCAACGACTCCTCGAGAGCTTCGACCGCACCGGACACATCGCCCTTGATGATGAGGTTGAGCGACTCGACTTTGCCATCTTCGAGGGCTTTGGTGAAGTCCTCGAGGCTGATGCGCTTGCGACCGCGGGCCAGGAGGGCGTTTCGCTCCACCGCCTCGCGCTTCTCGGCGATCTGACGGGCCGTGCGGTCGTCCTCGGTCACGAGGAACGTGTCCCCGGCCCGAGGAACGGACGTGAGCCCGAGCACGGCGACCGGACGTGCCGGGGTAGCGAACTCCACCGGATCCCCGTTCTCGTCGAACATCGCACGCACCCGGCCGTAGGCGGTACCCGCCACGATCGGGTCGCCGACCTCGAGAGTCCCCGACTGGATGAGCACGGTCGCCACGGCACCGCGACCCTTGTCGAGCTTTGCCTCGATCGCGACGCCACGGGCATTTTTGTTCGGGTTGGCCCGCATATCCAGACCCGCGTCGGCGGTCAGCAGCACCGCCTCGAGTAGGGCCGGGATGCCCACGTTGTTGAGCGCGGAGACGTCGATGAACATGGTGTCCCCGCCGTATTCCTCGGCGACCAGCCCGAATTCGGTGAGCTGCTGGCGCACCTTGGCCGGGTTGGCGCCCTCCTTGTCGATCTTGTTGACCGCCACCACGATCGGAACATTCGCCGCCTGGGCGTGGTTGAGCGCCTCCACCGTCTGCGGCATGATGCCGTCATCCGCCGCCACCACGAGGATGGCGATGTCGGTCACCTGGGCACCGCGGGCGCGCATGGCGGTGAACGCCTCGTGACCCGGAGTGTCGATGAAGGTGATCGCGCGCTCGTAGCCGTCGTGCTCGGTGAGCACCTGGTAGGCACCGATGTGTTGAGTGATGCCGCCGGCCTCGCCCGCCACGACGTTGGCGTTGCGGATGGCATCCAGCAGCTTCGTCTTTCCGTGGTCGACGTGACCCATGACGGTGACCACCGGCGGACGGATCTCGAGGTCTTCGTCGCTCTCGTCTTCGAGCTCCTGCTCGAGGTCGAGGTCGAAGCCGGCGAGCAGCTCGCGATCCTCGTCCTCCGGCGAGACCATCTCGATGCGGTAATTGAGCTCCCCTGCGAGAATCTCGAACGTTCCCTCATCGAGGGATTCCGTTGCCGTCGCCATCTGACCGAGGTGGAACAGCGCGGTGACGAGGCTCCCCGGCTGAACCGAGTATCCGGTTATCGTCTCCAGCTTGTCGGCGAGGTCGCTGATGGATGCGCCGCGGCGCAGTCGGATGACCGTCTTGCCGTCCCCACGCGGAACAGCGACGCCGCCGAGCGAGGGAGCTTCTCTGAGTTCGAACTCGGCGCGCTTCGTGCGCTTGGACTTGCGCGCCTTGCTTTTGCCGCCGCCGCGCCCAAAGGCACCGGCCGTGCCTCCACCGGGCCCGCGGCCACGGCCGCCGTTGCCACCGGCGGGTGGGCGGTTCGGGCCGAAGTTGTTGCCGGGAGCCGCTCCCGGCGCTCCCGGGCGCGCGCCAGCACCCCCGGGTCGGGCGGGGCCGCCAGGGCGCTGGAATCCGGTTCCCGGACCGCCGGGGCGCTGGCCGAAGCCGCCGGGCCGCGCGCCCTGGCCGGGTCCACCCGGGCGGGGGGCACCGGGGCGCGGTATCGCCCCCGCGGCGCCGGGACGCTGCATCCCCTGGTTCGAGGCGAACGGGTTATTGCCGGGGCGGGGAGCGCCGGGGCGCTGCATCCCCTGGTTGGACGCAAAGGGGTTGTTTCCGGGTCGGGGCGTGCCCGGGCGCGGAATCCCAGCCGGACGGTCGGCGACGTCTCCGGCGACCGCGGCGGCCGGAGCCACCGGGAGGTGCGCAGCTTGGGCATGAGCCTCGGCTTGCGCCTGGCGCTCGGCGACCGTCAACGGCGGGGCGGCTGGCGCCGGAGCGTCGGCATCGTGCATGACCGGGGCCACGGCCACGGGCTGCGGGTTCATCGGCTTGGGCGCGGCCTTCGGGGCCACTTTCGGGGCCTCGGGAGCGGCGGGCTTGATGCCGTCGGCGAGCAGCGCGGCTTTGAGCTTGCGGGCAACCGGGGGCTCGATGCTCGAGGACGGGCCTTTGACGAACTCGCCCATCTCCTTCAACTTGGCGAGGGCGATCTTGCTGTCGATACCGAGTTCGGCGGCGACTTCGTGTACACGTGGTTTGGCAGCCACAATTCTCCTGTCTGGACCTGCGCCCGACAGGGGCAGGCGATTAGCGGACGGAACTCATTTCGAGCCGCTCATTAGTTGTTTCTCATGCTCAATCAGCCTGTTCGGTAGGGGCTATCTCGGTGAAGATCGCATCGGTCCCCAGCGCCGTGCTCACCCTGAGCGCCCGACCGAATGCTCTGCGCTTGGCAGCGTATTCGATACAGGACCGCGTCGGGTGAACCCATGCGCCTCGACCGGGAAGTGTCGCGGATGGATCCGGAATCACTTCGCCGCTACGCTCGACAACCCTCAACAGAATGGATGCCTCCGCGCGGGTGCGGCAGCCGATGCACGTTCTTACGACTCCCATCGTACTACGCGCTACGTCCTCGACCCTCAGCGCTCAGTCCTCAAGGATGGAGTCGGGCTGGATGTCGATGCGAGCGCCCGTCAATTTGGCCGCCAAGCGGGCGTTCTGGCCTTCCTTGCCGATGGCAAGCGACAGCTGATAGTCGGGCACGAGGGCACGCACGGCTTTCGTCGTGGAATCGATGACGAACGCGCTGCTCACCTTGGCCGGTGACAGGGCATTGGCGACGAACGTGGCCAGATCAGCCGACCAATCGACGATATCGATCTTCTCGTTGTTGAGTTCGGCTGTGACCGCCCGCACGCGCTGGCCGAGTTCCCCGATGCACGCGCCCTTCGCGTTCACGCCGGGTTCGAGAGCCCGAACCGCCATCTTTGTGCGATGACCGGCCTCGCGCGCAAGGGAGGTGATCTCGACCATGCCACTGGCGATCTCCGGTACCTCGAGGGCGAATAACTTGCGCACGAGCGACGGATGCGTGCGGCTCACCGTGATCTGCGGCCCCTTCAGTCCCCTACCAACCGCGGTCACGTAGACCCGGATGCGACGCCCGTGCGCGTAAACCTCGCCCGGCACTTGCTCCTCCGGTGGCAGGATCGCCTCGACCGTGCCGAGGTCGACATGGATCATCCGCGGATTCGGCCCCTGCTGGATGACGCCGGCCACGATGTCGCCCTCACGGCCCTTGAACTCCCCGAGCACTTTGTCGTCGCCGATGTCGCGCAACCGCTGGTTGATGACCTGCTTGGCCGCGAAGGCGGCGATGCGACCGAAGTCATCGGGAGTGTCTTCGGCCTCCCCGATGACGGCCCCCTCATCGTCCAGCTCCGGTACCCACACCGTGACGTGGCCCGTCTTGCGGTCGAGTGTCACCCGGGCGGCAGCGGGCGCAGCATCCGCCATTCGAGGCTCGGGCTCGCCCATGTGCTTGAAGTAGGCCGTAAGGATGGCCTGCTCGATGATTCCCACCAGTTCCTCGAACGGGATCTCCCGTTCGCGTTCCATCAGCCGCAGCACGCTCAGGTCGATGTCCACCGAGGGCCTCCGTATTCAGATTTATGCCACGGCGATGCGCGTCGGGCGAATGCGAGCTTACCGCTCAGACCAGTAGCGCTGCGCCGACTTCATCCAGGGCGACAGTGGTGCGGATGCCGGTGGCCCGGTCCCAGATCTCGACCCGACCGTCGGCGGCATCCCGACCCACAATGACGACGAGCGGCACGCCCATGAGTTCGGCGTCACCGAACTTGACTCCCGGCGAGACCTTCGGTCTGTCGTCGAAGAGCACGTCGAACCCGCTCGTCTCGAGGGATGCGGCGAGAGCTTCCGCCGTGGCCATCACGATCTCGTAGTTGCCCGCCGCGATGACCTGAACGTCGAACGGGGCGATGTTGCGCGGCCAGATCAGGCCCTTGTCGTCGTGGTTCGCCTCGGCGATTACCGCCATGATGCGCGTGACCCCGATGCCATACGAGCCCATCGTCACTGTGACGAGCTTGCCGTTCTCATCGAGAACCTTGAGCCCGAGCACGGCGGCGTACTTGCGACCAAGCTGGAAGACGTGGCCGATCTCCATTCCGCGAGCGAGCTCCACCGGGCCGGAGCCATCGGGAGCGGGGTCGCCGGCGATCACTTGCGCAACCTGAGCTGTCGAGTCGGCGGCGAAGTCCCGGCCGGCAACGAGACCGAAAACGTGCTTGCCCTGCTCGTTGGCCCCGGTGATCCAGTCGGTTCCATCGACCACGCGGGGGTCGAGCAGATAGCGGACGCCCGTAGCCGACTTCTCCCCCAGAACGGCCCCGGATGCCGACCACGGCCCGATATAGCCCTTCACTAGGCCCGCATGCGCGGCGAAGTCCGATTCGGTGGCGGGCGTGACGTCGGCCGGGGCGAAAGCCACCTCGGCACGCTTGAGGTCGACGTCGCGATCGCCGGGCAGGCCCACGACGACGAGTTCGCGCGTGCCGTCGAGCGCCGTCAGGGCGAGCACGACGTTCTTCAAGGTGTCGGCTGCGCTCCACCGGCGACCGTCCGCGCGCGGATGGAAGTCGTTCGCCACGGCGACCAGGGTCGCGATCGTCGGGGTATCGGGTGTGTCGAATACCTCGGCTGGCGCGAGGCCCTCGTATCCGCGAGCGGCCGGCGCGATGGTTGCGAACGCCTCGACATTCGCCGCATAACCCCCGGCGGATCGCACGAACGTGTCTTCGCCGATCGGGGTGGGGTGCAGGAACTCCTCACTGCGCGACCCGCCCATCGCGCCGGCATCCGCCTTGACGATGACGTATTCCAAGCCCAAGCGCTGGAAGATGCGCTCGTAGGCATCGCGGTGTTGCTGGTAGGAGGCATCCAGCCCCGCATCGGTGTAGTCGAAGGAGTAGCTGTCTTTCATGGAGAATTCGCGACCGCGAAGCAGGCCCGCGCGGGGGCGAGCCTCGTCTCGGTACTTGTCCTGGATTTGGTACAACGCCAGCGGCAGATCCTTGTAGCTGGAGTAGAGGTCTTTCACCAGCAGGGTGAAGACCTCCTCGTGCGTGGGTGCGAGGAGGTAGTCGGAGCCCTTTCGATCCTTCAAGCGGAAGATACCCTCGCCGTACTCGGTCCAGCGCCCGGTCGACTCGTAGGGCTCACGAGGCAGAAGGCCGGGGAACAGTACCTCCTGGGCCCCGAACGACTCGAGCTCCTCTCGGATGACGGCCTCGATCTTGCGGCGCACCCGCAGCCCGAGCGGAAGCCAGGCGAATACGCCGGGAGCCTGACGGCGGATGTAACCGGCCCTCACGAGCAAGCGGTGGCTCGCGACTTCCGCATCGGCCGGGTCATCGCGCAGGGTGCGAACGAACAGTTTCGAGAGGCGAGTAGGCACTCGGCTACTGTAGCCGCGCCCATAGTCTCCCTTACGGCTAGGAGGTGGTGACGAGGGGACTGCCCGTGACGCCGACCGGCATCTCGGCGGCGAGGCGGTTCGCCTCTTCGATGAGAGTCGCCACGATCTCCGACTCGGGAACGGTTTTGATGACCTCGCCCTTAACGAAGATCTGGCCCCGGCCGTTGCCGCTCGCGACGCCGAGATCGGCCTCCCGCGCTTCGCCGGGGCCGTTGACGACGCATCCCATCACCGCAACCCGCAGCGGCACCGTCATCTTCTCCAGCCCCGCGGTCACGTCATTCGCGAGCTGATACACGTCCACCTGAGCGCGGCCGCAACTCGGGCATGACACGATCTCGAGTTTGCGCTCGCGCAAGTTCAGCGACTGCAGGATCTGGAGGCCGACCTTGACCTCCTGAACCGGGGGCGCCGATAGCGAGACGCGGATGGTGTCACCGATGCCCTCCGAGAGCAGGATGCCGAACGCGGTCGCGCTTTTGATCGTTCCCTGGAACTCCGGTCCGGCCTCGGTGACCCCGAGGTGCAGTGGCCAGTCCCCCTGCTCGGCGAGCAACCGGTACGCCTTCACCATGATCACCGGATCGTTGTGCTTGACGGAGATCTTGAAATCGTGGAAGTCGTGCTCCTCGAAAAGGCCCGCCTCCCAGACAGCGCTCTCGACGAGTGCCTCCGGGGTGGCCTTACCGTACTTCTGCATGAGGCTCGGCTCAAGAGACCCTGCGTTGACACCGATTCGAATCGACACACCAGCGGCCTTCGCCGCCGCAGCGATCGCCCCCACCTGGTCGTCGAACTTGCGGATGTTACCCGGATTGACCCGGACGGCGCCCACCCCGGCGTCGATGGCGGTGAACACGTACCGGGGCTGGAAGTGGATGTCCGCGATGACCGGTAGCTGGCTTTTCGCGGCGATGATGTGCAGCACATCGGCATCATCCTGGTGGGGTACAGCCACGCGCACGATGTCGCAGCCGGTTGCCGTCAGTTCGGCGATCTGTTGAAGGGTCGCGTTGATGTTCGTCGTTTGCGTCGTGGTCATCGACTGCACGCTCACTTGCGAGTCGCTCCCGACCCCCACCTTGCCGACCTTGATCTGCCGGGTTTTTCTGCGTGGGGCGAGGATGTCGGGGACCTTGGGCATCCCGAGATTGATTGCAGGCACCGTATGAGTTTACGCGTCACGGTTCGCGCCGCGCCGAGACGGGTGCGGCGACGGGTTCGGCGACGGACCCTAGAAGATCGAAATGGGCTTGACGATATCGGCGTAGATGAGCAGGAGGCTCATCGCCCCCAGCACCACGACGACAGCGAGCGTCAGGGGGATCAGCCGTGCGGTATCGACCGGGCCGGGATCGGGCCGCCGGAACAGGCGCGCAAAGAACCGGCGGATGCCCTCGAAAAGCGCACCGGCTACATGCCCACCATCGAGGGGCATCAATGGGATCAGGTTGAAAACGAAGAGCGCGACGTTGAGGGATGCGATCAGTCCGATCAGTGCGGCAGCCCGCTCCTGCACGGGGACGGTATTCAAACTGGTGATCTCCCCCGCGATCCGGCCGACGCCCACCACGCTGACGGGACCGTTGGGATCGCGCTCACCAGGCCCGAAAGCGGCGTTCACGACATCCACCATGCGCTGCGGCAGGGTCAGGATGAGGCGGAACACCCGCGAGATGTTGTCGCCTACCGCGGGCAGGACCGCCGTCACCGGTTGACGAACGACCTCGGTCGCGGGCGAGATTCCGAGAAACCCGACGTTCGTCGTCACCTTGGCTCCGGTGGCATCGGTGACCGGTGCTCCGGATGCGTCGGTGACGTACCGTTCGTTGAGCAGCGGTGTAGCCGTGAGCGTCTGCGCAGTACCGTCACGTTCGACGACGATGGACAGTTCCTGACCGGGCGAGGCACGGATTACCGCTGTCCCCTGCTCCCACGAAGCGATGGGGGTGCCGTCGATCGAGACGATCCGGTCGCCGGGGGTGATCCCTGCTGCACGCCCCGGTGCCTCGGCGTCACTCGGGGAGCACTTGGTCTGGGTGCTCGTCGCGGGGAGAACGCACGCGGAGACGCTGCCGACGGTGGTGGATGCCTGAGGGATCCCGAACCCG